>OCZT010003442.1_pt1 | contig 16139 bp, 18 predicted proteins | sample 1539031 | NCBI WGS metagenome assembly OCZT01 (sample SAMEA3539308, study PRJEB22396) | soil metagenome | biome: tundra; feature: field; material: soil | place: USA | collected 2010-05 | depth 0.15 m | reverse complement strand
ACCAGAGGGACCGGTTTCTCCCTGAGGTCCTCGCAGGTACGTGTGGAAGTTCGCAGTGATGGCTACGTTCGACAGAACGGAAGTCGTAAGGTTGATGCGTGTCCACGCTGGACCCGACTCGTACGCGGACGTTGAAATCGTGGCGAACAGTACGACGCCTGACTGCGTGAACATGAGGTACGCACCCGGCAAGTACTTCGCAGCGACGTTGCCCGTGATGACGAACTGAGCTGCACCGGTGTACGTCCAGGCGTCCACGGCGTCGTCTATCCACACGACTCCAGCGGGGCCACTCGGTCCTGAAGGACCGGTCGGCCCTGACGGTCCGCCGGACGGGCCGGACGGGCCGGACGGTCCTGTTACTCCAGCGACGCCGCTGGGTCCTGTTACTCCAGCGACACCGCTGGGTCCGGACGGGCCTGTCGGGCCTGTCGGCCCTGACGGTCCGCCGGACGGGCCGGACGGGCCGGACGGTCCAGTCGGTCCAACACCTGACGGGCCTGACGGGCCTGACGGGCCAGCAGGACCTGAAGTTCCACTTGCTCCTGACGGGCCTGTGGGTCCCATAAGTCCGTTCGAACCTGCTGGGCCGCTGGGACCGATAGGCCCACCCATGCCCTCTCCACGAAAGGCTTGGATCCATGTCTCACGCAATTTACTCGTGTGACCAGCAATCGTTGTTAGCGCAACCAGTGAAAGGGTGTTGGCCCCTGCTCCTGCGCTTAGCGTGACTTTTTCGCTGCGTGCAATGGACGTGTGGTACAACTGCTCCTGTGTCTCAGCGTAGTTCGTTTGTCCTGATCCGTTCGGTCGCACCGCGATCTGAAGTCCTGACCCTCCCGCGGTATCATCACCCTTTCCCGCGCAGCCCCAAGCGACGAACCAGTCGCCGTCGTCAAGTCCGGTGAGGGTGGGTGCTCCTGTGAATGTGGCAAAGCTCGTGGACGTGATCGGCTCTTCGCTTTCGGAGTGTGCGAAGTGTTGGTCGAGAGAACCTCCTGGACCCGCGGATCCACTCGGCCCGCTCGGGCCGCTGGGCCCTGTCGGTCCTGGCGGACCTCCTGAAGGACCGCATGGGCCTGACGGACCGCACGGACCGGCCGGGCCTGACGGGCCTGACGGACCGCACGGACCGGCTGGACCACTGGAACCTGTCGGTCCTGACGGACCACCTGACGGACCGCTCGGCCCGCACGAACCTGACGGCCCGCTAGGACCGGACGGTCCGCTAGGACCTGCCGGACCAGTTGCACCGGTCGGTCCTGACGGACCACCTGACGGACCGCTCGGCCCGCACGGTCCACTGGGTCCGGACGGGCCTGACGGACCAGATATTCCAGTCGGACCGGTCGGACCCGTCGCACCTGTGGCGTGGTACGTCACGTCGCCAGACGCTTCAATCATCCAGATGACGAAGTTGCTCAGTCCGTCCGCACCAACCGGGTGGATGGTGTAGTCGGGGCGGTAGCCTTCGGGAAGTGTGAATACGATGGTGCCCGCTGATCCGCTAGTGATCTCACCCTCGATCTCGATCGTCCCTTCAAGCGTCCAACGGAACCGCAGCGGTACGTTGCTCGAGCCAATGTTGACCCAGCTGTTTTGGAACGGCGGCGAGTCAGGCGTCGTGTTTGGGTCGCCAGGATACGTCCCGACGTAGACCCACGGACCACCAGTCTTCTTCTCGAGGTCGCGGACACGCTTGCCATATTCGCCGTAGACCTTGGTCTCGAGAGTCTCGCGGTACTGCTGCTTAGGCATTAGGAGGGTGTCACCGACTCTGCTTGTGCCGACACGATGAGACTGTCAACCCTCTCGCCTACGTCAGCGTCCACCGTGAGTGTGAAGCCGTAGATCCGCTGCACACCGTGGAACGACTCGCGCGTGACGGGGAACGGCGTGCGTCCGACGTTGACGGTGACAGTGTCGCCAAGGAACCACTCGTCGAAGGGAAGTGCGGACACACCCTGGAGTGGTGTTATCGAGACGATGTCCTTGGGCTTGGATCGGAGGTACAGCTGCTCAGACGCCAGCATCTGGATCAGCTCGAGTGTGTTGATATCCGAGAGCGATGAAGCTTCCTCGAACGCTCCGTACTTAGCCGCTGATGCGCTGTCGACCTCGTGCGCCGTGTGCCCGGCGATCGTCTTTCCCCAGAGGGTGACGTCGTTGGCGAACGTGGCCATGTCCACGGTGCGGTTGAACTGACTTACAGTCTGCGGTGGAGCTGCGTACCCGAAGATCACGGCGGGCTTGTCACTTCCAAGTCGTGGCATCGCACTAAGGTGCGCGTGCTGCGTCCAGTCGGTCTGCGTTATGTCCATGTAGTCCGCGTACTCGAGGCTGATGTCGACGGTGCCTGTGTCAGTGAGCGTGACGATCGACGGCATGATGAACGCTTGATCCCAGCCCGCTGTTTGGTAAGCGCATGTATCAAACGTCCCACCCGTGTCGAACAGCAGTGGCGCGAGTGCGCACGCGTTCGTTCGGTCGATCATGTCCTTGATGATGGAGTCTCCCGTGTCAGTTCCAGCCGGTGGTCCCCACCACGACACATGCTTCTGGAAGTCTCCTGACGCACTGCGCACCAGGCGCGAAACGCAGTCGTGCAGTGGATCCACCACGGTGACGGCGGTGTTCACCGTGTCAGAGTCTCCTGCGTCTTCAATGTGCCAGATACGACCCACGAACTTCAACGTCCAGTTGGTTGTGGCGGCAGGCAGCTCGTCTGAAGAGGTGGAAACCTTGCGGTACCCCTTCACGAGCCTGTTGCCGACGGCGAGGTACGGGTCACCGTCGTCGTGGACGATGTTCACAAGCTTGTGCTCGGACGGAACGTTGAACGTGAGCACGGTCGGACGGTTCAGCTGGTACTCGAGCTGCACTGTGTCAGCGACGTTGGTGATCATCGAGATCGGTATTCCCCAGAGGTCTGTGATGACGAACCGCCAGAGGACAAGAGGCTTGGGAGCGCCGCCCGGCACGGCTTACACCCAGGCGTCGTTGGACTTGATCAGCACGTCGGCATACGCACTGCTGCTCACCGACACTCCACCAGGCTGAATGCTCCAGAAGTCTGACATGGCCAGGTTCAAACCTCCCAGTTTGTTGGCTCCGTTTCCGTCGACGTACATCGTCTCGTCCAACATGTTGATCTCGATGTAGTGACCAGCGGAGACGCTACCTGTCCACTCAATTGCGAAACCCGTGGTCTCGTTCGTGAGTGTGAAGGCCGTGAGTGCTCCACCGTCCGCGCCGGAGACCTGGCACACTGGCCAAGTCTCGGTGTTCCCATCATTCGGCACGGTTACGGTTGAACCTGCCTCGATGCTGGTGTCGTCCTCGGCATACGTGTACGCGCGCCAGTCAGGTGCAACGAGCGTGACGGTGTAGAGCTTGGGTCCTGCAATGTCTGATGGGCTGCTGCCAGTTGATGCGCCAGGACCGTTGATTTCGACCATGTCGTAGAGCTGCACCGTGAGAAAACGAGTGCCGGACGCTACGCCGGGCGGCGTGTAGAAGAAGCGGCCATCCGTCCCGACCAACGCATCGGTCACACCCTTCAGTTGGTCGCTGATCGCCTGCCGGTCGCTTGGGTTGTTCGCGACGATCAGACCCTCCAGCGTGAAGATGCGCTCGGTGCGGTGGAACTTGTGAATGATTGCGCCACCCTTGTGCGGCTTGATCGACGTCGGGTTACGAATGCCTGCGCCGTCCAGTCCAGTGACGGACTGCATGAGAGCACCGCCGTCAGAAACGTTCGGGTACAGGTGACCTCCGTCTTCGACGAAATCAGGAGGATCGGAGATGCTGACAGGACTTCCGTTCAGCGAGTTGAAGACGAACTCGCCGTACGTGCTCTGAATCGACATGGGGATTCCGACTTCCATCGCTCTCCTACGTGCTCAGCGCCCGCACAGCCGCTGCGCGTGCCTGTCGCGCGAGTGCGTGGCGATCCTTGGGGATCTCGTTGAACGTGTTGTTCTGGTTGTACGCAACACCGCCGCCCGTCTGCGCTCCAACTGTCAAGCCACTGGCTCCCTGGCCGAAGACGTCGCCAGCGAACTGGCCGAAGAAGGTTCCGCGCAGATCCATGGACGCTTGGATTTCCTTGGCCGTCGCCTGAACGCCGTCGGTGATTGACTTGTTGACAGCCTTGAGTTTGTCGAGCACCGACTTCAACTCGGTGGCAGCCTTGGTCCGAATGGCGAGTGAGTACTTGCGGTTGTTGACAATGCCCTGGAGGAACGCCTCTTCAGCAGTCAGTGCTTTGCGGTCATCCTTCAGACCCTTGGTCGTTGCGGCACGCGCGGTGTTGAACGCAAGCTGGTTGTACCCGGGCAACTTCCCGAGGATCCCACCCACTCCAGCAGCTGCAGCGTGTACCTTCAGCAAGGTTGCGATCTTCTTGTCTACCGCAGTGAGGGACTTCTGTACCTTCAGCTGATCGGCAGGTGCGAGCTTCCCGCTAGACAACTGGGCAGTCAAGTACGCTGCCTCAGCGCGGTAGGCGGTGAGCTCCTGCGTCTTGTTACCAGCAGCCTCCGCCCTGAGTGCCGCCTCCTGAAGAGCGTTCGGAATCACGCCGGGCTTGGGAGCGGCCTGGTTACCAGTGGTGAAGTCGCTCGGCTTGCCCTTGACTCCGTACTTGCGTTTGGTCGCCGCAGCCGCTGCCGCCGCTGCGGGAGCAGCGTTGCCGGTCATGATCTTCAGAGCAGCTGCGTTGTACTGTGGGAAGAGGCGACCCATCATCATGAGTGCGTCCTTCGGTGTCATACCTGATGCGACGTACGTTTGGTATCGCGCGCGAACCTTGTTGATTCCTGCGGCGTTACGCGCTGCGGTTTGTCCAGTGGTTTGATCTCCCGGCTTGAGCTTGCCACTGTTCCCAGTAGCGTTGGCAGCGACGCCGCCAAGCCAGTTCCCGAGTTTCGTTGTGTACTTGCCAACGACAGGCATGTGCAGAATAGCGTACGCCACGCCGGCGATCGCAAGACCCATCGCCACGACGTATCCCGTCGCAACGAGAATGGTCATACCCATGGCGACGAACGCTGAGTCCATGATCCCCGTACCCACGACAGTCTCCGCAGCAGTCGCATCGACAGCGGCGCCGAATCCTGCGAGCCTGGCGATCCCATTGAGCGCGCCGCCCAGAGCCATCGCCGTGTTGCAGAGCGCAGCTGCGATCTTCACAGCCATGTACGCACCGGCCAACCCGAGGAGTGCGTAGACTAGAGCTCTGAGCAACGCAGGATGACGGTTGAGAAACCCGCCGATCGTAGTAAACGCCGGAATGAGCTTGCGCAGCACCGTCGCTGCGATCTTGTCCAGCTGCTCCTTGAAGCGCGTCCACTGCGCGGTGAACCCCTTCAACGCTGCCTTCGCCGCACCGCCGTACTTCTGCTCGATCTGTCCGAGGATGTAGTTCTGCGCAGCGAGCGGACCCTGGGTTGCGAAGATATGTGCTACCAAGTCCTTGTTGATCTGGATGCCTGCGCGTGAAAGAACGTTGACGTTCTTCACCGGGTCCTGCATTGCCTTACCCACGGCGATCGCCATCATCTTCGCACTCTTCCCCGTGCCCGCCACCATGTCCTGCACCGCCGTGAACGCGCGGTTGTACACCATTCCGATCCCAGGACCGAGGTTCCGCAGGTTCGTCATGCGGGCAAGCATCGACGCAGTCTGAAGGTTCACCGCGTACGTCTGGCCCTTGACACCAGTGAACTGCTCAGCCAGGCCCTTGATGTCCTGGGTCGTGACGCCAGTCAACCTGCCCGTATTCTTGACGGCGTTGTTGACCTGCAACATCGAGTCTTGGACGTTCTTGATGTAGTTGATCCCGCCTTTGACGAAGAGGTAACCGGCCAACGCGCCCGCCATCATGACGCCACCCTTGCCGACCTTCCCCATCGCCAAGAACTTGGCGCGCATGCCCGTCATCGCTGCGCCAGCCTTCGCGGCTCCAGCCTCAGTAGCAACTGCCATCTTCTCGCTAGCGACGGCAACCTCGTCCGCTGCCGCGTTGGCGGCGACTCCCGCCTCCGCGTAACCAGCGTCAACTAGATCTAGGCTACCTTGAATCGACGTGGAGGATACGGCCGCGCGCTCGTCAGCCGCCGCCAAGCCCTCGTTGAACTGGGCCGAGTTGAGGATGAGAGAATATGTGGCCTTGCCGAGCTCAGGCATACGACTATCCTACCTTGACTCCCAGACCCAAGCCCGCCAGCACGGCCTTGCCCTCCACAGTGCTCGAGTCGATGCTCTCCACAGTCTCGTCCCAGCCGGCGCGCTTGCGAAGACGCTTCGTCATCGCCGCCTGATCCTTCTCGGAGAAGTTGGAGTAGCCTGACGTCTGCGTCGCCATCAGCTGTTCCTCCGCAAGAAGCATGTCAAGCTGCTTAGCGTAGATCCCGAGAATGACGTTCGGTGTGCGTGAGAGTTCACGAGGACTGATCCCGTAGAACCTGGTGAGCCGAGGCCAATCACCAACGTGGACGCGCTTAGCCACACGTTAGTCCTCGGGTACCTTGGCTGTGTCCTCCTCGTCTTCCTTGTTGATCTCCTCCTGCACGGCCTCCATTACGGCGGCCTGCGCTCCCAACGGAAGACCGTCAACCGTCTCCTTGTGAATGTCTGTCAGGAGAGCGATGACCTGCTTGCGTGTGCTACGAATTCGCTCGGCAAGTGCCTTGCCCTTCGGCACAGAAGCCGTTACCTCGAGCTCAGCGCTGAGGACGTTGAAACGCGACAGCAGCGCGATCACCGTCGTCTCGTCGTCAGGAGAGAGATGGTTCATCGTGTAGATCTGCTGCTCGACGCCGTCGAGTAGGAACTTCTTGGTGGGCTGCAACGCGGTGGTGATGCTAAGCAGCTCAGTCATTTCCGACCTCCAGTCCAATGCCGAATTCACGGAGCTTCGCTCCGAAGGTTCCCAGCCGCTCTTCAAGCTGAGCCAAGTCCTTGTTGAGCTCCTCTGTCAAGTTACGAATCTGCTTGACCTTGTGACGTGCGCGAGACACGTCCATGTCTACAAGCACCTTCACGTCCATCGTCTTGAGCTGTGCCATGCGGCTGTGCTCCTTGTTCTGCGGCCATCGCCGCGGTGTGCTACAGTGCGCCGGACTTGAACGCGATGTAGAGCAGAATTGCGATCGCTGCCACGATCACGACGACAAGCCAGGTGGGAAGACGCACTCTAGACGCCCAGCTCGACGAGCTTCTCATACGCCCGCATGCCCTGGTCGCCGGTGAGGGACTCCTGTGCAGCGACCAAAGCGGAGTTCGCTTCGGCGAGTGTCTGAACCTCGAGCGCGTTGGTCGCGTCGATCGGGTCACCGGCGGTCGTCTGAAGTGCACGGACGGAAGCGATGGCGTCGGTGACGGCGGTGCGTGCTGCGAAGTAGTCGGCGTATGCGGTCATGTGATCTCCTAGGTCCCGTCGCCCGCGCGCACGCGGCCGAAGGACTCGCCGTCGTTGTCGCGGTTGGGATCGACGATGACGTCGAACTGACAGGCGAGGACCGACTTGTTGTCCTTCACGAAGTCGACCTCGGGGTTGCCGGACTGGTAGCAGACCGGAACCTCGAACTGAAGCGGGAAGTCGCCGTAGGGCGAGAGGTGATCGTTGCGGACGAGCAGGGCGAGGGTCTCGACCTGCGATCCGCCGCGGTACAGCTTGACGGACTTGTCGCCGGAGCCGTCCGTGGGACCCGCGATCGCCTGGTTCAGCGCGAGCGCGTAGTTCGCGAGGGTGACCGAAGCGATGCCGAACGTGATCTGCAGATCCTCCTCGGAGCGAACAGCCTTGATCGGGCCGGTGACCTGGTCGGCGCGCAGCGCAACCACGGTCTGCGGCGACGCCACCTTGACGCCTCCGTCGGTGTAACCGACCTTCTTCCAGGCGGTGCCGGGCTGCTCGGTGGTGGCGGGGAAGGTACTGCCGGTCGGCGCGAAGAACACGTCCGCAGGACCTGCAATGACTTCATAGGGCTGCGTATTCGCCACGGTGAGATTGTACTGCGGCGGGGAAGGCTGGGTTTACGCCGTCGGAACGATGAGCTTCGTGAGCTGATCCGTGGTGAGTCCGTTCGGCGCTTGGGTCCCAGCGTACTTGGGGATCCAGTCCTCGCTCAACGCTGTCCAAACCTCGCCCACGTACTTGTTGTACCAGCCCCACGTCATCTGCATGAGCTTGCCCCACGTGATACATGTCAGGCCGCGACTGTTGTAGCCGGTGAGTGGAACGACGTGCCAACCGTCCGGTGACGGGTTTCCACCAGCGCCTGTGACGACGCGCCAGAGACGTTGGTTGTCAGCAGATGTCGGAAGGTCGAACGACGCCAACGCTCCACCGAAGTAGTAGATCGCTTCCTTCACAGACTGCGCGCCGATACCGACCTGCTTGTAGCCCTGCACGCCGTGCTTGTCGTGGCTTAGACCCGTCACCGCTGCGTACTGGAACACCTCTTCCATCGAGCGTCCGGTGGTGGCTGACACCTGGCCGTCACCCGTGCCGCGGTACATCGTCATGATCTCGCTCATCGTCGGCGTGTACAGACCAGATGCGCTGATCGCCACGAAGTGCTCTGTCCACCAAGCAGCAAGTGACAAGACCTCCGCTGGCGAAATCCCGCGACCCGAGTACCGCTGAAGCCAGCTGGTGATGTCTGATTGCATTGGTGCGTACCCACCGTTGGAACCGAAGACTGAGTAGCGACGTGGACCGTGCCCATCCATGGCAGGTGGAGTGTCGTATACGATGCCGCCGTTCTGCTGGGTCCACGTCTGAACGAGGTGACCGTACGCAGCGATGGTGCAGTCGCCGTATTGGTCATTCCCGTACATCGGGTAGTTCACTCCAGCATTCGCCCACCCGACCTGCCCCGGAATTGACACACCAGCGAGGCTGCGAACTGTGACGCCACGAGCGCGTGGCGGATGGCCGCCACGCTTGTAGTAGGTGGAGAGTGCCATCCTTACGCTCCCGGGTAGGCCGTGACGGTAATGAGGCCAGTAGGCTCGTCTCCCAAGTCCTCAGCTCCACCATAAGCAGACATAATGCTGTCCCACGAGCCTGGGGTGCTTGAGGTATACGGGTCATACACGTAGAGGTGTCGAGTACTTCCACCGCCGTAGTCGAGATGCACGAAGTTGCCCAGGACGGGTTGAACCAACCACGCGGGATCCGCTGAGTGATCTCTCCCATAGGCGTCGACAGCATTAAACATGAGTGTCTGTCCAATGGACATTTCACCCTCGCGGTTCGAGTCACCGAGGTTCCACGCTGATGGGAACGTACCCTCTGGCTCGAAGCCGTACAGGTCGCGCACACGGGTTGGCGTGCCGACAGCAACATGCCCTCCGTCGCTGTCTCCGGTGATGGCCGGGCATGGCGTGTTGATCGTCGTATCGTTAATGATCGACCAGTCGACGGCTCCTGCTCCGACGAACGACACATCGATGACGTTGGTGAACCCTGTTCCGGTGAGAACGAGCGGATCACCGGCCACGGCGCCAGTCAGTGGCTCGATGCTTGTGAACGTCAGGGCCGGGCCGCTACCACTCGTCAACGGAACGAACGGCCAGGTCCCGGTGTTGTACACGTTGGAGTCCGCGCCCTCGGTGTCGACCGTGAGGTTGGCAGGTGACTGGTTACCGTCGAGCATTCCCCAGACACCTGGCAGCGTCGTAAAGATGAGCACCGTCGCACCGTTTGGGAAGTGCATTGTGCCGAGGTAGCCCCAGAGTGCTGGGTCCAGACCCATGGCCTGCGCGCATAGCTGTGGGTCGAGATCTTCCTCGTTCACCGTGCTGAATGTGTACCCGTTGGTTACCAACCACTGCAAGTCGGTGATCCACGCGTCGGTGAGAATGACGTTGTCCAAGTCGTACGTCGGAACCGAGTCATCGGTTGCGTCGGACGTCACGTACGGAATTGCGATGGCGTTCACCGTCGACTGATCTGGAAGCACACCCTCGTTGTTGAGTAGCCGCGTGATCCCGTTCGAGAGACTGGCAGGAATCGTGATCGTTCCAACGTCTACGAACGTGCGGTCAAGTCCATCGGTGTAGTTTCCCGTGTAGTTTTCCGTACCACTGATGGCGCGCGTGTAAACGCCAGGCGGCCACTGAATTCCGTACCCCGTCGAGAGACCTGCCCAGTCACCGGTCGGCGCGGTGTACGTGTTGACCTTGTCGATGAGACCGCCGCTGTCGACATGCACACCAACCCCGGGGTCTGTAGTCCAGACGAAGACCGTCGTCGTCGATGCATCTGGATTCGTCACCGTAACCGTTCCAACGTACGAACTGTCGCCTGCTGCTGCCGGATTCGCCCACGTGCCCAGGTTCGTTCCGTATGACATCGGGTCGGTGTTTCCAGAAGTGCTTGAGTCTGTGGATGAGACCAAGGTCCAGCCGAGTGGCGTGCCGTCATCCGCACTCGTAACGTTGGCAACGAGGATACCGATTGAGTCTGGGTACGGAGTCGTGGGCGCTGCTGCAGCCGCTGCCACTACGGCCACTGCTACCGCTGCCTGCACGTCTGCTGGCAAGGATGTCAGATCGACCAAGTCGTCCACGTGGAAGTCGCCCGTACCCGCAACGACAGACGTGACGACGGTCGGTCCGTCAGTTGGAACACTCGTCCAGTCGCCGGTTGGCGCGGTGTCCGTCACGACCGTTGGGACATCGTTGACGTCGATGTGCACACCAACTCCAGGGTTCGTGGTCCAAACGAAAACGTTGGTCGTCGTCCCGTCGGTGTTGGTCACCGTAGTCATCCCGACGTACAAGCCGTTGTCCGCGTACACTGAGCCCGCCCAGTTACTCAAGTCCGCTCCATACGACGCTGGGCTGGTATCCCCAGGCGAGGTGACAGAGTCTGCTGACTCGACCAAGCTCCAGCCGAGTGGCGTTTCGTCAGTTGCGCTCAGAACGTTGGCGATGAAGACGCCAATTGAAGCAGGGTACGGGTCCGTAGGTACGTTGGCGTACGCTGCTGCTGCCGCTGTTGCAATGCCCTTCTGCAAGTCAGGCGGCAAGGACACCAGGTCGATGAGCGGACCGTCGAACGAGATCTGAACGCCAGGCTTCGTCGTGTACACGGTGACGGTCTGGTTGTTGTCACCGAGTAGCAACGTGCCGAGCACGCCGATGTCCGCTCGTCCCGCCGGATCAGCAAGGTGGTAGACGTCGCTGTTGATAAGTGCGTCAGTCTGCGACCTGTCCGCCAAGGACTCGGTGTTGATGAACCACTTCCAGCCGTCAACCGTGTACGCCAGTGCGATCACAGCACCCGCAGCGATGGTGCCGGTGTACGCCGCGACAGCTGCCTCGAGTGCGACGATCATCTCGTCCGTCAGCGGTTGCGCACCCTCCACGAGCTTGAACCCAGCCGCACCGGGGAAACGAGTAATGAGCTTGTGCGCTGAGCGGGAACTGCCGCCGGGTACTTCGATTGCAGCCTGCGCTTCACCAAGTGTGGACGCCGCGCCGGCAAGCGCTTGCTTCAGTAGCGCCGGGTTGCTGTCAGACTGAAGTGACTTAACCGTCGCAAGCGCTCTCGCGATCGCGTCCTGTGCAGCCTTGAAGTCAGTGGTTGCGCCCATGCCCTCTTACCATTCTACCGGCTGTATGCACGTGCCCTCCTATCAGCGCGTGCTTCTTGCAGACCTTGTGAACCGTGCCGTTGACCGGCACAGTTCCTGGCCGGAGACAGTCTCGACACTTGTGGTGGCGGATGAACAGCCACATCGTTGGCGTCACCCAGAGAGCGGAAGCAATAAGGTTGGTGAGGACTGACCCGTTCGGGTAGCCGAACCACTGAGTGAGAAGAGTACCTACCACCCGATTGGCTGATTGCCGATGGCGAGCTCTGCGAAGAGCAAGGTCTCCCACGTCTCGGGTGAGTCGTAGTGCGCTGACGGTCCGGCGACCACGTTGCACAAGTGGACGAGGTACCACTTGTCCGTTGACGCCATACGCGCGCGCGTACGACCGCGCTGGTGAAGGTCACGCTGCACACCCTGCCCAATCGACTCAGCTTGGTCAAGCGTGCCCGCAAGACAGCGCACCTGGGCGCGCATCCACTGAACTGGTATGTACAGTTCTACTATGGGCAGCCCAGCCGGTGTGACTGAAACGACGCCCGCCTGCTGCATCACGTCATCCGCGGGTCCGATCACGATGCCCGACGGTGAGAGATCGGGGTTTCCCCAGCGCTCGAGAATGTCCTTCACGATCTCGGCGGGACTGATGTCGTCTAGAGCAGTCACAGTCCCTCCTCTCGGAACGCCTGCGCGACGATCAGATCGGCCCTACGACCGCGCACCATCTCGAGCCCCTGTGTAACCCCGGGATGCCCGCGCCCTACCCACTCAGCGCACGCGTAGGGCAGCCACGAACCGACCTCGATGACCGGCCCGAACGGTGTGGGCGTCGGAGACGGTGGACCGTAGATCATCATCAGGTCTCCCTGCTGAGCCATCTCTTCATCGCCCGCTCCGTACCGACCAAACTCGACTTCGTATCCCTCAGGGGCTGCGTGTACTGAGCGCCGAAGCGTTCCGCTGATGACGTGCGTGACCAGCTTCGTCTCGATCGCAACGGCGACACCGATGCCGACGATCGCGCGGCCTGACGCACGGTTCACCTTGTCCTGGATCTCCATCCCGTTCCACGTGCGCACTACGGCACCCGCTTCTCGTTCGGACCCGACTGCTCCCAGAGGAGGAACTCCTTGTGATGCGGACCATCGCCATCGAACTTCATCGAGGATGACTTCACCTTCGCCAGGTTGATCAAGACGTTCCCAGCTCGATCCAGCACACGAAGTGCGTCATCCTCGTAGATCACAGCGGTGGTGTCGGTGGACATCGTCCACTGGCGTTGGAAGACGTCGACCATCCGGTCCTCCATTAACAGTCCGCCCGACTTCAAGTACGCACGGCACGGATACGTGGCGACAAGTTGCTCGCCGCCAACCTCGTGCTGGCGTGGATTCACTGACAGCGGCTGGTTGAAGCGGTCACGCTTCTGTTTCCCCTGCTCGTCAGCAAGGCGGGCGTACACCTCCACCTTGTGGATGAGGAGACCCTGGAGGGCCACGCTAGAACCTCAGGCCGGAGAACTGGAGGAAGCCTTCAGAGTCTGTGATCGTAACGTCTCCCTCGGCGTCGTTGTACAGCACCGGTGGCCAGGGACCGATCCAGACCTGCTTGTTCGCCGGGATCACAATCACAGTTGGGCCGAGTCCCATTCCCGCGATGGTGGCGGTGGTGGTGACGCTGACGTTGTACACCTCTCCCGTCGGGTTGGTCACGAGCACGACGACGTTCCCGTCGTTGTCAACGAGCGTGTACACGTCGTCGGATGTGGCGTTGCTCGGTGTTCCGACGGCCGGGGTGTTGCGGGACACGATGAGGATTGGAATCTCAGTCGCCACTAGATCACCATCACGCGCTGCCGGTGCATGAACGGCACCAGCAGCCAGTTGGCGCGCGCGACGTAGCTGGGCACGCCTACCTCGTCACCGGGCTGATCACCGAGCGTGTACGAGTAGTCACCGATGCGCTCGCTCTTGATTCCCTTCAACGCACGCGGTCCGTCAATGGTGTAGCCCGCAGCGAGGAACGCGATTCCCTCGGTGACAGCCTGTGGGATGATGCCCGTGCCGATGTAGTGCACCTCCACGCGCGAGTACTGGCGAAGCCTACGCTGTGCGGACGCACCCTCGAACGGTGACATCTGGAGCACGGGCCGAAGGATGATCCGACCGTCGTTCGTGATGTCGTAGCCGTGCCCTAGTCCGAGTGAGATCGGTGACAGTGGAACTCCGTAGCTTGACGGGTACTCGTATACCTTCACCTTGGTGATGGTGGAGTCGTCATCCGGTAGCGACAGTGTCGCGTCCTCGCTGATGTCCCAGTACGTTTCCATCTGTGGACCCGTGTCGGACAGGCGCCAGCGCTGTCCGGCCGCCCAGCTCTCAACCACGTCGAGGTTGTGCTGAAGCTTGGCGTCCCTGACTGGATCGTCGTCGGTGTACCCGAGGATCTGCTTCACGTCGGCGAGGGCTGCGAATGCCACCTGATGATTGTACTCTGGCAGTAGCAAGGCCCGGTTTCCCGGGCCTTGAAGTTTCGCACCGCTGAGGTTTAGCGGGTGATGTCGTTGGCGTAGGACCACTCGCTGAAAGCAGCGGTGGCATTCATCCGGGTGGCGTCTGTCGTACCGGCGAGCTCATCAGCGAGCCAGGCAGCAGCGTTGCCGACGTTGTCGTTGGGGTCGCCGTCAACCTTGGCTTGACGTCTCGCTGCGAGCCACGCGTCTGCTGCTGTGACGACGCTCGGGCAGACGTCGAGGCGCTGGGCTCGCGCGGTCGGGCTGGCGAGCGGGTCATTGCGCTTGACGTGGTTCACAGCGTTGCGTGCTGAGTCGGACGGGCGTCCTCCGATGCAGTTGCCGATGTACGTAGCCTCCTGTGAAGCAACGAGTTGAAGCTCAGGAGTGAGACCGGAGTCCTCGATGACGAGCTGGCGAGCGGACTTGCCAGTGCGTGCGAACTCTAGACCCCGCCGAGCGGGAGAGTCAGCAACCGCGTCGTCCGCCGAAGCCTTCACCTTGGTCTCGTGCTGGCTGCCGGTGCACTTGCCGTAGCACTCGGGACCGATCCCACGCTGGATCGAGACGGGATCCGTCAGCGTCCTACCACACCGTCCGCACCTGTCCTCCTCGAAGACTTCGAGGCTGGGCGGAAGCGACTGACCGCTGAGGAAACGGACGAGCTGGCGGGCACAGAACACGCGAGCCTCGTCAGCGTTGCTGTCAACGACGAACCCGCCACGATGAGTCATCTTGGCAATGCGGTCGTTCCAGCCGTCAGAGTTCGGAACCTCGAAGTAGACGATCTTGGCCTGGGCGAGCGGGACTGTCGTCCAACCCTTCCCGTTGTCGCGCGGGGCCTTCGCCTTCGCGGTGATCGTGATGTGCTGGCCTGTCGGCGAGCGGAAGGTCACAGTGACGCGGCCCTGCTCCATCATGCGGGCTGCGCGCAGTGAAGTGTCGAGCGGGAACATCTTGTCCTCCTTGTTGATCTCCATGAGCTAATCTTATTCAACTCAACGAGAAAAGCAAGGGTTACGGGTGCAGCACCTTGTGGTGCATCTCGACGTGCCTGAGTAGGGCCGGCCGGGACGGAAACCCGAGTGGACAGAACAGGCACGGATGCTCGTCACGTGGTCGTATCTCGGGCTCCTCTTCTGGGTCAGCGTCAGGAAGACGCAGCTGCATCCCCTTGTGCTTGCGGGTGATGTCATCTAGTGACAGCGGGCCGTCAGACGGGCCGTCGAACCGCATCTCGGGCTCTTCTTCAAGCAGCAGTACGTTCGGCAAGCGCGATCGCAGCACTGCGGCGACCACGTCGTCTCCCACCTCGTACTTGCCCGGCGTGTACTTGGTGCGTCCGCACGTCCAGGAGCCGCTACCGAGGACTACCAGCCAGGGCACATCCCGCCTCCTCGCGGTTGCTTTACCGTCCGTACGAGAGGAACAGCGTGACGGTCGCCTTGCCGGCGCCACTCACGTTGTGGAACACGACCTCGAGCGGACTATCAACGAGCTCCTCAACAGGTGAAAGCCGTGAGATCAGATGGTTGTGCGCAATTCCGTCAGCCGTGTCGAAGTCCTGACCGAGCGACGTGAGCGTGACATCCGCTGTCAGGTCGTCTGGATCGAACTGGAAGTAGGCTCCAACGAACCGACACGCCGGAATCCCAACGAACGCAGTTCCACCGTGGGCAGACCCATCACTGTCGAACTGGACTTCCTTGACCCGTGTGTGAATCACTCAGTGATTGTACTGCGGGTTAGGTGTCGCCGGACCGTTCAGCCCGACGTGCGTGTGCGTCTGAAACGTACTCGCCAGGCTTCAACGGAACCGCGAACGGCTTAGCGATCGACGTGCCGTAGATCTCCTCCGACTGTTCACGGCGACGCTGGCGGCGCAGCTTGCGGATGCGCTCGGTGTGATCCCTACTGGTCGGCTTGAGGTCACTCACGAGCTAGATCGTATCAGAGTTCTTGCTCGATGATCATCGCGATGAGGGCTTGACGCCCGTAGCTGGAGTACCTTCCAC
>OCZT010003441.1_pt1 | contig 16141 bp, 14 predicted proteins | sample 1539031 | NCBI WGS metagenome assembly OCZT01 (sample SAMEA3539308, study PRJEB22396) | soil metagenome | biome: tundra; feature: field; material: soil | place: USA | collected 2010-05 | depth 0.15 m | reverse complement strand
ATAATAAGCGGTGGCGGAACAGGCGGACATATTTTTCCGGCCATTGCCATTGCCAATGCGCTGAAAGAAATTGACAAGAGCGTTGAAATTCTTTTTGTTGGTGCAGAAGGAAGAATGGAAATGGAAAAAGTTCCTGCTGTAGGATATAAAATAGAAGGACTTTGGATAAGCGGTTTGCAGAGAAGGTTAACCGTTCAGAACCTGATGTTTCCGTTTAAAGTGATATCTAGTATAATGAGATCAAAAAAAATAATCAGAAGTTTCAGGCCCGATGCAGTTGTGGGTACCGGTGGTTTTGCAAGCGGGCCCTTGCTTCGAGTTGCAACGGGAATGAAAATTCCTGCGCTGATCCAGGAGCAGAATTCTTTTCCGGGGATTACAAATAAACTTTTAGGAAAAAGAGTGAATAAAATCTGTGTCGCTTATGAAGGAATGGAGCAATGCTTTCCTAAGGAAAAAATTATCATAACAGGAAACCCTGTAAGGCAGGATATTTTAAGTCTTGAGGGTAAGAAAGAAAAAGCGATAAATTTTTTTGGGTTGGATTCAAATAAAAGGACTCTTCTGGTGATCGGAGGGAGTTTAGGGGCGAGAACCATCAATGAAAGCATTATGTTTTCGCTTGAACTGCTTGCGCAAAATAATATTCAGTTGATATGGCAGACAGGAAAAGGATATATAGAAATTGCAGAAAAGACATTTACTAAAGAAAGAGGCTGGGTGGGAGCTTTCATTACAAAAATGGACCTGGCATATGCTGTTGCGGATATTGTAGTGTCGCGTGCCGGGGCTATTTCGCTTTCTGAACTCGCATTGGTAAAGAAGCCATGTATTCTGGTGCCATCTCCGAATGTGGCAGAAGACCATCAGACAAAAAATGCAACGACACTGGTGAAAAAGGATGCAGCAATTTTAGTAAAGGATAGCGAGGCAAGAGAGAAACTTGGAAAAGAAATTATTTCTCTGGTAAATGATATTCAAATACAAAATAAATTAAGCAAAAACATTTCCAAATTGGCTTTTCCAAATTCAGCGGAAGTGATAGCCAAAGAAGTGATCAAACTTGTTCAAAGTAGAAAATGAATTTTAATAATATAAAATACGTTTACTTTTTAGGGATAGGCGGCATTGGCATGAGCGCACTTGCCCGTTATTTCAATGCCATGGGAAAAAGCGTGAGCGGATATGATAAAACCAAGACTGTGCTTACGGATGAACTTGTAGCTGAAGGAATAGAAGTGCATTTTGATGATAGTATTGAATCTATAAAGCCAGAAGTTAGAAGTCAAAAGTCAGAATCATTAATAGTTCTCACACCTGCAATTCCAAAGGATCATTCCGAGTTAAAGTTTTTCCAGAAAAACGATTATCTAATAAAAAAACGTTCAGAAGTTTTGGGAGTGATCACAGAGCAGAGTTTTACTATTGCTGTTGCCGGGACTCACGGCAAAACAACTACATCTTCCCTCATTGCGCATATTTTAAGATCTTCCGAAGTGGATTGCACTGCTTTTCTCGGTGGCATTACTCAGAATTATGGAACAAATCTTTTACTTAGTGACAAACTAAAAAATCAGAAGAAAAAATCAAAAATAAAACCCATTATTGTGGTAGAAGCGGATGAATACGATCGCTCGTTCCTTACACTTCATCCTGATATTGCCGTGATAACTTCCGTTGATGCCGATCATCTGGATATTTATGGCGACCAGAAAAAAATGGAAGAATCGTACAAACAGTTTGCGAACCAGATGAAGGATGGTGGAGTTCTTATAATCAAAAAAGGTGTTGACAAGATATTGGTGCTTGGTAAGAACGGAAAAAAACTGCTGACGTATTCCCTGCATCAGTATTCGGATTTTTACGCAAGGAAAATTGCTATTAAGAAAGGACAATATATTTTCGATGTGGTAACCCCAGAGCAGACAATACGTGGAATGCTTCTTGGAGTTCCGGGAAAACACAATGTGGAAAATGCGGTTGCGGCCGTTGCAGTCGCCCAGCAGATGAATGTTTTTTCCGGCAACATAAAAAATGCGCTTTCTACGTTCAAAGGAGTGAAGCGGAGATTTGAATATCATATCAAATCCGATAAGCTTGTTTTTATTGACGACTACGCCCATCACCCGGAAGAGTTACGAGCTTGTATTTCCGCAGTGAAGGAAATGTACCCTTCAAAAAAAATCACAGGAATTTTTCAGCCTCACTTGTTCACGCGTACCCGGGATTTTGCCGATGAATTTGCCCGTAGCCTGGAATTGCTGGACGAATTGATCCTGCTTGATATTTATCCTGCCCGTGAAAAACCCATAGAAGGCGTGACATCAGAAATGCTGCTGGAAAAAGTGAGGACAAAAAATAAAAAACTTGTTTCAAAAAAAGAATTAGTGAAAGAGATCAGGGGGAGGGAACTGGAAGTGTTGGTTACGCTTGGTGCCGGAGATATTGACGCAATGGTGGACCCCATAAAAAATGAATTGATATCGAGAATTAAAAACAATTAACGATGGAACTGTTTAAAAAAATTCTTCGGATTTCTTTCTGGGTGCTGCTTGTGGCAGGAATGACAACGCTTTTTGCGTTCGTTCAGAAGCAGGAGAATGAAACGCTTTGCAGTAAAGTGAACATCTCTGTTCTTCGAGATCCGTTGCATGAAAATTTTTTCGTGGAAGAAGATGATATTCGCGAACTCATTGCAAAGCAATTCGGGCAGATCGAAAATACTCCGCTGAAAAATATCGATGTGAATCATCTGGAACGGCTCATGTATGCAAATTCATGGGTGGCTCGTGCGGATGTCTATATGAGCATTGATGGGGTAGTAGACATTGAGATCGAACAGCGGCAACCGCTTCTCAGGGTCATTAACTCATCGGGAGAGAGCTATTACATGGATTCGCATGGAAAATTAATGCCTTGGTCTCCCAATTTTACACCGAGAACGCTTATCGCAACAGGTAGCATAAAAGAAAGTTTCGAAGGACATAACCATGCAACTGCTGGCGAAACAATTAACAATGACACGCTGAAAACTCATACCCTGCTCGATGATTTATATGCGAGGGCTTCGTTTATCTTGGCGGATGAATTCTGCTCCGCACATGTGGAACAGATCTTTGTAAACGAAAAAGGAGAAATCGAATTGGTTCCAAAGGTCGGGAACCACAAAATTATTTTTGGAAGTGCAGACGAAATGGCAGAAAAATTCTGGAAACTGAAAACATTTTATAAAGAAGGATTGAATTATACGGGATGGGCAAACTACGACACGCTGAATCTGAAATTCAATAACCAGGTTGTTTGTTCAAAAGCAAATTTTAAAAAAGTCGAAAAAAAGAATATCAATAACACCTCAACTCATTAATCATGTCAGCTCCTGAAAAAACAACTTCGTCAAATGCAAACCTTGACATCATTGTCGGATTGGATATCGGTACCACAAAAATTGCGGCATTGGTAGGTCATCGGAATGAATTCGGAAAAATTGAAATTCTTGGGGTGGGCAGAGCGCCATCGTTTGGCGTAAGGCGAGGAGTGGTTTCAAATATAGAACAAACCGTCCAGGCGATACGTGCAGCGGTGGAAGAAGCCGAAAAAAAATCCAACGTGGAAATAAAATCGGTGCATGTGGGCATAGCCGGACAGCATATAAAAAGCCTGAAGCACAGCGGTTCGCGCATCCGCGAAAGCATTGATGAACCCATTGCGCAAAAAGATGTGGACTCATTGATCGACAGCATGTACAAGCTCGTGATGCTTCCGGGGGAAGAGATCATTCACGTTCTTCCGCAGGAATATACGATCGACAGCGAATCTGGAATAAAAAATCCGATCGGCCACGAAGGAGTTCGCCTGGAAGCCAACTTCCACATCATCACCGGGCAAATGGCTGCGGCAAAAAATATTAAGAAATGCGTGGAGAAAGCAGGATTGCAGGTAGTGGACCTGGTTCTTGAACCCATCGCTTCCTCTGCTGCCGTATTGAGTGAAGAAGAAAAAGAAGCAGGTGTTGCGCTGGTGGATATCGGTGGAGGCACCACTGATATCGCAATTTTCTATGATAAGATCATCCGCCATACGGCTGTAATTCCTTTTGGAGGTAATGTTATCACGGAAGATATAAAGGAAGGATGTTCCATTCTTCAGAAACACGCGGAGGAAATGAAAATAAAATTCGGGTCTGCGCTGGCAAAAGAGAATCAGGACAATGAAATTATTGTGATCCCCGGATTGAAAGGAAGAACTCCAAAAGAAATATCTACAAAAAATCTTGCCTCCATCATTGAAGCGAGGATGAAAGAAATCCTTGAACTCGTGGCGTTTGAAATAAAAAACTCCGGTTACGAGAAAAAATTGATCGCGGGAATTGTGGTGACAGGCGGAGGCGCGCAACTCAAGCACATAAAACAATTGGTGGAATACACCATAGGATTGGATACTCGCGTTGGTTATCCGAACGAACACCTCGCGAAAAGCAATGAAGATGTAACGAGCCCTCTTTTCTCAACAGGTGTTGGCCTTGTACTGCAGGGATTTGAAGAACTGGAAGTGGAAAAAACCAGGAACCCGAATACAGGGATTATCACTACTCATTCTAAAAAATCAAGAGGCAATTTCTTTGAAAAACTTTTCTCCCCGATGAAAAAGATCTTTGAAGAAGGGGATGAGGAGTTTCAACAATAATATACGTGCGACAATATTGAAAGGCCCTTCCATTTTGGAGGGACTTTTTATTTTGTGTCAGCAATAAATGTCAGGGCTATTAATATGTGCCCCTACGGGGCAAAGAACAATCCTGTTAGTTTTGGCTCCGGAGGAGCGATATATTAATAGCCCCGTGCTTCAGCACGGGGTAAGAAAAGCCCCACGACTGTTTGCGTGAGGGATAGTAGCGGAAATCCTTTGCGCCTCGCAAAGATTGCAGCGTATAGCCCGACCCCTTGCGTTGCGCTTGGGGGCACGCCCAAAACATCCCCGTCACTTCGTGTCGCCCCCTTCAAAAGAAGGGGGAGTGAATAGCCATAGTAATTCACAATGCATAGTGGATAAGTCCACACGGACAGGTTGATTTCAATTTCATCCCCGAGTATTTTTACCTAATCATCTAAACACAACTATCATGCAATTTGATTTACCGAAAGAAAAATCTTCCATCATTAAAGTGATCGGAGTAGGAGGCGGAGGCAGCAACGCTGTCAACCACATGTTCAAACAGGGAATCAAAGACGTTGATTTCATTGTCTGCAATACAGACAGGCAGGTGCTGGATGCAAGCCCGGTGCCGCTGAAGATCCAGTTAGGCGCAGCGCTTACGGAAGGATTGGGCGCGGGTTCTCTTCCTGAAATGGGAAGAAAAGCAGCGATCGAAAATATGGAAGAGCTGAAAAAAGCTCTTGCCAAAACAAAAATGCTTTTCATCACTGCCGGAATGGGAGGTGGAACCGGAACAGGAGCAGCTCCTGTTATCGCGCAGCTTGCACGAGAGATGGGAATACTAACTGTTTCTATCTGCACGCTTCCTTTTTCATGGGAAGGAAAGCTCAGAAGAAAACAAGCGGAAGACGGTTTGGCAGAACTGAAAAAGCATTCTGATTCGGTTCTTGTCATTCTTAATGACAAGCTCCGCGAGATATATCATAACCTGAAAGTGAGCGAAGCGTCTGCTCATGCGGATAATGTGTTGAGCTCCGCAGCAAAATGTATTGCCGAACTGATCAATGTCGCTCTCCGCATCAATGTTGACTTCAACGATGTGCGCAGGGTGATGGAAACCAGCGGTGTTGCCATCATGGGATCTGCAATGGCATCGGGTGAAGGAAGATCGCTCAAAGCAGTTACGCAGGCGCTCAACTCTCCTTTATTGAATGACAATGACATTCGCGGAGCGAGATACGTATTGGTGAGCATCACCTGCGGTACAGGCAAAGATGAGCTTACAATGGATGAACTCGGAGAGATCACTGAATATATACAGGAAGCAGCAGGACAAACTGCCGAAATGATCAAAGGATACGGCACCGATGAAACGCTGGGAGATAAAGTGAGCGTTACAATAATCGCGAGCGGATTTGACCGAAAGGCGTCTGAACTTGGATTTGAAACTGCATTACAGCAGGAAATGAAAATGGTTCACCTGGAAGAATCCAAGTCGGTTGTTGTTGAGCAAAAGACAGAAAAGAAAGTGGAAATTTCTAAAATGACGGAGCCGATGCTCAAGACAGAAGTTGTTGCGGATAAAGTGCAATTAGAAGTAAAGAAAGAAATGCCTTCGGTTGCTGAGATAAAAAAAGAAGAAATACTTATTGAGTTAAAGAAGGTAGAAGAAAAGCCTGTTGAGAAAAAACATATTGAAGTCAGACTTGACCCGGTATTGGCTGAAGTGAAAGCAGAACCCAAAGTGGAACCGGTAGCAGAAGTTAAGGTAGAACCTGTTGCGGAAGTAAAGATTGAACCAATTGCAGAAATTCAGGTTCCTGTTGTAGATGTCACTCCTGTTGTTATAACGGAAAACAAAGTGGAAGAAACAGAAGAAGAACCGCTTCCCGAACCTTTCCTTATCGTGAAAGAACAGGAGCAGGTGAGCTTTGAGTTTGACATGACGGCTCCGATCGTAGATTCCATCGGAAAGGAGTCCTTACGGACTGAACTTCCGAAAAATACTTTCAAGGAATCAAATAGTGAAAAGGTTGAACCTAAAAAAGAAGAAACACCGGTAGCCCAAAAAGAAGAGGCTCCTGTCATGGAAACTAAAGTTGAACAAAAAGCAGAAGCTGTAAAGCCCGCTGTTAACATGGATGTAAAAAGAGGGCTTGTTGCTAATTCTATGACAAACGAACCTCCGGCAGAATCAAAGGTGACGAAGATCGCTGAGGTTACTCTGAATTCCCAGCCGCCTATTTCTGACAGCGAGGCAAGAGCAAAGGCGCAGGAAAAAATTCAGAAGCTGCGCGAACTTAGCTTTAAAGTGAAGACTCCCGGTGGTCTTGCAGAACTTGAGAACGAACCAGCGTACAAGCGCAAAAATTATACGCTCAGCGATACTCCTCATTCTTCCGAATCAGAAATATCGCGCCTCACGTTAGGAACAGAAAATCCCACAAATGGTGCCGGAAACAAAACTCCAAGTCTGCGTCCGGATAATTCATTCCTGCACGACAAGCCGGACTGATAGAATTTGTTAGTTGAAAAAGGTAATCCCGTAGGGGTAAAAAGATGGCGGACTTTATGTCTGCCATTTTCTTTTATTCCTGCCGTTGGTTTGGAAATTTAACTCTCTTTTTCCTGTCCAGCAAAACCCTGCCTCAGGGGAGAATAGAAAGTAAGCTCAGCGCAAAAAAATATAATGTAATATTCTTTGTGACTTATTTAAGGACGAGATACGAAACAATAAAAAAGGCGTCACGCAATACTGCGGGACGCCTTTTTACATGAATTATCCAAAGGTTATAGCACCACGCAAGTAACAGAAGTACCATATGAAGACCAAGAAGCTGCATTTGTATTGCAAAGATCGGTAGCTTTTTTCTTTGTTGTGTGGATAGTGTATGTTTGCAATGTAACACCAGATTCTTTACAAACACAGGTGAAATCTTTTTTGCAAGATGTTAAACAGAATGCGAATAAAACTGTAGCTGCGAATAATACTTTTTTCATGTTGTATTGGTTTTTTTGGTTAATGTTCTGCAAATATAATAATTTTCCAATAATCAAGATTTTTAGTAGATTTTTTTTATCATTGTAAAAATATTACCATGGCAATAGAAGAAAAAATAAACGCAGATATCAAAGCGGCAATGCTCGCTAAAGATCAAGGAAAGCTGGAAGCTATCCGCGGAATCAAAGCAGCGCTCCTGCTTCTGAAATCATCCGGCAAACCTGTTACGGAAGAGGAAGAAATAAAAGCCATGCAGAAAATGGTGAAGCAGCGCAAAGAGTCGGCAGAAATTTATGTTACCCAAAACCGTAAAGACCTTGCCGATGTGGAACTTCTGCAGATAGCGGTGATAGAGCAATATCTTCCTAAACAAATGTCTGAAGCAGAAATCAAGGCTGCTGTTGCTCAAATCATCACTCAGTTGGGTGCCACCTCTCCGGCTGATATGGGCAAAGTAATGGGTGTGGCCACCAAACAACTGGCTGGGAAAGCGGATGGTAGAATTATTTCCACGTTAGTAAAGCAAATGCTGAGCCCTTCCTAAACGAGCTTCGCTCCCAACCTCCGATTGTCCTTCAGGGAGAACTTAAAAACTAACTCGCATATCTCTCCCCTGAAGGGGGAGCCGGAGGGGGCTGGTGTTTATATATAACATACATCAGCCCTACGCTCACAATTGCACTCAGTGCAACAAAATAAATCGGAGTGTTGCCTGCGCCAACAGTTTCAGCGGTTTCAGAAATTGTGCCTTTCCCGATGAGATAAGAAAACAGCACCGCCAGCCCGTTATTCAAAAAGTGAAATAACATGGAAAGCCACAGCGAACCGCTCCATATATATAAATACCCGAGCACCACTCCGAGCAGCATTCTTGGAAGGAATCCGAAGAACTGTGCGTGAAGTGCGCTGAATAAAATGGCTGTTATCCAAACGGATAGATGAGTTTTTTTTGTCCATTCGATCAGGACATTTTGCAAAGCACCGCGAAATAATAATTCCTCACCTACTGCAGGCAGTAGTGCTATGACAATAATGTTCACAATCAGATCAACAGGTGAAACCATGTTCATAATTGCTTCCGTAAGCTCTTTGGCTTTTGCTTCGCTTGCTTTCATCCAGTTTTCAATAGTCGATAGAAAATCAGGAAGCGAAAGATGGCTGTTGATTTCCCCTGTCCAATTAATTAATGGCATTAATGAAAAAACAAGAATAATAACAATCAGTGCCATTATTGGTTTAAAGCCGGTAAGTTTTAAATAAGCTATTTTTTTGTCTGAAGTAAACACTACAAAAATCAAAGCAGGGATAACAAATACAATAAGTTCAGAGAGTGCCTGAATAAGCTTAAAAGTTGTAATGACAGAAGGGTTTGATAAATTCACATCCACCTCACTTCCTCCACTTGATATTGTTAGCATGAAAATTAAAGAAAAATAAGCAAAAAGAATAATTGCTTTAATTGGAGGAGAAAGGTTTTTTGCCATCAGCTAATAAGAATAGAACGCGAATATACGAATGAAAGTATATTCGTAAATTCGTAAAACATTCGTTATTCGTAAATGGTAAAGATCGGCAACATAGAACTCGGAGATTTCCCTTTGCTCCTCGCACCCATGGAAGATGTGAGCGATCCTCCATTCCGTTATGTGTGCAAACAGAACGGAGCTGATCTTATGTACACCGAATTTATTTCTTCAGAAGGGCTCATCCGCGATGCGAAAAAGAGTCTAAAGAAGTTGGACATATTTGATTATGAGAAACCGATAGGTATCCAGTTTTATGGTGGGAATATTGATTCCATGAAACAAGCAGCTGAAATTATTGAAGCATCAAACCCGGATTTGATAGATATAAATTACGGTTGCCCGGTGAAAGGAGTTGCCTGCAAAGGTGCAGGCGCAGGATTGCTTCAGGATGTAGATAGAATGGTAAGGATTACAGAAGAAGTGGTGAAGAGCACAAAACTTCCGGTCACTGTTAAAACAAGATTGGGTTGGGATGATTCTACAAAGAATATTGTCGAAGTTGCCGAACGCCTGCAGGATATCGGCATACAAGCATTGACGGTTCACGGAAGAACCAGAAAGCAGATGTACAAAGGACCGGCAGACTGGACGTTGATCGGTGCAATAAAAAACAATCCGCGAATGAAGATCCCTGTTTTTGGAAATGGGGATGTGAATTCCCCTGAATTTGCCATTGACATGAGAGAGAAACACGGAGTGGATGGAGTGATGATTGGCCGTGCGTCCATCGGTTATCCGTGGATATTCCGCGAGATAAAACATTTTATCGCAACTGGAACCCATAGGGAAAAACCCACAGTTGAAGAAAGAGTGCTAACTGCACGCACGCATTTACAGCGATCGGTTGAATGGAAAGGAGAGAAGCAGGGCATCCTTGAAATGCGAAGTCATTATGCCAACTATTTTAGGGGACTTCCATATTTTAAGGAATACAGGATAAAATTTGTGACTTCAGTTTCACTAGATGAACTTTTTGGTTTGTTTGATCGGGTGAAAGCAAATTATCAGGAAGGTGTTGCGGCTTAGGTGTAGCACGCAAAAATAATACTCAGGAAAATCTTCGTGTGAAAATCCTCACCGGATACCATGCAGCAAAAAAACCTATTAGCAATACAGTGGCAAATACCATTGCCAGATCCATGGGTATTATTTTTATAGGATAAGAATCCACCACAAATCCCTCACTGAAAGGAACGAGTTTGAACTTCAATTGTATCCAGCAAATAAGTAGCCCGAGCAAAAGTCCGCTGAAGGCACCGGTAAGTGTGATCATTAAACCTTCCCTCATAAATATTTTCCGTATAAGGTTTTTATCTGCGCCCAGGAACATCAGCGTTTGGATATCCTTTTTCTTTTCAATGATGAGCATGGTAAGAGAGCCAATGACATTGAAGGTGGCTATGACAAGGATGAACGCAAGAATCAGGAACGTCCACCATTTTTCCGAGTTGATAGTTTTGAACAGAACTTCATTTTGCTCGAAGCGACTCTTTACATCAAATTGTACGTCATTGCGAGCGGAGCGAAGCAATCCCATAATCTCTTTTTTAATTTCATTTACATCCGCTCCCGGTTTTATACCTAATTCGATTGCACTCAGTTCATTTTTTCTGTTCAATAATTCTCTTGCAAGAGAAAGAGGAATGATAGCATAGCGATAATCAAAGTCATCATTCAGGGAAAATATACCTGATACTTCCACGCTTCGTATAAGAAACGCATCTTCAGGGTTCAGGTAAGATTGATTTCCCCGTTTTGGAACGTAGATTTCCAGCGGGTGCATGAAATCGGTGAGGGAAATATTCAGCCGCTTGGCGATCCCGTAGCCCAGAACCGCGTAATCAATGCTGTCGTGGTGCAAAAGAAATTCTCCTTCGCGTATAACAGTGTCAAGGCGCGTCATCTTAGCAAAATTTTCGCTCACGCCTTTAATGGTGGCAATTACTTGCTTGTCGTCATATTTAAGGAGCGCGTTTTCCTGGAGCACTTCCGTGTAATATGCAACGCCATCCATCTTTTTTATTTTTTCAGCGGATAAAGGATCGATCAGGAAGGTTTTTCCTTCCTTGGGTGTGATCTTGATGTCAGGATCGAACGTATTGTAAAGTCCGAACACCAGGTCGGAAATTCCATTAAAGGCGGAAAGTACAATGACAAGAGCCATTGTGCCGATGCAAACTCCCGCAACAGAAATAAAAGTAATGATGTTTATCGCGTTGTGCGATTTTTTGCTGATGAGGTAGCGTTTGGCTATGAAGAGAGATAAATTCAATTTGAAATTATCAAATTATTTATATGCCTTTACGATTAATCCCGTTCCCTTTTTGTGAGAAGTGTTGGTGTCAAGATAATTTAATACGAAGGAAATAGGATAAGCAATCAGGTAATAGAAAGGAAGCAGGATAAAAAATAATTTCGATGTGCTTAGCATTTGCATCGGGTATTTCATGGATAGTCTCCAGGAAATTTTTCCGGGAGTGCCATAAGCGTATCTTGGTTCTATTTTTGAAAAGCCTGCCAGCCTGAGTTTATCTTCGATCTCTTTAATGTTGTAGCCATCGCGCACATGCTCTCCTATGAACGAGCCCTCGTGTTCTTCATGCACATCGCTTCCTCCCAGGTCGGAAGGAGTGGAGATGAGGAGCATTCCGCCTTGTTTGAGCGATGCGTGAATATTTTTGAAGACCTGAACATCTTCCAGGATATGTTCCATCACATCCACAGATAGGACGAGGTCGAAATTATTTTTACGGACGAATTTTGTAAGGTCGCCCACTTCAAACTTTACGTTCTTTCTTCCTATCGTTTGAAAGAAATTATTGCAGTCGGCAACCTGTTCGTCTTTTACATCCACCGAAATAATTTTTGATTTAGGAAATTTTCTCGACATCCAATAGCTGTATTGCCCGAAACCTGCTCCTGCGTCTAAGATGTTTAGCTCAGCTCCGGAAGGAATGGCTTTATTAATTTCTTTGTGCACATGCCACGAACGTAATAACAAGAGATCGAGTAAATGATAAAAAGTCTTCCTTAAGAAAGGAGATTTATTGAAAACAGTGCCAAGAGAGCGTTTTATCGGATCGTATTCCATTCAGTAGCTTTCGGATTAAGAAAAATTATCCCTCTTCTTTCTTTTTTCTTTTGGGTTTTATTTCCGGTTCTGCCTCAGCAGGTTCTGTTTCTAGAGGAGCAGGACTGATAGTGATTGTGCTGAATACCTTTTCCATTTTATCGGCATAGTCTGCGGACTCATCTACAAAAAAAGCAATTTCAGGGACGATCCTGAGTTGTTTTTTTACTCTCATGCCGAGCAATCTTCTGATCTCTTTCGCCTCTTTTCTGATAGCACCCAGCATTTTTTCTTTGTCCTGAACCCCGAACAGGCTCAAATAGATTTTCGCAAACGACAGATCCGGACTCACGAACACGTGAGTGACCGAGATCAATCCTGAGCCAAAAGCGTTTTTTATTTCCTTCTGGAAAATTTCTGCCACGTCTTTTTGTATGACGCGTGCTACTTTATTTTGTCGGATGGTCGGCATCAGCGAATACTAATTTTATACGAATATACGAATACAAGTATTTCAACGTTTCGTAATTTGTATATTCGCAGTTATTCGTCCCAAAGGGATGAAACATATTCGTAGATGAAACGGTTTTTTCATATCCTCAGTTACGTGCGCAATTACATGCGCTATGCTTTTCTGAATGTGATTTTCAATATCCTGTCCGTGATTTTTTCTCTTTTCTCGCTCACGATGATCGCGCCTTTTCTCAATCTTCTTTTTCTCAAGCAGGCGGATGAATACGCAACTATTCTTGCAAAAGGAGTTCCTGTTTTAAAAGTATCTGTTGATTCGCTCATTGATAATTTTAATTACTACCTATCAAAAGTGATCATGGAAAACGGAAAACTCCATGCGCTGATTTTTATTTGCGTGATGGTGGTCTCCATTATTTTTCTGAAAAATGTTTTCCGCTATCTCGGAATGTTTTACATAGCGAATGTGCGCAACGGAGTGGTGATGGATCGGCGTAATGCGATGTATAAGAAAATTCTTGCCCTCCCGCTTTCATATTATTCCAACGAGCGTAAAGGCGACCTGATGTCGCGCATGACAACTGATGTGCAGGAAATAGAATGGAGCGTGATGCAATCCATCGAAATGGTTTTTCGCAACCCGATAAATATCATTATTCTTCTGGGTACGATGATTTACATGAGCCCGACATTAACTCTGCTGGTCATGATTCTGATCCCTGTTCCCGCTCTGCTGATCGGTTTGGTGTCGAGCAGTTTGCGCAGAACTTCAGTAAAAGGTAAAACGAGATTGGGTGTGCTTTTTTCTATCATTGAAGAAACGCTTGGCGGACTGCGCATCATCAAGGCGTTCAATGCAGAAAAGTTTATGGATAAAAAATTTATCCAGGAAAATAAATTCTTTACGCAAACGATGATCCGTATGTATCGCAAGATCGACTTGTCCTCTCCGCTGAGTGAATTTTTGGGCGCGGGAGTGCTGATGGCGCTCGTTTATCTCGGAGGAAAAATGGTGTTAGATGAATCGCTTCTTGCGGCAACCTTTATCACCTACATTGCGGTGTTTTACCAGGTGATCGGACCCTCGAAAGAACTCACGCAGGCATTTTACAGTATCCAGCGCGGACTTGCTTCTGCAGAACGAATAGAAAAAATTATAAAAGCGGAAGAAAGTATAAAGGAAGTTGCCTCGCCAAAAGTTATTTCATCGTTTGAAAAAGAAATTGAATTCAAAAATGTTTCGTTCTCCTATACGCGCGGAGATAACGGCCATGTGCTGAAGGACATTAACCTGAAGATCGGAAAAGGAAAGATTATTGCGCTGGTAGGGCAATCCGGTTCCGGGAAATCCACATTAGCAGACATGCTCCCGCGCTTTTATGATCCTGATAAAGGCGAAATTCTTATAGACGGAATTCCACTGAATGACCTGAAAATTACTTCATTGAGAGATCTGATGGGAATCGTAACGCAGGAATCCATTTTATTTAATGATACCGTTGAAAACAATATCGCATTCGGTATTACTCCCCTCTCCTTGCGGAGAGGGGCTGGGGGTGAGGCGAAAGAGGTTGATATTATTTCTGCTGCCAAGATTGCCAACGCCCACGACTTCATCCTGCAGATGCCTGAAAAATACCAAACCAACATTGGAGATCGGGGAAGCAAACTCTCAGGCGGACAACGCCAGCGCATTGCCATAGCACGAGCAGTATTGAAAAATCCTCCTATACTTATTTTAGATGAAGCAACTTCCGCTCTCGACAGCGAATCAGAACGTTTGGTACAGGATGCCCTGAACGAGCTCATGAAGAACAGAACCTCTGTTGTAATTGCCCACCGTCTTTCCACCATCCAGCACGCGGATGAAATAATTGTTTTGCAAAAAGGTGAGATAGCCGAGCGCGGCACCCACAACGACCTGCTCGCCAAAGGCGGAGTGTACAAGAAGTTGTATGATATGCAGGTGTTTGTTTAGTTAATTGTCTTTCCTAATTCTTTCGGAATAAAATATTTTGCACCTAAAAATATACCTTCTATTTTGGTTATTGCTTCAATATTGATCAGCGGGTTCTCTGAGAGCAATATTAAATTAGCATCTTTTCCTGTTTCAACGGTACCCCATTCTTTATCTTGTTTTAAATATTTTGTCGCGTTAATAGTAGCTGCCTGTAGAATTTGATAATTGCTTAAACCAGCTTTTTTATAAAGTTTCATTTCTTCGATCATATCGAATCCGGGAACTGAGTACAATCCGCCTGCATCCAAACCAATAAGTAATCCCACATTATTATCAGTAATTAGTTTTAATATTTTAAACTGTTTTTCCTGGGTGAGTTTATAATCCGCTTTTTGCTTAATGATCTCTGCGTTTGTTTTTTTCGCATCGTCAGCCATTTGCTTGCTCCATTTTTGTTTTACGGAGTCGGGAATATATTCTAAGCCAATTCGTTTTTTCAAATCCGCTTCAGGAACCTGAGAGTAGGCAATTTGATACCAATCCAATGTCGGGCAATCGTACACGTCATTTTTTTTAGTCAAAGAAAGAATGCGTTGGAAATTGTCAACTCCTTTGTCGTAAGCGGATACTTGTCCGCCCAAATGCTCGATGGAATTATAACCGCTTTGTAATAGATATTCCAGCGAAATATTTTTTGGCATGTGTCCGCATACGGGCATATTATATTTTTTCGCACTGGACATTAACGAGGCAAACGATGCAGAGTCTTTTATAGACATTACTTTGACAAAGTCAAAACCATCTGCTTTGTATTTTTCCATCAGGCTGTCCCCAACTTTATTGGTAATAGTTATTTTTGCAAATACGGGAGGCGCAGATAAATATAAATTGGGATGAGGAAAATCTGCGTTTCTATAGTTTAAATGTTCACTATTACCCTGCATTGAACGTAAGGTTGTTACGCCAGCCATTAAATTCAGAACGAAATATTTCTTGATTTCTTTTTTCTCGGGAAAGTGACAATGCATATCAGCCATTCCAGGCATTACATATTGACCTTTGCCTGTAATAATTTTTGCGTTTGTTTTAAGTTCTTTTGCTGAATTATCAGAACCGATAAAAGTAATTTTTCCCCTGCTGATACATATTATTTGATGTTCTTGAGCTTCCGGTTGCGACATGGATAGTACATTCACATCTCTGATGATAATATCAGCTTTGCTGATTTGTTCGGTCGTTTGAGCAGCACAGCAAAAACCTATTGTTGAAAAAGAAAATAAAGTCAAGATTTTAATTTTCATGTTTTTTTATTGCGTTAGATATTGATTGTCTGTTTATGTTTGGCGCATAGTTAACAAAAATCCCTGACTGCTTTCACAAACTCCTCCGGTTTATCCGCATGCACCCAATGACCGGCACCTTCAACGGTTTTAAATTCTGAATTTTGGAATGTTTTTTTG
>OCZT010003440.1_pt1 | contig 16145 bp, 13 predicted proteins | sample 1539031 | NCBI WGS metagenome assembly OCZT01 (sample SAMEA3539308, study PRJEB22396) | soil metagenome | biome: tundra; feature: field; material: soil | place: USA | collected 2010-05 | depth 0.15 m | reverse complement strand
GCACGGCGGAGTTGCGCCAGGCCATTGAAGCCTTCATTGCCGCTTACAGTAAACATGCCAAGCCCTTCAAGTGGAGGAAGCGTGAGGTGAAAGGATCACAGCTTCGTAATACTATCGTTAATCTATGCAATTAAGCACTAGTTCTGCCCATTCATTTGAGGTCTTCTTCGCTCTCCGCAGTTGAGTTCAATCCGGCGCTGCCTGCATCAATTCCTGCAAAGTCGCGCAGACTTCATCAATCTCCGCAGGCTGCAATTTGTTGAAGAAGGGCAGGGCGAGAGAACGCTCAGCGCTCCATTCGGTGTTTGGCAATTCATGCCGAACGCCTTCAAAGCCCTGATAAGCCGGCTGCCAGTGGATGGGGGCAAAGTACCTGCCGCAGCCAATTCCGCGTGCTCCTATTTCCTTCCAGATCCAATCGCTCTGCTGCTGAGTAAAGCGGGCGCCGAGCCGGACGACGTAAACAAACCAACTGATTCTGCCACCAGGCACCTCCTGGAGTGGCAATTTCAGGTCAGGATTTCCGCTGAGGCGTTGATGATAGGCACGCGCAATCTCTGCCCGCCGCTTCAGAATGGATTCCAGCCGCTTCAACTGCTCGATTCCCAGCGCGCAATTGATTTCCGAGAGGCGGTAGTTGTAACCCAGTTCACCGTGCTCCAGCCAATCTCCCGGATGGGTTCGTCCCTGGTTGCGCTGGGCGCGGGCGAGTGCGGCAATCTGTGAGCTTTGGGTTACAATCACGCCGCCCTCTCCGGTGGTGATCTGCTTGTTGGGATAGAACGCGAACACTCCGGCCTCACCGAGCGGTCCAACCTTGCGGCCCTCGAATTCAGCGCCAATCGCTTCGCACGCATCCTCAATCACGCGCAGGCCGTACTTTCGAGCGATGCTGAAAATGGAAGACAGATCGGCAGGGTATCCGAAAGTATGCACCGCCAGAATGGCGCGCGTTCGGGGAGTGATCGCGGCCTCGACTTTGGCGGGATCGAGGTTCAAAGTGTCCGGGTCGATATCCACAAAGACAGGGATGGCCCGCTCGTAGCGGACGGCATTGGCCACGGCGATGAATGAAAACGACGGCACAATGACTTCGTCGCCTTCACTGATTCCGATGGCCCGCATGCACAAGTGCAGCCCGCTGCTCCCGGAATTGACGGCGACGGCATGGGCGGCGCCTGTATAGGCCGCCACGGCATCCTCAAACTCCTCCAGCTTTGGTCCAAGGCTCAATCGCGCTGTGCGCATCACGCTCGCGACCGCGTCGATTTCGCTTTCGGTAATGTCCGGGGAGGAGAGAGGTATTCGCATCTACGGGGTGGCCTTCGCCGCGGAGGCTGGATATTTGATGAGAAGTCCCGGTGACAGAGGAACTGTGGTGAGGACCTGAACGATTTTCTCCGATGCGTGCCCGTCACCGTAAGGGTTCGTCATCCCTTCCAACGATCGGCGGAATTCTTCGCTTCTTGCCATGCGAACCTTCTCAACAATTGAGGCGGCGTCCGGCTGGCAATCCAGAATGTTGCGAGCGCGTTCGCGGCCCTCTTGCCGGAGCCCGATATTCACCGTAGGCAGTGCGAACGAAGGTGTTTCCATAATGCCGCTGCTGGAGTTGCCGAGCAGCACGTCCACCTGGCGCAGCAGACTCCAGTAGGTGAGGGAATCCAGATTGACGAACAATCGGCCTCTGCCCCGGGAGAGAAAAGCGTGAGTTCGTTCAATCAGCGCCCGGCTGCCCGCATCCGCATTCGGATAGCAGAACAGAATCTGCTCCGGCAGCAAATCCAGAGCGGCAAAAAGCGCCTCCGCTCCCTGCGTCGTGTCACGAAGCAGGGTGACGGGGTGGTAGACCACCAGGGTCGTGGGCCGCCCCAAATCCAACTCGAGCCTGGATTCCAACTGCTCGCGCGAGAACAACGTCTGTCGGCGCAGGTGGTCGAGCGATGGAGCGCCGGTGCGATGCACGCGCCACTCCTCTTCACCCAGGGCGATGACCCGCCGGCGGGCGGATTCGGTTCCGGTAAAGTGGATGTGGCTCATTTTGGTGACGGCATTTCTGACGGCGTCATCAATGGCGCCCGCGCTGATCTCGCCCCCTTCGATGTGGGCGATGGGTATACGCAAAGCCAGCGCGACGGAAGCAGGCGCCAGCAGTTCATACCGATCGGCGATCAGCAGAAGCAAGTCGGGGCGCATTTGCCCCAGCGTGTCGGCAAGGCTCAGCGTGGCCACGCCGATGGTTTTGGCCATCCCCACATCCGTGTCGGAGCTCAGAAGGCACTCGATGCGCGCATCGATCCGGAAGCCATCCTTTTCAATCTCCTGCACCGTGTTACCGAATTCCGACGATAAGTGCGAACCGATCACGATGATGCGCAAATCCACGTCCGGGTGCGCGGCGAGATCATGCCATGGCCAGTAGAGGTGGGAATAGTCGGCGCGGGAGGTGGTGAGAACAGCGATTTTCCTGGTCATGCGTGATGTGTCCTGCTCTGCGGATCTTTTAACAACTCCAGCAAACCGGCGCTGGGCTGATATTCCGGAATGACGCCGCAAAGGGCCTGAATCAGAGCGGGCAGGTCGCGCCCTCGCAGAATCTCCGTGAGTTCCGCAACCGCCGTTTCCAAATCGGCTAGCGACAACTGCGGGCCGGAAACCCGGTGAAGTCCGTTAACGGCGCCATTCTCCATTGCTTCATGCGTTGAAACCAACTGCTCCACCATCTTGTCCCCTGCGCGCAATCCAATAAACGCAATGGGAATGTCATCGACCGGCGTGAAACCGGCATTGCGGATCAGGTGTTCTGCCAGGTTCAGCACCTTAAGAGGAGGCCCAATCTCCGGGACCCAAATGCCTCCGGATGATTCGAGTGCCCCTGACGCCAGGACTAATCCCACGGTTTCGCCGAGAGTCAGAAAGTATCGGCCCACATCAGGGTGGGTGACGGTCACAGGGCCGCCGCGGCTGATCTGCTGGAGAAAGAGCAGGCCCACACTGCCTTGGGAACCCAAAACATTGCCAAGACGGATGCTGTTCATCCGCGTCTTTTCGTTGCCCAGCGCCAACAGGACAAGTTCGGCCAACCGTTTCGAGGCCCCCATCACGCTGTGCGGATCCACGGCCTTGTCCGTCGAAATCATGATGAGCTTTTCCGCTCCGTGGTCAGCGACAGCTTGGGCAAGAGCGTAGGTGCCCAGCGAATTGTTCCGGACCGCAGCCAGAGGATTCGCTTCCATCAGTGGGACGTGCTTGAAAGCGGCGGCGTGATAAACAATTTCCGGGTGGTGCTGGGCAAAGATGGCGTCGAGCAACGGACGATCGGCAATATCTCCGAGAATAGAGACAAAGGGCGCCCCATAGGCGAGGCGGTTTAGTTCAGTATGAATTTGATAAAGGTTCTGTTCGCAGTTTTCCAGCAGCAGCACCAGACGGGGAGCGGACGCGGCGATCCTCAGTGCCAAAGCAGAGCCAATGGAACCGCCCGCTCCGGTCAGCAGGATGGTCTTCCCTTCGTGCGCCGCCTGCACCTTTGCCACATCGCGTTCCAAGGAACGTCGGCCTAGGAACTTCTCCCAATCGTGGTTGTCTGTCTTCCGGGGCATACCTGATATCCAATCCGGATAATAAGGTACCACGTGTTATTCAGGCGGTGTCGCGGGATTCTTCAAGCAGTTCCTCTGTGACCTCTGCGCTCCAAAAAAATTTCACACAGAGGCCACGGAGTCGCTCTGTGTCCTCTGTGTGAAATCCTTCTGGCCACCGAGTACACGGAGAGCATCATTTGGGTTGCGCCTCTGCTTCCCAATTACAAGGTTCGCGTTTTGGGTTACCAAGCGAAGGTTTGTGGGCAAGTTCATCCATCGTGTACAATAAAACTTCGGGCTCAACGCGAATCATCGCCCGCGAGGAAAGCTTCCTCTACAAACCTGCATGCAGAATCTGCTCGACCAACTCAATATCCAGCAGCGCGCCGCGGTGGAACAAGCCGAGGGACCGCTGCTCATTCTGGCCGGGGCGGGCAGCGGCAAAACCCGCGTCATCACCTATCGCATCGCCCATCTTATTGAAGTTAAAGGGGTTGCTCCGCAGAGCATTCTGGCGGTAACCTTCACCAACAAAGCTGCGGCACAGATGAAGGAGCGCGTGGCCAAGCTGCTGAGCGGGGGCGGAGACGATCTCCGTGGCGGGCCGCATGTGTCCACGTTCCATTCTTTTTGCGTCAGCGTGCTGCGGCGGCACATTGACCACCTGGGGTATAGCCGTAATTTTTCCATTTACGATGCCGACGATCAGGCGCGGCTGATGAAAAGTTGCATCCAGGAATTGGGTTTGGGGGAGCAGGTCACTTCGCCCCGCAGCGTGCTGGGGCGCATCAGTTACGCCAAGAATCATGGCATGACGGCTCAGATGATGTACGAGCGCGCCGACACTGATCCGGTGGAAAAGATCGCGTCACTTTTTGACCTCTATGAGAAAAAGCTGCGGCAGGCAAACGCCTTGGATTTTGACGACTTGCTGCTGAAGACCGTGCAACTGTTCTACAAAGCTGGGGAAGTCTGCGAGCAATACAACCGGCGTTTTCAGTACGTACTGGTGGATGAGTATCAGGACACCAATCGCACCCAATACCAATTGATCCGGCAGCTTTCGCTGATTCACCAGAACCTCTGCGTGGTGGGCGATGAGGACCAGTCGATTTACCGTTGGCGTGGGGCGGACATCCAAAACATCCTGGACTTTGAAAAGGATTATCCCAACGCCCGCACGGTTCGGTTGGAGCAGAATTACCGATCCACGCAGAAGATTCTGGACGCGGCCGGCGCGGTGGTGAGCCGCAATCAGGCGCGCAAGGGAAAGACGTTGTGGACGGACCGCAATGGCGGCGACGCGATTGGCCTTTTTGAAGCGTGGGATGCGGACCAGGAAGCGCTTTATGTGGCGGACCAGATTACCAAAGCGCTCGCTGAGGACGCGAATGCCAGTGTGGCCGTCCTATACCGCACCAACGCCCAATCGCGCATTCTGGAAGAATCGCTGCGCCGCAACCGCATCGCTTATCGTCTGGTAGGTGGGTTCAGTTTCTACGCGCGCGCGGAGATCCGCGACGTGCTGGGTTACGCACGACTCGCGATCAATCCCAAGGATGCGATGGCTTTCCAACGCATCATCAATACCCCGGCGCGAGGGATTGGCCCCTCTGCCATGGGGGCGATCGAATCCACCGCCCGCGCGGAGAAAATATCCCTATGGGAAGCGCTGGAGGCGGAAATCGCCGCCCGCCGGCTTCCGGGACGCGCCCTGAAAGCTCTGGAGTCTTTCCACGCACTGATGAAGAAACTGATAGCCGATCACGAAGGCCTGTTGATGGGGCAATTCTTCAAAAGCGTTCTTGACCGCACCCGCTACGTGGAAATCCTGAAAGAAGAGAATCAGCCGGAATCGCAGGATCGCATTGAGAACCTCCAAGAGCTGGTAAACGCCGCGGTGGAGGCGGAAGAGCAGGGCATTACGCTGGCGGAGTTTTTGGACCACGCCGCGCTGGTTTCCGATTCCGATGATTACGACGAACGCGCCCGGGTTACGCTGATGACGCTGCACAGCGCCAAGGGGCTGGAATTCAACGTCGTCTTTTTGGTGGGGATGGAAGAGGGGTTGTTTCCTCACAAGCTTTCCATCGATGACGATGCGGGAATCGAAGAAGAGCGGCGGCTCTGTTACGTGGGCATGACACGCGCTCGCGACCGGCTAACTCTTTCCTGGGCGCGGCAGCGGCGCATGTATGGGCGGGACTCCATGGAAGGCAGCCGGCGGTCACGTTTTCTCGATGAAGTGCCCACGAACCTCATGGAGAATGTCAGTGCGCAAGCGTCAAAAGCTCGCACAACTTGGGAAAATGCCGTAAACTCAGTCGCTGGGGCAGAGCGATTTTTACGCGACCGAGGTATTGACCGACGGCCCGGACTGGGTCGGGGAGAAGCACCGAGGCAGTCCGCGCGCTGGAAGATGGGTAGTAAAGTGCGGCACGCTAAGTATGGCGTGGGTACAGTTTTGGAATGTGAAGACGACGGTGAAGACAGCAAACTGACCATCAGCTTTCCAGGCTACGGCCGGAAGAAAATGGTGGAGCGCTTTGCCGGGCTGGAAAGAGTATAGGGAGCCAACACCTCACAGCTAACACGTTACAGTGAGAGTGGGCGATCCGTTAAATTCAGGCGATCATTTTGAAAGGGAAAGGCGCCAGCTAACACCCGATAAGTGAAAATCACGGTCGGCTGTTTGCTGTCAGCTATCAGCTAAATTATGGACACAAAGAGCATCAAAGACAAAGAAGAACGTAAGAAACTGAAGCGCGCGGCACGCAAGAAGGCAGCGCCCAAACCGAAGCGGACGGAACCGCGTGGTTCACGCAAGCCCAAGGTGAAGAAGAAGGGTCCGGGCGTGGCTCCACGCAGGAAGTAGAGGGGCCCAGGGGTGTGAGAGAGGTAGGTGGTAGGTCGTATGTGGTAGGTGGGAAAGGCTAGGTTCACCCAAATGCCATCTACCACCTGCCACCTACCATGCATTCAAGAGGACCCTCTTGGCGACGCAACTTTTCCAGAAGAAGAGTATCGATAAGCTGATTGCGGATGCCGATTCGCCGGGGCATAAGCTTCGCAAAACACTAGGCCCCTGGTCGCTCACCGCACTGGGTATTGGCGCCATCATTGGGACCGGAATCTTCATTCTCACTGGGACCGCGGCGGCGGGCGAAGTCCTGGAAGTGCATTCGCTGCTGAAAGCGCCACTTCTGGATGTGCTGCTGCACGGGTCGAGAGCGCTGGGCACGGCCGGACGTCCGGGCGCCGGGCCGGCGATTGCGCTTTCATTTCTGCTGGTTGCCATTGCCTGCGCGCTGGCTGGGCTTTGCTATGCGGAATTAGCGTCCATGATTCCCATTGCCGGCAGCGCCTACACGTATTCCTACGCCACTCTCGGCGAGATCGTTGCCTGGATCATCGGCTGGGACCTGATCCTGGAATACGCCGTCAGCAACATGGCGGTGGCCGTGGGTTTTTCCGCTTACGTTGACAGCCTACTGCGTGGGTTCGGACTTGAATTGCCGCGCAAGCTCATGGAGCCGATGTTTGCGGAGGGGAAGTATACGGGCGCCTGGTTCAACGTTCCCGGCTTCTTGATTGTCATGATCCTCACCGTGATTCTGGTGGTGGGGATTCGCGAAAGTGCCAGCGCCAACAATCTGATGGTCTGCGTCAAGATTGTGGCGATCCTGATCTTCATCGTTGCCGCCTCCCGTTATATCCACGTTTCCAACTGGAAGCCCTTCATGCCCAACGGCTGGCAAGGGGTGCTGACCGGCGGAGCGATTGTCTTTTTCACCTACATCGGATTTGATTCCGTCTCCACCGCCGCCGAAGAGTGCAAGAATCCGCAGAAAGACGTGCCTTTCGGCATCATCTGCTCACTCATCATCTGCGCCACGCTTTACATCACGGTGGCGCTGGTGTTGACGGGCGTGCAGAACTGGCAGACCCTGCGCAACGCCGCGCCTGTGGCTAACGCGCTAATGGCGCTGGGAATGCCGGGAGTGATGAAGTGGGTCTCCATCGGTGCGCTCACGGGCATGATCAGCTCCCTTCTGGTTTTTCAATTGGGGCAGGCGCGCGTCTGGTTCGCCATGTCACGCGATGGGTTGCTGCCGGAAGTTTTTTCCAGGGTCCATCCGCGCTTCATGACGCCGCACATCAGCACCTGGGTGGCAGGATTCTTCGTCGCCATTCCAGCGGGAGTGTTTGATATCGGCACGCTGGCGGACCTTTCCAACATTGGAACCCTGTTTGCGTTTGTGCTGGTTTCGTTGGGCGTGTTGGTGCTGCGCAAGAAGCAACCGGAGCGTCGGCGCTCATTTCGGACGCCCTGGGTGCCAGTGGTTCCGATTCTCGCCATAGTGTCGTGCGTTATCCTGATGGCCAGCTTGCCGATCGAGACCTGGGTACGATTCTTTGTGTGGTTGGCCATCGGGTTGGTCATCTACCTGACTTACAGCCGGCATCATTCGGAATTTGGCCGTTCGCCGCGTCTGCCGACGGACGTAGGGCCGGTACAGCTCAGTGCGCATCCTACGCCTTAAGAGGTTCGACGGGGAAAAGACAGGCGCGAGAATTTGCGATAGAATTAAGCCGATTTGACCGATAGGGGAAGGACCTCAACCAATGGAGCCTGCCAGGAGTAGAGTTCTTTTGGGGATTCGCAACGCGGGGATTAACCCCGGGCTGTTTGGCCTATCGCTTGCCTTGCTTGCGCTGTGCCTGACCGCATCGGTGCCGGCACTGGCCTGGGGGCCGGTAGCGCACGATGTTGTTACCACCTGGGCTGTCCAAACCCTGCCTCCGGAAATCCGTTCCTTCTTTGAAAATAATCGTCAGCTCCTGATCGAGCACGCCAATGACCCCGATGCGTTGATGAAGACCGATCGCTACGAGCGCATGCGGCACTACATTTACCTCGACAAGTATGGGACGTTCCCGTATCCGACGCTGCCGCATAATTACCTGCAGGCGAAGGAAAAATTCATGACCTCGCGCATCAGCCGCGATGGCATGCTGCCCTGGCAGATTGGTGAATTCAGCCTGCGCCTCACCAAGGCTATGAAGGCAGGTAATTGGGAAGAAGCAAAGCTGGACGCTGCCGATCTGGCGCACTACCTGGCGGACGCCCATGATCCTCTGCACACTACGCCGAACTACGATGGCCAGTTGACCCAGCAAACAGGCCTGTCATCACGGTTTGATATCCACCTGTTTGAGCGCTACTCAAAGCTCTTCATTATGCATCCTGAAACCGCGGATAAGATCGACGATCCGACGGAACATGCTTTTCAAACCTGCCTCGAGGCCAACGTCTGGGTCAACCTCATCCTCTGGTCAGATTTGCGCGCCCGGGATGGCTTGCCGGATTATACCGATGAATACTACGACCGCTTTTACAACCGGGTGGGCCCCACCGTGGTTCGTGAGATCAACGAGGCCGCACACGACGTCGGCTCCTATTGGTACACGGCGTGGCTGAATGCTGGCCGTCCTCAGCTCCCGGCGCGATGATCCTCAACATTTTAGATTTTGGATTGCGGACAAGCCCCGGCAATCTGCTTCTTCAAACTGAAATTACATCCAAAATATAAAATTCAAAACTGAATAATCTTAATGCCTGAATTGGAATCATCACTTTCGTCTTTCATCGCTCGATTGCCCAAGGTGGAACTGCATCTGCATCTGGAGGGGGCGATGCGCCCGGAAACCCTGCTGGAGCTATCGCAGAATAAGAGCGGGTTGCGTCAAAAAGTTGACGAGTGGATCGCGGCGAGGCGCGCGCAGCGCTACCGCTACGGAAACTTTCGCGAGTTCCTGGTGGGGTTTGGAATTATCAGCCTGTTGATTGAAACGCCGCAGGATTACGGGCTTATCGCCACGCGATTGATCGAGTGGCTGGCAGAACAGAATGTGAAGTATGCGGAAATCATTTTTGCCGCCGGAGTGGTGCTGTGGAAGAAGCAGCGTGTGGACGAGGTATTTGAGGCGCTGGCAGCAGCGGCGGAAGAGGCGGAAACGCGCACGGGGGTGAGGGTAAAGTGGATCTTTGACGCCACCCGGCAATTTGGGATTGATCATGTGCGGGAAGTGATGCACTGGGCGGCGCGCTACCGCTCACAGGGTGTTGTGGCCTTTGGGATCGGGGGGGATGAGGCGGCGGGTCCGGCGAAACTTTTTCCGGACATTTTTCGCGAGGCGCGCGAAATGGGCCTTCACGTTGTGGCGCACGCTGGCGAAGCTTGTGGGCCGGAAAGCATTCGCGACGCCGTTGAGCTGTTAGGCGCAGAACGCATCGGCCATGGCCTCACGGCCATTCGCGATGCCGGCGTCATGACCTTGCTGCGTGAACGGAAAATTCCCCTGGAAGTTTGCCCCAGCAGCAACGTATCCACCGGCTTGATTGCGCGATTCGAAGACCATCCCATGCCCAAGCTTCTGGAGGCCGGCTTGATGGTCACGCTCAATTCCGATGATCCCGCTATGTTTGGAACGAGCCTTCAGGAGGAATTCGTACAAGCTGCCCGGTGCTTTGAGTTGAGCCGCGAGACGCTGACGGTATTATGCCGGAATGCAGTGGACGCTTCGTTCCTGAGCGAGGGCGAAAAGCAGAAATTGAGAGACCAGTTGAAAGTTGAGAGTTGAAAGTCGAACGCTACAAGTCAAGAGTGGTTCCGCTTGCTGCCTACCGCCTTCTGCCCACTGTTGACCACTTACCGCCTACTGCCTCCTGATTCCTGAAGAGCCTCCCGCAGGCGCTTGCTCAGATCTTCCACGAAGGTTTGCGGGTCCAAGCCATTCTCGCGATAGACGATCCGGCCCTGGTGATCGAAAACAACCAGCGTGGGAAGCTCTCTCACCTTGAGAAGTTGCTCCAGGCCCTGAGCATAGGCCACGGGCACGGTCCAACCTACCTGCTTGAGAAAGGCGGGAACCCCGCTGCGATCCTCGTCCATGTTCAGTGACAGGAAAACAATGTTGGGGTCTGCGCGGAAGCTTTGGGCTATCTGGTCCACAAGCTGTCCTTGGACCCGGCAAGGGCCGCACCAAGTTGCCCAGAAATCCACCACGAGAATTTTGCCGTGGAAGCCAGCCATAGGCAGCGGAGTTCCATCTGCCCGTTCCAGGACGAACTTGAACGGATCCTGGACGCCGGTGTTTTGAGGTTTGTCGCCGGAAAAACGCCCGGCAAGCTGCGGCATCAGGGTGTCGTAGCGCGATAGTGCAAGGTCCCCCAAACCTGCCTCAGAATGGTGCTGCGCCACGTACAAACTGCCCAACTTGCGGCGAATCTCCTGGCGGCGGTCGGGGTCGGGGTTCTTGTCCGGAAATGCAAACGCCGTGAGGTAATAATCGATGGCGCGATCGGAGTCTCCCTTGATCGACGCCAAATCTCCCTGTTGCTCGGCCACGCGGGCGGTGGGGTTGGCTGCATAGCTCTTCTCGTAATTGCTCATGGCCTTGTCAATATCGCCAGAATCCCGGAAAAGTCCGGCAAGCTTCGCATAAGTCGTGGCAATTCGCTCTGTCCATTGCTCCGAGACACTCTGACTGTCACCCGAAATTGCAGCCCGATCACGCTCAGATTCCGCGATCTTGACCAGTCGCGAGGTGTAGTCAATGGTAAGGGTTCGGCTTGCCTGGTCGTTTTGCCGTGTCAGCGCATCGATAAGCAAGTTCAACAGTTTCGGGTCCTCCGGCGTCATCGCCAGAAGCATCTGCCCGTATTGCACGATAACTCCGGGCGCATTGGCGACCAGCGCATAACTGCAAATCGTGCGCAGCACAACTTCGCGCCGCGAAGATTGGGGGAAGCGATCGAGGAAGGCCTGCAGATTCTTGATGATGATTTGGGGATTATTTTGCGCCGATGCGAACGCCTCGTTCAGCGCGTTCTGTTCCTCTGCGTCCGGCGAGGCTTGAGCCGCGGATGCCTTTTCCGCTGGCTTCGCGGCCGATTGCACTGCGCACAAAGAAAGCGGCCACCCGATCCCGAGCAGACAAAGGCTCAGAAGAATGGGTAAAGCGATTTGAAACCACAACACCCTGCTTGCTTTCATTGCACCTGTTCCTTCGTGAATTGCGGACGAACCTAATTTAGTGGCCAGCTCGGGAGGGGTCAAGGCGATTTCCCTCGGGCAGGGCTTGAGCGCGACTGATATAATTCAAAGCTCATAAAGAATTAGGGAGTTGGAATGAAATCATCACGCATTCGCGCTATTTTCTTCGATGCGGGCAACACGCTGCTGTATCCGCGGCTCGATGAACGGGCTCGCGATTTGAGCGAGGCTGGCTTCCCGGCGCGCGTGGAGGATTTCCATGCTGCGGAGCGCGCGGCCAAACAGAAACTCGACCTGTGGTTGTGGCCGCAAATTCAAAAGGGCGAGGTGCCGCGCACTATTGATCATTATTACTGGGCTGAATACCTCTCCTTGCTGATGGGTCTAATCCGGGCGCCGGAAACCGAACACGCCCGCTTGATTCGCTTGGTGGCCGATGGTTTTCGAGACATTCGCACCTGGTCTGTGGTAATGCCGGAAACTCCCCCCTACCTGGCGTCCCTGAAGGCGGAGGGGTACTTTCTGGGAGTCATCTCCAATTCGGTGGGCACCCTCGCGGGGCAGTTGCAGAATACGGGCTTGCGCGGCTACTTTCAGGCGATCTTTGATTCAGCGATTGTAGGTGTGGAGAAGCCGCATCCTGAGATTTTTCAAATGGCCCTTGCCAGCGCGGCAGTAGAGGCAAATGCGGCTGTCTTTGTGGGTGATACAAATGCCACCGATGTAGGCGGCGCGCAGCTCGCGGGCCTGCATGGGGTACTGATTGACCGCGTTAACGCCTATCCACACGCCGAATGCCCACGCATCACGTCACTGCCAGAACTTGACAGTGTCCTCGCGGCCTTGTGAGGACTGCCGGCGGGGGCTTTTTGGAAGCGCAGACCGCGTGTTCGAGTAACGACTTCAAAGAGCATCCGTGGAAAATGCAAGATCCCACCGCGAGGTCTCCAGTTGATTCGAGAAGGATTGCGGGCTAAGATTCCACTTGCAGTAAGGGCTCAAACCTGACAATTCAAAATGCGGATTATCTGTTTCTTGTAGCAGAGCCCAGAGCCTATTCCGTCCTGATCACAATCTTCAGTTAGGAGGGACTATGCAAATTGACCAAGCTAAGCTCGAGAAATTCATGGGCCAAGCACTGGGGGAACTTGGCGCAGGCATGAATGCAGCATTGGTGATCATCGGTGACAAGCTGGGGTTATACAAAGCCATGGCAGGCGCCGGCCCCATGAGCTCGACAGAGTTGGCCCAGAAGACCGCCACCAACGAACGCTACGTGCGAGAGTGGCTGAATGCCCAGGCAGCAGGAGGGTTCGTCACCTACGATGCCGCCACAGCACGATTTACATTGCCGGATGAGCAGGCCTTTGCTTTGGCGGTTGAGGACAGCCCCGCCTACCTGCCCGGAGCTTACCAGATCATCGCCTCGGTTCTCAAAGATGAACCTCACATCACCGAAGCGTTCAGAACCGGAGCCGGCGTGGGCTGGCATGAACACTGCGCGGACCTGTTTCAGGGTACTGAACGCTTCTTTCGCCCGAGCTACGCCAGCAATCTCGTAAGCTCATGGATCCCGGCCTTGGACGGAGTAGAAGCAAAACTACTAGCGGGAGCAAAAGTCGCGGATGTGGGATGTGGGCACGGGGCATCGACGATTTTAATGACCAAGGCGTATCCGAAGTCGCAGTTCGTAGGTTTCGATTATCACGCCCCGTCCATCGAACACGCATGGAAAGCAGCGGAAAGGGCGGGCGTGCAGGACCGGGTGGGATTCCAGGTGGCGTGGGCCAAGGGGTTCCCGGGAAAGAACTACGACTTGGTGGCGTTTTTCGATTGCTTGCATGACATGGGAGATCCCGCCGGAGCGGCCGTCCACGTGCTCCAGTCGCTGGCGCCGGGTGGAACTTGGATGATCGTTGAACCATTCGCACATGATCGGGTTGAGGAGAATCTGAATCCTATTGGACGTGTATATTACTCGGCTTCAACGATGATCTGCACGCCGGCTTCCCGCGCGCAGGAGGTGGGCTTGGCGTTGGGGGCTCAGGCGGGGGAGCAGAGGCTGCGCGACGTTGTGATGCAGGGCGGATTCAAGAGTTTTCGCCGTGCTACGGAAACGCCTTTCAACATGGTGTTCGAAGCGCGAGCGTAACGTGAGGTTTTCAGTTAACGAGGAGCGGCTGGTTATCTCGAAAGAGCCTTCGCTTCTTCGACATTCCAGGTTGGCGTTCCACCCGGTCGGCTGGCGACGAGGGCCGCGACGCGATTGGCGAAGTCAGCAATCTTCTGCGTGGGCCACTGCAGGGTCAGGCCATGGATAAACGCGGCGGCGAAGGCGTCGCCGGCTCCCACCGTGTCCTGGGATTGCACGGCATAACCATCGGCCTCAACATATTCGCCGTTCACTAGCATCACGCAGCCCTTTTCGCCACGAGTGATGCAGACCGACTGCCAGCTAAACTCTTTAGTGTAAAAGCGACAGAAATCATCCAGCGAGCGCGGGGCTCGGCCGAGCATCTTGTCGATCTCCCTGGCTTCGTCCTCATTGAGTTTCACTACTTGGGCGCGCGCCATCAATTCCCGCACCAGCGGCGCTGTGTAGGAGTCCTTGCGCAAGTTGACGTCAAACAACAGCCGCGCGCCGCAATGAGAATCGATCAACCGGTAGGTCAGTTGCTTGGCCTGCGGGCTCATTTGAAAGAGGGTCCCGAAGTAAATCCACTCCGGCTTCGGGGACAGAAGCGTTGAGAGGTCGCCCTCGCTGAGTTTGGGAGCGTCGTAAGCCGCAGGATGATGAAGTGTGAATTTTGGCACGCCCGCCGCATTGAGTTCGACCGTCACCAACCCCGTGGGATACACGTCAATCTCGTGGACAAATTGAGTGGAGAGGCCTAATTCTCCCATCCGCTCCAGCACGCGCCGCCCCCGCTCATCCTTGCCGACGGCGCTCACAAAGAATACGGTGTGCCCCAGTTGAGCGGCGTGGGCGGAAAAATTCAGCGCCGCGCCTCCCAGGTATTCCTTATCTCCAATCACATCCCACAGGACTTCACCGATGCTGACGATTCTCACGGCGCCGCCTCCACAATTCAATCCTCATGCATTATCTGCGCCTGACGAAACGGCTCAGGCCGTCCAACAAGCTAACCCTTTGCCGGAGAATTGGCAACACTCACCTGGCAAAATTCTGCGATGAGCGGGGGGCCTCCCTAGGGCACGAAAATAATGCACACGAAAATAATGCATCCTTGAGAGTTCGTTGCGCGTCCAATACAATGGCAAAAGCAGGGGCAAATCCAAAAACGCAGAGCAATCGGCCGGGGCGCGGTTTCGTAGGAGTAATGTTGCAGCGAAACAAACAGAGAGGGTGAAACATGCTCATGAAGAAGGCGCTTGATATCGCTACCTCGGAGGTCACTCCGAAGTGGCTCTATTTGAACCGTCGGAAGTTCCTGGCGGGCGCGCTTGGGATAACGGCGGGTGCTCTCGCGGGGAAAACATTGCAGGAGCTGGTCTTGCCCTCGCAGAAGGTTCTGGCAGGAACCAAGTTGAGCGTGGCGTCGAAGAGTTCGTTCAGCACCACCGAGGCAGTAACTTCTCTTGAGAACGTAACCCACTACAACAACTTCTACGAGTTTGGCACGGGAAAGGAAGACCCCGCCAAGAACGCCACGCACTTTCGCACTTCACCGTGGAAGGTGAAAGTCAGCGGATTGGTGGATAAGCCACGTATCTTCTCCCTGGAAGAGTTGCAACAATTGGCCCCGCTGGAAGAGCGCATCTACCGGCACCGCTGCGTCGAGGCTTGGTCGATTGTTGTTCCGTGGATCGGGTACTCCTTCAATGTGCTGCTGAAGGAGGTGTCGCCACAACCCAAGGCAAAATTCGTGGCATTTGAAAGCTATTACAGCCCCAGCCAGATGCCCATGGGGAGTTACGCGGGAATCCAGTTCCCTTACCTTGAGGGCTTGAGGCTGGACGAAGCCATGCACCCGCTGTCGCTTCTCTGCTTTGGCATGTATGGGGAAACGCTGCCCAATCAGGATGGTGCGCCGATCCGCATGGCGCTGCCTTGGAAGTACGGGTTCAAGAGTATTAAATCACTGGTGCATATCAAGCTGGTGGAAAAAAAGCCGGACACCACTTGGAACTTGTCGGCTTCCAACGAGTACGGGTTCTATTCCAATGTCAACCCCCAGGTGGATCATCCCCGTTGGAGCCAGGCCAAGGAGCGGCGTCTGGGCGAGTTCTTTCGGCGCCCCACCCTCATGTTCAATGGCTATGACCAGGTCGCATCGTTGTACGCTGGCATGGACCTGAAGAAAGACTTCTAAAAGGGTGACCGATTGCGAAACGTTCTCGGCAGCAAATGGATCAAGTTGCCAGTGTTCGGCTTGTGCCTCGTGCCCCTGGGGCAATTGGGCTGGCGGGCGCTACACCACCATCTGACCGCCAATCCCATTGAATACATCACCCACCAAACGGGTGATTGGACGCTGAT
>OCZT010003439.1_pt1 | contig 16153 bp, 13 predicted proteins | sample 1539031 | NCBI WGS metagenome assembly OCZT01 (sample SAMEA3539308, study PRJEB22396) | soil metagenome | biome: tundra; feature: field; material: soil | place: USA | collected 2010-05 | depth 0.15 m | reverse complement strand
TGGACGGCTTTGATCCCGCAACAGGAATCGTCGTACTGGCAGCGACCAATCGACCCGAGGTGCTCGACCCAGCGCTGCTTCGACCGGGCCGCTTTGACCGACAGGTCATCATCCCGCTGCCGACGCTGACGGAGCGCCTCGCGATCTTGCAGGTGCACGCCCGCGGCAAGCAGTTGGCAGCCGATGCGGACCTCGAAGTTGTGGCGAGGGGCACGCCGGGTTTCTCGGGCGCCGACCTGGCGAACCTCGTCAACGAAGCCGCCATCATCGCCGTCCGCCACAACCGCGTGGTCTTGAGTGCTGCGGATTTTGACGAAGCCCGCGATCGGATCATTCTCGGCCAGCGTGAGGGATCGAACGTGCTGATACCTGACGAACAGCACGCCGTCGCGGTACACGAGGCTGGCCACGCACTCGTCGCCGCCTACTGCGACAAGGCCGATCCGGTCGCGAAGGTGACGATCCTCCCGGCCGGTCAGGCGCTCGGCGTTACCGAGCAGCTACCTTTCGTCGAGCGTCACCTCTACGGAGAGGACTACCTCTACGACACCCTCGCGGTCTTTCTGGGCGGCAGGGCGAGCGAACTTGTCGTGCTTGGCCAGGGATCGACCGGTGCGTCGAATGACCTCGCTAAGGCCACTGATCTCGCGACGAAAATGGTGCGGGAATTTGGCCTCTCGACGAGCATGGGTCCCGTCGGTTACCCCTCCGGAGGATCGGTATTTCTGGGCGAAGGCGGCAACGCGATGTCGAGTCGACCCTTCTCTGAACAGACGCAAGCGGCCATAGATAGTGAAGTCGCAAGGATGCTGCGAGAGGCTGAACAGCGTTCGATTGCTATCTTGACCGAGCACCGCGACGCCATCGACAAACTGGTGGCGCTGCTCATCTCCGACGAGACGGTAGACGGCTCAGTGGTCTACGAGATCGCTGGGCGTCCTCTTCCACAGAGCGGGGTGGGCGTTACGGTTGCTCCGGATCGAACGTCGCCAACGGGCGAAACGGCTCACTCGGCGTCTGACACGGACGTTGAGGGTCACTGAAGGCGACAACGCTGGCGTCGCCGCTCGAAACTTCGATGGACAACCTACACATTGTCAGAGAGTTGCGACGTTCTTCTAGAGGGCGTTTCTCACGACAGTCGCTCGTCGAACGAGAGTTCTTTCGATGGCCCCCGTCGTAGCTCACGGGGCCGCGTTGAGAAGGTGGCCCTTCTGACTCGACAACGTCATTGGGCAATCGAAATTCGGGACCTTACGCCCTAGTGGGTCGAAACTTTAAGACGTTACTGTGTCGCTAGTGACAGACCATCAGCAGCGCGTTGGTTGGGTGCGTGAGGCAAGAGTTCTTTCACGCGGTTGAAGACGCAGGGCTGCACCCATGGCTACGTCGAGGCGAGCGAACTGAACTGCGCATCCGGTGGAGACGTGAAATTGACGAGTTCGCCGTGCTCCCGGGCTATACGGGCGTCGCCGTCCACGACGGCTGGACCCCCTACCGCGCCTACGACGGCGTTACCCACCAGCTGCGCAACGCTCACCACCTGCGAGAACTGCGCGCCGCCTTCGAAGAGAGCCAGGGGTGGGGCGACGAGCTCGCGACCCTGCTCGTGGCCACCTCGGACAAGGTGGAGGCCGCCACGGCCGCGGGAGCGAACTCACTTTCCACACGCACGCTCAACGCACTCACCCGCTGCTACGACGAGCTGGTCCTGGAGGGAGTGCGGGCGAACCCGCCGCCGGTGCGCACCGGCCAGCCGGGCCGACCGTCACGCACCAGCGCCGCGAACCTGGCTGAACGCCTCACTCGCTACCGCGACGACGTGCTGCGATTCGCGACGGACTTCTCGGTGCCCTTTACGAACAACCAGGCCGAGCGTGACCTGCGGATGGTGAAACTCCAACGGAAGATCTCGGGGTGCTACCGAACCGAGGCCGGAGCAACCAACTACCTCACGATTCGCTCCTACGTCTCGACCGCTCGAAAGCAGGGGCTCAGCGTGCTCGACGCGCTACGCGACCTGTTCGAGGGCCATCCCTTCATGTCGGGAGTCGCTCAGGCCCGAACAGCCCGTACGAGCCCAGTGACTATCGCTGACGAACCGCTACCTCGTGGCTGTCGCCGCGCGTGCCTTGGGCACGACGAGTGCTGACATCAGATCTCCGTATTTATCGACACGTCGCACCACATCGTCGGCTTCAAAACGCAAGCCGTTCGAGTCCCCGCTCTTCGCGCACGCGTCGATCTCGCGCCACGTGACGGGCGTCGAAACAGTGGGGTGCGAGCGTGCGCGCAGCGAGTATGCGGCCACCGTCGACTTCGAGGGACTGTTCTGACTCCAATCGATGAGCACCTTGCCCCCGCGAAGACTCTTGCGCATGGTGGCGACAACGTCGTCAGGGTGATCGCGCTCGATGAACTGAGCGATCTCGTGCGCTCGTTCGCTCTGGCGATTCCAGGTTGTGCGATGGACGGGCGTGTACAGCTGAAGACCTTTCGACCCGCTCGTCTTCGCGAAGAGCATCTCGCGGCCGAGGTGCGCGCCAATCCAACCCGCTACCCGGCAGCACTCCGCGATCGACGTGCCCGGTCCGGGGTCGAGGTCGAACACCAGGTAGTCGGGCGGCGCGGGGACTGGCTTACCCTTTCTCACGTGCCAGAGGGGTACGTGGAACTCGAGCGCCGCGAGGTTGGCGGCCCAGAGAAGCGTCGGGCGATCGCAGATGACCGTGTACTCAATCGGCTCGTGGCCGCTCTTCGAGGGGACATCGATCGTGCTGATCCACTCTGGCTGATTGGCGGGAGCGTGCTTCTCATAGAACGATGTGCCCGCGACGCCGTTCGGGTATCGACGGAGCGTCGTGGGGCGGTTCTTAATGTGAGGGACCATCACGTCGGCGATGCGCGCGTAGTAGTCGAGCACCTGACTCTTCGTGAATCCCGTCTTTGGGTACAAGACCTTGTCCAAGTTGGAGAGCGACAGTTGGCGCCCATCGACCTCGACCCGAACTCGATCAGGGCTCACGGACGACGCCCTCCGCAGCCTTGTCCAGGCGTAGTCCGCGCCAGGAGGGCTGGCGCAAGATGCCGTCCGGCGTCCACTCCGCGTACTTGACCTCGCCCACGAGCTTAGGACGTACGAAGTGCGCGAGTGTCGTCTCGGCGTGACCGAGCGGTGTTGAAAACGGCGAAGTCTTTCGAGCGAGTGGTGTCAAGAGTTGGAGCAACTCCTTGCGCGTCGATGCCGAAAAGCCCGTGCCAACCTTTCCGACGTAGGCGAGTCCGTCGCTCGTCGGTATGCCGAGCAAGAGGGCGCCGAGACTGCCCGTGCGCTCGCCCTTGCCCTGGGTCCACCCGCCGATCACGACTTCTTGGGCGTGGAAGTTCTTCACCTTCACCCAGTCGCCACTGCGTAGTCCAGGAGAGTACGGCGACCGCCGGCGCTTCGCCACGACACCTTCGAGTCCGCGTTCTTCGGCGATCTTCAGCACCTCAGCGCCGGGGGTGTTGGTGATCGAGGGGGGCGTCGCGAACGTGACGCCATCAAGTTTGAGCGATTCCAGTTGCTCTCGTCGCTCGTCGTAGGGAAGGTTGAGCAATGATCGGCCCTCGAGGTACAAGAGGTCGAAGGCGAAGAAGCTCGCGGGGGTCGTGCGGGTGAGCTTCTCGATCGCCGTCTTCGACGTGAGGTGTAGTCGGCGCGACAGCGTTGAAAAGCTCGGATGGTTGTTCTTGTCGAGCGCGACGATCTCGCCGTCGAGGATCGCCGAGCGCGACCCGAGGTGGAGGCCAATGTCACGGAGCTCGGGAAAGGTGGTCGAGAGGCTCTTGTCATTGCGTGTGAGGACTCGGACCCTTCCCCCGTCGACGTAGACCATGGCGCGCACCCCGTCCCACTTGAACTCGTACGCCCAGCCCTTGTCGCTCGTGGGCAGCTCTCCGGCCAAGACGAGCATCGGTCGTACGTGGTCGGGCATTGGTTCGAAACTCTCTGGTGGCGGGTTCATTCGGTGGATCATCCACTTGTCGTCGCCCGTGGGAAAGAGAACGTATCGGCCCGAGATGCGCTGGCCGTGCAGGACGACCTTTATCTCGTTACTACGCCACTTTTCGGTGTCGTAGGTCCCGTGGTCCCAGATGGTGACGTGGCCCGCACCGTACTCACCCTTGGGGATGTCGCCTTCGAAGGTGCCGTAATCGAGAGGATGGTCTTCTACGTGAATCGCCAGATGGTTGGTGCCGGGGTCGACCGGGAGACCTTTCGGGAGTGCCCACGACACGAGCACGCCGCCTCGCTCGAGTCGAAAGTCCCAATGCAACGCCCGCGCGTGGTGTTCTTGGACGACGAACGTCGGCAGCGGCGACTGCTGAGCGCGGGCCTTCGTCGTCTTGCCCATGGGCTCGGGGGTCTTCTTCGGGTCACGCTTGGCCCGGTAGGCGGAGAGTCTCGACGGCGCAGAGGGCGAACGGGTCGCCCGGGGGTCAGCGGGCCGAGTCATGAAACTCGTCGGCCAGATTTCTCTGTGGCGGGCTTTGCGTCACTCAATGCCTGAATGAGTTGCGCCTTCGTCATCTTCGCGCTGACGTTGATCTTGCGACGAACCGCACGCTCGAGGAGATCCGCCCTCGTCATGGCGTCTAGTCCCTGCCGTTCTCGGTGCTCGGAGAGCCTCATCCGCGAACTCTTCTTGGCCGACGTCGCCCTCGCTGCGGCGCGCGAGGGACGCTTCGACGAGCGATCGACCGACGCTTGCAGCGCGGACATGAGGTCGATGACGTTCGACTTCGGACGTTCCGGCGCGCCAAAGACGACGGCGTGGCCGGCGCGCTTTTGTTCGATGAGCTCTTCGACCCGTTCGCGATAGGTGTTCGTGTAACGGCTCGGGTCCCACTCGTCGGTGAGGGAGTCGACCAATTTCTTGGCGATCGTCAGCTCGCGGGCGTTGGCGTGGCCGACCGGTGGGATGGTATCGAGTTCTTCTTCGGGATCGCGAATCTCGTCTTGGAAGAACATTGTCTCGAGCATGAACACCTTCTCCGCGGGGCGGATCGCGACGAGGTGCTCCTTGTCGCGCAGCACCAACGTTGCGATACCCACCTTCTTCGTCTCGCGCATCGCCTCAAGGAGCAGGGCGTAGGCGCGATCGGCACTGTTGCCCTTGGGCGCGAGGTAGTACGACTGGCGAAAGAAGATTGGGTCGATCTCTTCGAGGTCAACGAAGTCTTGGATCTCGATCAGCTCCGACTTGCCCGGCGCGACTTCTGCCATCTCTTCGCGCGTCACGACGACGTATTCGCCGCCGCCGAGGGGAAAGCCGTTCACGACGTCGTCGTTCGTAGGCTCTTCGCCAGTCTCCTCGTCGAGCTTCTTGTATCGGACGCGGTGAGAGGTGCCGCGATGAAGCTGGTTGAAGTGAATCGTCTGGTCGGCCGTGGCGCTGAAGAGGCCGACGGGAATGCTCACGAGTCCGAAACTGAGGAAGCCTGACCAGGTGGCTCGTGCCATGTTGTCTCTCCTCGTCGTAGCTCGAGAAAGCAACCATCCATAAGTTACCACTGGGTAACTATTCAGGCCTGAGCGATGCTGGGAAGGAAGGGCTGGCCCTCGAAGAGATCTCGTAGGGCGCCCAGTACGTTGATCCCCTGCTTGCGAGCAGTCGAGACATAGGAGCGAATCGTGAGGTAGTTGGTGGCCCCGGCGTCGGTGCGCTAGCACCGAGATCTCCTGTTGGAGTTTCACCATGCGTAGGTCGGACTCAGCCAAGTTGTTCGTGAATGAGGACGAGAAGTCCTTCGCCCGCACGGCAGGTGAGCGGTCCTGGTGGGCGAGTCTTTCTTCACCTTTTGCCGCCTTCGCCGAGCACTTCTCTGACCCGTGCGACCGAGTCTTGATTGACGCTGCCGCCTGCCCTGCGCGGGAAGGGCGTGGATTGGGTCCCGAGCGATTCGGCGCAGAGAAGTGGCCACATGTCACCAACCTGGTGGACCGCTTTCTCTCACGTGGGTTGGGATGGAGTACGGGCGAGAGTGGTGAAACTACCTCCCCGCTATCACTCATGGGCAATCGTTTAGCCTGCTCCGTTCGACGACCATGAGGTCGCCTTGCAGTTCCGACATTGCAACTTTCTTCATGGTTTTGGACCGACTTTGGAACCGACTTTTGGCTCTTGCCGAGAAGCTCGATTTTCAAGTGATCATTTGGGTCATCCGTTTTCACCAGCAACGACGCGGTAACGTCGGCACGCTCTGGCACCCCCTGGCGCGCCCTTCTAAAGCCTGAAAGGCCCAGTACTCCGGTCTGAATCCGGTCGCCGCCTCCAGCAGTGCCGCGGGATCTTGCCTTGTTGTGACCTTTGGCTCTGGTGGCGAGCGATGAGTCCCCGCTAGGTTGCGGGTTGTTGGACACAAACGAGGAAGGTGGAGTATGGGCGAACACGAATGCCGAGGCGTCGACGCGCGGGGACTGTGCGTCTTTTTGCCGGTGGCGGCGCTACTGGCGCTGGTCGGCTTGAAGGTGGGCAAGAAGCACCACGAGGGGTGCGCGAAGGACGGGTGCGCGCGCTGCGCGGGCTACGCGCGCCATCACGCCGAGCACGGCCATGGCGAGGGCCACGACCACGCTGGGGCTCAGGGCGAGCACGGCGCGCACCACGAGCACGCCGGGGGTTTTGAGTTCCGCGACTTCGGAAACGGCCACGGCCCCGGACCGATGCGTCGACGGATGGACCCGCTGCGGATACTGGACAAGCGCTATGCCGCGGGCGAGGTCGACGAGGATGACTACTTGCGGCGCCGTCAGGTCTTGAAGGACAATTCCTAGGCCGCATGGCGTCGGCGTCGTGGGTAGGGGAGCTGACAGAGCCACGGGGTCATGAACAGTCGCGCCGCCGCCCAGATCGCCTTGGGCCAGATCAGCTTCGGGTTCTTCATCACGGTCTGCGTGGCGTTGCATCGGGGCTTCGTCTCCGAGTGGAACGAAGGCGGCGTGAGCAACTACGGCGTTCATTTGAAGACGGCCCTTCCCTACACCTAGCTCTCGGTCTCGTTGCCGGATTCAGCCACAGCGCGGCGTCGATAGTCGACGGAACCACCGCGGCGGCCCGGCAACTGCGTCGGGTGCTCGCCAGTACGGCTGGCTGGTGCTGGCGGTCCTCATGAGCACGTACTTCTACTCGTTGAACACGACGTTGCGCGACGTGCACATGACCGTCGGCACTGCGCTCACCGTCTTCGCCGCCGGCTGACGAGACTTCTTTCCAGCTGCGACTCCCTTTGCCGCTTAGTGCTGAAGTGATAGAAGGACTGATGTCGAGTTAGATACTCATAGGAGATGAGGGAGGACTTCGTGAATCACGAAGTCTCCGTCGGGCGCGTCCAACCGGCTGAAAGTTGGTGTGCTGGGAGGAACGGTGAAAAACCATGCAACCAACGAGACGGGCCCGGTGAGTGATGATTTCCGGTGACTCGGAAGTGGAGATTCTTGCCTCGACGTCTTACGCCTCAGGCACTTCGCAGTTGCCTCTACTGGGCGAGACGATTGGCCAGAATCTGCGTCGGACTGCGTCACGGTGGCCAGCCGCTGACGCCCTCGTAGATCTTGCCCAGGGAGTACGGTACACCTACGAAGAGTTCGACGCAGCCGTCGACAACCTGGCTAGGGCGTTACTCGGCGCCGGAATGGCCAAGGGCGACCGCGTTGCCGTCTGGGCCCCCAATTGCTCGGAGTGGGTGTTACTGCAGTACGCGACAGCGCGCGTAGGCGTGATCCTGGTCAACATCAACCCCGCCTACCGGACGTACGAACTGCAGTACGCCCTGAACCAGTCGGGCTCGCGGATGCTCTTCGCCGTGCCGACATTCAAGACCAGCGACTACCGCACCATGATCGACTCCGTTCGCGATGAACTGCCCCAGCTTGAACGGGTGGTCTTCCTGGGTACTGAGGATTGGGCCGGATTGCTGGGCGAAGAGGTCGACGAAGCAGTGCTGTATCAACGAGCGGCAGAACTGTCGTTCGATGATCCCATCAACATCCAGTACACGTCGGGGACCACCGGATCCCCGAAGGGTGCAACTCTGACCCACCACAACATCCTGAATAATGGGTTCTTCATTGGAGAAGGGTGCCGATACAGCCAGGGCGACCGCGTCTGCATTCCGGTGCCCTTCTATCACTGCTTTGGCATGGTGCTGGGCAACCTCGCGTGCACGACCCACGGTGCGACCATCGTCATTCCGTCGCCATCGTTCGAGCCTGCAGCGGCGCTGCGCGCAGTTTCTGAGGAGCGGTGCACGTCGCTACTCGGCGTGCCGACCATGTTCATCGCCGAACTCGCGCTGCCCGACTTCGCGAGCTACGACCTGTCGTCGCTGCGTACGGGAATCATGGCCGGTTCACCGTGCCCGACGGAAGTGATGCGCCTGTGCATCAACGATATGCACATGACCGAAGTGACGATCTGTTACGGGATGACCGAGACTTCGCCGGTGTCAACCCAGACCGCTGCGGACGATCCGCTGGACAAGCGGGTGGGCACCGTAGGACGCGTCCACCCGCACGTCGAGGTGAAGATCATCGACGCGGCCGGCCGTCTGGTGGCGCGCGGCGAGAAGGGCGAGTTGTGCACCCGGGGCTACTCGGTGATGCTCGGCTACTGGACCGAACCCACGATGACCGCCCAGGCAATCGATGAGACCGGGTGGATGCACACCGGCGATCTGGCCACGATGGACGAGGACGGGTACGTCGACATCGGCGGGCGAATCAAGGATCTGATCATCCGTGGCGGCGAGAACGTGTATCCGCGCGAGATCGAAGAGTTTCTCTACCTGCACCCCGACATCATCGACGTGCAGGTTATTGGGGTGCCCGATGCGCGCTATGGCGAGGAGATTATGGCGTGGGTCGTGGTCCGCGAAGGAGCCGTCATGGATTTGGACGTCTTGCGAGACTTCTGTCGCGAGAAGATCGCGCACCACAAGATCCCGCGCTACGTGAATGTCGTCACGGAGTTCCCGATGACCATCACCGGCAAGGTCCGCAAGGTGGTAATGCGCGAACAGTCGATTGTCCTGCTCGGACTAGAGGACGAGGGCGCCGGCCCGACGGCGCAGGGGTAAGGCACACGTAACCTCGCCGAGCGAATAGTGCCGCCACCGGCGACTTACGGCCTACCCACCGCACCTACGACGACAGAGCGCATGCTTAGTCGGTAAAGGAAACGCGGCTCATGTCTGGATTCCCTGCGATCACGCGAATGTCAATTCCGGTACAAACCGCAGGGCTGTTAGCGCGCTCTGGATTAAAGTGGTCCTTCCTTGAGCCGTAAATCTGGTGGAGCATTGCGAAGTCAGTGTCGTCAGCGCAAGTATTAGGGTCACTCTTTGAGGCATAGGAGGGATGCAATTATGACGGATGATTACCGCTATGTGCTTAGCGAGCGAGAGGGAGACACCGTCACCATTTGGCTTAATCGGCCCGAACGACTCAACGTGTTGTCCTTGGTACTTATGGAAGAACTCTATGAAGCGTTTAGCGATGTCGGTCACAGCGATGCGACCGGCGTGATTCTGGCGGCGAAGGGCAGGCTGTTCAGCGCCGGTCACGACTTTGCGGAAATGGCCGACCAGGACCTGCAGCGCGTTCGTTACCTGTTTGGCGTCTGTACCAAGATGATGAACACTATCCAGGCCATTCCCCAACCGGTGGTCGCGAGGGTTCACGCATTGGCGACCGGGGCTGGATGCCAGTTGGTGGCTACTGCCGACCTGGCCGTCGCGGCGGAGGAGGCCTCGTTCTGTACGCCGGGAGGCAAGGGTGGGCTGTTCTGCACCACTCCTCTGGTGGCGGTGGGGCGATCGATAGGACGTAAGCGCGCCTTAGAAATGGGCATGAGTGGCGACCCCATCGACGCTCGGACTGCGGAGGTCTGGGGACTAGTTAACAGGGTGGTTCCGATGGCCGAACTTGACGAGGCCACCGCCCATCTGCTGGGTCGAGCCACGCGAGGCAGTGTGGTGTCTAAGGGCATTGGTAAACAGGCTTTCTATACGCAGATCGGGCTAGATCAACCACAGGCCTACGCTCACGCTATTGAAGTGATGTCTGCCGCGAGCCAAATTCCCGACGCTCAAGAAGGAATTGCTGCCTTTATTGAGAAGCGTCCAGCTAACTGGGGTGGTTCTCCTCGCTAGCCGAGTGGTGCGTTGACTGTTTGAATCCGCCTTATCGATTTGTCCGCAGTATCTTGGACAGTCACGACGCGTGAGCAATTGTTTTCACTGCTCGGGGGGGCGTAGACGTTGTACCTACCGGCACAAGGATGGTAAACAAATGACTTCAGTGACCGAGCAGTTTCGTACTGCTCGCGACTTCTTACTCACTCACCGAACGGACTACGACACCGCATACGCGCAGTTCGAGTGGCCCCGCCCGGAGTACTTCAACTTCGCAATTGACTGGTTCGACGCGGTGCTGGCCGCCGAGCATCCCGATCGTGTAGCGCTGCGCATCATCGAGAGCGACGGCACTGATGCCTCGTACACGTTCGCCGAACTCACGCGTCGTTCCAACCAACTGGCCAATTGGCTGCGCTCGCACGGCGTCAAGCGCGGAATGCGGGTGCTCGTCCTGCTCGGCAACCAGGTCGAGTTGTGGGAGACCACCCTCGCGGTGATAAAGCTCGGTGCGGTGCTCGTCCCGGCCGCCACGTTGCTCACCTTGGACGACCTGCGTGACCGAGTCACGCGGGCCAACGTCGGCGCGGTTATCGCTCGCTTCGAGGTCGCCGAACGGTTCGTCGACGTCCCCGGTTCGTACCTGCGCATCGTGGCCGGTTGGCCGGTGGAGGGGTGGCTGGCGTACGCCGACTTCGCCGAGAGCTCCGAGTTGTTCAGCCCCGACGGACCCACCAAGGCCGATGACCCGCTGCTGGTCTACTTCACCTCCGGCACCACCGCGCTGCCCAAACTTGCCGAGCACACTCACACCAGTTACCCGATTGGCCACCTCTCGACCATGTACTGGATTGGCCTGCAGCCCGGCGACGTGCACCTCAACGTCTCGAGCCCCGGCTGGGCCAAGCACGCGTGGTCGTGCGTGTTTGCGCCGTGGATCGCCGGTGCCACCATTTGCATGTTTAACTTTGACCGCTTCGACGCCCGCGCCATGCTCGACGTGCTGCGCGACGCCAAGGTGACGACGTTCTGCGCGCCGCCCACTGTGTGGCGGATGCTGATCCAGCAGGATCTGTCGCAGTGGTCGACTTCATTGCGCGAACTGGTGGGTGCTGGTGAGCCGCTCAACCCCGAGGTCATCGCGCACGTCGCGCGCGAGTGGGGACTGACGATCCGTGACGGGTTCGGACAGACTGAAACTTCCGTGCAAGTGGGTAACCCGCCTGGCCAGAGAGTCAAGGCGGGTTCCATGGGGAAGGCCCTCCCGGGCTTTTGCATCGACCTCGTTGACCCAGTCACCGGCGTGGTCGGCGACGACGGCGAAATCTGTGTACGGATCGAACCGGAGCGTCCGGTTGGCCTGATGACCGGCTACCGTTCCGCCAGCGGCGCGGACGATGAACGCAACGGGCGCGCTTTCGCCGGCGGGCACTATCACACCGGTGACGTCGCGATCCGCGACGCCGACAGCTACATCACCTACGTGGGGCGAACCGACGACGTGTTCAAATCCAGCGACTATCGGATCAGTCCTTTTGAGCTGGAGAGCGTGTTGATCGAGCATCCCGCGGTCGCCGAGGCCGCGGTCGTGCCCGCTCCCGATGAGTTGCGCCTGGCCGTTCCGAAGGCCTACGCGACGCTCGTCACGGGTGTAGCGCCGAGCAGAGAGTTGGCCGAGGACATTCTGCGCTATTCGCGTGAGCGCCTGGCGCCCTACAAGCGGATTCGCCGTCTCGAGTTCACTGATCTGCCCAAGACCATCAGCGGAAAGATTCGTCGTGTCGATCTGCGCAGCGCCGAGGCGGAAAATGCGGGGGAGCGCCGAGAGGGTGAGTATCGGGAGGAAGACTTCGCCTAAGCGTCAGTAGGTGGGTGGTTCCTAGGAGCGTGGGCTAGGGCGTACTACATAAGTGGAAAAACGTGCCTTGACGTGGAATTCACCGGTTAATGAATTGGCAGAATACTTTGCCTCTTACCAACGAAGTGAAAGAAAGTTTCAGATGGTTGGTGCGTGTCGGTCTGGTCGAAGAATCCCAATGTTTCCAGCGAATTGGCGTTGATCCGTGTCGCTCTCGTTTCGTGGTGTTGCAGAACTATGAGTCCCTAAAATGAGGCCTGTTCTGCGCTTGTAGTTCTCAATCTGGCTGGCGAGTTGCGGGATTGGAAAGTTGCGGTTCGCGTGCGGGTTCACGTCGGGTCTCCGACACGAACAATTGACAACTGAGCACTCTTTGGCGGCTTCTCGCGCGCGTGTGTCATCACCGGGACTAGTCGTCGTCCATCCGTGCCGTGACGCGCGAAGCGCACAACCTCCTACAAATGGGTCGTCGTTAGCTTCATCAACTGTTCAGCCCGTTGTAGTAGGCGGTCATGTTCCAGGTAAAAGTTCCGTTTCCATTGTCGATGGAGACTATTGTCCAACTCGTGGCTTCCACCGGTGCGGAGTAGTAATCCGAGACGTAATTTGATTGCCCCGAAGCGGCCGTTGGCCAATAGCCCGAGGTGCTACCGGGGCTGTTGGAGAAGGTTCCGGCTGTCATTGCAGGTATGTTGCCACTCCATAAGCAGGTCTCAATGTCCTCAGGTGGTTGACCGGCCGTCACCACGTGATTACCAGTGCAGGTAGCGGGCCAACTCGCCGCAGGGCCGAAGGAGTAGGGCGTCGATACTGTTGGAGCTGGTGTAAACGGGATTGTCAATCCGGCGTAGTAGGCGGTCATGTTCCAGGTAAATGTTCCGTTTCCATTGTCGATGGAGACTATTGTCCAGCTCGAAGCAGTGGTTGGTGCTTTGTAGTAATCCGAGATGTATGAAAACTGCCCCCAAGCGGCCACTGGCCAATAGCCCGAGGCGCTGCTGTTGGAGAAGGTTCCGGCTGTCATTGCAGGTATGTTGCCACTCCATAAGCAGGTCTCGATGTCCTCAGGGGGCTGACCCGCTGTTTCGACATGATTACCAGTGCAGGCAGCGGGCCATCTTGCAGTAGGTCCGTAGGCGTAGGGCGTCGAAGTAGTTGGGACGGTTGTTGTTGTCGTTGTCGTGGTCGTGGTCGGTGGAGTCTCTCCGGCCTGATTGACCTTCCAGCGATCAATCGTTGTGGTCTTTCCGCGCACGATCAATGTGACCTCGTAGGACTTCGCCGTGGTCGAGGTGTTCGCCGTGAACCTGGCCGAGCGAGCGACGGTGCCGTTCTTGCACTTCACGGTCTTTGCGAATCCCCCAATTGTCGGACTCGATGACCAGACGCAGGTGGTGGCGTTTCTCACCGTGGCAGTGAACGTCAGCGAGCCACCCGAGACGCTAACTGTTCTCGTCGTTGCGCCCGCCTGAGCGACTACGAGCACACCTAGACAGAGTGCAACGCTGGCGATACTGACGCCAATCTTGCGCTTCATACGTGTCTCCTAGAACTGTTCACATTATGGCCCATACGACAAGAAAAGCGAAGGCTAAGCGCCCATGTAACGCCCAAACCAAAACACAACCAAATACTGACTGGCAGAAATAGGACGTGACCTGTACTTTTGCTTCTTGCTGCCGTGAAACGTTTCCAGCATGAGCGGCTGGTGCCCTTAGGGGCGTGTGGTTCAAGTCCCGTCTCCGATACCAGAACGGCCTACGCGATCAATCGCCAATGCATGGTTGCAGACCTGTCACGTCGGGTCTCCGACACCAGATTTGACGTCCAAGGGTGACGGAGTCAATATGTCTGTAGTTTGAAGTCATAAGAGCGAGGCGACAATGACGAACAGGTTCAAAATCTCGCGCTGGGTCAAGCCCACGGAAAAGGACGAACTTCAGCGCCTCGAAAAACAGGCATCCACAAAACACCCGCGACACCGCGCCCACCGCTACTGGTCGCGGCCCCGCTAAGCACCTCACGAGTGGTGGACCATTCGTGCAAGGGAGCGAAAGCGGAACTGTTGGCCGGGCACGTCAGACCTTTGACACCGTCGTACTGAACCGTCAGTGCACTCTTCCAATCGGCACATTCTTCGCCGCCACCGGGCGAGATTCACAAGTACGAATCGCTTGACGCTGGGCGAAGGTGGTTCTTGAAGTAGTTAGTTAATCACCGGCCATTACTGGATGGTCGCAGACCTATGACGTCGAGTCGCAACCTCCAATTCACACGGTTTAGCCCAGGCGCCAGTGCAAGGTTGCAGACCAGAGTCACGTCGGGTCCCCGACATCGGTCAGGCTTAGGATGAGCGAAGCGGTTCTTGGCTTAGCCCGGAGCGTGGGCTAGGACCGTGAACGACAGTGGAATCCGAGGACGTTCGTCGGGTATGACAAACGACCCTGACGCGGTCTCCTCAAGCCAGGGGAACCGCTGAAAGTGCGTCCAGTCGTGTTCGGTCACTGAATCAAGCACAAGACCGCGCCCGATTAACGCCGCAACAATCTCGCCAATGGAGTGGTTCCATTCATATGTTCTGGTGGCGTTGAGTTCTTCACCATCGGTGTACGTAGAGGCGCTATCGGAGACATAGGGATCATCGAGCTCTTCGAAGTAGCTGTAGATGATCCGCTCTCCGTCATCGTCGAAGCACGAAGTAAACGGGTGACCGTCGTGGAGATACAGCCTGCCCCCCGGGGCGAGAAGGTCGGCCACGACCGCACCCCACGCAGCCACGTCCGGCAGCCAGCAGAGCGCACCAAGACTGACGTAGACGACGTCGAACCGCCTCCCCGAGAGCGCTCGAGGTGCGTCGTAGACATTGGCGCAGACGAAGGTTGCACGCTCGGATAGCCCGGCACGTTCCGCGAGTGAAATGGCTTCGTCAATGGCCGCTGGCGAGAAGTCGAGTCCGGTGACGGTGGCCCCGGCTCTGGCCCATTGCAGCGTGTCCATTCCGAAATGACACTGCAGGTGTACGAGCGTTTTTCCTTCCAGGTCCCCTAGCGCCTCGATCTCTCTGGACGGCGGTCCCGGTGCGCGAAGAAGCCAACCTTCAACGTCGTAGAACCGAGACTCGGCGTGGACCCTGACGCGACTGTTCCAGTTGACGAGGTTGGCTTCGAGTCGTGGTTCCATCCGCTAAGAGTACTTTCAGGAGCTGAAGCTCCGGCTACGAAATCGTTCGCCTTTCTTCCAAGGCGGAATCAAGCCGCCAGTGAAGGGTTGCAGAACTGTTGCGTCGGGTCTCCGAAACTAACTTTCAATGGGATTTCGAAATTGTCGTTGGTATCTATCCAATGTGCACATGCGCTTTTAGAGCGCTTTAGCCCAAACGTGGCCGGGATGTACTAATTCGAGATTCACTCGAAGCCAGTCAATCTGTTGAGGACTAAGAAGCGGAAGAACTCCTTCAAAATCCACCTGATCCTTCTCGCGAAGGTGCTTCGCCTTAAACAGCAACGCGACCTCAGGTGACATATAGGGAATCCCTTTTTCTGAGTAACAAATTAATTGCGCGTACGGCAGTCGTATTCTCTCGTCACGGCGACATATCCACTCCGAACCGTTGTGCGGATCCCGGAAGACGTCGAGGTGATAAACACCAGTCTTGGGGTCGCGGAGCCAGGTTTGAAAAGTGGAAGTAAACGCATCGCTTGCCAGTGGCCACCGTCGACCGGAATCCACGACGTCAAAGTCGTAAGCGGCGAGAGCCTCTCGTATCTCCGGAAAACTTTTTGCTGGTACACCAATTTCAATGTCCTCGTGCGGCCGAGACTGTCGGCCCAGAAAGAGATCGAGCGCCCAGCCAGCGACCACATACCATCGTGCGCTGGTCCCAGAAAGCCGCGACGCAACGTCTTCAGGAGTCCACGACTCCCAGGCAACATCCTCTCCGAGCAGTTCACCTTTGAGGGCACACTCCGGGTTCATCGAGCCATTCTGTCAGCACTGCGTCATTAACCTCCAATGTCTGGTAGCAGACCTGTTGCGTCGGGTCCCCGACACCGCGGGTCTGCTGCCAGCGTTTACACCGACCTCTTCAGGTATAACGAGTATTGGTGGCGCTGCGCCAGT
>OCZT010003438.1_pt1 | contig 16157 bp, 15 predicted proteins | sample 1539031 | NCBI WGS metagenome assembly OCZT01 (sample SAMEA3539308, study PRJEB22396) | soil metagenome | biome: tundra; feature: field; material: soil | place: USA | collected 2010-05 | depth 0.15 m | reverse complement strand
GCCTCCTCGATGTCCGAGACCCGCTGGTATTCCTCCAGGACGGCGTGAGAGGGGTACACGAAGACGTTGCCCACCACGGCATCGACCAAAATTTGGGCGCCTTCCTCCACCTCGGTGGCTGGTACCCCAACCCCAGTGATGGCAGGCATGTTCAACGCCCGCGCCATGAGGCTGACATGGCTTGTGACACCACCTTCGGCGGTCACGAATGCCTTGGCACCGCGCGTGGCCAAAAGCACTAGGTCACCGGGAGAGAGAGCGTGCGCGAAAACCACGGATCCGCGCGGGTCTCGCTCGGGAAGGGCGCTGCCCACCAGCCGTCCCACCAACATCCGGCCAATGTCGGCGAAGTCCTGGGAACGTTCGCGCAGGTAGTCGCTGCGCGCTTGGCGCATGGCGCCCACCAGGTGCTCCACGGAATCAAAGACTGCCATAGCGGCAGACTGCCCTTTGTCGATGCGGCCATCCACGGAGGTGCGGAAAACTGGATCGTTGAGGAGAAGAGTCTGGGCAGCGAACACGTACGACAATTCCTGACCAACCAGTTCCACCGCCGCTGCTTCGCAGCGGTGGATCTCCTGTAGGCTGGATTCGAGCGCAGTCTTCAATGAGGCGTGCTCCGCATCCGGGCCGTCCGATCCCAGCATCTCCAGGGCGGTGCGAGCGATCTCCACGCCATGGCGATACACCAATCCCAAGGCCATGCCCGGAGCCGCGGCGAAACCGCGCAGAACCTGCATTTCCCCGCGAGGCACGGTGCGGTTTTCCGACTGATCGCGAGTATTGTCGTCCAGGATCTGGATCTGCCGTTCGCGGTCGCCGGTGCCACGCTCCAGAGCTTCCAGCAAACGCGCGCTTTCCAGCACCGCGGCCAACTGGGATGCCAGGGCCACCATGAGGAGCTCCACCTCCACCGGCTGGGTTTCCGTCCTTGGGGAACGCACCACGATGACACCGTTGCACCGTCCTCGGGCAGTGAGAGGCACACCCAGATACGATTTTAGGTTGTCCTCCGAAATCTGGGCCAACCGACGGAAACCATGGGTGCTGGGACCGTCCGCAACATTCAAGCTCTCGCGGGTCTGGGCGATCATGCCCGTGAGTCCTTCGCCCATCTCCAGGCGCACCTCGGCACGGATGGAACCCGACGAGGTTGCAACCATGGACAGCGCACTGCTTTCCGGATCCACGAAGTACAGGTTGCACTGGTCGCCGCCCAAGTGGTCGGAAACCAAGCGCACCACCTGGGTCGCGATCTCACCTATGCCAGCGGCGCGCGAAACCATCCGCGCGAAATCGGAGAGCAATGCGAGGCTGCGGGAAGGGGAATCCATCAAACCCTACCGATCCGCTCCCATCCCGACGCGGGAATTTGTGCACCCAACACCTGGATCACTTCCGCAGCGGTGGCAGCGGCCAAGTGAGCGGCGCGTTGCAGGTCCCAGCCACGATCAAGCCCTGCGATCAAGCCGGCGGCCCAGAGGTCACCAGCGCCTGTCGTGTCCAACACCTTGGGAACATGCACCACCGGCGCAACCACACGGCGCGACCCTTCGGCAAGAAGCGCACCGCGCGAGCCGAGCTTCACAACCGCGAGGTCCACGTGCTGGGAAATCCATTCCAGGCTGGGCTCGGGGTCAGTTTCCGTCAAGGCGCGCGATTCGTCCTCGTTCGCCAAAAGTCCAAAAATCCGTCGCTCTGCCAAAATCCGTCGAAGGTGGTCCCGGAAGATGTTCACCACATCGAAGGAGCCACAGTCCACGATCACCGGCACAGCGGCGGCGTTGGCCTTCGCGACCACGGCGTCGAAGAACGGCGTATTGAACAGGAGATACCCTTCCAGGTACACCAGTCCCACACCATCCATGGAGACGGAATCCAAGTCGGAAGCTGCGAACTCGGCCGAAGCGCCCAACGAAGTGAACATCGTGCGCTGAGCATCCGGGGTCACCAGGGACAGGGCGCAGCCCGTGGCCTGAGTTCCGCGGACAAGCCGGGGCACGAGTCCGGTGGAATGCAGATCCGATTCGAGTCGATCGCCCAGGTCGTCCGTCCCCCGTTTGCCCAGAAAGTGGGCGTTGGAGCCCAACTTGGCCAGACCGACCATTGTATTGCATGCCGAGCCACCAGGGGCTTCGGCGATGGGGACCGACAGCTTCGCGACCAGATCGCTCTGCTCACTGGGATCCACCATGGTCATGCCGCCTTTGGGCCGACCCGTGGAAACCACGAAATCTTCGGAAACATGCGCTAGAACATCCATGAGCGCCGCGCCCACGCCCAGAATTTGTTTGTATCGGCTCACAGAGCCGAAGGTAGCAATCCCGGTTGACTGGCTTTACGAGGGAATAGCGAAGCCGATCGACCCAGCCAGAGCAAGATCCCAAAAAGAGAAATCGAGACAGTCCAACACAACCGAAAACGAAACGGACCCGGCTGGAATTGGGGAACCCACCGCAATCGAAGTCCCAGCGCAGCCGAGACGCCGCCGAAGATTCCGGTCAAGAGACCGAGCAGGGCAGGATCCACTCCACCCAGCCGGAACTCCAAACGCGGGGTGAATTGAGACAGGAAGCGTCCCACGAAAACCAATGCCCACCAGACCAGCCACATTGGGTCCCTGCGTCTGGAAGTCGGTGCAGGATTTGGCTTTGGTTTGTCCTCCACAGGACGCGGAACGGCCCGCAGTACCCGATCGACAACCTTATTCGCGACACGCCGGATCCAGGACGGCAATTTCTGTCGCCGAAGAATCAGCCCCCAAATCCGGATCTCGAATAGCGGGACGCCATCGTCCCATCCCACTTGGAGGGTCGCGCGCAACGGCACAAGGAGAATGGCCGCCGCGAAAAGGACCAAGCCAGCTAAGATCCACAACGCGAGGTGGATTTTAGTCTCCGGTCTTTGCCCGCAGGCGTGAAATCACGGAGGGGAATCCATCCTTGGCGATGATGGTGGAAAACTGGTCCTTATAGGTGCGCAACGAAGAAACGTCGTCCAGGATCAGATCCCAAGCCTGCCACGAACCGTTCTGCTGAAAGAGCTTGTAGATCACCTTGGAAGGTTTCCCGCCACGGTAGACAGTGGCGATGACCACGGTCTTGTCCGCATTCCCGATGGTGGCGGAGTACTTGGTGGAATCGGCCCGGTAATTTTCCAAGCGCTTGATGGAACTGGATTCCACGGCCTTCTTGAATACGCTCACGAAGGTGTCCTGGTCGGCCTTCTTGAGGGTCGCCCAGGTCTTGCCCAATGCCCTCTTGCCCAACTCGGGGAAAGAGAACATCTCGTTGATCAGATGCTTGAGCGTGTCGCGTTGCGCCGTGTTGGAGGACTGATACCGCTTGAGCAGGGATTGGAGATCCTGGTCATGGCGTCGAATGGCCTCCACCGGATCGGAAATCTTGGCTTCAGCGAAAAGAGGCGCGGCGGCCAATGCCGTCAGGATAAGGCTCAGGGACAATTTCATGGAACGACCTTTCTTGGGCGTATTCTCATTGGAGCGAGAAAATACTAGAGAGGCGTCGATCCGACGAGTCCAGGCCACTGAAGGATCAGGCCGCTACCCAATAAAACCTCCAGCGCGGCGAGATTGCGCTGGTACACGGCATCCCAATATTTGTTCTGAAAATCGAGCCAGCTCTTGTACGGCCCCACCAAGTCTTTGGATTTGCTGGGGTCCAGGTCGGCTTGCTGGCCCACAACATGCAGCCAGGATTGTGCCGCGTCCTTGGCCTTTGCTGCGGATTCGATCCGGTCGCCCAGAGTGCGGTAGCGCAGCCAGGCGTCCTTCATCTGGGCCTGCAGCCCCGTTTTGGCGTAGGCCTGTTTTCGCCTCAGCTGCTGCCAGTCCAATTCCGCAACCCGTACGTTCCCCAGTTGGTTCCAAAAATTCAGATGCCAGGTGAACCCAAGGCCGAACATCCCCGAAACATCATTGAGCGGATCGGTGATGAGCACGTCCTGGTTCGCATGGTTGCGATTAGCCACCCAAGCCTTGGTGTAGGAGAACTTTCCGAACAGATAGATGTCGGGCCCCAGGCCTGCGCGTTCAACCTCGACCAGTGCCTGCTTGGCGTCCAATCCTGCCTGGAGCTTCACGAGGTCCGGGTGGGCAAAATCTGTCGACAAGGTGTCGAAGGCAGGAAGTTCCGGCAGGGGTTGGAGCAATGTATCAGAAAGGTGCAGCGAGTCCGGGGATTGCAAACCCAGCGCAAAACAAAGCCCTTCCCTGGCGCGAGCCTTCCCCAAACGGGCTTCCTGCAGGCTTTTTTCCAGCTCGTACCGCCCCATTCTCAGCTGGAACAGATCGATCTGGGAGACATCTTCCTCGTCGTTGTCCAGCTTGGCCTGCATGGCGCTGTCCAAGCTGTCCACGCGCGCGTTGGCATCTTCCAGCAACACGATCATGCGGTTGGCGTACTGGAGCCCAAACAAGTATTCCAGGACCTTCTTCACTTCTGTCTGCCGATGAGAGTTGAGGTCGGCCGAAGCTACCCGAACTCCGGCCCGTGCGGCCCGCATGCCGGCCCGCAACTTCCCGACGTTCAAAGGCTGGGCGACTTCCACCTGGGTTCCGAACGTGGGGCCCAACGGCCACCAAGCGTAGTGTCGGGTGGAATCGAAGGACAGTTGCTGAACCGTGGTTTGCGTGGGACTGTTGTATGTGTGCCAGGAGCTGTCGCGACTGTATCTGAAGCCTGGAGCCGGGCCGAATCCAACCGAAACGTCGAACTTCGGAAGCAAAACCTTGCGTGGAAGAAGATCCACCTGCTGTTGCGCCTTGGATAAGTCCAAGGAATCCTCGGCCAACTGCGGCTGGCGCTCAAGCGTGAGGCGAACGATCTCTGGAACGCTCAATCCCTGGGCGTTTGCCCCCAATGCCGTGAAGGCAACCCATGCCGCAGGGAGAACCATTCTCATAACTGCCAAAAATAGGATCATCCCCGCCACTTGTTCAGAATCCGTGAAGGACAGCAGGCAAGTTCTACCTTGGACTCCGTGTGGACCTTACTGTTCCTGGCCGTGTCGGCCGCCCCCGGCGATGCGCTCCAACCGTCATCGCTGGAGCCTAGGCTCGTGGACTCCACCCATTTGGACAGTCTTCGTCCACGGATCGATTCGACAAGGCCGCCAATGGGATCGAAGCCCACACCGCCGCCGCCTCCCTATCATGCGCCACCATGGTCTTGGGAATTGGCCCCTCGCCTAGGCGTCCGTGCCGTGGATTTTCCGCAAAAAGGAAATTTTGCCGCAGATCTTTCGCAACGCGTGACCAGCGACGGCCTGGTCTTGCGCCAGCCATTCCCCGGTTCCGATCTTGCCTGGTCGATTGGGTTGGACGCTGGGATTCGCCAATCCGACGTTTTCCGTCTGGTCATAGGCTTCGATTGGTCGGCCTGGAGCGCCCAGGCGATCGCCGGCAAGCGAGATTCATTGGTCCAGGCGTCGTCAGGACATGACTCCCTGATCTACCGCTCCTATTCCTCGGACCTATGGGCTGGGGAAATCGGCTTCGATCTCCTGATACCGCCTCGGATCCTGAGCGTCGACGCTTCCCGCGATGCCTTCTTGGGCTTTCGCTATCGCGCTGGCATCGGAAGACTCGTTGGTCGGACTACAGCTTGGGGTTGGACCTCCGGAGAATCCTTCCTGCTTGGCGCAGATGTCCTGTCTTGGAAGCGCTGGGCACTGTGCGGCATCTTGGGCTGGAACTCCAACGCCACAAGGTCAGACAAGAAATGGTCCGATGTTCTTTGGGACACATCCACCCCGAGCAAAGTGGCTTGGGACGGTGGCGGACTGTCGCTAGAATTCCAATTGCGCTGGGGTCCCGACCGAGACACGTCCGGTATGGCAACTTCTCAGAAGAAGTAGCGAATTCCGGGAAGACCGGTCAGCGCCGGATTCCATGTAGCCAGATCCGCGTCGTATTCCACTGCCGAAGCCGCGATCAACCGATCCACCGAATCGAGCGCCGTTGCCGTCCAGCGGGCGGAACGAGCCACGATGGCTGGAGAAAGCGGCAGGAGTACGGCACGGGATCGCTCCACCGCCAACTCCAGCCATACCTGAGGTGAGAGGGGAAACCTCAATCGGCCTTCCTGTAGCTCTTGGGCGACCTCGACCCAACTTGCCTGACTGAGCGCAATCCGTCCAATGGCTTGGGAGAGCAAATAGGAACGTTCCGGACCCACTCGGCTGTCGCTAGACATCCAAGCCACGAAAAGAGGAGTATCCACCAATACAAGACTCACCGGGTCACCGCCAGTCCGGTCGCATTTGAACACCCTTCAATTCAGCGCGCTCTGGGCCATCGTCGTTGACCGGCTGAACGCAGGCGATCACCCGCCCTCTTTTGGTCAGAAGAATTTGACCACCTTGTTGATGGAGATCGTCTAACAAGGCTAGGCATTTCGCTTTGAAGTCACTGACGGCAATCTGCATTACCAAATAGTCATTTAATGTTGACTGGTCGTCAAGACTTGACTTAGGCGATGCACTCGTCGCGCAAGATGCTTTTTCTCCCACTCTCGCCACTGCGTCCAATGGGGATATTGGCGCTCTGCCATCCGGAACTCTTTGTGGTGGACCATCCGCTTGCCACCTCTGCCAGGCCGTGGCGGTACGGCAATATGACACATTTCATGAAAGAGAACTCCGGCGACGGCCACCTGGGGGACATCCTCTCCGTCGTAGGCTCTCGAGATGGTGATCAGGTGCCGAATTCCGTCCTTTGTCCGAAGTTCTTGATGGGTAGACAGCCCTCCAACCCGAGGGGACCATCGAACCATCGCCTCCAATCCCCCTTGGAAATGCGCAAGATTCAACTCCTGGAACAATTTTTGGAGATCCATGGCTCTGCCTCGGGAATTCTCCTCGGGAACCCGATCCATCACGTACGGATTCATCCAGGCAAAAATTCTGCGCTCACTCTCCTTCCGACGATTGCGGGAACCGGGGGATGGGCGCAACGCAGACCGGATCCAATCCTGAAGGTCCGATTGAATCTGGGGGGGGGCTTGTCGCAGCGCTTGGGGAGCCTGACAGATCCAGTGTCCATCCTCCTTGACCAATCTCCAGCCCCGCTTTCGGCGACTCGAGTACTGGATGGGGACCTCCTGGTTCTGCTGGATAGGTGGATTCGGCGGAACTTTTGGTGGGTCTCGAAGCACCGGGGTTGGAGGTTCACCCTCGAATAGATCCAGGACAAATTGGAGGGCAGCGCGGATCACGACGATCCAGACCGGGAAGTGGTTCCGATCGGCAATTCCAAAATTTCGACCCGTCGCCGGACCGGCCCGAAGGAGCGTCTGTGAATGGGACAGGCGCCCAATCGCTCCAATGCCTCCAAATGAGCTGGGGTGGGATACCCCTTGTGGATGGCAAATCCATAACCCGGGTAGATGGTGTCGTGTTCTACCATCCATGCATCGCGCGCCGTCTTGGCCAGGATGGAAGCTGCCGCAATGGAGGTGATCTTGCCATCGCCCTTCACCACCGGAAGTTGCGTGAGGTCAAGACCCGCAATGCGCCTGTTTCCGTCTACCGCCACCGATGCCGGAGCTGACACCAACCCCTCCAGCGCCCGACGCATCGCCAAAAAGGTGGCCTGGAGAATATTCAGCCGATCGATTTCCTCTTCACTCGCCCATCCCACCGCCCAAACCAATCCTGAACTGGACCGGATTTGGAGGGCCAAATGATCGCGCTGTTCCTCGGAAAGCTTTTTGGAATCGTTCAGCCCCTCCAAGGTCCAACCATCCGGGGCAATCACCGCCGCCGCCGTAACGGGGCCGGCCAGCGGTCCACGCCCGGCCTCGTCGACGCCAGCCACAGGTCTGACCAAGCACTGGTCTGGGTCCCCAAGAGGATTGGGACGACTTCGTCTACTCATCGATCATCTCCAACACCGGGGCGCAACAGGCGGACCCGGGGATGCAGAACACTAGAACCTAACGAAGCCCCTCAGGTGGCCCGAGCCGAAGCCACCGCTCCTTGCACCAACGCAGCCACCTCCTCGGGAGGCTTTCCCTGGATATCCTTGCGATGGATCATGCCGTGGAACTTGCCATCCACCAAAATCCCAAAAGAGGGAGAGGACGGAGGTTCCCCGAGGAAGTATTCGCGCACGGCGGCGGTGGCGGCCACATCGTTACCAGCAAATACTGTATAAAGGTTGTCAGGGCGTGGCCCCAGCTGCAAAGCCATCCCCACCCCTGGGCGCGCCGAGGCGGCAGAGCAGCCGCACACAGAATTGATCACCACCAGGCTTACACCGTTGGCGGCGGGCAATTCCCGCTCCACGTCATCGGATGATTTCCATTCGCGAAAACCCAGATCCACTAGCTCTTGGCGCATGGGCGCCACCATTTCTTCTGGATACATGAATTTCTCCTTTGAAAGTCTGTCTCAAGATACCGTCTATTGGAGTTGGCGACCAGAAGGGGCCTATCTTTGGCGGTATGGGAGCCTTCGATCAGGCCAAGGAGGAAGTCCGGTCGCGGGCCGATATTGTCTCGGTGGTTGGGCGGCGCGTATCCCTGAAGCGCAAGGGCGCCCACTGGGCAGGCCGATGTCCCTTCCATGATGACCACGACCCGTCCATGCACGTCAATCCCGTCTTGGGCATCTACAAATGCTTCGTGTGCGGTGCCGGCGGCGACGTTTTCAAGTTCGTGATGGAACACGAACACATCGGGTTTTTGGAGGCGCTGGAGCAGCTCGCCAAGGAAACCGGCGTCGCGCTCCCCGAACGAACGGCCCAGGACCCTGAGGAAGCCTCCCGTGCCGCCGCCGCCCGTGCCGCGTTGGACTGGGCCCAGGGGGTCTTCCATCGTGCGCTCCTCGCGTCCCCCGAAGTGCTGGCTTATGCGCACAAGCGAGGAATCACAGACGAGGAGATCGAGGATTTCCGCATCGGATTCGCCCCCGACGGCGACCGACTCCTTTCCGAGGCGCCTGCGGCGGGACATTCGCTGGAAAGCCTGGAGGCAGCTGGACTTTCCACCCGAGGGGAAAGCGGGCGGTGGCGCGACAGATTCCGTCTTCGCCTCATCTTCCCTCTGGCCGACCTCTCGCGCCGTGCGGTGGGCTTCGCTGGCAGAAACCTGCGTTCTGGTCGCACCGACATTCCCAAGTACCTGAATTCACCGGAAACCGAATTTTATCGCAAGAGCCATTTCCTGTACGGCCTGGGCCACGCCCGATCCGAAATCGGTCGCTCGGGGGAAGTGGTGGTGGTGGAAGGCTACATGGACTGGCACGCCCTGTGGCGCCATGGCATCAAGAACGCCGTGGCGGCCTCGGGAACGGCCTTCACCCGCGACCAGGCGAAACTGCTCGCGCGCCAGGCTCGTCGCGTGGTCTGCTTCTTTGACGGCGACCGGGCTGGTGTGGCTGCCGCCGAGCGAAGCCTTCCTGTGCTTTTGTCCGAAGGCCTCGAGGTCCGGGTCGCAGACCTCGAAGGAAGCGACGCCAAGGACCCGGACGAACTTCTCAAAGCGTCCGGACCTGAAGCGCTCAAGCTCCGGATCCACGAGTCCCGGCACTGGGTCCATTTCCTGCTTTCCGGATTCCGGAAGTTGTCGCCTCGGCCCACTCCGGACCAAAAAACCGATTTCGTCCGGCGGATACAAACCCTCCTGTCGGCGATTCCGGACGTCCAACTGCGGGAGCAATGCGCCCGAGAAACCCATCCATTCCTAGAGGTACTGGGAATTCGCGTGTCCCAGCTCGACGAACCAGCCCCCCCCCGGACCCCGGCTCCCGGGACAGCCGGAAATCGACACCTGCAAAATCCGGCGAGAAATGAAATACTGAGCGGAATCCGACATGTGGAGGCTCAGTTTCTGTTCAACGTCCTCTCCCATCCAATTCTCGTACTGGACGCCCGCGACCAGGTGCAACCCTCCGATCTCGTGGATCCGCGATGCCGATCCGTCTGGGATCAACTCGTGGCTCGCTCCGAGCTGGAAAACGCACCGCCTGACCCTCGGTCGGTGGTGGCCGATTTGGATTCGACCCTTGCCGAATTCGTAACCAATCTCTTTCAATTCTTCGAAGTCCGGCCGGACGAACTCATGGCCCGGAGAGAGCTCGACGACTTCTTGCGGGACCTCAAGGGTCGGCGCATCAAGGAGCGCAAGCGCACCTTGAAGCTGGAAGCTCGGATCGCCGGTTCCGAAACCAGCCTTTCTCCAGAGTACCGCGAACTGATGGCCCAGGAGCAGCAACTTCTTTCCTCCAGGATGGAATCGTGAACACAGTCGACCCCAAGATCGTCCGACGCCTCGAGAAGACCGCCCGCATGCAGGGCTTCTTGGCGCAAAGCCAAGTCGCGGCACTGTGCCAGGACGACGACCAATCCGCGCTCGTGGCGGAGCTCTTCCGGCGCCGCGGCGTGACGGTGAACCAAAGCAATGTCGGAATCCGTCATGCCGAGGCGCGTCGCCAGACCAACGGACAGGGTCGCTTCTGGGATCCCACCTGGGTGTACCTCAATTCCGTGGGCCGCGTCGCACTTTTGTCCCGTGAAGAAGAAGTGGCCATCGCACGGCGGATCGACCAGGTCCAGCAAAGGATCCTTGGAATCCTGTTCATGGACATCCGTGTGCTGCGCGAGGCCGTCCACTTGTGCGAGCAGGTGGAGCGCGAGGAGATCCGGATCGAGGAAATCTGCCAGATCGACAACGACGCCTGGACCGATTCCAAAATCTACGACCGCGAAAAGAGCCGGATTCTGTCCAGGCTGGGCCAGCTTCGCAAAGCACTGAGCGGAGTGTCGCACAAGCCAACAGACGAAGCCCGCGAAGCCGCCATGGCCGTTGGGCTTTCCGCCCGGCAGATCGATCGGCTCACCCGCCTTTGGAAGACCCTGGTCGAGGACGACGAAAGGGCCCGCGAAGAGTTCCTGGCCGTGCGCCAGTGGGAGGCCGTGCGCGACGGCGCCAAGGAAGAAATTGTGGAGGCCAACGTGCGCCTGGTGGTGTCCATCGCCAAGCGCTACAACCAGAAGGGCATGGAACTGATCGACCTGATCCAGGAAGGGAACCAGGGCCTCATACGCGCAGTGGAGAACTTCGACTACACCAAGGGGTACAAGTTCAGCACCTACGCCACATGGTGGATCAAGCAGAGCATCACCCGCGCCATCGCGGACAAGGGCAAGATCATCCGCATCCCCGCCAACATGCTGGACAGCATCCGGCGGATCCTGCGCGTGGCGCGCGAACTGCAGGCCAAGACCGGCACGCAGCCGAGCCCAGAGGAGATCGCCCTGGCCGCTGGTGTGGACATCGAGAAGGTCAACATCGCCCTGGAAAGCTCGCAGGACCCGGTCAGTCTGGACTCGTGGACCTCGTCCGACCAGTCCAGCCGTATTGGTGACTTTATTGAGGATCGCACCGTTGAGGCGCCCTGGCAGGCGGTGCAAACTCGGCTTCTGCGCGAGCAGATCGACGGTGCGCTGGGAAGCCTGGATGAAAAGGAGCGCATGATCATCCGCTTGCGTTTCGGGCTGGACGACGGCCAAGCCAGCACCCTCAAGGAAATCGGCGAACGTTTCGGCATCAGCCGCGAACGCGTCCGGCAGATCGAGTCCAAGGCCATCCAGAAGCTGCAGCATCCCTCCCGTTCACGCCTCCTGGAAGGCTGGGAGGAGGTCTTCGACGGGGAAGCCGCTCCTCCGTGAGCGCGGAGGGGGTGACAAGACTCGTCGACTGGATCCGCGATAACAGGACAGATCTTGACGCGGCTGCGATCCGTCGCGCCCTGGATTTCGCCGATCGCGCCCACGAAGGCCAGCGCCGCAAGTCCGGCATCCCCTACGCCGACCACCCCTTCGAGGTCTGCCGCATCCTCGCGGAAAACGGCATGGACGAGGCCACCGTCATGGCCGGCGTCCTGCACGATGTCGTGGAAGACACGGATTTCTCCGTGGCCGAGATCGGAAACCTGTTCGGACAGGAAGTGTCGTTCCTTGTGGAGGGCGTCACCAAGATGGCGCTCTTGCCCTCGCAGACCCGGGAGCAGCGCCAGGCGGAGACCTATCGCAAGATGCTGGTCTCCATGGCATCGGATCCGCGCGTGATCCTCATCAAGTTCGCCGACCGGCTCCACAACCTTCGCACTCTGCGCTACATGGCACCCGAAAAGCGCAAGGCCATCGCTTCGGAGACGTTGGAGGTCTATGCCCCATTGGCCCATCGGTTCGGACTGGGTCGCATGAAATGGGAGATCGAAGATCTTTCCTTCAAGCATCTCCATCCCGACGACTACCAGAAATTGGTGGAGAAAATCGCGGAGAAGCGTGGCGAGCGCGAGGCCTACATCCGCTCGGTGGTGGAGCCATTGGAAACGCGCCTGACAGAATCCAGCATCCCCGCCGACGTCAACGGTCGGCCCAAGCACCTCTACAGCATCTGGCGCAAACTGCGCGAAAAAGGCGCATCGGAACTGGATTCCATCCACGACCTCAACGCGGTGCGCATCATCGTGGATTCCGTGGCCCAGTGCTACGAAGTGCTGGGGTATGTCCACGGCCTGTGGGCGCCCATCGCTGGCCGCTTCAAGGACTATATCGCCGTTCCCAAATCCAACCTCTACCAAAGCCTCCACACCACAGTGATGGGCCCCCAAGGCCGTGGCGTGGAGGTGCAAATTCGGACCAGCGAGATGGACAGGGTCGCGAACGAAGGCATCGCAGCGCATTGGGCCTACAAGCAGAAGGTCAGTTCAGGCGAGAAGATCCTCTCGGAAAACCGTTGGCTTGAGCAGTTGTTGCGAATCCAGCAGGAGACCCGGGACGGTCCCGAATTCATGGAGATGGTCCAGGGCGAACTCTCCGCCCAGGAGATCTTCGTGTACACTCCTCGCGGCGACGTGGTCCAGCTCCCCAAGGGCGCCACGGCGGTGGACTACGCCTTCGAGATCCACACGGGACTGGGTCTCCACTGCGCAGGTGCGAGGGTGGACGGCAACATGCTGCAGCTGCACCAACCGCTCAATTCCGGACAGACCGTGGAGATCATCCGGTCGGAATCCGCCCATCCCGTGCGCGACTGGCTGCGCTTCGTGCGCACATCCAAGGCGAGATCCGCCATCCGTCGCGTCTTGAAGCAAACAGAAGCGGAAGCGGATCGCGTGCTTGGCCGCGAGATCCTCTCCCGCGAATTCGCTCGAAGACAAATTTCGACAACTCAGCCCGACGTACTGGGAATCCTGCTCGAACGCTCGGGCAGCGACGACATCGACGACCTCCACGCGAGAATAGGCAGAGGGGACTTCTCCCCTCAGCAGATTTCCGCCGTACTCCCCCCACTACCCGCTGTGCCGCGCAAGGGAGTGCTGGACCGGGTGCTGCGCCGCAAGGTGGAAGCTCCAGCCCGCCAGCACGCGATCCGTGTGGGAGGGCAGAACGGAATTCTGCACCATCGCGCGGGTTGCTGCCAGCCGGTGCCGGGAGAGGAAATCCGCGGCTACATCACGCAAGGGCGCGGCATCAGCTTGCATGCGTCCACTTGCGCGCAGGGAAAGCGCCTCATTGCCCGCGAGGGCCGCGAGGTGGACGTCGAATGGGATTCGGAAGCACAGAAGCTCGACTGGGAGGTGACCCTGGAAGTGACTGCCAGGGACCGCAACAACCTGCTGCGCGACCTCACCGGAGTCCTCAGTTCCACCAAGGTGAACGTACTGCGCGCGGCCATCTCCACCGTGGGCGATTCCGTACGTGACAGATTCCGGATCAGCGTGTCTAACTTGTCCCAATTGGAGAACTGCATCAGCAACCTGCGTGGTGTGCCTGGTGTCCTGCACGTGCTGCGCACGGGAGCCGCTGGATGACGAGCATCAACGATCTGTATTCGCTGAACGGCCGATTGGTCGCATTCCTTCTTGGGGTGGCCATGGCCTCCGTCGTCACAATCCCCGTGCTGGTGATGACGCTGCGCCCCCACAAGAGGCGCAGGGGCAGTGGCGAAAACGACACTCCCCTTCCCATCCACCGCCAGTCCTTCCGTGGGATCCCAGACATGGGTGGCGCGCTGCAGCAACTCGCTTTGGCCGACCTGCTCCAATTTTTGGCGCAAGGAGCGCACACCGGCACATTGCGTCTGGATTCCGGGAGACGCACCGGATCCATCCGCTTGGTCCAAGGTTTGGTGACCACGGCCGAATTTCGTCGCGATCGGGATCTTCCCGCCCTGTTCCAAATGCTGTCTCTGGAAATCGGGGACTTCCATTTCCGGTTTGAGCCGCCGCCCTCCGAGCCCGTCCGCGGGCACGAGGTGGTCGACATCCTGATGCTCTGGCTCGCCGCCAAGGAGGATCACTGATGAACCACAACGGAACCTCGCCATTGGTCTTCCATCGCTTCCGGCGCGACCATCAGCTGCGCCTGATCTTCTCGGCTGCCCAGCGCCAGAGCTCGGGCAAGCCCACCTGGATCCGGCCCGGAAGCCCCGACTTGGCCTCTATCCTGGAGCTGCTCGCCGAAGCGATCTACCACTCAGAAGAAACCTTGCGCCTGCGCACGCTGGAGTGGCCAGATGCCGCTCCGGACGACTCCGACCGCAAGCTAGAGTGCTTCCTGCTGGAATTGCGCGATTGGTTCCAGCTTTTGAGCAAACTCGTGGCTGGAGACGAAGATCCCCGACCCAAGTTACAGCCATTGCTCGAGGCGCGCCTGCGCATGGGCCAGCAACTCTTCCATTCCTCGCGCCGCCCCACTCCCGCCGCACCATTGCGCTGAAATCCTCAACAGCCCCGTTCACTGTTGGATTGCCCCCCCTGCGGGTGCATCTTTGCATTTCTACGGGAGAACTGGATGATTCCCAACCTAAAGACTCTACGCGCCTTGGCTGACCAAGGCTACAACTTGATCCCCATCTGGACCGAGAGGCTGGCCGACACGGAAACACCCGTCTCCGCCTACCTCAAGCTCACCGGAAGGGACGAGATCGATCATTCCTTCCTATTGGAATCGGTGGAAGGCGGCGAAACTGTCGCCCGGTACTCGTTCCTGGGACGGGATCCCCACATGGTGTTCCGCTCCCGCGATGGCAAGTGGTCCGTTTCGGGCAAGACAACCGAGGAGGGCGATTCCGATCCTTTCGGGAAGCTGCGATCGCTGGTGGCCGCCTGCAAGGTCCAGCAGCCCGAAGGACTGCCCCCTCTGGCCGGTGCCGTGGGATTCGCAGCCTACGACAGTATCCGTCTGGTGGAAAATCTCCCCGATTCGTGCCGGGACGATCTGGGGATGGACGACTTGCGGTTCGGGTTCTACAACGCCGGCGTGGTCTTCGATAATCGTCGGCACAGAATGCTCGTTTGGAGCTTTGCGGATCTGCGCGAAGACACACCCGAGCTGGCTTTGGAAAAGGCTTTGGAGCGGATCCGGCTGCAAGAAGAGAAGCTGGATGGGAACATCCACAGCACCCGTCTTGACGTGGTCTGTGAGCCCTCGGAGGTCACATCGAATTTCACGCGCGAAGGCTACCTGGAAGCGGTGGCCAAGTGCAAGGAGTACATCAAGGCGGGCGACGCTTTCCAGATTGTGCTCTCGCAGCGTCTGACCTGCACCCCTGGATGCTCCGCTCTGGATATCTACCGGATGCTGCGCGGGATCAATCCTTCCCCGTACATGTTCTACCTGAAGTTCGGGGAGACGGAAGTCGCGGGCGCGAGCCCGGAACTCTTGGTGCGGGTGCAAGACGGCAACGTGGAGGTTCGTCCCATCGCGGGCACACGCCCTCGTGGCAAAACCCTGCAGAAAGACGCCGAGCTGGAGAAAGAACTGCTGGCCGATCCCAAGGAACTGGCTGAGCACCTGATGCTGGTGGACCTTGGGCGCAACGATGTGGGCCGCGTGAGTGAATACGGCAGTGTGTCGCCGCGCGACCTTTTCGTGGTGGAGCGCTACAGCCACGTCATGCACATCGTGAGCTCGGTGCAAGGACGTCTCGCCAAGGGCAAGGATGCTTTGGACGCGCTGATGTCGGGCTTTCCCGCAGGGACACTTTCTGGCGCCCCCAAGATCCGGGCCATGGAGATCATCGACGAACTGGAACCCACGCGTCGCGGTCTCTACGGCGGTGCCGTGTGCTACCAGATCGGAAGAGCACACGTCTGAACTCCAGTCACGCCAATATCTCGTATGC
>OCZT010003437.1_pt1 | contig 16157 bp, 13 predicted proteins | sample 1539031 | NCBI WGS metagenome assembly OCZT01 (sample SAMEA3539308, study PRJEB22396) | soil metagenome | biome: tundra; feature: field; material: soil | place: USA | collected 2010-05 | depth 0.15 m | reverse complement strand
CCAGGTGCCCCGCCAGTCTTCCCATCGTCATCGACTTGGCGTGCGGCTTCCAGTCGAACTTGTCGTCGGGAACCCGCTCCAGCGCCTTTCGCGTCAGCTTCATCTCGTTATCGAACTCCGGCAACAGTGCCTGGCTCATCGTCATGTGTGGATACTCCTCCGCGCCGATTGTACCGCAGGATAGAATGAGAATATCCACGTGCAACAGGTCGGGCGCTACCAAATCATTGCCGAATTGGGGCGGGGCGCAATGGGCGTTGTGTACCAGGCCCTGGACCCGACGATCGGCCGCACCATCGCGATCAAGAGCATCCGCCTTCAGGACCTCACCGATACCGCCGAACGCGAGCGGCTGCGCGAGCGCCTGGTGCGCGAAGCGCAATCGGCCGGTATGTTATCGCATCCCGGGATCGTGACCATCTACGACATCGCCGAGGAAAACGGCATGGCGTATATCTTCATGGAGTTTGTCAACGGCCCTCCGCTCGAAAAAATGCTGCTGCACGAACAGACGCCGGACAAAGAAACGCTCCTCAGCATTTTCCGCCAGACCGCCGCGGCGCTCGACTACGCGCACAAGAAAGGAATCGTCCACCGCGACATCAAGCCCGCCAACATCATGATCCATGAGGACGGCACCGCCAAGGTCACGGACTTCGGCGTGGCGAAAATCGTCTCGCAGCAGATGACGCTCGCCGGAACCATGATGGGTACGCCCAGCTACATGTCCCCGGAGCAGGTACAGGGCACCGCCGTCACCGGACGCGCCGACCAGTTTTCGCTCGCTGTGATCGCCTACGAAGTGCTGACCGGCGAAAAACCTTTCGTCGCCGAATATCTTCCCACGCTGTTGTTCAAAATCGTCCGTGAGGAGCCTCTGCTGCCGCAGCGGTTGAATCCGACGCTGGGGCCGAAGGTGGGCTCGGTGCTGCATAAGGCGCTCTCGAAAAATGCCGCCGATCGCTACGAGACGTGCACCGAATTCATCAATGCCCTTTCCACCGCGTGCAACGCGGCGCATGGGTGGATGCATCTGCCCCGCGGCGCGAGCCTCAACATGCCCACCGTCGGATCGCAGGACGGCATGGGCGCGACCGTTGATGAGCGGCACAGTGACCGCCGTCCGACCGTCGAGCTGACGATGCCTCCCACGCCGCCGCCGCTCGCGCAGCCGGTCGCCGGCCCGGTCGAGACTCCGCCGCTGTTCGAACCGCGCGCGCGCCGCGAAGCCAGCGATCAGTCGAGCAAAGTAATTCGCAACGTGCTGCTCTCCGCCGCCGGCGTGGCGTTGCTGCTGATCGGGATTTTTGTCGTCATCCAAAAATTCACGGCTCGCCCGGCGCCGCAGCCCACCGCCGCCGCGCAGGCAACGCCTCCGCAGGAAGCAGCTCCGCCGCCTCCGGATACTCCCGTGGAAACTCCAACGCCTGTCAAGGAAGAGCCGAAAAAAAAGGAAGAGCCGCCCCAGGAACCTGAAAAACCGAAGCCTGTCGCGACCAGTCCGGACCTCCCGGCGCGTCGCACCACCCAACACCAGAAGCCTGCCGCCGAAGCCGACTTTCAGGTGACCACGTCGCCCGCCGGCGCGAACGTCACCTTCGACGGCGATCCTTCGACGCGATGCAAATCGCCCTGCAACGTCTCGTTGACTGCGGGCCGCCACACGTTCGTAGTCCAGCACGCGGGCTATCGCGACGCGCATCGCATCATTGAAGTTCCGCGCGACGCCGGGTTCATCGTCGACCTCGCCAAACAGATGGGATCGCTCAGCCTGATCACCAATCCGCCCGGCCTGACGGTGATCGTCGATGGCAATGTGCAGGCGCAGAAGACGCCCGCGAACCTCAGCCTCGGAATCGGCACGCATCGTGTGCAAGTAATGAAGGGCACGGAAAAGCAGGAGTTTACCGTTGACATCCGCGACGGCCTGCTTAGTTCAAAATTCATAGAATGGACACGATGACTTTTTCACGACGGAATTTTTTGGCGCTCGCGGCGGGCGGCACGCTTCTGGCCCAGGACCCCATCAAGACCGGAATGAACGTGCTGTCGAAGCGTCCCGAGGATCTGGAAATGCCTCTTTCCGGCTTCTCCGACTACATCACGCCGATTGAGCATTTCTTCGTTCGCACGCATGTCTACGTGCCCACCGTCCATCTGAACGACTGGCGCCTCAGCGTCGATGGCGAGGTCGCGACGCCTCTCACCCTGACCATGGACGAGCTGAAAAAACTCCCCTCGGTTGAGATGGTCAGCGTCGTCGAATGCGCCGGCAACGGACGCGCCTTCGTCGATCCTCCCGTGCCCGGCCTGCAATGGACCAACGGCAGCGTCGGCAACGGCCGTTGGCGCGGCGTCCGTCTGGCCGACGTTCTGAAGCGCGCCGGCATCAAGGACACGGGCATGGAGATTCTCTTTAACGGAGCCGACGTGCCTATCGGCACGATGCAGGATTTTCGTCGCACCATCACCGTGAAGAAGGCGCTCGACTCGAACACGCTGCTGGCCTTTGAGATGAACGGCGTGACCCTGCCGGTGAAGCACGGCTTCCCTCTGCGCGTCGTCGCGCCGGGCTGGGCCAGCGATTCGTGGGTGAAATGGCTCACCAACATCACCGTGCTCGACAAGGAATTCGACGGCTTCTGGATGAAGAACGCCTATCGCAAGCCCGACCATCCGATCGCACCCGGCTCGGCGATGGCGCCCGAAAAAATGATTCCCGTGACCAGCCTGCGCGTGAAAAGCGTCATCGCTGCGCCCACCGACGGAGCCATTGTGCGTCTCGGCGATACCGTCACCGTGAAAGGCGTCGCGTGGTCCGGCGACAAAGGGCCAATCGCCTCGGTTGACGTCTCTACCGACGGCGGACGCTCGTGGACATCCGCCGCGCTCGGCCCGGAGAAATCGCAATTCGGCTGGCGCCAGTGGGCATTCTCGTTTCGCCCCGACCGCGAGAGTTACTACAATGTGATGGCCCGCGCCAAAGACGCGAGCGGAGATACGCAGCCCTTCGCGCAGGAATACAATCCGTCAGGCTACGGCTGGAATGTGGTGCAGCGGGTCGGCCTCAACGTCGTCGAGAATCCGCAAATCACCGCACAGGGCCAAATGGACATCAACAGGCTTTTCGGCGGAATCCCCGAATCGTACGGAAGCACCTGCCTGGGCTGCCACGAAGAAGACGTGATCCGCCAGCAGCGCCTGACGCGAGCCCAGTGGGATCGCGAAATCACGAAAATGACCAACTGGGGCGCGCCGGTAAAACCCGAAAATCGCGATTCAATTCTGAATTATCTAGTCCAGCAGTTCGGCCCGCGCCCGCGCTGAAACTACCAGTCCTGGTTTTGGTGTGTGGCGAGCAAGCCCCGGGGACTGACTACCTTTTTCGCCCCTCAGCGTGGGAAAAACACGGAGGCCTCCGAGGCGAAAAAGGCTGTCTGTCCCCTAGCTTTCCGCAGCGTGGTGTCGCAGCCGTCTTTTGTTCGAAAGGCTGCGGGGAGCGGAAACCTTTAATCGTGCAGCGTAGTATCCAAAAACGCCCGCAGCCGGTGACTCCGGCTCGGGTGCCTTAGTTTCCGTAGCGCCTTCGCTTCAATCTGCCTGATGCGCTCCCGCGTCACCGCGAAGTGCTGGCCGACCTCTTCCAGCGTATGCTCGCTGCCGTCCTGCAACCCGAATCGCATGCGGATGATCTTTTCTTCGCGCGGACTCAGCGTCTTCAAAACCTCCGCCGTCTGCTCGCGCAAATTTAAATTGATCACCGCTTCGGATGGCGAAACCACCCGCCGGTCGATGATGAAATCGCCCAGGTGCGACTCTTCCTCTTCGCCCACCGGAGTCTCCAGCGAAATCGGCTCCTGCGCAATGCGCAGCACCTTGCGCACTTTGCCCACCGGCAATTCCATCTTTACCGACAGCTCTTCGGTGGTTGGTTCGCGCCCCAGGTCCTGCTGCAACTGGCGCTGCATGCGCACCAGCTTGTTGATCGTCTCGATCATGTGCACCGGGATGCGAATCGTTCGCGCCTGGTCCGCGATCGCCCTGGTGATCGCCTGCCGCACCCACCACGTCGCGTAGGTCGAGAATTTATACCCGCGCAAATAATCGAACTTGTCGACAGCCTTCATCAGGCCGATGTTGCCTTCCTGAATCAAGTCGAGAAATTGCAGCCCGCGATTGGTGTAGCGCTTGGCGATCGAAACCACCAGCCGCAGGTTCGCTTCAATCAACTGCTTCTTGGCGATCTCCGCTTCCAGTTCGCCCCGCTCGACGATCTGCAAGGTCCGCCGCAGCTCCGTCGCGCCCGCGCCCGAATCCTCTTCCAGTTGCTGGATGCGCTGGCTCTGCGCCCGCAGCTCCTTGCGCAGCGCGCTGGCGTTTCCCGCGCCGTTCGCCGGCGATTCCAGCTTGCGTTGGATGCGCGCAATCTCGCGCTCCATCGGCTTCAGCTCGTCCACCGCGCTGCGCAGCCGGCTGGCCAGCGCGCGCCGCGTCAGCGAGCTGAAATGGATCCCCCGGATCAGCCGCGAGATATTCACCATCGTCCGCGCCAGGCTCCAGCGCAGCGAACGATGCATTTTCGGCTTCATTCCCCGCGAAATCGCCTGCAATTTCTGCCGGCATTGTTGCGCTTTGCGGTAATGTTTTTCGATTTCGGAGATTGTTTTCGAGAGTTCTTCCGCCTGCTCCGCGACATTTTCGTCGGTCACTACCAGGTCCGGCATGATGAGCATCTCGCGCACCAGGAACGAATCCTTGCGCAGCGTTTCCGACAGTGTCAGAATTTCGCGGATCACCAGGGGCGAGCGCGACAAAGCCTTGCGCACCGCCGTTTGCCCTCGTTCGATTCGCTTGGCGAGCTCGACTTCGCCTTCGCGCGTCAGCAGCGGAACCGTTCCCATTTCGCGCAGATACATGCGCACGGGATCGTTCGTTTTGTCGATGAACTCCTGGACCAGTTCCAGGTCGCCGGGCTCTTCGCCCTCTTCCAGCTTCTTGTCGAAGTCGATCTTCGGCTCTTCGAGAATCTCGACGCCGGCACCGTCGAACTCGGTGAGGATCTCCTCGAGTTCGCGTCCGCCCGGATAACCTTCCGTCAGTAGTTCATTGACCTCGTCGTAGAGAACGTACCCCTTCTCTTTTCCGGTGTCCATGAGCTGCTTCAGCCGGCCGAATTTTTCTTCCAGTGCCACTCTACCCCGATACCCCACGCTGCGTTCGATCCCCGGCATTTTTTCGCGGCTGCCAGGGCTGAATTCATTCAGTGTACAACACCGGCCGTGCGCAATTCGCCGCCATTGCGCTTGACTTCTTTCTCCCGACGTCCCAGTTCCGCCATCAATTCCAAAGCTTCCGCGATCCGTCCCTCGCGCTCGGCGGATTTAATCTGCGCCCGCAACTGGTCCACGCGGCGTTTTCTCGCGTCTCCTTCCAGTTTGCGTAGGCAGGCACGCGCCAACTCGAGAGACAATGCGTCGTCACTTATATCATCGGCCGCGATTACGCTGTGCAATAGAGTTTGTAGGCCGGGCGTCAAGCGCGCATGCAGCTCAGAAAAGGTCACGTTCGAGCCCGCGTCTACCATCAGGCGCAGTGTTTCAAAAAATTCCCGCGTTAGAAAATCAGCAATCAACTCTGGCCCTAGCGGCGGAAGGATCTCGGCTCGGACTTCTTTGCTCGCAATCATCGCGTTCAGCAGGATCTTCTCGATCGCTGGCACGTCCGCCACCCTCTGTTTCGGCTGTTCGTTGTTGAGACGCCCGGGCGTCGCGCGACGGTCCGTCGTTTCCTTCTTCAGCAGGTCCCGAACCAGCGCTGGCTCCACGCCCAAGTATCCCGCCAAATCGTTCGCCGTCGCCAATTTCTCCAGGTGGTCGCTTATCTTCGACAGCGGAGGCAGAAGCATTTTTCGGATTCCATCGATGCGTCCTTCCGCGCTGCTCCAATCGAACTTCTGGCGGGCACGATCCGCCAGCCAGTGAAAATAAGTGGGCGCGGCGTCAAGCTTAGCGCGATACGCCTCCGCGCCATTTTGCTTCACGTACTCGTCAGGATCGAGCCCACCATCGAGCTCAAGTACCCGCACGCGCATTCCCTCATCGAGTAATGGCTGAATCGATTTTTCGGATGCGTCCCTGCCCGCCCTGTCCGGATCGAAGTTCACGACGATGTCTCCAAAATACTCAGGACTATCGGTGTAACGTCGAATAACGGCAGCCTGCGCAGGTGTGAACCCCGTTCCGCAGCTCGCCACGACTTCTTTCACCCCCGCCGAATAAACCCCAATCACGTCCATGTAGCCTTCCACCAGTACCGTGCGATTCGAACGCCGCATCGTTTCACGAGCCCGGTGCAGGTTGTACAGTACGGATGTTTTTTTATAGATCGGCGTTTCACTCGAATTTAAATATTTTGGCTGGTCCTGGTCGCGCATCGCCCGTCCGCCGAACGCAATCACCTTCCCCGATTCATTATGAATAGGGAACATCAGCCGCCCGCGAAAAAAATCGAAATACCCCGAGCCATCCTCGCGCCGCCGCACAATGCCCGAAGCATCCAGTTGTTCCTGAGTGAACTGTTTTTCGCCCAGCGCCCGCACCAGCGCCTGCCCCGACGCCTCGGAGTATCCGAGTTCAAACGTCTCGATCGATTCCGGCCCGATGCCGCGCTTGACGAGGTAGTTTCGCGCCTCGCTCCCGTGCGCGCCGCGGAGATTCTCTCGAAACATCTGTGCGGCCAGCGAGTAAATTTCAAACAACGCGCCGCGCAGCTTCGAATCGGCGTCGGCATATTCGTTGCGCCTGGGCATCGGGATGCCGTGGCGCTCGGCCAGCATCTTCAACGCTTCGGGAAACGTGAAGCCTTCGATCTCCTGCACGAATTTCAACACGTCGCCGCCCACGCCGCAGCCGAAGCATTTGTAGAACTGCCGCGATTGGTTGACGTTGAACGATCCCGTCTTCTCCTGATGAAACGGGCACAGACCGACGTAGCGTCCTGTGGCTCCCACGCGCTTTAGCCGCACGTATTCGCCAATCACCTTGACGATATCGATGGAAGATTTTAGTTGTTCGACAAACTCCATCTACTTCGATCCTACCTCTTGCAGGCCAGCGTGAGTCCGTCGCTTACCGGCAGCATGCTGATCGCCACGCGCGAATCGCCCAGCAGTTTTTTGTTGATCGCGCGAATCGCCAGCGTATCGGCGTCGTTCGCCTCCGGATCGATCACCCTTCCATGCCACAACACATTGTCGATGGCGATCAACCCTCCGGGCCGCACCAGTTCCAGCGCGCATTCGTAATAACCTTCGTAATTGGCCTTGTCGGCATCGATGAACGCGAAATCGTAACGATTATGCTGGTGTTGCGCGAGCAGTTCGTGAAGCGTTTCGAGCGCCGGCTTGATGCGCAACTCGATCATGTGATCGACCCCCGCTTCCTTCCAGTAGCGCCGGGCGACCGAAGTATATTCCTCGCTCACGTCGCAGGCCAGAATCTTGCCGTCGTCCGGCAGCGCCAGCGCGACCGCCAGCGAGCTGTATCCGGTGAACACGCCCACTTCGAGCGTCCTTCGCGCTCCCATCAGTTGCATCAGCAGGGCAAGAAGCTGCCCGTGCTCCGGCGGAATCTGCATCCCGCCCATCGGGTGCGCGGCGGTCTCTTCGCGAAGCCGGCTTAAAATCGCGGGCTCGCGCAGGGAGACGGAATTCATGTAGTCGTAGATGTTCTCAGGCAGATACTCGTTCGCTCGCGACATGGGGAAAATTATCGCATGCAGCGAAAAAACATTTCCATGCTAAAATGCTTTCGTGCAGCATACGGTGGACGAGTTCAAGGAACGCACCGCATCGAAACTCCGCGACCTCCGCTGTCCCGATCACCATCAACCCCCCCGACTAAAATTCCAAGGTTCATCTCTGCGAACGATAAACATCCAAATGAGCGCCTGCTGCGCGAAGCTGATCGACCTGGCCAACCGCCGCATCGCCGAAAGATAGTTCCAAAAACTTTGCGAGCTTTGCGTGAATAATGTTCTTACGCGAGCAACTTTGCCAACGTCGCGGCCTGGTCCGAAAATCGATTCTTAAGCGCAAATAACCGCGCCTCCACGCGCATTTTCGGCAGATTCTCGTCGTTTAACAGCCGCTTGATGGCAGAAATCAGCCCCGACGGCTGGACGATGGCTCCGAACTCCTCCTTCATCACGCTGCGCGCCCCGTGGTGGTCCAGGCACACCGCCGGAACGCCTGCGGCCAACGCTTCGAGCAACGTCAGTCCATAGGTTTCGTGGCGCGATGGAAACACGTACAGATCCGCCAGCGCGAAGAAAGCTCTTTTCCGGTCGCCGGTGACATAGCCGGGGAATATAACTCGTGTTTTCTTCAGTTTCGCGGCCAGAGAGCGCAGTTTTTCGAGGTAGGGGAAGCCTTGCATAAAAGCCGCTTCGCCGCAGATAAACAACCACAGAGGCTCGCTCGGGTAATCGTCCCGCCGCTCCCATTCGATCAGTTTTTCGAGCAGCAGATCCTGCCCTTTTTCGGGCGAAATGCGGCTCAGCGTGAGCAGAACTCGCGCATTATCAGGCACATTGAACTCATGTCGAAGCGGGACCGCGTCGCCCGGATAAGATGGGTCGGAAACGCCCCACGGCAGCACGTGGATCTTCTGGACGGAAGCGCCCAGTGCAGGCGGCGATACCATTTCACGGTGGTTTCGGGGCGAATCAGGCCTCGAAAATAAATGTCGGCTACGTAGGCGACGACATCGACGTGATAGATGGTGAAAATGCGATAGTCGCGCAACGCCGCGAAATTGGGGCCTTCGGAAACATCGTTGGCAAGGACGACCGTATCCTTGGGATCGTGCTTTAGAATCTCTTCGGTCGAGAAACGTTCGAACTCACGCGAAAATCTGGCGTAGTCGCGTTCGTTCAGGTGGACGATGTCGCGGGCTTGCACTTTGGGATGAATCAGTCGGAATTCGAACGGCCTCGTGCGCGACCATTCCTCCACCAGAAGATTGCAGATGGCTGCGCCACCACCCAGCGGGACGGATTCGCGGAAGCCGCCATGCGCGGCGGTGTAGAGGATCACGCCGGTAAATATTCGAGCACGAGCGCGGTGATGTCGTCGCGGATCACGCCGCCTTCCGTAAATCGATCGACGGCATCGAGCAGCGCGGTGTGCAGGCCGATGGCATCGGTCTTGGCATTGTCTCGGAGGCAGAGGCGGAGGCGTTCGGTATCGAAAAACTGGCCGTTGGCGTCCTCGGCTTCGGTGAGGCCGTCACTATAGATGACCAGCTTATCGCCGGGCGCGAGCTGCGTCTGGATCATCGAGATCGGAGCGCCCTCGATCATTCCCACGGGCATTCCGGAGGTGTGCAGCTTGCGGATGCGGCCGTCGGTGCCGACCAGAAACGGTGCGCAGTGGCCGGCGTTGGCGTAACTCAGGAAACCGTTGGAATCGAGCTCGCAGTAAAACACGGTGGCGTACTTTTCGCCGCGCGTGCGCTCCAGCAGAAAATCGTTGACTCGGAGCATCATCGGCTCGATGTTGGGCGGTCCGCCTTGCCCCATCAAAAACGCGCCCTGCAACAGGCTGGCGAGCAAAGCGGAGCTTACGCCCTTTCCGGAAACGTCGGCCACCACCGCCGCCCACGCGTTGTGCGCCAGCGGCCGGACGTCGAAATAATCGCCGCCGACCTCGGTCGAAGGAATGCTGGACCCGGCGGCGCGAAACCATCCTTCTTTGGGAAGCGAAGCGGGCAGCAGGCCCTGCTGGATGTCGCGCGCGATCTTCAGTTCGCTTTCCATTTTTACCTTATCGCGCGTTTCTTCCAATAATCGAGCGTTTTCGAGAATCGTCGACGCTTCAATGGCGAGCGTCTGCAGCAGTTCGCGATTTCCCGAGGAGAGGTCGGCGGGCGAGAGGCGCGAATCCATGTACAACAGACCGACCGTGTTCTCCGCCGTCGAGGTGATGTGCGTATCCTCGGACGATCCGCAGCGGATCTGGACCAGAGGCAGGCAGACGACGGAGCGCAGTTCGAGCGCGGCGACCGACATTTCGGGCCGCACGCCCTGCTGCTCCAACGGATCGAACGACATGGAAAGCAGATCGCGGCGGGAGTTGAGGGCGCGCTGGATCACCGACGTCGGGACGCGCAGGTCATGCGCTTCGAGAGCCTTGCCCACGCGGTCGCGCGCGACGGACACTTCGAGCTCAGACGCCCTGCGGAGCAGCAGGAAGCCGCGCTCGCACCCGGTGACGGCGAGCGCGGCGTCGACCACGGCGGTGAGCACTTCCTGCGTCGACAATGAATTCTGCAAAGCCCGCGCGACTTCGACCAAAGACCGGAGCTTGGCGAGATTGTTCGGGCCCAGGGCGCTGGAATGCGAGCCGGAGCCGACCGGTTCCACCAATTGACCGAGGATGCGATTGATCTCGCCATGATCGAGCGAGAAGGTGAGCTGGAACGAATCGCGCACGCCGAATTCGATGCGGTCGGAGTTGCGGAGCACGTGACGCGCGATGCGCTCGCCATTGACCCAGGTGCCGTGGCGGCTGCTCAGATCCTCAATGACGTAGGAGCCGTTTTCCGAAACGATGCGGGCGTGCTGGCGCGATGCGCGGTTGTCGCGCAGCACCAGATTGTTGTCAGGCTGGCGGCCGAGCATGAAGGGCAGCGGTTCCAGCGGGACTCGCGTACGTTGCCCGGAGGGCGACAACACCACGAGCGCCGCGGGAGGCAGACTGGTGCGAGATTCGGGCTCGGCGGCGGCGGACATCTAGTGCGCTCCGGCCGCACTTTCCTGTGCACGAAGCGCGCGGCAGTGCGAGCAGTATCCGCCGATCTCGGTGCGCGTGAGCACCACTTCAAATCCGAAATGCGCCTCCACCTGCTTGCGCATTTCCTGAAGAGGCTCACCGAAGTATTCTTCGATTTTGCCGCAGCGCATGCAGATGACGTGGGCGTGCTCTTCCTTGAGGCGCGTTTCGTAGTAATGCTGATCGCCGGAATGATGCATCAGGTCGAGCTCATCCACCAGCCCGCCTTCCTTGAACAATTTGAGCGATCGATAAACGGTGACGCGGTTGAGTTTCGGATCCTTTTCCTTGGCGAGCTGATAGAGACTTTCGGCGTCAAGGTGCAGGCCGGAGTGGTCGATCAGGTCGAGCAGAATACGGCGCTGACGAGTCAACCGGACGCCTCGGTCGCGCAAGGAGTCCTGAATGCCGGAGGGGGGCATGGCTAATTTGAGGGTAGCAAAATCGAAGAAGGAGCCAGGAGTCAGAATGACTGCAGGCGGGTTTGATAAACTCCGGACGGGACGGTAACTCATGCGTTTGCTTTTTTGCCTACCTTTGTTTTGCGTTGGTCTCGCGGCGCAGGGGCCCGGCGATGCCGATCTGATGAGGTTAACGCGGGAGTTGCGCGGCGCGGTCGGCACCGATTCGCTTGCGGCCGCGGCGGCCGTGGCGGATAAACTCGATGAAGCTGTTCAGCGGCGTTATCAGAACTGGTTGGTTCGCGACGCTGACCAACGCGTGAACGATGTCCTTACGTGGCTGCCTCCTGACATCGAAGGTTTTTGGGTGAATCAGGAGCCTTTTACGATCAAACCCCAGGAGTCGCTCCAGTTGTTGTACGGCCGGCCCATTCAGGCGTACTCGATGGACCGTCTGATCGCCCTTAACGGAGGCACTTTCCAGCGTGCCCTTGGCAATCGCACGGTGCGGCTAGTGGCAGCCGCGGCGAGAAATATTAGGACGGAGAAGGATGGAGTCGCGATTCCTGGTCTGGCGGGCTCTCAGGATGTGGCATATTTTTACTTCTTCGCCGGCGCGATCGATCTTCCCCCGGTGGACGAGACGCTTCAGGGGCAGTCGGCGTGGCGGGCGACTGCGAAGATTCTCGCCGGCCTCGGGCATCAGCCCGGAGTGGAGCCCGAGCAAAAGGAAGATGAGAACTGGCTTGTCCTGGCGCGGCCTGATCTGCTGGTTCTGTCCAACCGCCGGGAACTGCTCGTTCAGATTCTTGAGAGTATGACGGGAGGAGCGAAGGCCCGCGCCATGCCTGCCACACTGCCGGAGTGGGTGCATGTCGATCGTACCTCCTCGTTTTGGGGACTTCGGCACTATTCGGCGCAATCGAAGCCAACGCGGGAACAGAGAGGTTACGGGGCTGCCGAGCTTCCTTCTCCGGACGGCGCGGCGACCGGCGTTACCGTGCGATTCGACGAGGCCAAGCAGCGGCTGGAGATTCACTATTTGAGCGCGGGCCCGCTAACCCAAAACTCCGTGTACGCGAATGATCGGCAGCGCGAGTTCCAGGTCGATCAACCAGAGGCCGGCGTGTGGCGCCTGATTTCCGACGTTCAGGCGAGAGGCGCGTATCCTGTTCATTTCGCGATGACCATGCTAGGGTTCGGAGAATATCGATGACACGGGTTGTCGCGTTACTTCTTCTGGGCACAGCGGCGCTAACAGCGCAGCCGCCTGGCAAAGCCGAGCTGATGAAGCTTGCGGACCAGCTCGACGCCGCAATTCAGGCTGGAGATTGGGCCCAAGCCGCGCAAATCAGCCGAACATTGAAGATCGCCGTTCGGGACGAGAGGAATCGGTCGCTGTCGGCCGCCGGAAGTGAATTGGCCGATGCGATTCTCGGGTGGCTGCCCACCGACGCCATGACCCTGGTCGTCGCGCAGCAACCGTTCATCATTAAGGCAGAGGAACAAAGGGATATTCCGAGCGCTCTCGACATGGCACGAGGCTATGTGCTCGGGCTTCTTAGTGCAGCGGAAAAGGAAAACCTGCTCAAAGGGCTGAACGGCCGCACTGTGAAGCTTGCGGCGATCGCTATCCGCTTCGGAGAAGAGCCCGAGGACAATCGCCCGCTGAATTCGCCCGTTCCTCTGGGCCTGGTACCTTATCAAGGCTGCGGCGTCTATGCTTTCGCGGAGCCGGTTGGCGAATCAGTTTTCGGCAGACCCCCTGACGATTCGATCCTCGGCCATCGCGTATGGACCTCGAAAGGATCTCAAAACGACACGCCGGATAAAGAGACGTATCTGGTCGCCTTCCTCAAGCCCGATGTGGTGTTGTCCTGCAATAATCGCGAATTCTTTGAGCAGATGACCATACGAATGGGAGCGGCGGCGCAGCCTCGCGCGCTCCCCGCGAGCCTGGCGGAATGGAAGTACGTGGATCGCTCCGCACCATTGTGGGGGATCTGCCACTACAGCGAGAAAACCGCCCTGATCGTGGCTGGACTGACTGGCGACGATAAAAATCCCGAGCCGACGGGAATTACGGTCGAGTTCGGGCTCCCGTCGGGTGCAGCAAGAGCACGAATGATCGCTAAATCGGATCCATGGCAGGATTTGGCAGGCAGCCCCGACTTTCACGGCGCGGCGAAATCACGCGAAGCCGCAGCCGGTGTGTGGGAGCTAACGGTTGACGAAAAACCGGAGGCCGCTGGTATGGCGGCTTTTGCGCTCATGGCTTACCTAGGATTTGTGGTGTTGGTTTGACGCCGAATCGTGCGCGCGTCACATCGCTGGATCAACGCTTGGTGTGCGGAGATACATAATGGAACCGGACCAGATAGATATTCTCGCCTTTCCCGTGCTTGGCGACCTTCAGCAGGTCGATGAGCCCCAGGAATCCCGACTCTCGCGCTAATTGTGGAGTAATCTCCTGAAAGCCGATCTGCTCGATCGAATCCACTTCAATCTCGCCTTCCTCCATCCGGTACCGTTTGCCGATTTTGACGTGGGGACGCTTCCATATCCGGACACTGCAAGTAATCTGTCCCCGGCGGACGCCATCGCGAAGTCGCTTGGTGAAGGTCACAAGGAAAGTCTACCCGCGCCGGAGTTGCGGTTCGAGGAGGCTAGATAACCGTCCTGGAGATCTTCACCTCACACAGTGAAATCGGAAATCATGCTTTTCGTCCTTGAATTCGAGCAACTCGCGCGGCCGCTCATGTGCAAGTAGCCATCGCCGGCCGCTTGGGTCGGCGGCGATCATGTTGTACGCGTCCGCCTCTACCCACAAAGGCGAACGTTGGCTTCGGGCATATTCCAAGCTATGTTCCAGCTCTCCGATGTCAGCATGATCGATTCCAATCCATGCCGCCTGCTGGTTGAAATAGCTGATTGTCCATAGGTCCGGATGGAACCTGTAAAACAAGATCGGGGTCCCAGGAGGCCAAGTGTTCGTTTGCGCCAACGCGAACTTGAGCGGAACGTTGAAATCGGGCCGGGATTGCGGGTATGCGACGAAGCAAAAATTCCACTCAAAAATCACGGGTATGAACAGCCAGGCGGCGGCACGAACAGCCGGCGTCTTGGGCAGCAGAGCCGCCGCAATCGCGATCAAGGCTGGTAAATAGAACAGGCGATAAAACGTGTTTTGGGGCATCCAGACGAACAGGAAGGCCGAATATATGCCCGCCCAAACGAGCAGATGCGGGGGGGCTCTCAGAATCGTGCCACCACTTCGAACCGCGCGCCACAAATTCAGAAGGAAGAAAACAATGGCGGCCACTAAAGCTCCAAACGTGACCTTGGAAATTCCGTCCCCAACGAAATCATTGACCTTTCCACCGAAAAACAGCCTCACGGTCCCACGAATAGAAAGCACCGCATAGGTGAGCGGATTGAAATAGAAACCCGAATCCGGCGAATGCGACGACGCCCAGGGGATCAAGCCGGGAAAGGTCAATCCGGGAGCTGCGTGGTATTTAGCGACAACGGCGTGCGCCTCCAGATAGGCCAGGGCAACAGGAATCAGCGCCGTCGCAGCGTAGCCGAGCATTCGGCGGGGGCTCCACCTCAAATGCATCAGAGCGACCGGCAGAAACAGGAGCCCCAGTTCATGAAACATGAGCGCGCTTGACTGAGCAAGGCCGGCCAGCACCACAGATCTGCGGCGCTCGATGAGAACATAAGCGCACAGGAGACAGAATATGGACGGCACGTAAGCATTAGCATCTGTTGCAAATCTCCACCAGGTTGCAGAGAAGCCAAATACCAGCGCTGCTGGAATACTGACATCCGCTGGCATTTTCCGTAGCCGAAGGCATTTGTAAAGTAATGGAACGCACAGCCCGGCGAGGAAGCCGTTGACGGCCTGAAGTAGAAAGAGTGCCCTGGTGTGGAGTCCAACGAACTCGCTCAATCCGTAGATCCACGCTCCGGCCAAACCGTAAACCAAGTGACTCGGATGGAGGAGTTGGGCGGCTGGAAGCCGCTTCTCGATGTCGATCGCGAGCGAAACCCCATCCCAGTAGAAGTTGCGCGTCGGCATGGCGAGGTAGAACAGGAGCGGCAACGCGAGCAGCAGCGTGGGACGCGGCCGTGCAAAATCCTTGACTCCGGCCACGACCCTCCGCCAGCCCCATGTGGCCATCAACTCCATTGTTGCGCGACCCACGCGCTTGAGTGTCGCCGGGCGGTATCTGTTCGTTTCTTTCGCGCGAGGGCAGTCGGGACAGACTGGCGATACAACCCCACCCACGCACCTCCTGCAGGCGCCGCAATAGCCCCAAGCTGACGCATGGGGCTCAACTCCGGCCTTCCATGAGCTACGCGGCGGTGGTTTTTAGGGCTTTTTCTAGCTGGCGCTCGCGGGTGCGGAGGTGGATGGCTCGGTTGAGTTGGGTTTGTGTAAAAACGAAGCCATCTTCGGATGGATGATAGGTTTCGCCTTTCGATTCGTGGATTTCCATGATGTCTAGGACGGTTTCGAGGTCCTGGTGCTCTTCGGCTCGACGGGTTTTTTGGAGGTCGCGGAGTTGAGCTACGGTCCGTTCGAATTGGCGGGAGAGGCGCTGGCTGTGGAGGCTCAGGTTGGCGAGGGCTTTTGCGTCGTTTTCAGGCATGACGACCATGCTGGCGAACTTCAGGACATTGGCTTCGATGGCGGCGACGCGGTTGAGACGCCAGGAGGTGTCGGCCAGGGATTGGACGAGTTGGGCTTCGGTGGCGCCTTGGGGATGGTATTCGTCGGTGAACGACTTTAGATGGGACTGGTAGGCATCGAGGTCTTCGTTGGGCATGACGACGATTTGGGCGGTTAGTCCGTGGCGGAGGGAGTTTTGGGAAGAGCGCTGTTTGCCGGCTTCGGTTGTGGGGCCGGTGGAGTGCTG
>OCZT010003436.1_pt1 | contig 16161 bp, 34 predicted proteins | sample 1539031 | NCBI WGS metagenome assembly OCZT01 (sample SAMEA3539308, study PRJEB22396) | soil metagenome | biome: tundra; feature: field; material: soil | place: USA | collected 2010-05 | depth 0.15 m | reverse complement strand
CCATAAGAAATAAGGAATAAAATAATGAGAAAAATTGATGAGTTCTTAATCCCAAAGAAAGAAGCATTAGACCACACTAGTATTAATCTAACCACCCAAGTAGTTCCTCTACTGGAAGTAACCGCAATTGATAAAGTTCATAAAAAAGCACAATATCAAATGGAAGCTCAATGTGAGTTTCCAACTTATTGTATTTGGCTTGGTGATATTTCAGAAGCAGCAGTACCGGAAGTTGTTTTGTATAATGACTCATATATTCTAATATTCAAAAGGAAATAAAAGGATACTAAATGCCTAACATTGATAAAGCTCTAGCAGACCTTGCAGCAAAACTTGGAACAAAGGCAGAACTTCTGTGGCCGCAACTTGTTGCAATACAAAGACTTAATTGGTTTATAACTCTTGGTATTGTACTGGTATTTAGTGCTATTACACCTTTTTTCTATCTTTGGTTTAAGAGAGAGAATACCAAAGATGACTATAATGAAACATGGATTCTTCCTCTTGTTGGTGGTATTATTTGTGGTGTTATAGCACTCGTGGCTCTTATGGTGCTTGTCTCTTATATTCCTTCACAGCTTATGTACCCCGAAATTGGTGCTGCAAAAGAACTTCTAGGTAGATAAATGGCTAAACCCTCTGAAGTAAGACTTATTACAGTATGTTGTAGAACCTGCGGTCTTATAGACTATCACAGTCCCTGTTATGACTGTCTTGTAACAGAAAATAGGAAGTTCCAGGAAACTATCTATAACAATCTCAAAAGAACAGTTCTATTAGAGTGCTATTAACAGCAGCCAATCTTATTATCAACGATCTTCAAAGTAAGGTGGAATAATGGCACAAAGATATACACTTGAAAATGGAGAAAGCTCTTTCAATGGTGTAGATCCAGCTTCAAAAGATTTCTGTGGTATAACTTTTGGCTACCATAACTGGAAGTCAGATAGTTACTGTGCGCTGTGTAAAAAGCCAACGAACTATTCTATTCATCGCAGATATAAGTTCTCTAAAAATCTCGAAACAAAACAGCAAGTTAAGCGCCTTTGGTGTTGTAGCGAAATTTGTTTTAAACAGATCATTTTTCGTCGTATGTTTGATCTCATTATGCCTTTTGAAATAGTTGAATCCATCATAAACTGGCCGGAGAAATAATTATGATAATTGAACTTGTTGAAGAACTAAAGATGGCTATCAAATTTGATGAAGTTATTGCTGAACTCAAGCAACTTGATTTTCCGTGTTATATGGAACCAGAAGGTGGAGAACCTTGCGAAGAAGCAGATGTAGATCCTTGTGACGCTTGTGCTGCGAGAAAGATACTAAATAGGGTATAATATGGACTCTTTTGTAATCAGACCGTCATGGGAAAACTATATTAAAGGATGGGATCCTAATATCTCTTTAGATCAATGTACTACTTTACTCTGGGAACTTACCTGCTTTCCTTTTGGATCAAAAGAACAAGTAGAGGAACAAATTGATGAAGTAATGACTAGTTTAAAAACTGGAAAAACCTTTATGGACCTTTATGAAGAGCGTGATAACGAGATTACAAATGAACTCAAAAAATATAAGGAAAACGACAATGTCTAAAAACACTAATACGCTTGAAGCCGAACTCGTTGCCCGTTTTGATAGGGCGCTGGATGACATTCAGTTTCTTGGACAAGAAGAACTTAATAATCTTTGTTGCAATCTTAAGATCCCATATGAAAACCTTGAGTTTAAGGCTCTTATTCCGGAAGAAAAGTTTTCTGCTGGATTGACTCCAGCAGAAGTTAAAGTTCTTATTACTGCTTATTACAAGACTATTCCAAAAGGATATACATATAGCAAAAGATATAATGCTGGTTTTGAAAAGCGTACTTTCCTTTTCAATCACAAGAATCATCAAGTTAATAAGATTAAACAAACTATTCAATTTAATCTTCTTTTGGCTTCTTCTGGAAGGTCAAAGAATTACTTCAAGGGAATGCTTTTGATTATCAATGCTATTGAATATTTGAAGAACAACAAGGAACTTCCTTATCATATTAATCTTACTGCTTAAAGGAGAAATAAATGCCTTTTCCTAAAGAATATACATTAGCTACCCCTTCAGCAATAGAAACTATTCCCATAAAAAAAGCTACTCTCTTCGTTCTTCTAGAAGACTTTGAATATGAAGGGAAGGAACTCATTGGTGTATTCTGTTCTGAAGAGGAAGCAAGAAAAGCTTTCTCTGAAGTAGATAATAGTATGAGAAACTATGTTCATTTATATGAAGTAGAACTAGATGAACTGTACCCAGACGGGGTTTAAATGAGAAAAGAAGAAACTATGGAAGCTGCTTTTGATAGAGGCAGACGGTTACAGGACGAAGCGGAGCGGCTGACAAAAACGATAGAAGCAGCATGGATAATGATCGAAAATGGTTGGGCCGAAAACATTGAGTCGCGTGTAGAATGGGAGAAACGTTTTCCAGGGCAGGCTCTAGAAATGGCAATTCATGCCGCTGGATTCAAACGCGACACAAAGGCAGAGACTGAAGTGATGGAACTACGTCACTATCGTTGCGAACAGGACTGTCGTTACACAATGGGTAATGTTGCTGATATTGGAGGAAGACACTGCCCACTCGGAAAACCGTGTGAACGGTGTAAAAATGAAGATCGTATTGAAGCGCTGGAGAGTGCCATCCGGGACGGTGCTTGCCATCTAAAACAAGTGTTGTGTGTTAAAGGTTAGTTTAAAGGGTCTGTAGGCTAATGGTAAACCAGCGGTCTCCAAAACCGCCTTTCCTCGTTCAAGTCGAGGCAGTCCCGCCATTTAAATATACTCCGATAGCTCAATGGTAGAGCATCGGCTCGATAAGCCGGTGGTTGCAGGTTCAAGTCCCGCTCGGAGTACCATATTTTAAGGAGTAAAAATGAAAAAGAAAAAAACTATCCCCAAGGATTCTGAAACCATAAAGCACTTCAAAGCAGAAGCAGAAGTAATGTATGGTAAAAATATGATGCCTTTTTTGGAAAATTTAGTTGCCTTAAATTTAGAAGAACTGAGAAACCTGGAACTTTTGATTAATCCAAAAAGAAAGGAAAGTAAATGACTGAACAGAAGAATCCTTCTCCTCCCTCTGCCAGTATGATCCTAGGCACAACTATGTGTGCTGATAATAAAACTTGGATATGTATGGCGTGTGGAAAGCTATCTCGTACTAAATATGGATTTGATTTCTTGGATAGAAATTGTGCTGATCACGGATGGGATGTTTCCTGCATGATGCACGCTGAACTGATTACAAAAGAAGAACTTAAAGATATTAGAGCGGTACCAATTTGAAAATATACATTGAATTTAATAATGTAGTAACACACTTTGTTGATGTTAATGATGAAGATAATCTAGCTTCAGTTTATCCTGTTAAAGAGGATCCTGAAACTTTAAACGCAGACTATTACTGTCTATGTTTTAATCCCCCTACTTACAAACCAGAGCTAGACTATTGTGTAAGACACGTTATGACAAAAGAAATTGTTAAAGTGGAAGGAGAAAAGAATGAAGTAAAATAAAACAATTAAACTTTTTCAATTTTCTAGAGTCTGGAGCGCGTATGAAATCAACCAAAACACCAATTATTTTTGATGAATTAAAAGAAGGAGTACATGAAATAAGGTTAGATACAATATCAAGATCTAGTGTAGATAATACTTTTGATATATTTTATAAAGATAGTAGATTAGCCACAATGTACTTTCAAGGAAGTATTAAACTTTATGCCCAAGGCTTTAATAAAAGCGCAATATGTAAGAAAAGATTAAATCTAATTTTACAACCCCTTGAAAAAATCATTGTTGAAGTTAATCATCTATGGTTTATTTGTAACAAAAGTAGAAATACTAAAGATACTGATCCGAAGATATTTAATGAAAGCATGATAATCAATTCTTAATAGAATTGCTTGGGTGGCGGGCGGGATCGTGTTGAAGGAGAAAGAAATGAAAAAGAAGAATAAAAAACTTACACACACTTTTAGGCATCTTGATGGGCCTTGGTGTGATGTTGACTATAAAATGTTACATGCCTGCTTTGACTTTCTCTGTGACTTCGTAGAGAAAGAAAATGGGCTATTGAATCTTATGTACCAATATGACTACTGGAGAAAGTTGGACTCAAAAGAATGCCTTCTTATGGGTATGAGTCGGGAACAGGCAAGGGAGAGAGCTAGAACATCCAAAGTATATTGGGATGAAGCTAGAAAATTATATAAATGGTGGACCACCTGTTTCATTCCAGAAAATGAAGCAGGTACCTGGTCTATTCTGAATAAAGACCAGGCTGATTTTGAAAATAAACAACTCATTAGACTTATTAACATTCGTCTAACGTTATGGACATAAATAAAATAAATATACGTATATTACGACGGTATATAAGGAAAAAAATAATGGGATACACAACTGACTTCTTTGGAAGTTTTAATATTTCTCCAACTCTTAATAAAGAGGACAAAGAATTTCTTACTAAATTCTCTGAAACTAGAAGAATGAAGCGTAATCTCGGCCCTGTTTATGGTGTTGAGGGAGAATTCTACGTTGAAGGTAGTGGATTCTGCGGACAAGACGATGATATCAACATTGTTAATTATAATATGCCTCCTTCAACACAACCTAGCTTGTGGTGTCAGTGGGTTCCAAGCGAAGATGGAACAGAACTTCAATGGAATCAAGGAGAGAAATTCTACAGCTATCTAGAATGGATGAATTACATTGTCAAAAACTTTATTGCTCCAAAAGGATATAAAGTTAATGGTAAAATTGAATGGCGAGGAGAAGAATCAAATGACTTCGGAAAGATTTTTGCTAAAGATAATGTAATTACTTACAGTGAAGGTATTCAAACATACACAGAAGAAAAACCTCTTGACTAATAAATAGTTAAGGAGTAACTAGGAATAAGATAAATTTATTTGGAATACATACCCATATACATATGAGGTGTGTATGTCAAAATATGGTTCTATCCTAACTGCCGAAGTAGTAATTAATCTTATTAAAGATTCAAAATCAATAGCAGAAGTAATTAAAAAGGCTGGATTATCTTCCGTTGGTTCTCCGCATTATCGTCGTATTCATAGGATAATTAAAGAATATAATATTGACTTATCCCATATGACGGGACAGGGTTGGAATAAAGGTAAAACACATCCGGAACAAACTCAAAAATCTTTAGAAAAATGGCTACAAGAAGATACTGATATAGGTAGTAGCAGTTTAAAAAAGAAATTATTTAAAGTAAAAAGACTTAAACAACAATGTTCCAAATGTGGTTTAACTGAATGGCTTGGTGAACCCGCTCCTTTAGAATTAGATCACATAAATGGTATTACTACAGATAATAGAATAGATAATTTACGTATACTTTGTTCTAATTGTCATGCTCTAACAGATAATTATTGTGGTAAAAATCAAGTAAGACATAAAGCTCACTTGCTGAAATTGGCAAACAGGGCAGGCCTAAACCCTGCTGTCGGAAGACTTCCCGGTTCGAGTCCGGGAGTGAGCACCACTTATTGTATAGACTGTGGTAAGCCAATAAATAAACGCTCTAAACGATGTAATGCTTGTAATCATCCGACAAAAATTCAATGGCCTTCTAAAGAGGAACTAATTAAACTTCTATGGAGAATGCCTTCTTCTACTCTTGCTACAGAATTTGGTGTTACAGATAATGCTATTGGAAAACACTGTAAAAAATATGGTATTGAAAAACCTTCAAGAGGATACTGGCGTAAAGTAGAAACAATTAAAAAAACCATTTAACAAGTTCAACTCCCCGGTTAAATTTTTATAATTGGGGCAACCCGGAGAGGGCTGTGGGGGCAATCTCCGGGTCTTTTTATATTAAATAAAGGAGAATTCTTATGGAACCCTGGAAAATTGTTATACTTTGGGTTATGTCTTTATGTATTACTAATACTTTTTCTTATGTTTTTGGAAGAAAACAAGAAATAAAAGCACATATCTATCAAGAAATTCGTTGGCTTAGAAAGGCTCTTAAACCAGATCAAGAAGCAGATCCTGCTGAAAGAACTAGGTGGTAATAAAGTGAGAGAAGTAATAACAGAAAGTTTTACTGACATTAACGTGGGCGATGCTGTTAATCGTTATGTTGATGAAACTATGTTAATGAAACTTAAAGTTACTAGAATTGATGAACAATATATTTATTGCGGAGACTGGAAGTTCAGTCGTAGAAATGGCGCAGAAATTGATGAAGACCTTGGCTGGAGTGAAAGCAAAACTGGCTCCTACCTTAAAAAATGAATGACTACCAAGAGGAAGCAAAAGAGAAATTTCTCGTCATTGCGTACAAAGTAATGGTTTTAGAAAAAAATCCTATTTTATTAAATATATTAAGAGAAAAGAAGGTTACATTTGGCAGTAGAGATATCTATTTCTATAATTGTATTATAAGATATGATTATTTTTTATTAATGAACGACTCTGAAGCACAACAGTTTATTTGGAAAATGATTTGGAACCTTTCAATACCCGACGTAGATTTAATTTATAAATAAGGAACAATTATGATTGATAGACATCTTCCCGTTAGTACAGTTAATAGCATTCCAATCTATAATATGGATGGAGCAACAAAGACGATGAATCGTAATCCCGTCTTTAATAAACTTACTAACTTTACCAATATCTTTTATTATCTAAAGTTTATTGCAGAAATGCTTAATTCAAAAGTATATGCCTTCAAACAAGATCCACAAATTAGTGCTGATGAGTATGATATTATGTATGTTATGACAAAAAAGATTAATGAAGCTCTAATAGATGGCTACAACAGCTATCAAGTCTTCAAGGATAAAAATGCGAAGTTGTGATAAAGAATTTATTACTATAGCGGAGAGTTTGGCACACAAAAGCCAGATGCACTATAAGTTGGCCGCAGTAATTGTTCATCGCAAAAGAGTTGTCGCTGTAGGATATAATAGATATCTTGGCCTGAACTCTAACATCGGACTATCAGATAAGTGGAGCATTCACGCAGAAGCAGATGCTCTACGTAAAGCAATTGATTATGTTCACAATAATCCAACATGTAAACTTACTATTTATGTAGCCCGCCGTGGGCAGAAGAATGCAAAACCCTGTGAAAACTGTATTAGAATTTTGATACCTTATATTGATAGATTTGTTTACACACAAGGAGGCGAAATCATTGAAGAATTCGCTGTAGCAGAGGATTAATAATGTTATACATAGAGTATAAATATAATGACAAACCTTTCTTTAGATTTGCTGTTGTTAAATATAGTGCCAATTGTTATAATTGTAAAGCTTTGACGACAAGAAAACTTCTTGTTTCCAAAGGCGTTCTAGCAAAAGAACTACACAATGGATTAGATAAAAGTAACGATAAATGGAACGCTTTATTTCTCTGTAGTGAAAAATGTATTAAGAAATTAATGTTTGAGCATTCTCTTAAAGGGAATGTAAAACTCCGTAGTAAAGTAGAAGACTGGTTGAATGCTCCTCCACAAGAATACTTTAAAGTCTTTGGTGAAAATAAAAGATTGATTCGTATTATTAAGAATCAAAAAGCCACACCAAAGTTTAGAAAGACTGACCCTGATACACCAACACTTAATTTTGTAGAATTTTATGAATCAACAGGTAGTTATTCTACTTCTAAAAACATACAATTCTTCGCCTCCACTAAATGGTTAAATGAAACCTTTGGTGGCATCATAAACTTACTGAAGGAAGAAAAAGTAGAGGAAACAAATGCGTAATCACTTCTTCACCGAACTTGGTACGGATGTCACATCAGCAGTAACAGCAGAAGATGCTATCGTAGCCGGTGGTCTTAATTGGGCAGTTGAAACACAACCTCACGTTGTTTCCATTACCGTTAAGGATGATAAAGGCGAGCCAACGGCCCAATTACAGCCTGTTCGTAACTCATATGTAAACTTCCGCACTGACAATAACAACATTCTCGGCATCGTTAAGGACAAGTATCGTATCGTTCAGAATGCAAAGAACTTCGCTGTTATGGATGACATTGCCAGCACCACTCAAGCCAAATATGTTAGCGTTGGGCAGGAAGGCTTGGGAGAACGTGTTTTCATCGTGGCATTGCTTCCTGGTGATCTACAAATTGTAGGAACCAATGACAAAGTCGAGAAGTATCTTATGTGTACTGCTTCTCATGATGGAAAGAGCAGCATTGTTATGGGATTTAACCCCATTCATGCTTCCTCAAAGGCAGTCTTGAGCCTTTCTCGTAAGGGACTACAAGATCGTGTTTCTGTTCGGCATACTTCAACAAGTGAACGTAGACTGGCAGAAGCAACACGCGTACTTCAAATGGCTGACAATTACTTCTCGGAACTGGAGAATGTATTTACTGGCCTTTCAAAGGTGCCTTTCACCAGCAATATGATGGACTCAGTTCTTGACGATGTGCTTCCTTTCGCAGAGGATGCCACTAGGAAGACACGTACTAACAATAGCCGAGATCGGGTCAGGGAGTTCTTCTCATCCTCTAGTAACATCCTTCCGGAAGTTAAAGGGACCGCTTGGGCAGCCTTCCTTGCTTGTGCTGAATATGCTGAGTTCGGCAAGACTTTCTCTGGACACAAGAATAAGTCAAGTGTTGCAGAAAATCGCTTCAAGTCTCTTTCTAGTGGTACAGCATACGAATTCAAGAACACCGCTTTTAACTCAATCGCTGATATTGCTGGAATCTAACTTAACCGAAAACTTGGTATCCGGACACAATGACCGGATACTTGACCGGATACCAAGTTTCCATATGATTAACCCCGTAACTTCATAAAGAGATTAAACATGGCAAAAACTGAGATTAATAGCAACAAGCCAAATCTAGCAGCAATCTTCGCAACCGACATTCCCTGTCTTCTTATGGGCCCTCCGGGAGTAGGAAAGACGGCCTGGATCAACTCAGAAGTTAAAAAAATGGGCCTACCGATGGAAACAATCATCGCATCAGTAAGAGAACCGGCAGACTTTTCTGGGTTGCCCTTTATTACATCAGAAGGCGTTTCTTTTAATATTCCTTCTTGGGCGCAGCGGATCAATAAGACTGGTGGAGTTGTATTCTTTGATGAAATCACAACTGCCCCACCAGCCGTTCAAGCTGCTCTTTTAAGAGTTGTTCACGAAAAGGTTGTAGGTGATCTTCGTCTCGGACATAATGTTAAGTTCCTTGCTGCTGCAAACCCAGCAGAATATGCCGCAAATGGATATGAGCTGTCTGCACCACTTGCAAATCGTTTTATTCACTTGACAATCAAAGAAGATGCGAAAGACTTCATCGAAAATTTTCCAACATATTGGGGTGAGCCACCAGAACTTCCTGGACTCAATACAGAAAAATGGATGGGTAAGAGAGGCCTGGTCGCTGCATATCTCTCAACCAGACCGACGAATCTTCTAATATTTCCTGAAAATGAAGCAAACAGAGCAAGGGCATGGCCGTCTCCTCGTACTTGGGATACGACTTCCCGCCTCCTCGCTGCCTGTGATTCCCTTGATGAGTCAATTCCTCTTGTAGTAGGCGCAGTCGGAGAAGGAGAAGGTATCGGTTTCTTCAATTGGCTGAAGACAATGGATCTTCCAACTCCACAGTTCGTACTCAAGAACGCAGATACTTTTGATGTTCCGAAGCGTTCAGATAAAACTTTCGCTATTCTGTCAAACTTAATCCCGTATGTTAAAGAGAATATGGAAAAGAAAACATGGGATGCCTGCTGGACAGTTATTGGTAAGATTTGTGAAGCGAATCAGCCTGATGTTGCTGCAATCTGGGCTATCCGGCTCGCAACTGATATGAAGCCAGAGTATGGTTTTCCGAAAACTTTCATCAAATTTCAACATCTTTTCGCTGGTATTCAGAAGTAAGGAGAACATCTATGGGACTTCCTGTAGTAGCGGCAAACACACTTCCTGATATTTTCAAAGTTAGATATCATCTAACTAATACGCATCCATATTACAGTTCCTTGTTATTCAGTCTTATTCCAATTGATGTTGGAGATAAGATTAAAACAATTTCTGTTGATCAGTACTTACGCTTGTATTATAATCCTAAAATGCTACTGCACAGTATTGAAGAATTAAAGGGTATCCTTGTTCATGAAATGAAGCATATTATGAATGGTCACTTTACTAGATTTGGAGATAGAGATCATTTTCTATCAAATTTAGCAGGGGATCTGGCTATTAATTGTGAAATTCGAGATGAGGGGTTGGCTCTTCCTAATTATGTGGCCTATCCCGATGATCCGAGATTTGGCTTTCCTAATAATCTGTCTTTTGAAGAGTATTATGATTTATTGATGAAAAAGGCAGAAGAACAGCAAAAGGAACAAGGAAATGGTCCCGGCAAGGGAGAGAAGGGTGATGAACCACAAACCGGTAATGGTTCTTGTGGCTCCTGTGCAGGAGCACCAAAAGATTATGAAATTGGTGATACTGATGAGGATGGAAATCCTGTAGATAAAGTAGATGCTTTTACTAAAGAAGCAATCATTAGCAAAGTAGCACAAGATGTTTTAGATCAGGCCTCTTCCGGTATTGGTAATCTGCCCGGAAATATGGTAAGATGGGCAAAAGAACGGATGAAAGAGAAAGTAAATTGGAAGCATGAACTTCGTACACAGTTAGTAAATGCCCTTAATTATATTAATGGAATGGTAGATTTTACTCGGTCGAAGCCAAATCGTAGACAATCCGCATTTGGTAACATTCTAATTCCCGCTTTTCATGCTCCAGTACCAAGAGTAGCCGCTATTATGGATACCAGTGGCTCAATGGGAGATGAAGCACTATCACAAGGACTTGCTGAAATTTCTGGCATTCTTAAGGCTACAAAGACAGACTTAACAGTTATGTCTTATGATACAAGAATGGCTAATAAACAAAAAGTCTTTAGTATTTCTAAAATTGAGCTTAAAGGTGGAGGTGGAACTTCAATGGATGCGGCTATTATAGAAGTCGCAGCTATGAAACCAAAGTTTGACCTAATCATTCTAATTACAGATGGAGAAACAGCTTGGCCAACACAGCCAATTCTTAATCCTCGCGTCATAACCGTATTGGTTCGTAAACCTTATGGAGAAGAAGCCATCCCAAAATGGATGAAAGTTATCAAAGCATATGAGAAATAAATATGTATATTGAAAAAAATACCTATATCTGTTTAGAAGAAAATAAAGAAAATATAGTTAAAGAACTCCATAATTACTTTAAAAATATCTACTTTATGAAAGCTCTAAATCAAGCTCTAGGACCAACTTTCCCTGGAAATACTTCTGTGGAAAGAATCCAACTGCTTAATATTTTCTATCTTAATACTTTTAATAGCCTAGCTAGAGAAAAGGCAAGAATTGCAGAAGTCAAAAAAGCCCTAATAAAATTATCAGGCTTTATGACACAAGACTATCGAACTAATCCTGATATATTTAAAAAGATTATCTTCGTTTGTGGGATGTTTAAAGAGCATTTCAATGTAAATTTAACAGGCATTCCTACAAACATGCTTCAATATATTCTTGAAAATGTTGAAGTCTATTCAAATGGTATAGAAAGCTGGAATGATGAGTAACATTAGTGGAGTAAACATAAAGCATTTTTTAATTCTATGTAAAGATACAGAAATTGAAGTAGCAGCAGAGACAAAAGAAGAGGCAATGAAAATTGCTCGTCTTCATATTGATAAGTTTAATCCTGAAAAAACAGATATAGATGAAATTTATAAAACGTCCGAAATAAATTAACGTATTTAAGGAGTTAAAATGGGAAAAAAAGATATTAAGTCTTTTAATATCTTCTGTCATTTAGATGAAGAAAAAAATCCAGTTGCACATACAATTACTATTGATGAAAAGGGTTCAACCAAGTTACATGATCATCCTGAACTTCAATCAGAAGTTTATTACCATCTTTTAATGGTCCAAAAAGTTAAAGCAGAAGCTACTTCCGGCTATGGCTATCGTGGGTTGCGCTATCCTGTTAAAGGATGCTTACAATTTTACTTTTCCTTAATTCACCGTAAATTTGAAAAGTATCTTGATAATATTGATTTTACAACACAAGATACTGATGATGAGGGATTTAATAGATATGACAATAATAGACTTGAAAACTATCTTTATAAAATTAAGAAAAAAACTGAAACCCGAATTCGCTTCAATAGAGAAGCTGTTTGGTCAGAACAAGCTAGTCTAAAAGAAAATCAAGAATATATAAAATATAAACAAAAGACAATTCTTGATAATGCCTTTATTAATGGTGTTGAATACTTTCCTCGTTATTCTATTTCACTTAATATTAACTTAAATAACAACCTCCCTCAGAAAAATAGTAAACGCACCCTTGCAACAGATAAATATACCTTTAATTCTGCAATTGACTCCCGCTGCTCAAGCGCTAGAAGCAATTGGAAAAAAGGGCCCATTAAAAGAGATGGCTTTATTGCTGTAAATATTGGTATTACAAATGCCTGGTTCTCAGAAGTTAGGCGGCGTGGAATAGCTAATATTACAAGTGAAACACACGGAAAAATGTTTGTTTTAGATGCTAAAGAATATAAAAATGGTTATTTAGTTGATGGTGTCGTTTGTAGTAAAGGTACAGAAAAGAAGTATGTAGTTCAACATTTTTATATTATAAAAAATGAAGCCACGAACAAGTGGGATGTTACAAGGAAAAACAAAACAAAATCAAAAGGAGGAATGGCAGTACTTCCTGAAGGACTAGATACAACTCCAGGTAATATAACAAATTACAAATATCAATCCACAACCGGAGAGTATGTGAAATTTTAAATGAGATATATATTCAGACTAATAATGTGTGGCGTTTATTATTGGCTACTGTCTTGGTTTATGACTAACATTGGGTATGAAGGTTTTGAACGTCCTATATGGACAGCATTCTGGATCCATATTGGACTTAAGATCCTTTTTATTACATTACAAGATATAAATGCGTGGTATCATTTCCTTAAGTTCGCTATTGAACTGGTCTTAATTATAATCTTCGCCCCTGATGTTATTATGATTATACTCTTTTGTATGATATTCTTCCCAGTAGCATTCGCTTGGAGCAACCTTACTCTCGCATCCAACCTTGCGACTGGAAAAGGGCCTCTCGCTGTCAGGGCTGCCCTCAACAGGGCTGTGACACCTAAAGAAAAACCGTGGTCTTACTAAAGGAGATTGATGAACACAATAGATTACGACAAAGATAATAACCGCATCGTTATTGATACAGATTGGAACCAAGATAACTTAAAGAAACTAAATAATGTTGCAACGGCACGGTATTCTATGGCTGATAGAACATGGTCAGTAGCGCCAGAAATGGCATTCTATGTAGCTGATACGTTTTATAAACTAAAGAAAACTACAGCATTTTTAGAACTGATAGCAAGTAATATTACACCAACTGCTTTATCAGAAGAAGAAACTCTTGAAAATTATCTTAACTCCTCTTTCGGAACTAAAAAACTCTTCGAGCACCAAAAAGAAGGTGTAAGATTTCAATTAGATAGAAAGAAAACTATCATTGCAGCAGATATGGGAACAGGAAAAACCCTTATGGCGCTGGCGGCAGTAAAAACCCTTAATCTTCCAGTCCATGTGATCGCTCCAGTATCTCTACACGAAAATTGGAGAAGGGATGCCGAAGAAGCAGGAGTTGTTATTGAAAAAATTAATTCTTCCTCTAATGTAGAGGCTCCTCCAGACCACGAGATAGCATTAATTGTAGATGAATGTCATTACTTTCAGAATGAAAAGTCAAATAGAACTAAACAATTTCTAAGTTATGTAGATAAAGCATCCTTTTTAAGTCTCCTCTCTGGAACACCAATTAAAAATGGCAGACCATCAAACCTTTATCCCTTACTTCTTGCCATCCGACATCCCCTTGTACAAAACAAAGCCTTCTATATTAATAGATACTGCAGGGTAAAAAGAGTTAAAGGTCAGAAAAAGGCTGTCACAACTGGGGGATCAAACCTTATTGAACTCCATAACTTTATAAAAGATTCTTTATTCATTAAAACAAAGAAAGAATGCCTAGACCTTCCAGAGAAGTTAAGAATATTACGAGTAGCAGAACCTACCGATCAAGAACAAGGTATGTTTGACTTTGTCTTTAAAGTATTGAGAGCGCGCTATGAAGAGCGTATAAAAACCGGTAAAATTAAAGAAAGTAATGAAGCCCTAAACATTCTAGGTGCTGTTAGGCACGCAGCTTCTTGGGCGAAAATAAGTACTGCTACTACTATAGTTAAAGAACTTATTCAAGAAGATCGACCCGTGGTATTGTTTATGAACTATAAAGATAGCTCTGAAGCTCTTATGTCTGAATTGGAAGGGCTAACTTCCTGTGCTGTCTTATCCTCTCGCGTTCCAGCAGACAAACGAGATAAGGTCATTCAAGACTTCCAGGCAGGAAAATATAAAGTATTAATAGCAACATATGGAACAGGCGGGGTAGGAGTTACATTAACAGCCGCTTCTGATGTTATTCTGGTAGATCGTCCTTGGACTTCATGTGATGCCCTTCAGGCAGAAGATAGATGCCATCGAATCGGAACTACAGAGAATGTAACCGCTCTCTGGATTCAGAATTTTAATGTAGATCGAATGATCGACAATATTCTTATTGAAAAACAGAAAAACATTAATGAAATTATGACTGGAAAGCGCGATACTCTAGAGTTTAATGACAATGTCTCTTCCCAGGCAGAAGAAATTCTTGCCAACATTTTCGCATAGGAGTTTTATGAATAAAGAAAGATGTGTCTTTATTGAAGAAATAGAATACTGTGAAGGCCTTTTAGAAGACCACTGTGAAACAGATGGAGGTTGTGGAGATCAAAAGTGCTATAAAATATGGCATAAGTTTAGAACAGAAAATAATATAGACAAAAATTATGAAACTATTAAAGAACTACGCAGAAGACTAACCCTTTGTGTAGAAGACTTAATAACTCTTCGTATGCCAGAATCTGCCAAATATCATCAAGATTATTTAGATAGCCTTTAAATTAAGTCGGGCTAGCTGCCCAAGGAGCATAAATGAGTTTTATTGTATCGTGTCCTAAATGTAATGAGGATCGTCTTGGATCCTTCCAAACTTCTTCTTACTGGCTTAAACATATTAACAATCTTTGTGATAAGTGTAGGCCAGAATATGAAAAAGAAGAAGCTAAAATTAACAAAGAACTTAATGAAGCCAGAGAATACATAAGGAATATTAGAAATGTCCCTTAATACTATAGAAATTAGGCCAGATGATCCTTCAGATCCTACTTTGAACCTTAAGATCCGTAATGTAGATGAAATTGTTATTAGTAATTGGTTTCATCTCGAACGGATGAATGGAATTAATAAAAGAGAATGGGCTCTAATAATTACAAATGAAAAAAGAGAATGCCTAAATATTTATCTTTCTGAAAAAGATGGTATTATAACTCAAGCAACTATCGTAGAAAATTCATGGAGTGAAGAATGAAAAAAGCTAAAGCCATTACAATTCCTACAGTTTTATATAATGAACACTGTACACATGATTTTCCCTATCCAGATCCTTATTGTGGATGGTGTCACAGGGAAGTACCAACTAAGACTGAATTGGAAGAAAAATTAATTAAAGTAGTACTCCGATATACGCGTGGATGTAATTATGTAGGATTAAACCTGTCAAGAGTAATTAAAGCAGCAGATCGTGTGTATAAGGAACGGAAGAAGAAGTGATAAAACCTAACTGTATTCATGAAAACTTTATGCTTTCTTGCCCCGGCTGTGATACTGAAATATTTATGAAAACCAAAGCAGAGGAACGGTTGATAAAGCAGGCTCTTGCCTTAAATGAAGATTACCCAGAGGATTATTACCCTCCATTTAGTAAAGCTGTTGCTGCTGTCCTAAAGGAAAGGAAGAAGAAATGAGGGACTGTAACCACACAACTGGTAAGCTCACCTATGGTGATGGCTCAACATACTGTATCCATTGTAGTGACTGGTTGCAGCTTGGAAAGCAAATAAAAACTAAAGCAGAGGAACGGTTAATTAAGGCTGCTCTTCGTTGGATAGCTATTGAGAACCTTGGAGATACCGCTGATA
>OCZT010003435.1_pt1 | contig 16171 bp, 12 predicted proteins | sample 1539031 | NCBI WGS metagenome assembly OCZT01 (sample SAMEA3539308, study PRJEB22396) | soil metagenome | biome: tundra; feature: field; material: soil | place: USA | collected 2010-05 | depth 0.15 m | reverse complement strand
GTGCCGTCGAGCACCTTCTCGCCGCGCGCGATGATGCACACCGAATCGCAAAGGCGCTCGGCGTTGTCCATGAGATGCGTCGAGAAGATCACGGTCTTGCCGCGTTTCTTGAGGTCGACGACCGTATCCTTCAGCGCCTGCGCGTTGATCGGGTCGAGGCCGCTGAACGGCTCGTCGAGGATCACGAGTTCGGGATCGTGCAGCAGCGTGCCGATGAACTGCACCTTCTGCTGCATGCCGCGTGAGAGCTCGTCGATCTTCGCGAGACCCCAGTCCTTGTCGGCCGTCTTGAGCGAGAAGCGCTCCATCCACTCGTCGATGCGGCGGTCCGCTTCCTTCGCGCCGAGCCCCTTGAGCTGGGCGAGAAAGCGCAGCACCCGGCGCACCTGCATTTTCTTGTAGAGACCGCGCTCCTCCGGGAGGTATCCGATGCGGTCGAGCACCGACTGATCGGTGTTGGGCAGGCCGAACAGCGTGATCGTCCCTTCGTCGGGCGCGATGATGTTGAGGATCATCCGGATGGACGTCGTCTTGCCGGCGCCGTTCGGGCCGAGGAGTCCGTACACGGCACCCTTCGGGACGGCCAGCGAGAGGCTGCGCACGGCGGTGAAATCGCCATAGCGCTTGGTGATCCCGCGGATGTCGAGGGCGGTTTCGGTCATAAGCTCCCTTGTATGGCGTGCTGCGCGCTCCGAATATACGACAATGCCAGGGCACGCAGGAAACGTACGGTTCGACCGGAACGAAGTTTCCGGTGCACTCGGCGACCCCGGCAGCAAGGTGGCGGTGATCGCCGGCGCCGGCCCGGCGGGCCTGACCGCGGCCTGGGAACTGCTCGCGCGCACCGACATCGTTCCGCTGGTGTTCGAGCGCACGCACGCGACCGGCGGCATCGCGCAAACGTTCGCGTACAAAGGAAACCGGATCGACATCGGCGGCCATCGCTTTTTCTCGAAAAGCGACCGCGTGATGCAATGGTGGTTCTCGAAGCTTCCGCTGCAGGGGAAGCCGGCGGCGGACGAGCTCGAGCGACAACTCGAGGTGGAGTACGCCGGCGAGGTTTCGCTGCAGTCGCTCGCGTCGAGGGGGGCGCCGGGGCCGAAGGTGCGCGAGACGCGACGACCGGCGCCGGATCCCGAGCGCGAGGATCGCGTGATGCTTCAGCGCCCGCGCCTCTCGCGCATCTATTTCGGCCGCAACTTCTTTCCCTATCCGATCGGCATAACGCTGTCGGTGGCGTGGCGCCTGGGGCTCGTGAACACCGCGCTGATCGGGCTGAGTTACATCAAGGCGCAGCTCTTTCCGCGGCGCGACGAGACGTATCTCGACGCGTTCTTCATCAACCGGTTCGGCGAGCGGCTGTACGAGACGTTCTTTCGCGGCTACACCGAGAAGGTGTGGGGCGTGCCGTGCAGCGAGATCCGCGCGGACTGGGGAGCGCAGCGCGTGAAAGGCCTGTCGCTCACGCGGGCGCTGACGCACGCGCTGAAGGACCTGCTGTCGAGCGATTTCAAGAAGAGGCAGGAGGAGCGTGAGACCTCGCTCATCACCCGGTTCTTCTACCCCAAGTTCGGGCCCGGACAGATGTGGGAGACGGTCGCCGAGCAGGTCACTGAGGCCGGCGGCGAGATCCGCTACGGCACCCGGGTGGATGGAGTGCACATGACGGACGGGCGCGTGACGAGCGTGACGGTCACGGACGAAGTGAGAGGTACGAGTGAGGAAATGGCCTGCGACTATTTCGTCTCGACGATGCCCGTGCGCGAGCTGATGGAGCAGCTGACGCCGTTGCCGCCGGCGCCGGTGCTCGACGTCGCGCGCGGCCTGCGCTACCGCGATTTCCTCACCGTGGGGTTGCTGCTCGAGAAACTCCACGTGAGCGTGCGCGGCGGGAAGGCGAAGCCGATGGTGGAGGACAACTGGATCTACGTGCAGGACGCCGGAGTGCAGGTGGGACGCATCCAGCTGTTCAACAACTGGAGTCCGTACCTCGTGGCCGATCGCGCCCGCACGGTCTGGATCGGGCTCGAATACTTCGTGGACGAGGGCGACGCGCTCTGGAAGTCGCGCGATGATGAACTCGTGAAACTGGCGGCCCGCGAGCTGGAGACGATCGGGTTCGCGCTGCAGTCCGACGTGCTCGACGGCTGCGTGCTGCGCATGCCCAAGGCCTATCCGGCGTATTTCGGGACGTACGAGCGGCTCGACGAGGTCCGGCGGTTCGTCACGGCGATCCCGAACCTCTTCTGCGTCGGGCGGAACGGCATGCATCGCTACAACAACCAGGACCACTCGATGCTCACCGCGATGATGGCGGTGGACAACATCATCGCGGGCAACGCCGACGACTCGGCGATGTGGGACGTGAACCTCGAGATGGTCTATCACGAGGGAGAGAAGTGACGTCGCCGCCGGGTGCGAATCGCGGTGTGCTCGACGGTGCGCTCACCGGCTGGTGGCCGGTGCTCGCGGCCGGCGTGCTCGCCGCGCTCGCGGTGTTCGTCGTGTGGGGATCGTTGAGCCCGGTGCCGGTGATCCACGACGAGTGGGCGTACTGGCTGCAGGCGGACCAGTACGCCCATCTTCACTGGAGCGTCGCGTCCCCGCCTGTGCCGGAGTTCTTCGAGCAGTTCTACGTGCTGGTCAGGCCGGTATTCGCGGCCAAGTACCCGCCGGGTTACGCGATGATGATCGCGCCGGGATTCGCGCTCGGGTTGCCCGCGCTGATGCCGCTGATGATCGCCGGCGCGACGGGCGCGCTCGTGTTCGCGCTCGCGCGACGCGTGGCGGGAAACCTGGCCGGCGCGCTCACCTGGGTGCTCTGGCTCGGGACGTTCGGGAATCTTCGTTTTCGTGCCGCGTACTTTTCCGAGACGACGACTTCGCTCTGCTGGCTCGCGGCGTGGTGGGCCCTGCTGGAATGGAGGTCGACGCGGCGCACGCGATGGATGGTCTTGCTTGCCGTCGCGATCGGGTGGGGAGCGATCACGCGGCCGGCGACGATGTTCGTGTTCGCGATTCCCGTCGGCGTGGTGGTGATGCGCGATGTCCTCGCGACGAAACTCTGGCGCGAACTCGCGATCGGCGTGGCCGCGGGGACGCTGGTACTCGGCGTCCTTCCACTGTGGAGTGTGGGGACGGCAGGCAGCTGGCGCACGACGCCCCTCGCGCTCTACACGCAGCAGTACCTGCCGTTCGACGTTCCGGGCTATGCGGTGAACGACACGCCGCCGCAGCGCGAGCTGCCGCTGGAGATGGAGCGCGTGCGGTCGTTTCTCCACGAAATCAAGAAGGACCAGGTCGTCACGCCGATATGGGCGACCGCACTCGAACGCAGCTGGCTCCTGCTGCGCGACGCATTCGGCGGATGGCGGCTGCCCTTCGCCTTCGCGTTCCTGTTCGGACTCTGGGCGCTCGGCCCGACGGGCTGGTTCGCGCTCGGCACGAGCGGACTGCTCATCGTCGCGTATCTCTCGCAGGCACACACCCCGGACTGGGTGGTCTATTATCTCGAGACGATCCCGGTTCTCGCCTTCACGGCGGCGGTCGGTGTGTCGCGTGCTTTGCGCGGCGCGCCGATGGCCGGCGCCCCGCGATGGCTGGGGCCGGCCGCCGGAATCGCATTCGCCGGACTGCTCGTGAGCGACGTGGCGGCGGCGCGGAGCACGCTGAGCCGGATTTCCGCGGAACCCAGACGGTTTCGCGAAGACGTCGCGAAGCTGCCCAAGAAACCGAACGTCGTGTTCGTGCGCTATTCGACGCGGCGCAGCATGCACATCGCGCTCGTGCAGAATCGCGGGATGCTTCCGGGCGCGGAGAGCTGGATCGTGCACGACCGCGGCCCCGACGACCTGCGGCTCTACGCCCTGGTGAACGGTCGCACCGCGTACGTCTTCGACGAGGCAACAGGGGAATTTCACGAGGCCAAACCGTGACGGCTGAACGGCGCGAACGAATCGCCGCGTTCGTGGTGACCGCGCTGGTCTTCATCGCGATCCTGTTGCCGGAACTGCACTACGTGCCGATCTGGGACGGCCGGGTGTACGCGAACTGCGCGATCGAGGCGGCGACGAACGGCATTGCGGGCCTGTCGATGGAGTCGCTGCGCTGCGCCGGACATCCGTCGCAGGGGTACATCGTCTTCCTCGCCGCGTCGCAGCTGCTGCGGTTCGGCGACATCGCGGCGCTGCACCTCACCAACGTGCTCCTCGGCCTGCTCGCGCTGGCCTCGATCCGCGTGGTGCTCACGCGCGTGTTTCCGGACCCCGTGGTCGCGCGGCAGCTCGATCTCGTCACGTTCCTGTGCGCCGTGCATCCCGTGGTGCTCTCGACGCTCCTGCAGGTGAACGTGGACTTCGGCGTGTACGTGTTCTTCTTCATCACGCTGGCGGCGTTGTTGAGCGGACGCTTCGGATGGACGGCGCTGGCCGGCGTGCTGCTCTGTTTCTCGAAGGAGACCGGCGTACTCGCCTACGTGCTGATGGTGGGGCTCGACGTGCTGTTCCGGGTGTCGCCGCCGGGAACGCCGGCCGAACGCGTGAAGCGGGTGCTGCCGATGTGGATCACCGCGGTCCCCGTCGCGCTGTTCGGCGCGCACGTGCTCTGGTGGAATGCGACGCACGCGCAGGCGGCGGTGTGGAAGCACACATGGCAGAAGGGCACGATGGACGGATTCCGGTTCTTCGACTTGAGCGAGCCGATCTTCCGGAGCTACGCGGCCGGCATCTTCCTGCTCGGGTTCATGTGGGTGGTCTCGACGGTCATCGGCGCGGATCTGCTCGCGGCAGGGGTGCGCATGGCGCGCCGGCTGCCGAAGCGGGTCGTGCCGGGCGCGGATCCCGCGCGCCTCGCATACCTGAGCGTTCTCGCCGTCGTGCTCACGTATCTGCTCACGTCGTTCCGGACGTGGAGCAACCTGCGCTACTTCGCACTGATCTATCCGCTGCTCGTGATCCTCGCGTTCGCCGCGATGCTGCGTCTCGGCGCCCGCGCACGCGTGCGCTATGCGGCGATGGCCGCGATCTGTGCGCTGTTCCTGTTCGCCGCGTACCGCTCGTCGGATCCGGTGTCGCGTGCGGTGTACGGCACGTTCTCCATCGGCCAGCGCGAGATGTACCGGATGTCGTCGATCACGGGGGAGTACGCGGGGCCGGGCCGCGACGAACTCGTGTACAACCTGCAGTTCACCGGCTACCACCACGTGCAGAACGCGCTATTCCACGCGCTGCAGCCGACGGACTCCACTGCGTTCGCCACGTCGCGGGCGGCAAGTCGGAACATCTGGAGCCAGCTCGACGCGTTCACGCGCGAGCGCACGATGAGCCAGCAGGGCGTGATCGTGCCGCGATACTGGGACGACCTCGACCTGCTCGCGTCTCCGCAGCGGCCGCACGATGTGTGGTTCCTGGAGTTCACGTACCGCCCGGACCACGACACATCGCTCGAGTCGCTCAAGCGGCTGTACCGCGAGATCGGCGTGACGCGGAGCATCGCGCGAGGACACCTGCTCGTTGCCCACCATCTCGAGCTGATCGCTCCGTGACGCTCCTGCGGCGCTGGTGGGGCGTGATTCCGGCGGCGCTGCTCGTGATGCTCGTGTGGCCGGAGCGGGCCTTCGTTCCCATCTGGGACGGGAACGTCTACATGCAGTGCGTGGTGGACGCGGCGACGAGCGGCCTCGGCGTGCACTCGCTCCGCTGCGGCGGCCATCAGTCGCAGCTCTACATGGGACTGCTCGCGCTCACGCAGCTTCCGCGGCCGGGCAACTTGACGGCGATCGTCGCGATGAACCTCGCGCTCGCGATGGCGGCGCTCGCGGCGTTTGGGGCGATCCTCCGGCGTCTGATTCCCGGCGAGAACTTCTGGGTGGAGCGCGCGCTGATCGTGACGATCCTCGCGATTCATCCGTTGCTGTCGGCGACGCTGATTCAGCTCAACAGCGATTTCGGCGTACACGTGTTCTTCGCGATGTCGCTCGCTTGTCTCGTGTACCGCCGGTATTGGCTCGCCGCGGCCGCGGGGCTGATGCTTTGTTTCTCGAAGGAAACGGGAGCGCTCATCTATTTCGTGGCGCTCGGGCTGCACCTGCTCTTTCGCGCGATGGAAGAGCGGGGAAGCACGATCGATCGGGTGAAGAGCCTTGCTCGTGAGGCGGCGCCGGCCCTGCTGCCGCTCGTGGCATACGCTGGGTTCCTCGCCTGGTGGTCCGCGACGCAACAGTCGTACGCGGTCTGGAATCAGGGCATGCACGAACATCCGATCGCGGGCATGCGCTGGTTCGACTTCGACGACGTGATCCTGCGCAGCTACGCAGCGATCATCTTGGTGCTCGGATTCGCGTGGATCCCGACGGCGGCGATCCTCGCGGACGTCGCGGTCGGTGCGGCCCGTGCCGCTCGCAGGCTTGGGGATCGCAGCCTGCCGGGCGTGGACGTGAAGCTCGCCGGATATCTGGCCGCGCTGACGGCGATGCTCGTCTACCTGCTCACCGTGTACCGGACCTTCAATTTCCCGCGGTACTTCGCGGTGCTCGCGCCGCTCTTGATGCTGGCCGGGTTCGTGTCGCTCGTTCGGATGGGCGCCGGACCGCGCGCGCGCCGCGTCGTGCTCGCCGTGACGGGGGCAGTGCTCTTCTCGGCGAACCACGCGTCGTGGGATCCCGTTTCGCGGCGGTTGTTCGGAACGCTCTCGATCGGCGAGTCATCCGTGTACGACGTGTCCGGCATCGCGCACGCTTTTCGGATGACCAATATCGACCACCTCTGCTACAACCTGCAGTTCACCGGCTTCCACTGGGCGCTGAGCGCCATGTACGCCGCGATCAAGCCCACGGCGTCGACGACGATCGTCTTCGCGCGGTCCAACCACTGGGGACTCTGGGGACCCCTCGATGCGCACACGTTCGAGCGCGTCGCGGTCCGATCCGGCGCCCTGATGCCGGACTATGCGGATCAGAACATGATCGCGAGCTTGCGCGCGAGGCAGCCGCGCGAGCTGTGGCTGGTGGAACAGCCCAATGACCGTGACACGCTCGCAATGCAAACGCTGCACCGCGACTACGCCGACGCGGACTCGGCGCGGTATACGGCACGCGGCCTCACCGTCACCGCCCGTCATCTGGTACGACGTGACGTGCCGGTGCTAGCTTCAGGGGAGCATCGATGACGAGAGCGGCGACGACACGCCCAGCATGTTGATTCAGGAGGCGCGATGAAGGTTGTGATCCTGGCCGGCGGGCTCGGCACGAGATTGTCGGAGGAGACCTCCGCGCGCCCGAAGCCGATGGTCGAAGTCGGCGGCCGGCCGATGCTGTGGCACATCATGCACCTCTACGCCGCGCACGGGCTCAACGAGTTCGTGCTCGCCCTCGGCTACAAGGCCGAGATGGTGCGCTCGTACTTTCTCTCGTACCACGCGGTGGCGCGCGACCTCACCGTGCACCTCGCCAATGGAAAGGCGACCACGCATGACGGCGAGGGCCGCGAGGACTGGACCATCCACCTCATCGACACCGGTCTCGAAACGCAGACCGGCGGCCGTCTCCGAAAGCTGCGCGAGTGGATCGGCAAGGAGCCGTTCTGTCTCACGTACGGCGACGGTGTGAGCGACGTGGACATCGGCAAGCTCATCAAGTTTCACCAGGCGCACGGGAAGCTCGCGACGGTAACGGCCGTGCGTCCCCCCGCACGCTTCGGCGGTCTCGAGCTGAAAGGCGATGAAGTGCGCGCGTTCACCGAGAAGAACCAGGCGAGCGAAGGCTGGATCAACGGCGGCTTCTTCGTGCTCGACCCGAAGGTCCTCGACTACATCGCGGGCGACGACGTGCTTTGGGAAAAGGAGCCGCTCGAGCGGCTCGCCGCCGAGGGCCAGCTGCGCGCGTTCCGCCACGAGGGGTTCTGGCAGCCGATGGACACACTGCGCGACCTCCGAAATCTCGAATCGCTGTGGGCAAGCGGTTCACCGCCCTGGAAGACCTGGAAATGAGCGCGAAGAAGAGGAACTCACACTGGCACGACCGGCCGGTGTTCGTCACCGGCGCGACCGGACTGCTCGGCGGCTGGCTCGTGCGCCGTCTCGTCGAGGAAGGCGCGAGCGTGACCGCGCTCGTGCGCGACTGGGTGCCGCAGAGCACGCTGCTCACCGCCGACTGGCTGAAGAAGGTGACCATCGTGCGCGGAGACGTGCGCGACCAGGTCGTGCTCGAGCGCTCACTCGGCGAATACGAGATCGACACCGTCTTCCATCTCGCGGCGCAGACGATCGTCGGCGTCGCGAACCGGAATCCGGTCTCGACGCTCGACACCAACATCCGCGGCACGTGGGCGCTCCTCGAGGCGGCGCGGCGAAGCCCGCTCACGAAGGCGGTGATCATCGCGTCGAGCGACAAGGCGTACGGCGATCACGAGGAACTCCCGTACGACGAGGACGCCGCGCTGCAGGGCGAGCATCCGTACGACGTGAGCAAGTCGTGCGCCGATCTCATCGCGAAGATGTACGCCGTGACTTTCGGCGTGCCGGTGGCGGTCACGCGCTGCGGAAACTTCTACGGCGGCGGCGACCTCAACTGGAACCGGCTCATTCCCGGCACGATCCGGTCGGCGCTGAAGAACGAGCGCCCGGTGATCCGCTCCGATGGCACACTGATTCGCGACTACTTCTACGTGGAGGACGGCGCCGCCGCGTACATGCAGCTCGCGCAGGCGCTGCACGCGCGGCCCGAGTTGCGCGGCGAGGCATTCAACTTCTCCAACGAACTGCAGGTCGACGTGCTCACGCTCACGAAGAAGATTCTCGAGCGCATGAAGTCGCCGCTCGAACCCGACGTGCGCGCCGAGGCCCGCAACGAGATCCAGCACCAGTGGCTCAGCGCGGCGAAGGCACGCCGCATGCTCGGCTGGGCGCCGCAGTTCACGCTCGACGAAGGACTCGAGCGCACGATCGCCTGGTACAGAGACTTCTGCTGACGGGCATACTCGATCAGGACCTCGACGCCGTCCTCGATCGCACGCGATCGATCTGGACGGAGCTGAACGGCGCGCGACTGCTGCTTACCGGCGCGACGGGGTTCGTCGGCACGCATATGCTCGAGTCCGTGAGGCACGCGCGCAAGCGCGCCGGCGCCGGCATGCGCGTCGTGGCGCCGGCACGCGATCCGGCGAAGCTCCATGATCGCCTGCCGTGGACGAAGGACGCGGCGTGGCTCGAGGTGCCGCGCGGCGACGTGCGCGGCTTCATGATGCCTGCCGGTGCGGTGGATCTGGTGATTCACGCCGCGAACACCGCGTCGCCCACCGAGATCGCCGCCAACTCAGAGGAAATCGCGAGGATGGTCGTGGAGGGATCCACGCGAATCCGCGAACTCGCCGTCATCGCGGGCGCGCGGCGAATGCTGCAGGTCAGCTCGGGATCGGTGAGCGGCTCGCATTTCACGCCATCGCTTCCGATCGCCGAGGACGATCCCGGCGTTCCGCAGGGCGACGGCCCCGCCGAACGACTCGCGCGTGCCAAGCGCGACGCCGAACAGGCGCTGCTCCTCGCCGCGAAGCAACGGGGCCCGGAGATCGTTCTTGCGAGGGGCTTCGCGCTTTGCGGTCCATGGCTTCCGCTCGACTCGGCGTTCGCCTTCGGGAACTTCGTCGGCGCCGCGATGCGCGGCGGGCCGGTCGTCGTGAGCGGAGACGGCACTCCGGTGCGCAGCTATCTCTACTCTGGCGACATGGTGGCATGGCTCTGGACCATGCTGCTGCGCGGCGCGAACGGCCGGCCCTACAACGTCGGGTCCGCCCGAGCGGTGACGATCGGCGAATTGGCGCACCGCGTTTCCACGCTCCTCGGTGGCGCAGTGGAAGTCGCGGGGACGCCCACGCCCGGCGCACCGGCGCATTGGCACGTGCCGGACACGACTCGTGTGCGCAACGAACTCGGGCTCGAGGAGACGGTGTCACTCGACGATGCGATCGTGCGCACGGCGCAATGGTGGGGCGAACACGGTGTGCTGGGGTACGCCGAGTAGCGCGTCCTGAACGGCCCGACGGGAGAGCTAAACGATCATCCGAGGCGCGCGAGGACCGACGTGGCGGCCGCGCGCGCCTCGTCAACGGAGACGTCGTCGTGCTTGACCACGTCGAGTCCGTCGGAAGCCATGACCACCACGAGCCCCTCCCCGGTGCGCTTCTTGTCGTGCTTCATTGCCTCGATCACGACGTCCAGGTCGATCGCTGACGGAATGTTCCCGGCCCGGAGCGAGCCCGCGAAGAGCCGGTCGAGCAGCCTGATCTGAACGGGCTCATTCTCCAGTCCGCGGTCGCGCGCGACCGCCTGCGCGATGATCATGCCGAGCACCACCGCCTGTCCGTGTGGCACAGCATAGTCCGTAGCGGTCTCGATCGCGTGGCCGAAACAATGACCGTAGTTGAGCAGGTTCCGGCGTCCCGTATCGAACTCGTCGCCTTCTATGTAGCTCTTCTTGATGAGGAGTGAGTCGCGCACGGCCACATGCAGCGCCCCGACCTCGCGCGAACGCACGAGCCCAATCGTCCGGTCGAGCCGATTGGCTGACTCGTTCCCTCCCAGGATGTGCAACTTGACGACTTCACCCAGCCCGGAGAAGAAATCAATGTCCTTCTGCGTGGTGAGAAACGGCGCAAAGAGGTGCACCGAGTTGGGCGGGTAGAACGTGCCGAGCAGGTTCTTGAAGCGCTTGTAGTTCAGCGACGTCTTTGAGCCGATGCAGCTGTCCGCTTGCGCGAGCAGCGTGGTCGGCAGAAAGACCCAGCCGATGCCGCGATACAGCGTCGACGCTGCGAAGCCGGTGACGTCCTGACATATGCCACCACCGATCGAGACCATCGTCATGTTGCGCTTGGCCGAGCGCTGCATGAGCGTGTCCCAGACCAGCTCGACGCTCGACAGCGTCTTGACGTCCTCGGCGATCGGCAACAGCATCACGTCGTCGAGCGGCAGCACCGACAGCACGCCGTCGCGGTGCGCCGCCCACACGTTCTCGTCCACGACGAACAGGCGGTTCGTCCTCGCGACGAGTTCGCCAAGAAAACTCGCGTCGGGCTCGAAGGAGGCGGTGTAGTCGCGCAGTCTCGAGGAGATCTCGAGCTTCTCTACAGGCACGAGTAGCCGCCGTCGGCGAGGATGACCTGTCCGGTGACGAACGTGTTCGCCGACGACGCGAGGAACGCGATGAGCTCGGCTATCTCGGACGGGTCGGCCAGACGGCGCAGCGGCAGCTCCTCGGCGACTTGTGCGAGCGCCTCCGGCGAGTTGTTCTGATAAGTGAGCTCCGTCCCGACGAAGCCGGGAGACACCGAGTTCACGAGCACGCCTCGCGGGCCGAGTTCCACCGCCAGCGAGCGCGTCAGCCCGTTCATTCCGGTCTTCGCGACCGTGTACGCGAAGCGGCCCGGTTTGCTGACCGTGCCCCAGATGGATGAGACGTTCACGATGCGGCCCCACCCGCGCTCGACCATCCCCGGCGCCACTCCACGGGCAAGCGACATCGGCGCCAGCAGGTTGACCTGCATCGCCTGCTCGATGTCTTCATCGCTCGCGTCGAGAGCGGTGCCGAGCGGGTTGATGCCCGCGTTGTTGACCAGGATGTCGATCGGTATGCGGAGTGCGCCGAGGTACGCCTCGACCTGCCCGGGACGCAGCAGGTCGAGTTCGGACCGGGTCGGCGCGATGACGCGGGCGCCTCGGGCTTCAAAAGTCCTGACGATGGCGCGTCCGATTCCGCGGGATCCTCCGGTGACGAGCGCTGTCCGCCCCTTCACTCGTACATGCCTCCGGCGGCCTTGATGAGCTTGTCGTAGCGCGACTGCAGCATCTGGAGTCGCGTTGCGTCTTCGCTGGCGATCGCGCCGTAGAAGTCGCGCTTGTTCTTGAGCCACATGAGCTCGAAGCCGACCGCCTTGAGGATGCCCTTGTCGGCGTCCGCGGCTGGTTTGCCGTGCACGCACTGAAAGATGACCTTCCTGGTCTCAAAACGATCGACCAATCCGACGCCGACCTGCTCGATGAACGGAAGCGTCTCCGCGGAGACGCCGCCGCCGAGTGCGGTCTCGAGGCCGGCGGACTTGGCCTTGGTGAAGAGGCTGCGGCAGATCTCGATCACCTTCGGGCTGGTGTTGATGTCGTTGCGCGAGAGCCCCAGCGAGCCGGTCAAGTCGACACGGCCAAGAACGATCCCGTCCAGGTCGACGGCCTCGGGCAGCGCGAGCATGGCGTCGAAGACGTTGCAGCCGCTGATGGTCTCGACGTTGATCGCGAAATCCACGGTCGACCGCTCTTCCACAGGGAACGCGATCTTGACCGCGCCGATGTACTTGTGGAGCGCGTAGGCGGACTCGATCATGGGCGCGACGATGCGCGCGACGCCGAGCACGCGGCACTCGTACATGTCGCGGAGCGCCTCGCACCCTCCGATCTTGATGGTCAGGCCGATGCCGGCCGCCGACACGACCTCCTTGAGTCGCATCGCTTCCTCAAGGCGCGTTCCTTCGGCCTCGAACTCGGCCTTGACCCCATTGACGTGGTGGTTTTCGCGGAGGTCCGTCAGCACCGCGACCATCTTGCACTCGAGCGAATTCACGAAGGATCCCCCTCTCGATTCGATTATAGGTCGCGGACAAAAGCAGGCGACATCGTTGATACTAGCGCGATCCGTCCCACTCGGGAATCAGAAGATTTCCGCGCACTTCGTCCGCCTGCAGGAACGGCCACAGATCCTCCAGCGGCTTGGAGACGAGGGTGCCGTCGGGCAGCTTCTGGGCCTGCGATTTCGGCGCGAAGTTCTGCTTGGGATCCATCGTCACTTCGAGCAACGCGGGTCCGTCGAGCAAGAGCGCCCAGTCTATCGCATCGTCGAGATGCTTGTGGCTTGCCACGCTGCGGGCCGGAATTCCGTAGGCCTCGGCGACCTTCACCATGTCGGGGAATCCGACGCCCGAGCGAGGGGCCTCGCCTACGTGGTGCCCGCCGAACAGGTTGTCCTGCGTCTGACGAATCGACAGGTATCCACCGTTCTCGAAGACGAAGATCTTCACCGGCAGGCGGTTGAACGCGATCGTCCCGAGCTCCTGGATGTTCATCTGGATCGAGCCCTCACCGGCGAGGCACACGACGCGTCCGCCGTGACGCGCGACAGCCGCGCCGACCGACGCTGGCAGGTCGTAGCCCATCGACGCGGTGCCCGAGTTCCCGATAAGCCGCTGATGGCGCTTGAGCTTGAGGCCCTGGAAGGCCACGACGCACGCGGCGCCATTCGCCGTGACCACCGTGTCGCCCTCGATCAGGTGGTTCGAGAGCGTGTCGACGAAGACGTACGGGTTGACCGGTTCGTCCTGCTGACGGTACTCGGGCAGGCACACCGGATAGCGACGCCGACGCTCGAGACACCACTCGATCCACCACGCGCGGTCGGGAAGCCGCGTGTCGCCAAGACGCTCGACGAGCGTGTCGATGAAGTAGCCCACGTCGGAGTGGACGGGCAGGTCGGGATGAACAGTCGGCTTCTCGAGCTCGACCGGATCGATGTCCACCACGACCTTGTACGCAGCGCGCGCGAACGAAGCGAAGTTGTAGCCGATCTGCCGGACGTTGAGCCGGCAGCCGAGCACGATGAGCAGGTCGCTGTTCTGAACCGCGAAGTTGCCGGCGCGGTCCCCGACGGTCGCCGGTCGCCCCGCGTACAGCGGGTGCTCCTCCCAAAGTAGATCGTGCGCGTTCCATGCTGTGGCGACCGGCACCCCGAGCCGCTCGATCGCCGCGAGAAACTTCGCGTGCGCACCACCGGTGCGGATGCCACTGCCGGCCAGCACGACCGGACGCTCGGCGGTCTTCAGTCGGGCGATGAGTTCGTCGACCTGGTCGTGAACCTCGGCGCGGCCGAAGCTCGCGTCGCGAGCGGAGGCGTCTTCCGCGGGGTCGTAGGACTTGAGCGCGTCCGGGTCGATGCGCGCAGCCTGCACGTTGAGCGGAATGTCGAGCCATACCGGCCCGGGGCGTCCCGTCGTGGCGAGGTGCACCGCGCGCTCGAAGTGGTAGCGGATGGTGGACGGATCGGTGACCATGACCGCGTACTTGGTGATGGACGATACGATTGCGACGATATCGCCTTCCTGGTCACCGAGCTGCCTAAGGGGCAGGCCGGTCGAGGCGACCGTGGTGTCGTAGCGGACCTGGCCGGACAGGTAGAGCGCCGGCACGGAGTCGTGCCACTGGCCGAGCACACCGGTGAGTGTGTTGGTCCCGCCGGGACCGCTCGTCACGACGGCACAGCCGATGCCGCCGCGCGTTCGCGCGTAACCCTCGACGGCCATGGCACACGCCTGCTCGTGATGGCAGCAGATGAACGCGATGTCCTCGCGGTTGCCGAACGAGTCGTCGAGATGCATCGCGCCGCCGCCGGTCACGAGGAAGACGTGCGTGACGCCGAGGGCCGCTACGCGTTGGGCCAGGTAGTCCGAGAGTTTGACAGTCGCCATATGGGATATTGACGATTAGATCGGCGTGGTGGAAATATGGAGCGGCGCTGTCAACCGCCAGCGGTTCTGACAGCGCTCAGCCGATGGCGCCTCTCAACCTCTCCCGTCGCACGCGCAGGAAGTACGCTCCCGCCAGTGGTACGGCGACGAACAGACTTGAACCCGCGAATACCCCAGCCATCGGCTGCGCACCGCCGAGCGTCCCCGCGACGGCGCTCGAGACGACGACCGCGACGGCTCCGCCGACGATCGGAGCGGCAATTCCTTCGTCGCGGAACGCGCGAAGCCAGCCGGCCATCGCCTGAAGCAACAGCCCTCCGAAATTCCCCGCCATCAGCGCCAGCAGCGAAACAGGCGCCAGGAAACGCATTGCGAAGGAGGGGAGCAGGTGCGGCAGCAACAGCACGATGCCCGTCAACAGCACGCACGTTGCGACGAACACGCTCGCCGCCTCGACCGTCGCGCGCCGGGCGAGCGCGTCGAATTCCCGGGTCTTTCCCTCCGCGACCATCGCGCCGAACGACGGATAGCGTCCGTGCAGCCACGCGATCGCGAGCGTCAGCGGCGCGGTGGCGACGGCCAGCGTCACGCCGAGCCGGCCCGCCTCGTCTCCGCCACGCGTGCGAAGCAGGACCGGCGCAAGGAGCTGCGGCGTGACCCAGAGCGCGATCCAGAGCAGGGCGCTGCGAGCCTGCTCCGTGCGATAACGATGGGCGATCTGCTTCACGCCCTCCGGCAGCAATGCTGGCGGTGTGCGCGACACGCGCAACAACCCGCGATGCCTGCCGAGCAGCCACGCAACCGCGACGAGGAATTGCGCGGCGGCCGCGAGGCTCGCGGCCGTCAGCGGACCCGAAGCGACGATTCCCGTCCAGAGCGCGAGCAGGATCGCCGCCGCCTGCCAGGCCCGCATGCGCTGCACTGCGAGCAGGTCACCGCATCCTTCGGAGACGCAGATGAACGGGATCGCCAGCAGGTAGAGCGCCGTGAGCGCGACGAAGCCGCACCAGGACACGGCAAACGCGAGTCGCGAGCCGTCGAGGTTGCCACCCAGGATCAGAGCGCCCCCGATCCCGGCAATGATGAGGAGTACGATCGCCGCCGCGGCGAACCAGCGCGTCGACGTGAAGAGCAGCGCGGCAATGGAATCGCGTGCGCTCGAATCGCCCTCCAATCCGCCGTCGTCGCCCCACCGCAGCCGCGGCCACTCGTGGCTCGCGAACTGCACGATGATGGTTCCGAGCCCGAGCTCGCAGAACTGAGCGAACGCCACGATGTTGATCGCGACGAAATACCAACCCTGTTCATCCGGTGGCAGCCGCGTAGCGGCGAGATACAGCGTGACCGGCGCTCCGGCGAGCGCGATGATCCGGCTCGCCGCCGTGGCACGAACGCCCGCGTCGCCCGCGATCTCCCGCAGCCAGCGGAGCGGGGCGCCGGTCAAAAGTTGATCCGGTCCTTTTCGAACACGTGCGGGTGGTGCCGCACTTGGGTGTAGATCGCGCCGATGTACTCGCCTACGATACCGATGAAGAAGAGCTGCACCGCGGTGAGAAAGAAGAATCCAATCAGGATCGGCGCGATGCCCAGCGAGAAGCGGTTCCAGAACAGCAGCTTCGCGGCCAGATAGCCGAGCGCCGTGAGCAGGCTCAGGATCGCGAGCGCGAAGCCCGTCA
>OCZT010003434.1_pt1 | contig 16172 bp, 17 predicted proteins | sample 1539031 | NCBI WGS metagenome assembly OCZT01 (sample SAMEA3539308, study PRJEB22396) | soil metagenome | biome: tundra; feature: field; material: soil | place: USA | collected 2010-05 | depth 0.15 m | reverse complement strand
AGATATTGGCGTGACTGGAGTTCAGACGTGTGCTCTTCCGATCTGGAGTTTTGCGGCCTCGGCGCATACGCGCTCGCTCGCCTCGACACCACGGGGAGCGCAGACGTTGGAAATTTTGTTGTTCACCAGGATCGCGCCGAGGGTCGGCTCCTTGAGCCGCTTGCGTCCGACGATGATCGGTGCGCCGGGAAAAGCGTTTTTCGTGAACATCGCCGCGAAATGCGGCGTCGCGCGATCGAGGGCGATGAGCGTGAGCGTCATCTTCGCGGGCTTCGGCGCCTCGCGCGGCGTGAAGTCGAAACGCGTCACGCCCACGCGAAAACCGGCCGGCAACGCCGCCTGTGTCGCGAGCCACCCGCGGTGAGCGTCGCGGTTTTGAAACGTGAGATTCGTGCTGGGCACGCGTGAGAAGTGGCAGGCTGCGGCGCGGAGTGAAGAAAATTTGTGGCGTAGCCGCGTCCATTGAGGCGCGGCCCGCGCGTTAATGCGCGCGGCTACGGCGCGCACGAACAAAATTTATTGTGGAAATACGCAGCGCATGTGCCTTATTCACTTTCATCGATCTTAAAGTGAGCGCTGATTTTCGTTTCCACCACCACCACGCGGCCGCACCCACCGCGGGCTTTGATCGTTGATGAACGTCGCTGAAGTCACCGCCAAGGCGGAAGTCCTCCTCGAGGCGCTGCCTTACATTCAGGATTTTCGCGGTTCCATCTTCGTCGTGAAATACGGTGGCAGCTTCATGGACGATCCGGATCCGGCGGTGCGCACGCGGGTCGCGTTCGACATCGCGTTTCTTGCGGCGTGCGGGATCAACGTCGTCATCGTGCACGGCGGCGGCAAGGCGATCACGAAGGCGATGGAGTCGTCGGGCCTGAAGGCGAATTTTGTGAACGGCCTCCGCGTCACCGACGAGGCGGCCATTGCGGTCGTGAAAAAGACCCTCGACGAAATCGTGAACAAGGACGTATGCGCCGCACTCGCGACCGCGAAGGCCAAGCCACAAGGCATGCCGGGCGACACCGTGCTCGTCTGCGAAAAACTCACGATGGACGACGACGGCAACCAGGTCGACCTTGGCTACGTTGGCGACGTGACCGAGGTGAAAGTGAAGCTCATCAAAAAGGAAATTGCCGACGGCTTCATCCCCGTGATTTCCCCAGTGGCGGAGGGGCTCGACAACAAGCCCTACAACGTCAACGCGGATCTCGCCGCGGGCCGCGTTGCGAGTGCGTTGCGCGCGCGTCGGCTCGTTTACATGAGCGACGTGCCCGGTCTGCTTTCAAATCCGGCCGATCCCGAGTCGCTCATCTCGACGTTGAAAATCAGCCAGGTGGACGACCTGAAAAAGAAGGGCGTGATCGACAAGGGCATGCGCCCGAAGGTGCAAAGCGCGATCCGCGCGCTCCAGGAGGGCGTCCAGCGCGTGCATTTCATCGACGGCCGGCTCGCCCACTCGCTGTTGCTTGAGATCTTCACCGATCGGGGCATCGGCACCGAAATTGTGCAGGGCTAAATCGCGCAGCGCTGATCCAGATTGTTGATTTTCGGTGCTCGATTGAGCGAGGCCGAGAATCAAGAGTGCCCTTTCGAACACCATGACTCCCTCTATTGTCCGCACCAGCACCGCCGAGCTCTACGACGCGCACGTGATGAAGAATTACGCGCGCGCCGCCCTCACCCTCGTGCGCGGCCACGGCGCACAGGTGTGGGACGACGCGGGCAACGTTTATCTCGATTTCACCTCGGGCATCGCCGTCAGCGCGCTCGGTCACTGCCATCCCCATTGGGTGGCGGCGGTGCGGCAGCAGGCGGGTGAACTCATCCACGTCAGCAATCTGTTTCGCAACCCGAACCAGGGTGAACTCGCCCGGCGGCTCGTCGGTTACGCCGGTCCCGGCCGGGTGTTCTTCTGCAACAGTGGCGCCGAGGCTGGTGAGGCAATGATCAAGCTGGCGCGCCTGCACGGCGTCCGGAAGGCCGGCGGCGAAGAGGGAAAGTGTTTCAAGATCATCGGCGCGAAAAACGCGTTTCACGGCCGGATGTTCGGCGGCATGAGCGCGACCCCGCAGGAAAAGATCCAGAAGGGATTTCGGCCGCTCGTGCCGGGCTTCGCGTTTGGGGAGCTCAACAACCTTGAATCGTTTGCCGCACTCGTTGACGAGCAGACGGCGGCGATTCTCGTTGAGACGATCCAAGGCGAGAGCGGCATCAACCCATGCACGCCGGAATTCTTGCGCGGCTTGCGGCGGCTGTGCGACGAGCGCAACCTGTTGTTCCTTCTTGACGAGGTGCAGTGCGGCATCGGCCGAACCGGAAAATTCTACGCGTTCGAGCACGCGGGCGTTCGCCCGGACGTCATCGCGATGGCGAAAGGCCTCGGCGGCGGCATGCCGATCGGCGCGGTGTGGGCGGGCGAGCGGGCGGCGGAGCTGTTTCAACCGGGCAGCCATGGCTCGACGTTCGGCGGCACGCCGCTCGCCTGCGCGGCGGCCCTCGCAACGCTCGACGTCATCGAGCGCGAGCAACTGCTGGCCCACGTCACGCGGGTCAGTGTCGCATGGCACGCGGCACTTGACCGGCTCGCGCGCGATTTCTCGCGGCACATCGCCGCCGTGCGCGGACGGGGCTTTCTGGTGGGCGTGCAGATGACCGGCGAAACCGGGCCGTGGCTGGTCGCGCTGCGTGAGCGCGGGCTGCTGGCCGTCGGCTCCGGCAACAACGTCATCCGTTTGCTGCCGCCGCTCGTCGCCACGCCCGACGAGCTGGCAAAATCGATCGAAATCTTCCGCACGGTGCTGGCTGCCAAGGCCTGAGCCGCGGGCGCGATTTTTCACTCGTGGAGCGGGCCACCGTCGGCCATATCTGACCGTTTTTATGAAGCATTTCCTCAAGGAGACCGACTTCACACCGTCCGAATTGCCGGCGATCTTCGCGCGCGCGCGAGAGTTCAAACACAAGCGCGGCAAACGCGGCGCGCCGACACCACTCAAGGGTCAAACGTGGGCGATGATTTTTTCGAAGTCGTCGACGCGCACGCGCGTGTCGTTCGAGGTCGGCATCCACGAGCTCGGCGGCAATCCGCTGTTTTTGAACCGCAACGACATCCAACTCGGCCGCGGCGAGTCGATCGCCGACACGGCGCGCGTGCTGTCCCGTTACGTGCACGGCTTGGTGGTGCGGACTTTCGATCACACCGAGGTCCAGCAGCTCGCGGAGACTGGCAGCATCCCGGTGATCAACGCGCTGACGGACCTGCTGCACCCGTGCCAGATTTTCGCGGACGCGTTTACGCTGGCCGAGCGCTGGGGCCGGGGCGGCGACCTCGTCGGCTCGCTACGCGGGCGCAAAATCGCGTTCGTCGGCGATCGCGGCTGCAACGTGGCCAACTCGTGGATTCTCGGCGCGAATCTCTTCGGCATGAAGATTTCGCTCGCCGGGCCGCCGGGGTTCGACGCCGCGCCGGAATTCGACCAGCTGCTCGTGCGCGAGGGGTTTGCCGGCGGCTACCACTTCACCACCGATCCGGTCGAAGCCGTGCGCGATGCGGATGTCGTCTACACGGACGTCTGGGTCAGCATGGGCAAGGAGGAGGAGACGGCTGAGCGGATCCGCGTCATGTCGCCGTTTCAGGTGACGCCGAAACTCCTGGCCGCGGCGAAACCCGACGCGGTTTTCATGCACTGCCTCCCCGCGCATGCAGGCCAGGAGGTGACGCAGGAAGTCTTGGAGGGCCCGCGCTCCATCATTTTCGACCAGGCCGAAAACCGCCTGCACATGCAGAAAGCGATTATGGCGGCGCTCGTGCAGACGCGGCGGTCCTAGAACTGAAGAATGTAGATATAGCCGCTGGTCCGGGAGCGGAAGTTGCCGGTGTTCAGGTTGCCGTCGTCGATCAGGCGGTCGATCTCCTGCATCTGTGCGACATCCACGGTTGGCTGATAGACGGAAATGCCCGCCGTGAACCCAAACTGCTTATAGTCCCAGTCCCACTGGCCGCCAATCGAAGTGTTGGCGGTCCAGGAAGCGTTGCGAAACTCACCCGACATGCCCGTGGGCACGACGGCCGGGGTTCCATCGGGTGGCCATAGGCCACTTCTCACCGAATAAGTCTCGAAAGCTTGGGCGAAGGTGCGGAGGTCACTGACGAAGCGGTTGTTTTGCGCTTTGCGCTTGAGATGCGTGACTGCGGGAATGGCGACGGCAGCAAGGAGGCCGATAATCACAACCACCGTCATGATCTCCCCGAGAGTAAACGCCGCGCGGCGGGCTGGCGGCGGACGGGGAGGCAAAGTGTTAACGGCGGGATGCAAGAATCGTGAGAATAGGAAACTGCGCTTCCCTGACCGGTCAAACATAACAGCGGCTACATTAAGATCAAATTCTCAGGGGTAAAGGCTCGCCTAATTCTGGATCCTGCTGTGCCGGTGGGTGGTATTTTTCCTTTTGCGCTGCGCGGTGCGGAGTCCCCACACTTGGCGTTCGCTATGAAAATCGTCCTCGCATACTCGGGCGGCCTCGACACGTCCGTCATCGTCAAATGGCTCCGCGAAACTTACGACGCAGAGATTGTCACGTTCGCGGCCGACATCGGCCAGGAGGAGGAGCTGCGCGGCCTGCCGCAGAAAGCGAAGAAGACGGGCGCCTCGAAGCACTACACGCTCGACCTCGTCGAGGAGTTTGCTCGCGACTTCATCTACCCGATGATTCGCGCCAATGCGGTTTACGAAAGCCAGTATTACCTCGGCACCGCAATCGCGCGACCACTCATTGCCAAAGCCCAGGTCGACATCGCGAAAAAAGAAAAAGCCGACACCGTCGCCCACGGTGCCACCGGCAAGGGCAACGACCAGTGCCGCTTCGAAATGACCTACATGGCGCTCAACCCGCGCCTCGCCATCATTTCGCCGTGGAAACTCGACAGCTTCCGCCAGAAATTTCCCGGCCGGGCCGAGATGATCGCTTATTGCGTGAAGAACAAGATTCCGGTCGAGGCCTCGCTGAAAAAGCCCTACTCGATGGATCGAAACCTCCTCCACATCTCCTACGAGGCCGGCATCCTCGAGGATCCGTGGTTCGATCCGACGACGAAGGCGAACAAGGGGATGTTCAAACTCTCCGTCTCACCCGAGGACGCACCCGACAAGGCGGAATACGTCGAACTCGATTTCGTAAAGGGTAACTGCGTCGCCGTGAATGGAAAAAAGCTTTCGCCCGCGGGCGTCTTAAAAACGCTCAACAAACTCGGCGGCAAGCACGGCATCGGCCGCGTTGACCTCGTCGAGAACCGATTCGTTGGCATGAAGTCGCGCGGTGTCTACGAGACGCCCGGCGGCACAATCCTCATGCAGGGCCACCGGCAGGTGGAGTCGCTCACGATGGATCGCGAGGTCATGCACTTGCGCGACTCACTCATGCCGAAATACGCGGAGCTCGTTTACTACGGGTTCTGGTTTGCGCCGGAACGCGAGGCGTTGCAGGCACTCGTCGACGAGAGCCAGCGCTACGTCACGGGCACCGTCCGGCTGAAACTCTACAAGGGCAACATCACGACCTGCGGCCGCAAGTCGAAGTATTCGCTCTATGACCTGAACATCGCATCGATGGAGGGTGTGAAGAGCTGGTATAACCAGAGCGACGCGACCGGCTTCATCCGGCTGAACGGCCTGCGGCTCCGCGCGCGCAACCTTGCACAAGGCGGCCCGAAGATTTGAGCCCTGCATCCGCCTACTCTGAACCGATCGCCTCGGCCAGCGAGGTGCCGATGCACCAGCGGCCGCGGTAATAAAACAAATAGACCGGTTCGTTCGCCGAGCGCATGAGCGTAGTAATCGCGCCGAAGGTGGACATCGGGAAGTGGATCTGTAGTGGCCCGGTGCCGGGCTCGGAGCATTTGTGGCGACCCGCGGGCTCGAACCGTTCGGGATCGTGGAAGTAAAGCTCGGCGAGCGGCGGTTCGCTTTGCGCGTAGCTCCAGATCGTGACCTTCGCGCGGTAGTCGGCGCCATCGTCTTCATAGCCGGCGCCGGCCCAAATCTGCTGCACGTGAAACACGCGCATCTCCAGCGCCAGGGCGTGGGGGTCGGTCTTGAGAGCTTTGGCGAAGCCCGGCGGGCCGGTTAATTCAACCATCGTGCGCGAGCGGTTGCAGCCGGAGAGCGCCGTCAACGCGAGCAGTGCCGCAATGACGAACAGATGCCGGCGAGCTTGGTGCGGGGGCGGGAACATGACGGGGTTCTTGGGCGAAACCGCCGCGGGCGCGAGGAGTTATTCCCCGCGGACACAGCGATCCGCAGCTAGACGACCGGGCCCGGTGAAACGTTGCGCGTCAGAAGAGCGACTTCGCGACCAAGCCGACCGCGGTGATCGGGCCGGAGTCGTCAAGGCCATCGAGCGCGGAGCTGGCTTTTTTCATCACGGCCTGGGCGTCACGCAGGATGCTGTCATCGTTGATCAACTTGCCCAACGTGCCCTCGCCGCGGGCGATCTTGTCGGAAACGGCGCGAAGGTTTGCGATAGACGCCCTCATGTCGTCGCCCGCCTTCTGGTCGAACACGAGTGCGCCGACGGTGCCCTTGCCGGCCTTGACCTGATCGACGATGGCCTGGGCGTCGGCGACGAAGTTTTTCGCATCGCTCGCGGCGGACTTGATTTCGCTGACGGAGGCGAGGAGTTCGTCGTGCATCTTCGGGTCGTTGATGAGACGGCCGAACGTGCCTTCTCCCTTGTTCAGTTTGTCGGTGACCTGTTGGAGGTTGGCCATCGTGGCGTTCACATTTTCGCCGTTTTCGCCGACGAGCTTGTCGAGTTTTTGAAAGAGACTTGGCGTCTTGCCGTCGCCGTTGATGGTCGTGCTAATGCTCCCGAGCGCGCTCTCGAGTTTTTTGCCGAGCGCGCCGACCTCGGTCATAATCGTGTTGAGATCGGGCGTGACCGCGGTCCGGATTTCGGCGCCATCGCGCAGCGGCGGGGCGTCGGCCGAGCCGAGGTCGATTCCGATGTAGTTGGTGCCGATCAGGCCGGCCATGACGATGGACGCGGTGGCGTCGTTCTTGATTTGAACCTTGGGATCGATCCGCAGCACGGCCTCGGCGCGGCGGCCGGCGAGGCGGGTCAGCTCGATCGAGCCGATTTTCACGCCGGCCATGCGCACTTCGTCGCCCTGCTTGAGTTCCTTGAGGCTCTCAAAACCGGCGATGAGGGTGTAGCCTTTGTCACCGAAAACCCGGCCGCCACTGAGGGTTTGGAACGTGACCCAGATGAGAGCTAATCCAAGGAGGAAGAAGAGCCCGACGCGGGCGTTTTGTTGCGAGTTATTCATGGTTTTGTCTCCAGGTGTTTAAAGCGGGGATTTTTCAAATCGATTTTCGGATTGAGGAATTCAGCGACGCGCGGATCCTTCGACGTTTTCAGATCTGCCGGCGGCCCGAGGCTGATGAGTTCGCCATCCATGAGGATGCCGACGCGGTCGGCGATGCCGAAGGCGAGTTGGCGATCGTGCGACACGACGATGGTCGTGACATGATACTCTTCCTTCAGCGTCGCGATGATTTCGCTGATCGTGGCGGAGGTCACGGGGTCGAGTTCGCTCGTGGGTTCGTCGTAAAGCATGAGCTGGGGCTCCATCACCAGCGCCCGCGCGATGGCGACGCGTTTCTTCATGCCGCCGGAAAGATCGGAAGGGGACTTTTGCTCGGTGCCGTCGAGCGAGAGAATTTGCAGGGCATGCATCACTTTCTCGCGGATGCCGGCTTCGTCCGCGACTTGGTGCTCGCGCGGGTAGAGCGCGAGGTTGTCGTAAACGCTGAGCGAGTTGAAGAGCGCGCCGGACTGGAACACGAGCGCCATGCGCACGTGTTCGCGGGTCTCCTCGGAGGAAGCGTCCTTGCCGTCCAACATCACGCGCCCGGAGGTCGGCAACTCGAGGCCGACAATGTGTTTCAGGAGGACGCTTTTCCCCGAGCCGCTCGGGCCCATGAGCACGAAGATTTCACCGGGCTCGACGGAGAACGTGACGTCCTTGAGCACCTTGAGGGGGCCGAAATTTTTCGTCAGCTTCTCAATAGAAACCCCGACGGCGGGCGTTTCCACCGACGTGAACGGATTGCGGGTGGCCCCGGCGGGGCAGGGTGAGGAGGGCATGATCACGTGAGGACCTGCGTGACGAAGTAGTCGAGCACGAGGATGAGAATGAGGGAGACGACGACGGCACGCGTGACGGAGGCGCCAATCTCGCGCGGACCACCGCGGGTGTTAAGGCCGATGTTGCAACAGACGAGCACGATGACGAAGCCGAAGAGCTCCGCCTTCATCAGGCCGTTGATCACGTCGGAGAAATGCGTGTAGTGCCGCAGCACGGAGAAGTAGGACTCCGGCTGGATGCTGATGATCTTGGTGTAGTTCGAGACGATCGCGCCGCCGAACCAGCCAACGAGGTCGCCGATGATCGTCAGCACGGGCATCATCACGAGCACCGCGGCGAGCCGCGGCAGCACCAGCATCCGCGCGGGCGGGATGTTCATGGTCTCAAGCGCATCGATCTCCTGGTAAACCTTCATCGACGCCAACTCCGCCGCGATGGCTGAACCTACGCGGCCGGCGAGCAGGATCGCGACCATCACGGGTCCGAGTTCGCGGGCCATCGAGAGGCCGACGAGCGAGCCGATGAATTGCTGCGTGCCGACATCCTGCATCGAGCGGCCCGCCTGCAGCGCGAGCACGCCGCCGATGAAGAAGCTCAGGATGGCGACAATCGGCAGCGTCGTGTAGCCAATCAGATAACATTGCTCGACGAAGCGGCCGAACTGCCGCGGCAGGGTGGCGGCATAGGAAAGCGAGCGCGCGAGCAGCAGCCAGGTGGTGCCGAAACCTTCAAGGATGGCGTTGAGTTGTTTCATGTCATGGAGCTGTCAGAGTGGGCACGTTAGCGTGTTTCGACCGAAAATCTAACCAGAAGAGCCGCCAGCCTGCGGCAGGTGTGTGGCGGAGCGCCACGAGGCCGTTGCCGAACGCGATGCGGCGCTCTCCGGCGCTGGTCTCGACGCTGAACACTGGGCCGAGGTGAAATTCTTCGCGGTGCTCGGCGTCGTGCCGCTCCCACGTGATGCCGTCCCACAGGACTGACGTGCGCACGTCGCCGGGCGCACGTTGGTCGAAGCGCACCAGCGAGACGAGCGGCGACCACGCCGCGCGGACTTTCTCGTTGCCGGGGAAAAACACCTCGAGCGGGCTGGGAAACTGCCACTGGCGGCGACCCGCACCGTTGTCCCACACGCTGACGAGCGGCCAGACGTGCATGATGGAGGCGGCGGGGAGGTTCGGGTTCGTCGGGCTGCGCTGCACGCGCGACCAATAGAGAAAATAGAGGAGTTGCTTCTTAGTTTCCGCGACGCCATCCGCAGTCCAACGCAGCTGCTTGAGCAGTGGCCATGCAATCCAAGTCTTGTCGTAGCCGCCGATGTTCGAGTGCGTGTAGAGCGGGGCCCAGCGGTTGACGTAGTGGTTTTCGCCGCGGCCCGGCACCAGCAGCGGCCCCAGGTAACGCGCCTCGTGATAGCGCTCGGGCGCCGTGCGATCGGTGTAGCCGAAGAAAGGCCAGAGGAACGTCTCGCCGCGGTAGCCCGGGCCCGACGCGTGCGCGTAGAACGGCAGCGCGGCATACTCGCGCACCGGCGGCGTGCCATCGGGTGCGTCGGCCGCGGGTTGCGTGGTGTTGTTGTAGCCAAGCGGCCAGAGATAAAATTCCTGCCGCGACACACCGGGCCGATCCTGCCAGCCGAACAGCGGCCACAGCGCAAGGCCGCTCGCCGCGCCGCGCGTCACGCGCACGAAGGGCCACGGCGTCGCCGTCGTGACCGCGCCTCTTTTATCCGACTGGAAGTAGAGCGGCCACGCGACCCACGACAGCCGGTCGAAACCGAGCCGGTGTTTCATCGTGCCGGCGATGGGGAAGAGCGCGTGATAACTCGTCGCAGGGTCGCCCGTGTCACGTGAAAACCAGAACGGCCAGAAGTCGAAGCCCTCGCTGCGTTCGAGGTCGCTTTGCGGCGCGGGTGCGCTGGCGCGGCGACCGGAGCGGTTGATCAAGTTGAGCACACTCCACCGGTAAGTTTCGTCGGCGGCCGAGTAGGAGAACACCGGGTAAAGAAACAGTGCGGAACGGAAGTCGCCGCGAGGGCCGGTCGTTTGCACCCACAACGGTCGCAATCCGGACTGCGTGCCGCCCTCCGGCGCCGGTCGCGAAAACAACAGCGGGCCGCCGGCGTTCCACGACTCGGTGCGACCGGCCGGATCGGTGTGTCCGACGAAGAAAGGCCACACGTTATGTTCACGATCCTCCGCGTCTGCGCGCACGCCAGCGACCGCGGCGGCGAGGCCGAGGAGAGCGGTGAGGCGGAGGAAGTTCATAGTGCAGAGAGCGAAATCGGCGCGCGAAGCGCACCGTCGTCGTCGGGCTGAGCCGGCAAGGCCCGAAGACGCAGGAAATCAGGTTCAGACGTTGGCAATTCGGCGGGCAGGTGCAAATTTTATGTGCTTCATGTGGAACTGCATTTGGCGCCCAAGTTCCCCGGAACCGTCGCCCTGCCGCGCCTATCGGAGAGGCCGATCAAACGACCAGGCTTGCGCCGGGTGCGAGCACACGAAACTCATCTTCGGTCACGCCGGCTTCGCTGCGCGCCGCAGCGAGCGCCTGCACGGGTGCTTCACGCGGCTCGTCACTCAACTGAAACGTGCCCCAATGCATCGCCACGCTCTGCCGCGCGCCGACCTGGCGGTGCGTGGCGACGGCTTCGGCCGGATTCATGTGTATCGGCGCCATGAACCACCGCGGCTCGTAAGCGCCGATCGGGATGAGCGCGAGATCGGGTGTGCCACAGCGGCGGGCAATCGCGCGGAACGATTCGGCGTCATAACCCGAGTCGCCGACAAACCACACGCGCTTCGCGGTCGAAGCCGCGCCGAGCGTGAGAAAGAATCCGCCCCACAGCCGGTGGTTGCGCGGCGTGCCGAAGCGATTGCTCCAATGCCGCGTGGGCGTGAGCGCGATCCCGAGATCCGGTGAAAAAGCGTGCGACTCCCACCAGTCGAGTTCGACGATGCGCCGCGCACCCGCCCCGGCGAGCAGATCGCGATGGCGCAGCGGGGCGATGAACACCGGATCATGCGCGACGGCGCATCGCAATGGTCGTAGTGATCGTGGCTGAGCAGCACGGCGTTGATCGGCGGCAGTGCATCGAATGCGATGCCCGGCTCATGCGCCCGGCGCGGCCCGGCCCACGGCAACGGGCTGGCACGTTCGGAGAAGACAGGATCGAACAGAAGATTTCCCCGCGTTGTCTGGAGCAGCTAGGTGGCTTGGCCGAGCCAAGTCGCCACAATATCATCCCCGCACGGTGCGGGCGGCAGAGGTTGCGACGCCAGCGGGACGTGCGTCGGCCACCGCGTGCCGCGGCTCGTCAGTCGCCAGCGAAGCACGTCGAGCCAGGTTCGATTGACGTGCTCCCGGCTGAAAAATGTTTTCCCGTTGAAGTGATCGGAGAGCGGCGGTGTCATCGCGCGTGGTCGTTATGAAGCCCGATTCGTTCGCGACGCAAATGTTTCAACCGGAGGATGCCTCATGCGCATAAGCGGTGGAGTGGCGCGCGGCATCCCGCTGGTGGCGCCCAAGGGCGACGCCGTGCGCCCCGCGACCGACGGGATGCGACAGGCGGTGTTTTCAAGTCTCGGCGCGGGCGTCGTGGGCGCGCGGTTCCTCGATTTGTTCGCGGGCAGTGGGGCGTATGGACTCGAGGCAATGAGCCGCGGCGCAGGCTCGGGTGTGTTTGTTGAGCAGAATGCCAAAGCCGCTGCCTGTGTGCGGCAAAACCTCGCCGCCGTCTGTAAAAGCGCGGGTCGCGACGCGCGCGAGTTTGCCGTGCTGCAAACCGATGCGCGCACCGTGCCGTTGGGTGGCGTCGAGGTGCCGGGCCTCGTGTTCATCGATCCACCTTACGAGATCATCGCAGAGATTGCGCCGGCGTTGTTCGTGCGGCTCGGGAAGGCATTGGCGGCGAAGCCGGACGCGATCGTGGTCTTCGAGATGCCGGGCGAAATCGAACTCGCGCCGCCAGGCTGGACGCAGCTGAAGCGGCTCGGTAAAGGCGCACGGCAGCCGACGGTGGCGTTTTTCCGACGGACGCAAGCTACGCCCTGAGTCTGGTGAGCAATGCAGTGCGGAGGTCCTCGACGTCCCAGTAACTTTTTACAACCGACGAGAGCCCGGGTATCGCCATGTCGGCGAAGAGACGGCCGCCAAGATTTTTCACGTGGTAGCCGCCGAGAAAATCGCGGTTGATGGGTCCCTTGGTCGCCTTGAGTTCGCCGAGGCGCCGTTCCTCGGCGAGTGCGGCCAGTTGGTAGTAGTGGTCACCAACGAGATTTTGCGTGGCGCTCGGGTTCACGACGATGCGGCCGAGGAGATGGACGAATTGTTGCAATAGGCGACCTCCGTGACCGTCTGCGACGGGCGCGCCGCCGATGTAGAGTGAAAACAGCGGCTGGAAATACGCATACTCGATCAGGATGAGGCGACGCGCGCCGGCCGGACCGCCAGCGGCGGCCGAGATTTCCGCGGCGAGCGCGGCGCGGCTGGCGGGCGAGACGGTGGCGTGATCGAGGACGAAGCCGCCGGCTTGGATCGCCATTCGCTGGATGACCTTGGCGACCATCGAGCGGGCGAGCGTGCGGGAGTTCGGCTCGAATTTGCGCGCCACGTCGTAGAGTCGAGTGACAGTTGCCATCGCTTCGTCGCCGTGACCGTCGAGCGCTTGGAGGCTGGCGATGGCGACGGCGAATTGGGAGTAGGAGCGCCCGGGTTGAAACGCGATGATCGGCGAGGCTGGGTCTGGCGGCGTGAGGTCACCGATGCGGGGTTGGGCGGCGAGTTCGTCCCACCAAGCGCGGATGGGTGCGAGGGTGACCCATTCGGCTTCAATCTCGGCGCGATGGTTGCGAAGATATTGGATCCATTTTTCCGGATTGGCGACCATGTCGCCCATGGCCGCACCGATTTGCAGCTTCGGCGGTTTGACAGCGTTGGCGGCCGGAGTGTTTTTCGCGTAGCGCAGAAAAATTTGGAACGTCGCCTCGTCGCTCGGCAGCGCGGGTGAGAGTTCGTCCATCGTGAGCGGACGGCGCACCGCGGGCTCGTCCCACGTGAGGTAGGCGAAGTTCGCGAGCACGAGGACCCAGAGCGCCGTGAGCTGTGGCCAACGCAGCCAGCCGCGCCGGTTGCAGAAAATCAGTGCTGCGAGCGGCAACACGAGGGTGGCACCGAGCGTCAGTAACATGACCACGCGGGATGCGAGGTGATGTTCCGAGACGAGCGGGCCAATGACCAGTGCGGTAGCGAGGACGTTGAGTATGCCGAGAAAACTCAGACATACGCCGAGCGCAGCGATGCCCATGGCACGGACGAAGCGTTGCGGAAGCGCTGAAGCAACCTGCGAAGTGCCGGGCGGGGTAGGCACGGAATCACTCATGGGATAAAGTTGAAGGTTCGGAGGTGCCGATTTGTAACGGTGACCCTGCGGAGCGAAAGAAGAATCAGAGTATGGTGTGGCCCCCTTGGCGGCCGCAGGTCGGGATTACATCAAACCGAGCTTGCTGCGGATGACCGCCAGCGCGGCGATGCACGCGGTCTCGGTGCGCAGCACGCGCGGCCCGAGGTGCACGAGCGTGAAGCCGCTACCACGCAGCGCCTCGCGATCGCGCGCCGACCAGCCGCGCTCGGGTCCAATCGCGAGCACGACTGAAGTGTCACCCATTAGGTGACACTGGCTGAGGGGCGAGGGGGACTCGTAGTGGTCGAGCGCCAGGCGGATCTGATTTTTTGCAGGCGTTCCGAGTGTGTCGACGAGCGTGCGACCATGAGTGACATCGGGCAGGCGGGTGTCGAAAGCCTGCTGCGCGCCGTCAAGCAAGTGGCGGCGCCATTCGCCGGACGACCAGAGCGTGCTGCTGGCGTAACTGGGCTCGCTTTTCTCGGTCGCGACAAAATGAAGCGCAGCGACGCCCAGCGCAGTGGCGTCGCGCAGGATGTCGCGTGCGGTTTGCGGACGGGGCAGGCCAATGATGAGCGTAATAGGATCAAGTGGCGGGGGTGGTGGACCCCACGTGAAGGTGAGGGTGAGCGTGCTTTCGTCGAGCGCGGCGAGGGTTCCCTTGCCGCGTGGGCCGTTCACGAGGCCAGCGTCGAATGTGTCACCGACCTTGCGGCGCAGCACGTCGAGGATGTGCTCTGAGCGCGGATCGCGACGCGGCAGTGGCGCGGTAGTCTCAGCAGGTTCGAAGAGGATGAGGTTCACGGACGGAAGTGAGATTGTGGGTTGTGCGAGACGTGTCGCGACGTAATTTTCCAGGCGGTGGGATGGCAGGGGCGTCAAAGCCGTTGACGGCGCGTCGAGGGAACGAAAGTTTGCGCGGATGGAAGAATTGCCACCCGCCTTGCCGTCAGCCTCCGTGTCAGCAGAGACGTGGACGAAGCCGACCGCTTGGCAGCGGCTGGCAAAGGCGCTCGGGCCGGTGGGTGTGGTGCTGGTGATGATCGCGAATTTTTTCGGGAAGATAAAATTCCTGCTGCTGCCGATCCTGAAATTTGGGCTGCCGGTGTTGAAGACCGGCGGCACGATGTTCCTGTCGATTGGACTTTACGCAATGACCTGGGGGTGGCCGTTCGCCGTGGGTTTCGTGCTGCTGATTTTCGTGCATGAGTGCGGCCACCTGATCGTAGCGCGGCAGTTCGGGCTGAACGTGAGCGCGCCGATGTTCATTCCATTCATGGGCGCGGTCATCGTCCTGAAAGATCAGCCGCGCAACGCGTGGATGGAGGCGTGCGTGGGCATCGGCGGACCGCTGCTCGGCACGCTCGGTGCGGCGGTGTGCGGCGGGATCTTCATGCTGACGCGGCAGCCGCTGTTTCTCGCCCTGGCCTACTCAGGATTTTTTCTGAATCTCTTCAACCTCGCGCCGATCGGGTTTCTCGACGGCGGGCGCATCACCACCGCGATCTCGCCGTGGCTGTGGGTGGTCGGGTTGCTGATTCTGGGGGCGATGATATTTACGCACCCGAATTTTTTACTGATCCTGATTTTGCTGATGGCGCTGCCGCGTGTGTGGTCGCTGTTTCGCGCGAAGACGGACGACGAGAAACGGTATTTCGAAGTGACCGGGGAGCAGCGGGCGACGATGGCGGTGCTTTTTTTCGGGCTCGTGGCACTGCTTGTGTTTGGCATGCACTGGGCGCACATCGTGCCGCCTTTGGCGGGCGGCCGCTGAGAAGCGCTCCCACCCACCGAGAACTGAGGGTTGCGCACAGCGCTGCGGGCTTGACCGCCCTCGCGGCTGCGCGAAGCTTCCCGCCGCGCCTTGCGGGCGTAGTTTAGTGGTAAAACTCCGCTCTTCCAAAGCGGTATCGTCGGTTCGATTCCGTCCGCCCGCTCCATAGGTAAAATAGGTAAGTGCAGCAGAAATGCAGCAGAATTGACCCTTTTTTGCCCTAAAACGGGCCGTGGTTCGCGTGAAACTCGGTTGATTCTGGAACGCTGCAAGAACGGCCGGCCCAACGGATTGCTGACCGCCCATGTTAGATTGTCGGAAGGACTCCCCCACGGCACGAGCTACCCGCGCGCCGGCGGTCTGCCTCTTCGGTTCTGCAAGTTTTCCAGTCTGACCCACACGCAGGGGATCGAGGAACATCACCTGATCGGTGCAACTGTGCGCGTTTACTCGCCGGCCAAAACTGTCGCTGACTGTTTCAAATTTCGCCACAAGATCGGCCTCGATGTCGCGGTGGAAGCGCTCCGGGATGGCTGGCGGGAGAAAAAATTCACGCTCGAACAGCTTGCTGAGTCGGCCCGGCTCTGCCGCGTGCGCCGCGTCATTCAGCCTTACCTCGAAATGCTCACGTGACAGAATACCAAAGTAAGTTTCGGCACGAAACCAAAGTAACTTCGGTGCCGCTATGTCGCTGACCCCTCAACGCGGCCCTGTCCCGCAACCGGCCAGCAGCCCGGGTCACGGGCATGAAGAAATACATTGGAATCCGCGGCAGGGGAAAATGGCCTATTATCCTATTGCTTCGGCAACGGTTGCCTCATGTTCATGCCGCGGCATGACAATATCATCCAGCGGCT
>OCZT010003433.1_pt1 | contig 16175 bp, 16 predicted proteins | sample 1539031 | NCBI WGS metagenome assembly OCZT01 (sample SAMEA3539308, study PRJEB22396) | soil metagenome | biome: tundra; feature: field; material: soil | place: USA | collected 2010-05 | depth 0.15 m | reverse complement strand
CCTGAGCGCACAGCTGCGCCGGCCCGCCTCGGGCGCGCGCAGCGTGCACGGCAGGCGCAGAGGCCCGGCAGCGCCGATGTCGCACGACGCGGCGGCGGACTCGCGCGCCGCGTTCGTGCTAGAAGTGCGCGCATGTCCAGCGAGGGCCAAGCGACGGCGGCCGCGACGCTGCGCGAGCGGCGCGAGGCGGTCGTGCGCGAGCACATGGAGTCGGAGAACGTGCACGACTTCGACACCACGATCGGCACCTTCGAGCACCCGCGCTACGAGATCATCCCGACGGGGGACGTGTATGACGGAGAGGCCGAGGTCCGCCGCTACTTCGCCGAGACGCGCGCCGCCTTCCCCGACCAGCGCAACGAGCTGATCGCGCTCCACCATGCCGATGATGCGGTCATCGCGGAGTTCTACCTGCTCGGCACCCACCTGGGGCCGCTGCGCGCGCTGCCCGCCACCGGCCGCGCGTTCCGCTGCCGGATGACCGCCTTCTTCATCTTCGCTGGCGATCGCATCGTGTGCGAGCGCGTGTACTTCGATCAGCTCAGCCTGCTGCGCGAGCTGGGGCTGGCCCACGAGCCGACCTCGCGGCTGGGCCGCCTCACGATGCTGCTGAGCCATCCGCTCACGATCGGGCGAGCCCTCATCCGCAGCCGCGCAGGCCGCCGCTGAGCGACGGGGTCAGTCGTCGAGGGCGAATACGGGCCAGCGCCCGGGGACGCCCTTGAGCTCGTGCGGGCCGCGGTCCTCGAACTTCAGCGGCCCTCCCACGACGGTCCCGTAGACGGTCCCCGACACGAGCACCTCGCCCGGTTCGGCCAGTCCGCTGACGCGCGAGGCGATGTGGACGGCCATGCCGCCCACATCGTCACCGATCAGCTCGCACTCGCCCGTGTGCATGCCGACGCGGACCTCGATGCCGAGCTCCCGCGCCGCCTGCCTGATCGCGAGCGCGCAGCGGAGCCCGCGCGTGGGTGGGCCGTCGAAGACGACCAGGAAGCCGTCGCCCACCGTCTTGACCTCTCGGCCCCCGAAGCGAGCGAGCTCGACGCGCACGCGCTCGTCGTGGTGGGCGAGCAGATCGCGCCAGCGCCCGTCGCCGAGCCTCGCCGCGCGAGCCGTCGCATCCACGATGTCCGTGAACATCACCGTGAGCAGGACGCGCGTGAGCTCACCGCCGCGGCGGCCGCCCGTGAGGAACTCCTCGACCTCCTCGACGATCGCATCGGCGTCGCCGACGAACGGGAACGAGTCGACGCCTTCGAGCTCGACGTAGCGGGCGCCAGGGATGTTCTCGGCGAGGTAGCGGGAGTGGCGCACGTCCCAGGAGACGTCGCGCGCCCGGTGCATGACGAGCGTGGGCACGCTCACCCGGGGCAGCGTCTCGCGCACGTCCACGTCGGACAAGGCCTTGAACATCAGCCGCGCCTCCACAGGGCTCGCGGCCAGGCGCTGCATGCGCGCGAACCACTGCATCATCGCGGGGTCGTCCGCCACCGACGGGGCGAGGGTGGCCAGCACGGGGCTCGTGGGCTCGCCCCACGCGCTCACGTTCGCATCGGTGATCAGCTCGCGCTCCTCGCGCCGCAGCGCCCACTCGTAGTCCGGCGCCCAGCTCGTGCGTGCGACGGACGCGTACATGATCAGCGCGCCCACGCGCCCGGGGTGGTCGGCGGCGAGCTGGGCTCCGACGGCTCCGCCGAGCCCGTAGGTGAAGAGGGCAGCGCGTTCGCTGCCAGCGGCGTCGAGGACGGCGAGCGCATCCTGCTCGTCCTGCTCGAGCGACTGGCCCTCCTGCAGTCGGTCGGAGAGCCCCGTGCCGCGGCGGTCGAAGAGGATCACCCGGTTGAAGACCGCCAGGCGCTCGAGGAAGCGGCGCATCGCCGGCGCCTCCCACAGGTGCTCGATCTGCGAGATCCAGCCGGGGAGGAACAGCATGTCCAGCGCTCCCTCGCCGGTGACCTGGTAGGCGATGCTGGCATCGCCGCTGAGCGCGTAGCGGGTCGTGGGGACCATTCAGTCGGCCTCGATCAGGCTGCGGAAGGGGGCGGCCGGCTCCGCCGAGGCGCCCGCCGCGTGCACGCGGTCTGTGAGCCAGTGATCGGAGGTCACCACGCGGACCGCACCGGGCTCGGGGTCGGCGAGCAGGAGGCGGACGATCTCGTCATCGGCGGAGTCACGCCGAGGCCGCGGGGCATGGGCGATCTCGATGACCGTCGAGCGGATGGGCGGCGAGGGCGGCTTCTCGAAGACCACGGTCACGTCCGCGCCACTGGCCGCCGCCCAGCGCTCGAGCATGTCGACCAGCCGCACCATCGCCGCGTGGCGGTCCTTCCACCACGCGTCAGGGCGCGTTCCGATTACGTTCATGCCGTCGATGAGCCAGCGCACGACCCCCAAGCCTAGTGGTGTCGCGAGCCGGCGCCGGAAGCGCGGCGGCCCCGCGTGGCGCGGCGGCGGCGATCCTGATGGAGTGCGCTCCTGATGCGGCTCGAGGGCATACAGACCGGGGACATCGTGGAGGTCGACCACAAAGGCCGGCGCTTCCACGCCATCGTCACCGGGCAGGCCCCCGGCGGGCTCGCGCTGCAGCCGACGGACCGGCGCGTCAACCATTACAGCTGCCGCAGCCGCGAGGTGATCGGCCACTGGGCCAAGCGCGGACGCCCGCGTCAGACGAGCGAGCCGCTGCGGCCGTCCCCGCGTCAGCTGGAGCTCGACATCGCCGAGGAGCTGCCCGGGGAGCCCTGAGCGCCTGCGAGCCCGAGCGGGAGCCGCTCAGGCGCCGGCGGCGCCCGCTGCCGCCCACGCGTCGGCGGCGTCCTGGAGCCGGTCGTCCCCCCAGAACAGATCCTCTCCCACGAGTACCGTGGGGATCCCGAAGACGCCGCGCGCGGTCGCCTCGTCGGTGGCGAGGCGCAGCGCGTCCTTGATGGTCGCCTCGCCGAGGGCGGCCTCGAGCTCGGCCGCGTCGATGCCCGCGCGCTCCCCCGCCTCGCGCACCACATCGAGCTCGGCGAGGTCGCGGCCCTCGCGGAAGGCCATGCGCATGGCGCCCAGCGCGAACGGCCGCAGCGTCCCTCGCGAGTCCGCGAATGTCATCGCCCGGGCGATCGGGAGGTCGTTCGTGGGCCAGGGATCGGGCCAGCGGATCGGCCCGTGGCCGTATGAGGCCGCGCGCCGCTCGCAGTCGGCGATCCCGCTCGCTCGCTCATCGGTGAAGCCCCAGGAGGTGCGCCCGGTGGCCCTGAAGACGAACGCGGCGGTGACGGGGCGCCAGCGCGCCTGCGGCAGCACCTGCTCGATGCGCTCGGCCGCCAGCCACGAATACGGCGACATCGCGGCGAAGTAGAAGACGGGCGCGGGGCCGAACACGCGCGGATCATCTCGCATGCACGGGCCGCGTGCGGGATCGGTTCCCGCCCGCCCCGGGGGCCCGCCGTGGGCCCGTCCGGCGTGCGCCGAAGTCGCACGGGGCGCTCGCCCGCGCGGGACAGCTAGGGTCCAGGGCGTGAGCAACCGCGTGCTCCTCGTCTCCTGGGAGTACCCCCCCGTGATCGAGGGCGGACTGGCCCGGCACGTCCGCAAGCTGGCCGAGGCGCTCGTGCGCCAGGGTGTCGTCGTGGACGTGCTGACCCGGAGCACCGGGCGCATCACCGACGCCCAGGAGGCGGCGGAGGAGCGTGGAGGGGTGAACGTGCATCGCGTGCGCGAGCCCGGCTGGCCGCGCGACCTCGACCGCTTCGTGGCCTGGGTGGAGCAGATGAACGCGGACATGCTCGCCGCGGGCGAAGCGCTCGCCCAGGAGCACTCCTACGACCTCGTGCACGGTCACGACTGGCTCGTCGCCCAGGCATCCTCGGCGCTCGCGGATCGCCTGCACGTGCCCTACGTGACGACCATCCATGCGACCGAGCACGGCCGCCACCAGGGTTGGGTCGACAAGCCGCCGCAGTCCCACATCCACGCGGTCGAGCGCTGGATGGCCCGCCGCGCAGACGCGGTGATCGTGTGCTCGTACTACATGCGCGGGCACGTCGCGGACATCTTCGACATCGACGAGCGGCGCGTGGCGGTCATCCCCAACGGGGTCGATCCCAGCGAACTTCGACCCAGCGGCGACCTGCAGGCGCTCCGCCGCGAGTTCGCGGCGCCGCACGAGAAGCTCGTGCTGCTCGTCGGCAGGCTCGTCTACGAGAAGGGCTTCCAGCTCGCGCTCGACGCCCTGCCGGGCGTCATCGAGCGGGTCGGCGACGTGCGCTTCCTCGTCGCCGGCAGCGGCACTCACGAGGCCGAGCTGAAGGCGCAGGCAGAGCGGCTGGGGCTGTCCGGCCACGGCACCTTCCTGGGCTGGATCGGCGACGACGTGCTGCACTCGCTCTACCGCATCGCCGACCTGTGCGTGGTGCCCTCGATCTACGAGCCGTTCGGGCTCGTCGCGCTGGAGGCGATGGCCTCGGGCTGCCCGTGCATCGTCGCCGACACCGGCGGCCTGCGCGAGGTCGTGCCCGTGGGCGAGCGCGTGGGGCTGCGCTTCAACGGCGGCGACGCCGAGCACCTCGGCGTGATGATCGAGCGGCTGCTCGTCGATGACGAGCTGCGCGACAGGCTCGTGGCCGAAGCATCCGAGCACGTTCTGAGCTTCGACTGGGACGACATCGCCCAGCGCACAAGGGGTATCTACGACGAACTCGGCCGCCCGGCGGCCAGGGAAGGAGCAGGCAGGGGATGACGGAGAAGCTGATGGGCCTGATGCAGGACGACTTCCCGCTGACGCTCAACCACATACGCCGCCGGATGCGCTCGTGCAACGAGGGCGCGGAGGTGGTGACGCTGCTCGAGGATGGCGACGTCGCCCGCATCAGCCAGGTGGATCTCGCCGATCGCATCGACCGGCTCGCGCGCGCCCTGGGCGCGCTCGGCATCGAGCAGGGCGACCGCGTGGGCACCTTCGCCTGGAACAACCAGCGCCACCTCGAGCTGTACTTCGCGGTGCCGTGCACGGGCTCGGTGCTGCACACGCTCAACGTGCGGCTGTTCGCCGAGCAGCTCACCTACATCGTCAACCACGCAGAGGACCGCGTGATCTTCGTCGACGACTCGCTCGTGCCGGTGCTGGAGGAGCTCGCGCCCACGTTCAAGACCGTCGAGCACTACGTGGTCCTGGGCGACGGCGACGCAGGCACGCTGCCCGGCGCCCTGCGCTACGAGGAGCTGCTCGAGCAGGCCGGTCCCGGCCGTCACGAGTACCCCGAGCTCGACGAGCGCCAGGCCGCGGCCTGCTGCTACACGAGCGGGACGACCGGCAATCCCAAGGGCGTCCTCTACTCCCACCGCTCGATCAGCATGCACTCCTCGGCCACGCTGATGACGGACGCCAACGGGCTCTCGCGCGCCGACCGCGTGCTCGCCGTGGTGCCCATGTTCCACGCCAACGCGTGGGGTCTGCCCTACGGCGCAGCCCTCGCGGGCGCGGACCTGATCCTCCCCGACCGCTTTCTCGGGGCCGAGCACCTGGCGAAGCTGATCGCGGCCGAGCGCCCCACGCAGATGGGTTGCGTGCCCACGATCTTCGCCGACCTGCTGCGCTACGCCGACACGCATCCAGAGGTGGACCTGACGTCGCTCACGAACTGCGCGTGTGGTGGCTCGGCGGTGCCGAAGCAGCTGATGAAGGACTTCGAGGAGCGCCACGGCGTGCACATCTTCCAGGCCTGGGGCATGACCGAGACGAGCCCCGTGGCCACCTACTCGCGACCGCTGGAGGGCGAGCACGACGGCGCCTACTGGGACGCCCGCGCCAAGCAGGGGCGCCCGCTGCCGTGGGTGGAGCTGCGCCTGGTCGACGGCGCCGAGGAGGTGCCCTGGGACGGCGAGTCCACGGGCGAGATCGAGGTGCGCGGCCCGTGGATCGCGGCGAGCTACTTCCGCGACGACTCCGGCGAGCAGAAGTTCGACTCGGGATGGCTGCGCACGGGCGACATCGCCGCGGTGGACACGAAGGCGTTCGTGCAGATCACCGACCGCGCCAAGGACGTGATCAAGTCGGGGGGCGAGTGGATCTCCTCGGTCGAGCTCGAGAACGAGCTGATGTCCCACCCCGACGTGATCGAGGCAGCTGTGATCGCCAAGCCCGACGAGCGCTGGGCCGAGCGCCCGCTGTGTTGCGTGGTCCTGCGCGAGCACGCGGACACGAGCGCGGAGGACCTCGTCGAGCACCTGCGGGGCCGGGTGGCGAAGTGGTGGCTGCCCGACGAGTTCGCCTTCGTCGCCGAGATCCCCAAGACGAGCGTGGGAAAGTTCGACAAGAAGGTGCTCCGCGGAAGGCTCGCCGAGGGCAATCTCGAAGGCAGGGTGCTCGCCTCTTGAGGCCCTTCCACACGGCGCAGGGCCGGGGGCAGGGGGCGACCGCGGGCTGTTGCGACCGCCGATGGTGATAGACCTTGCAGGCAAGAGGCAGGCACCGGCCTGGAGACGGCGAACCAGAGACGATGCCCTGCCAGGCAGAATCGTCGTCACAACCCGCAGCAGAGGCCCTCGAAGGGGGGCCGCAGCGTTCACAACACCATCAATGGGAGGTTGGCATGACTCGGACCGATGTCATGGCCTCGAGCAGGCCACGTACAGCAGGCGCAGCGCCGATCGGGGGAGGCTCGTCCCGCATCAGGCGCGGACTCCTGATCCTTCCCGTGCTGTTGCTGATGGCGTTCGCGCTCGCGACGCCCGGTGCCGCCGTTGCGGCAGGCACCGGCACGGGATCGGAATACAGCCAGGAACCGAACAAACCCAAAGAAAAAGAAGGCACCTCGCCGTCGAAAGAAACTGCCGCTCCGACGACGAGCACCGAACCTGCGACGGCCGCTGCGCCGGAAAAAGCGAGCACGCTGCCCTTCACGGGCTTCGACCTTCGCTGGACCCTCGCCGCGGGGCTGCTCCTGATGGGAGCCGGCTTCTCGATCGTCGTCGTGCAGCGCCGCCGCACCGACGGCTCACGCTGAGCGCAGCACCGAGCTCGAACTGATAACAGCAGCGCAGCCGCCGGCCCCAGGGCCGGCGGCTGCGCGTGTCTGTGGCGGGCGGGGGCGTCCAGCGCCCACCCACCACCTTCAGGGACCCGCCCGCGCCGCCGACGGGCCTGCGGACCTAGCGAGGCCCCGGCGCGACTCCTTGCCGCGCGCGCCGAGCTACTAGCATCATGGCGCCGCCCGCCGGCAACGGGCGAGGAGCGGCGACCCGGCTTGGATCGAAAGGAATGGAACGATGAGCTTGCACCTTGGCGATACGGCACCTGACTTCGAGGCGGAGAGCACGGAGGGGCCGATCCACTTCCACGATTGGATCGGCGACTCGTGGGTGGTGCTGTTCTCCCACCCGAAGGACTTCACCCCGGTCTGCACGACCGAGCTCGGCTACATGGCCCGGATCAAGCCCGACTTCGACAGCCGCGGCGTGAAGGTCATCGGACTGTCCGTGGACGGCACGAGCGATCACGAGCGGTGGGCCCGCGACATCGAGGAGACGCAGGGCACGGCGCCGAACTACCCGATTATCGCGGACACTGATTTCAAAGTGTCCAAGCTCTACGGGATGCTTCCCGCGGACACCTCCGGCGAGGCTGGCTCGCGCACGCCGGCCGACAACCAGACCGTTCGCAACGTGTTCGTGATCGGCCCGGACAAGAAGGTCAAGCTGATCCTCGTCTATCCGATGACGACGGGCCGCAACTTCGACGAGGTGCTGCGGGTGATCGACTCGCTCCAGCTCACCGCCAACCACAAGGTCGCGACGCCGGCGCAGTGGCAGCAGGGCGATGACGTGATCATCGCCGGCTCCGTATCCGACGAGGCCGCCAAAGAGGCCTACCCCGACGGCTGGAAGTCGCCCAAGCCCTACATCAGGATCGTGCCGCAGCCGAGCTGATCGGCGCGCCCGCGGTCGTTGCTGCGGCCGCGGGCACCCGCCCGCACAGGCGCACAGGAGACCCGATGCTCTTCAGGCAGATCACCCACGACGACCTCGGATGCGCCTCGTATCTGATCGGCGATCAGCGGGCCGGGGTCGCAGCGGTCGTGGACCCGCGCTTCGAGATCGACGAGTACCTCGAGCTCGCGCGCTATCGCGCCGTCACGATCGAGCACGTGCTGGAGACGCACAACCACGCAGATCACGTCTCCGGACATGGACGCCTCGTGGCCGCGACGGGGGCTCGCATCCACGTGCACCGCGCTGCCCAGCCTGCCTACGAGCACGAGCCCTTCGATGACGGCTGGGAGCTGCAGCTCGGCACGCTCATCGTCCGCGCGCTGCACACGCCGGGGCACCGCCCCGAGCACACCGCGTTCCTGCTGATCGACACCAGCCGCGGCCCCGAGCCCTGGGCGGTGTTGAGCGGAGACAGCCTGTTCGTGGGCGACGTGGCGCGCACGGACCTGGCCGTGGAGCCCTCCTTCGGAGCTGCGCAGATCTTCCACTCGGTGCACGAGAAGCTGCTGACGCTGCCCGACGACTGCGAGGTCTGGCCCGCGCACCTGGGGGGCTCGATGTGCGGCGGCGCGAGCATGGACATGAAGATCAGCTCCACGATCGGCTTCGAGCGCCAGCACAACCCGCGCCTGGCGATCGAGCGGGAGCAGGACTTCGTCGCCCACGCGCTGGCGGAGCTCGGGCCTCAGCCACCCAACTTCGAGAAGATCGTCGCGCTCAACCGCGGGCCGCTTCTGACCGCGGGGGTGGAGGTCGCGGCGCTGTATCCCCAGCAGCTCGAGCTCAAGCGCGATGAGGGTGCGCTGCTCGTGGATGTGCGCACGGACCTGCAGTTCGACGACGTCCACATCCGCGGCTCCATCTGCATCCCCTCGTTCAGCCCCGGGTTCGGCTCGAAGCTCGCGTGGCTGGCCGACCACGACCAGGAGATCGTCTTCATCGGGCGCGACGACGCCGACGGGCGGCGCGCGGCCAACCTGGCGCTCGCGGTGGGGATCCGGAACATCGCAGGCCTGCTCGCGGGCGGGATGACGAACTGGCGCCAGGAAGGGCAGGCGGCCGAGCGGACCGAGCGCGTGAGCGTGGGGGAGATCCTCGAGCGGCTGTCCGATGACAGCGGGATGCAGCTGCTCGACGTGCGCGAGCGCAGCGAGTGGGACGCGGGCCACGTTCCCGGCTCGATCTTCATGCCCTGGCACGACATCAGGGGGATCCCCGACGGCATCGACCCCTCGCGCCCGATAGCCGTGATCTGCGCCGCGGCCGTGCGCGCGGCCACGGCCGCAAGCCTGCTCAAGCACCACGGGGCAACGGAGGTGATCCACGTGGTCGACGGCGGCGTGCCCGCGCTCGAGCGCCTCGGACTGCAGCTGCAGCCGAGCGCCGCGCCGTCGGCTCACGCGCTCGCGTAGCTGCGGGGAGTCGCGGGCGGACCCGGCGGGCGCCCCCGGTGCAGGCGCGCGGCCGACCGGGAGTAGACTCGCGCGCCACAACCAGCGAGGAGATCACGTGGCTGCGTACAGCGTCAAGAAGCTCAGCGAGATGGAGACAACGTTCGGTGGCGGGATGCGGCTCGCGCGCGCCGCGCTCGGCGTGGAGTCCTTCGGGATGCAGGTCGAGGAGTTCCCCCCGGGATTCGACAAATATCCGGAGCACAGTCACAGCGAGGACGGCCAGGAGGAGGTCTACGTGGTGCTTCAGGGCAGCGGCGAGATCGACATCGACGGGGAGCGCTTCCCGATCGACCCCGAGACGCTCGTGCGGGTCGGCCCCGGCGTCAACCGGCGCATCTTCGCCGGGCCTGAGGGCGTGCGCATCCTCGCCCTCGGAGCTGTGCCCGGCGCGGTCTACGAGGCGCCGGACTTCAGCAAGCCCGGCGCGGCCGCCTAGCCGTTTGCAGGGATCCGCGCGCAGGAACCTCTGCGCGCGGTTCGCCATTTCGCGCGAACGGGCGCGGGCGCTGACCGCGCGCTCGTCGCTGGGCGCCGCGGCTGGCAGGCGTCGGTCGAGGCCGGGTGGCCTAGGCGTGCCCTGCGCTGCGCCGCGCGGATCCGAGCACGAAGGGGACCCCGAGCGGCCCCGGTCCGGAGGTGAAGCGGCGGACCTGCTCGACGGTGAATCCGGCGGCCGCGATGGCGCCGACGGTGTCGCGAGCCAGATGGCATCCCGCGCCGAGCTGCGGCCACAGGCCCGAGCCGTCCAGGCCCGCCTGAACCGCCTTCCCAATGCTCCCTTCGGCGATCACGTGCTCGAAGAAGCGGAGCTCGCCGCTGGGCGTGAGGACGCGGTGCAGCTCGGCGAGCGCCACCTCCTGGTCGCTCACCGAGCACAGCACCAGCGAGCTGACGACAGAGTCGAAGGTGCCGTCCTCGTGGGGCATGAGCTCGGCGGTGCCGTCGACCACCGTGACGCTGATGGGCGCTGCGCTCGCGGCACCCGACGCGAGCCGCCGGAGATACGGCTCGGGCTCGACGGCGAGGACCTCGGAGACCCCGGGCGGGTAGTGGGCGAAGTTGCGACCGTCGCCGGCGCCCACCTCGAGAACCCGCCCACGCAGTCCCGCGAGCAGTTCCGAGCGCTGCCTGTCCGAGCCCACCTTCCCCGAGATGTGCGACCACACACGCGCGAACACCGGGTGCTGGTGAGCGCAGCGCGATGGCTCCTCGGCTGCCGTTGGTGTGTAGTCGAGGCTGGTCACGGTTCGACTCTAGCCTGCGCGGGCCCTCAGCAGCACGCCTGAAGAACAACTCCAAGGTTGTACACTGGACTGGCGGTCTTGGTGGTATTCGTCACCTCACCCACGCACAGGAGTTGCACGCGATGATCATTCCCAGCCCCATACCCGTCGACCTCGCAGAGCTGATCGCAGCGCGGCTGCGCGTGATCGGCGACCCGACCCGGATCCGCATCCTCGACCTGCTTCGCGACGGCGAGCGCTCGGTCGCGCAGATCACCGAGGGCCTCGGCACGAGCCAGCAGAACGCGTCCAAGCACCTCGGCGTGCTGCTCCAAGCCGGCATCGTCGCGCGCCGCAAGGACGGCAACAGCTCCATCTACAGCATCGCCGACGCCGGCGTCTACGAGCTGTGCGAGCAGGTCTGCGGTGGTCTGCAGACGCAGCTCGCCGAGCTCAACGCCGTCCTCCAGGGCGCCCGCTGAGCTCCGCACGCCGACTGCCCAGCAGCCCCGCATGATCGGCGTCACGCGCGTGATCGGCGTCACGCGGGCGCGACGGGCCTGAACGGGGCCGAGCGTACTCGCCCCCGTGCCGCCGCGAGACCCGCCGCAGAGGCTAACACAACTCCAAGCGCACACAACCCGATAGTTGTGTTATGGTGAAGGCATGAGTCGCCGCATGGACAGCTCGGATCCGCTGCCGGCGGCTTCGCCTTGGCCGCTTGAGCGCGTGCTGTTCGCGCTGGCGGGCAGCATGACGCTGCTGAGCGCCGCGCTGGCCGCCCTGGTCTCACCGTGGTTTCTCCTGTTGACGGCGTTCGTCGGAGTGAACCAGTGGCTCTACGTGCTCTTCGGCGCGTGTCCCGCGTCGCTCGTGCTGCGCCGCGTGTTCTCGCTGCGCTCCGTGCTCTACCCCCGCCGGCAGGCAAGCTCATGAGCGCGACCACCGCGGCCCCCAGCGCCGGCTCGTCGCGGGCTCCGGTCCCCCACCGGACGCAGGTGGGGCCGATCGGCCGGCTCGGGCGCTACACGGCCACGCACTTCCGCACGGTGCTCACCGGCTGGCTCGTTGTAGCCCTGGTGCTGGGGTTCTTCGCGCCGCGGGTCGAGAAGGCCCTCTCCGGGGCGGGCTGGGAAGCGAGCGGGTCGCAGTCGGTCCAGGCGCGCAAGCTCGTCGAACGCGACTTCGCGGGCCTTGGCAGCTACGGGCTGATGACCGTCGTGTACTCGCCGACGCAGAGCGTGGGCGACCCGGCCTTCAAAGCGGCGATCGCGCGGGTCGAAGGGACGCTTCGAGCCAATGGCGCGGTGCGAACGGTCGTGGCTCCCGCGCCCGGCCTCTCGATCTCTGCCGACGGCCACACCGCGATCGTGCAGGCGGGCGCAGCGCGCGACCCGAACGCAATGGTCGCCGCCGCAGACAGCCTCAAGGGCACGCTGCACAAGCTCTCCACAGGCGCTGTCGTGGTCAACCTCACGGGCGCGGCCGGGATGTGGTCGGACTTCAACGCGGCGAACCGCTCCGCGATGCTGAAGTCGGAGGTCATCTCCTGGCCTGTGACGCTCGGGATCATGCTGCTCGCATTCGGCTCGCTCGTCGCCGCGGGGCTGCCGCTGATGCTCACGATGGTGGGGCTGCTAGCAGCCGCCGGCTCCCTCTACCTCGGCACGCTGATCATGCCGATCTCGATCTGGGCGATGAACTTCGCCCTGATGTTCGCGCTCGCGCTGGGCATCGATTACGCCCTGTTCATCGTGATGAGGTTCCGAGCGGCGCTCTTCGGGTCGGACCTCGACGCGGAGGAGGCCGCAGCGGTCACGATGGACACGGCCGGGAAGGCCGTGCTGTTCAGCGGCGTGACCGTGCTCATCTCCCTCACCGCGGTGATGCTCGTCCCCAGCCCTGCATTCCGCAGCATGAGCCTGGGGATCATGCTCGCGGTGATCTTCGTGCTCGCCGCCACGCTCACCCTCCTTCCGGCGGTGCTGGCGAAGCTAGGGCCGAAGGTCGACAACCTGTCGCTGCCGTGGTCTCACTCGGGCGAGCACCGCTCGGCCCTGTTTGCGGCCTGGGGCGAGCGCCTCTGGAAGCACCCGCTGCGCTACGGGCTGCCGGCGCTCGTGGCGCTGCTCGCGCTCGCCTTCCCGGTGACGCAGCTGAGGACGTCGATGCCCTCGATCAAGGTGGTCCCCACGACGGACTCCTCGCGCATCGGCTACGGCCAGGTGCAGGCTGCGATGGGGCCCGGCGCGACCGGGCCCCTGCAGCTGATCGCCCCGGCGGGACAGGCTGCGGCGGTTGCGCGCATCGCGCACACCGACCCGGGCATCGCCCAGGTCCTGCCGACCCAGCCGGGCAGCGGCGGGCTGGCGCTCGTCACCGCGGTGCCGCGCCAGGACCCCTCCAGTCCCGCCGTCGGCGCAACGATCGAGCGGCTGCGCAGCAGCGTGCCGCGCGGGACGGTCCTCGGCGGGGCGGTCGCGGAAAACCACGACCTGCAGCGCCTGCTCTCGGCCAAGACCGCACTGGTGATCGGGGTCGTCCTCGTGCTCGGGTTCCTGCTGCTGCTGCTCGCGCTGCAGGCGCCGCTGCTCGCAGCGGCAGGCGTGCTGACCAACCTGCTCGCGACGGGGGCGGCGTTCGGCGTAGCCAAGTGGATCTTCCAGGATGGCGCGCTTCACGGGCTGCTCGGCTTCCAGCCGCAGGGCTTCCTCGACGCGTGGGGGCCGGTGTTCTTCTTCGCGATGATCTTCGCGATCTCGATGGACTACACGGTGTTCCTGCTGTCCTCCGCGAAGGAGCACTGGGACCGCAGCCATGACGCCAAGGACGCGATGGTGGGAGGGCTCGCGCACTCCGGCCGGGTGATCTTCGCTGCCGCCGCAGTGATGGTCGCGGTGTTCTTCACGTTCGCGCTCTCCGGGCCGCTGCCGCCGAAGGAGATGGGGATCATCCTCGGCGTGGCCGTGCTGCTCGACGCGACGCTCATCCGCCTGCTGCTGCTCCCCGTGCTGCTGCGCCTGATGGGCCGCCGGGCCTGGTACCTGCCGGCGTGGGCGCGGCGTATCCTCCCGGACGTCCGCTTCGGGCACTCCTAGATCTGGCCGACGCCCGCTATCGCGCAAGCGTGACCTTCGTGGCCACGCCCGCCGCAGCGGGCGCCCCGAGGCCGGTCGAGGCGGCTCGCGGGAGTACCGTGCCGCGGATGGATCGCCTCTCCCCCCGCGCAGGCGCCGCCGCTGGCGAGGGGGAACGGTCGCGGGGCGATCGCTGGCTCGCGCTGGGAGCGGGCCTGTGTGCGGCGGGGCCGGTCATGGCCTCGACGCTTCGTGCGCTGCGCGACGGCTGGGTTCCGGCCGGCGACCAGGCGATCATCGCCACGCGCGCCTACGACGTCCTCACGTCGCGAACGCCGCTGGTGGGCCAGCACTCCGACGCAGGCGCCGTGACACACCACGCGGTGTACAGCCTCGGGCCGATGCTGTACTGGCTGCTTGCGCTCCCCGTGCGCCTCGCAAGTCCCGGGTCGCTGACGCTTGCGGTGGGGCTGCTGAACACCGCAGCGATCGTCGGGGTGGTCGTGCTCGCACGACGCCGCGGTGGGCGCGTGCTGATGCTCATCACGGCGCTGGCGGTCGTTCTGATGTCCCGCTCGCTGGCCACCGAGGTGCTCCACGACCTGTGGAACCCGGCAGTGGGCCTCTTCCCGTTCACGCTGCTGATCTTTCTCTGCTGGTCGCTGGCGTGCGGCGAATACCGCCTGCTCCCGCTGACCGTCCTCGTGGCGAGCTTCGTCATGCAATGCCAGCTCGGGTTCCTGGTGCCGTCGCTCGGCGCGCTGGCGATCGGGCTGGCCGGGCTCCTCGTGTCGCTCAGATCGCCGCGCGCCGTGCTTGAAGTGAAGAATCCAGGCGGGCCGCAGCGTGTGTGGCGCTGGGCGCTCGCGGCGCTGCTCGTCGCAGTCGTCTGCTGGACCCCTCCCGCGATCGATCAGATCGAGGGCAGCCCGGGCAACGTGACGGCCATCGTCAGGACCGCCACCGCGAACCGATCCACGCTCGGTGCCACCGTCGGATGGCACGCGGTGGCGCTGGCGGTCGGCGTTCGCCCGTGGTGGCTGACGGATCCCGCGTCTCCCTTTGAAAGGAAGAACGAAGTCCGCGAGGCGCCGAGTGCCCTGGCCACCGTGTCCGCGCTGCTGGCGATGTGTGCGCTGTTGGTCGTTGCAGCGTTGGGCCTGCTCCGTCGCCGCGTCGAGCTGTGGGCCGGCGCTCTCATCGCCCTCGCGCTCTGCGTCGGCATGGCGGCGCTTGCTGCCGCGACGCCGACCACGCGGCTGCTGTCGGCCACTTTGGGCTACACGATGTGGCTGGGCTCGCCCGTTGGCATGTTCGTGTGGGTCGTCCTGGCCTGGGCGTCCGTTGCGATACTCGCTCGGCGGGTGCTGCCGCGCCGGCTCTCGCCGGCCCTGGCGTCCGCCGCCGGCGTCGCCGTTGTGGCGCTTGCCGGGGTCGCCGTCGCTGCGGCCGAGCGACCTGACGAACACCTGCAGGAGTATCGCCCGCTCGGCGCGGTGTCGGCGGCCTTGGATCGGGGGATTCCCGGCGGTCGCACGGTGCGGCTGCTCGGGTCTCTCGGCAACGCGACCTTCCGCTTCAAAATGGCGGCGCGCTATGCGATGGTGCGACGCGGGATCCGGCCCCTCTCGCCCGGTACGGACACGAGGCTCGGGAGCTGGTATCGGCTAGATCACCATCGCTACGACTGCACCGTGTATGTCGAGGACGGAAGCGCAAGTCCCGACCGCCTGGCCGTGTCGATCGCCAGCGTGACCTACAGCGGAAGCCACCCTGTGAGCGTGTGGGTCTCGCCGGCCGGATGCCCGAAGAGCAGTGCAACGGGAGGTAGCCCTCCGGCCGCCTCGTCCTCTCGAGCCGGAGGCGGCCTGACCTCGACGCAGGCGGTCGGCTTGACATGGGTCAGCTACCCGGCGCTGCTCGCGCAGGTGAGGTCGGGTCCGCTCATTCGCGTGATCATCAATCCGGCGCGCGGGGACGTGGAGATCAAGTTCCGCGATCTCTCGGAGTGGCATGCCGTCTACCCGGCGAGCGCGCAACCCGCCCTTCAGCGGCTGCTGCGCGCTCGGCACATCCGGGTGCTGTTCGTTCCCCGCCAGCCCGTGAGAGCGTCGAGGCCCGCAGCCGTCCACCACCACCTGCGCTACATCGCGGCGGGCGTGATCGGCGCCCTCGCCGTGCTCGCCGCCGGGACGTTCCTGTACGTACGGCGCCGGCGTCACGGAGGCGCTGACCTCGAGGAGCCGCGACGCGAGTGACGGACGGCTCTGCGCCCCATGCGCTCGGAGGGTGGGCAACGCTTCAGGCCGCGCGCGGTCGCCGTCGCCGCCACCTTGCTGCAGCGAGCAGGATCGCCGCAGCGGCGAGGCCGGCCGCGGCGAGCGTGATCCTGAGCCAGTGCGTTCCGGCGCGGGGCGAGCGTGATCCTGAGCCAGTGCGTT
>OCZT010003432.1_pt1 | contig 16178 bp, 11 predicted proteins | sample 1539031 | NCBI WGS metagenome assembly OCZT01 (sample SAMEA3539308, study PRJEB22396) | soil metagenome | biome: tundra; feature: field; material: soil | place: USA | collected 2010-05 | depth 0.15 m | reverse complement strand
GCGGCAAACGTGGCCGGTAAGCCGGCAAGCGGAACTCCGTATTGATCGATCGCCCTGGCAAGGATCAGCCAACCTGTATCGCCGGTGGCGCCGACGAACGACCCGTCGTAACCAGCCGAAAGGTTGTACACCGCCCCATCGCTCACCATGTAGAGATAGGGGACGCGGTAACTGGTGGTTCCAGCGGTGACCTGGATGTAGCCCTCGTAATTACCCGGATTCGGAAGGGCCCCCCCGAGAGCTACCGTGACGCTGTTCGTTTGCCCAGCCGTCAGGGTCAAGCTCGAAGGAGTGACCGTCACGCTCGCCTTGGAGTCCGTATCGCGCTGATGCACGGTGAAGGTCAGCGTTTGCGCCGTTACGGCAGTGGCCGACAGGGTGAGGTTCATGGGCAAGGTCGACGCCGCGGCCACCACGCCAAAGGAGAGCGTAGCAGGAGCGAACGTGGCGGTTGCGGCTACCGAGGCTCCCGCGTCCAGCTTGCCGGCGCCGATCGCGGTGACGCGCGCTTGCGCCCCGCCATCGGTGACGTTGGGGTTAGCCGTATTCACTACCGCGGATTTCAACTGCGCCGGCGTGAAAGCCGGGTTCTTCTGCTTCACCAGCGCCACCGCTCCGGCCACCATGCCTACGGCGAAACTCGTTCCGGTCACGCCGGTGTAGCCCGACACGTTATACATCGGGCTGTTGGGATCGGCCTTCTGCGTGGCGGTGTAAAGGTCGGCGCCGGGAGCGACCAGTTCCGGCTTGATGCCATTCGTCCCGACGGCCGGCCCGCGGGAGGAGAAACCGGCGACCACATCCGCCGTGGTGGCGTAGGCCGTGAACGTGGGGTCAAGCGTGACGGTGGCGCCCGAATTCGCATCGACCCAGTTTTTCAACGCCACGCCGTCGGTGTACCCCACCATCATGGCGGGAATGCCGGTATCCGTGGCCCCCCAACTGCTGTAGGGAGTGTCGTTGCCCGCGGATTGATAGACTACGACGCCCACGGCGCCTGCGTTCTGCGCGATCGCGATCTTGGTGCTGAAGTCGCAGGTTCCGCGTTGCACCAGCACGATCTTGCCCGTGAGCGATCCAGCGGAAAGCACCGAGCAAGCCAGGCCATCATTGCCCAGTTGCGTCACATCCTTGATGGGTGCGCTCAGAGCCGCCTGCACCTGCGGCCCATCGCCGAACAGCGCTTTCACGGTGACCAGGCCGATGGGCACAGCCAATCCGGTCGCGTGAACCGCCTGGTAGAGCGCGTGCGAGTTGGTCGAGGCGCCAACAGTGATGGCCGAAGGCGCGTCGCCCGGGGTGTGAATCGTGTTTAGCGTGGGAACGTTCGGACCGAGATTGCCGTCGTTGCCCGCCGACGAAACCACGACGAGACCACTGGCCACGGCATTTTGGACAGCCTGGGCGATCGGATCGCAGGCGTTGCCCGAATTTTGGCTGCAATTGACGGAATCGACGTCCAGAGGCCCGTAGAGCGGAGCGTCGCCCTCGCCGTATGCCATGGTGACGATGTCCATCTTGTCCGCTAACGCCTGCGTAAGCGCCGCGATCACGTTCACAGTCCTGGCGTAGCTGTTGACGCCCGGCGATCCCTGCACCTTGTAATTACCCAGAAACGCCTTGGGCGCCACGCCCTGGATGGTGGCCCTGGGTCCCGCGTTCTGCACGCCCGCAGCGATCATCGCAATCGCCGTTCCGTGACCGACGTGGTCGCTGGGCGTAACATCGTCCGGTACGTTGTTGCGCGAGTCGGGATCGGCATACGGGGCCAGCGCCACGAAACTGCGCGCCACAATCACCTTATTGTTGGTGAAACTCGTGTTCCCCAGGGGGAAACCCGATGGCGGCGTCAGCGACGAATCCTGAAACGCGGCGTGGGTCTGGTCGATTCCCGAATCGATGATCCCGATTTTGATCCCCGCGCCGGCCGTCGAGACCCCGCCCACCGCGCTCCATGCCGCCGAGGCGTTGACCAGGGCCGTGGCGGTGTCGAGATCGGGCTTCAGGGGCGGCATGTAGACCACGCGCGTGACGCCCGGAATGGAGCGCAACTGCACGGCAGTCGCGTGGTCCGTGGTCACGAAGATGGCGTTCAAGAGAATCTGCGACGTGCCGGCCACGGCCACGTTGCGGCGGGCCAGGTCATCGAGGACGCCGCGCTGAGCGGCTTGGATCCTCTGGAGGTGGGGTTGCGCCTTGGCGCTGAAAAGGTCGGCGCGGGACTGAATTTCCCGGGCTACCGGCGGGTCTTCCAGGACAAGCGCATAATCCGCCAGGCGGCTGCGCGTCTGGCCGTAGGCTGCAGATCCCAGCATGGTAAGGATTACGAACATTCGCCTCATAACATTCCTCCTAGACGTACAACTGATTTTCGCGTTTCCATTACTATAATCCAACAGTCTTGCCCCTTTAGCTTCGAATAATGTCGTCGGCCACATCCGCGGCGGCCCGCATCTCCCGCACGTCGTGCACACGAACGATATGCGCGCCCCCCAGAATGCTCGCTGCGACGGCCGCGGCGGTGGCGAACCGGGTCTCCTCGGCGGTGGCGTGCGCCAGGAATTCTTTACGGGACGGGCCCACCAGGATAGGCAGATCCAGCCCCGCCAGCTCGGCGAGGTGGCCTAGAATCAGGGAATTCTGCTCCTTCCGCTTGCCGAAGCCGATGCCGGGGTCAATCGCGATCCGCCCCCTCTCGACGCCCACGTGGCGGGCGCGGCTGACGGCCGCATCCAGGTCGCGAGTAATGGCTGCCATAGCGTCGGGCAGGGGCCCCAGTTTCGCCCACGTCTCCGGCCGCCCGCGCATGTGGTTCAGTACGAGGCCGGCATCATAGTTCGAGACCACCCGCGCCAGGTGCGGTTCGAAGGTAAGGCCGGAAGGGTCGTTGATGATCTCGGCCCCGAGTTCCAGCGCGCGTTCCGCCACTTCGGCCTTGTATGTGTCCACCGAAATGGGAATGCTCAGGCGGTCTTTCAGGCGTTTCAGCACCGGAATCAGCCGCCGCAGCTCCTCGGCGGCCAAAATGCGCGCCGAGCCGGGGCGCGTGGATTCCGCGCCGATATCGATGATGTCCGCGCCCTGTTCTTCCATCTCCAGGGCATGCGCGAAAGCGCGGTCGGGGTCGGAATACTTTCCGCCGTCCGAAAACGAATCGGGCGTCACGTTCAGCACGGCCATCAGCGCGGTCCGCTCGCCCAGCCTGACTTCGCGCTGTTTCAGCTTCCAAAAGTAGAGCTTTCTCACTCATACGAGTCTCGCACCTTAAGCGGACCGCCGTCATGGCAAGAGGGGTCCGAGTGGGGCAGGCCTTTTGGCCTGCGGACCCGCTCTCCAGCGGGTCCAGCCGGCCGGAAGGCCGGCTGTGCTCTTAAGGCCGCTACGGCGCGAGAAGGCCGGCCAGTCTCCCGACCTGCTCCGGAAGGAGCGCGATTGTGGTGTGCACCGTAAGCCCTTCGCGCTGGACCTGAACCGAACGGAGCAGGTCCGCCATAGCCCGGTCGCGCGAGGCGCCCACGGCGGCTACCGAGAAGAACGCGCGCAACGTTTCTTCGAGTTGTTGGGAGGACTCCGCCGTGCGGCCGGCGCCTAGGGCATCGATCCGAACGGCGGAATCGAGCCTGACTGCGATGGAACCGTACTCGACGAGGCGCAGAAACCGGTTCAGGTTGGCGGCATCCCCGCTGAGCGGGAACGCGACGCCCCCTTGAGCGATCGCCCAGATCTGGCTCGCGCCGGCGGCGCCGGCCGCGCGATCGAGAAGCCAGGGCGCCCCGGTCCGGCCGGTCTTGCGCTGCGCCGTAGCCGCGCGAATGGCTTGGGGCGACCCCGAAACGGCAAGATCTTTCGTAAGGAGCACCGTTCCCGGTGGCGCCTCCCGGAACGCGCCGCGCGCGATCGCGAGAACGCCCTTCCCGTTGTACGCCAGCAGCAGATAGGAAGCGTTGCGGAGCGGCCCCAGGAACGCGGCCGCGCCCGGCGGAAGCTTCTGGTAAATCGCCGACGCGCGCAATTGTTCCAGGTTCACGCCCGCCAGCGCGAGGGTGTCCGGCGGGACGCACGCTGTCAATGCGGCGTCCACCGCCTGGCGCGGCCCGGCCGTCCGGCACGAGGCCCACAGCGCAATCAAGGCGGCGGCAGCGGCGGCGGCGCGGAGTAGGCGCATTGGCTTCATGGCCCCACAAGTGGGTGTCCCCGGTCGTGTGGGGCGGGCGCCCCCGCCCGCGCGGAGGCCCCTGCCTCCGCATCCGGCAGCGGGACGAGGGCGTCCCGCGCGGTCCAGGGGGACCGCCCCACCAGCCGGACTCAGTGCGAATGGCTGAGTGATGGAGATACCCATGGCCCCACAAATCAGCGTTCGACTACTTCACCCGTATTGAAACCTTCCACCACCATGCGCGGGCGCTCACCCCTGGTGTCGGCGTGGTTCAGCTCCGTCCGGATGGTCTGCCGCTCGCCGGGCATCAGGGACACGTAGTTATCGTTGTACAGGGCCGGCAGGATGCGGTCGCCGCTCCTCTCGCGCACCGCTTTCAAGTGCACCATCAGCGCGGGCTGCGCGGATATGTTGCGCAGCTCCGTGGTCAGCAGCCAGCGGGCGCCTTGCCGCTCCACCTTGGTGGCGGCTTCCAGCTTCACCTTCGGCAAGTCGCGGATGGCGTGGTAATCGTTCTCCCGCTCGCCGCGCAGGTAGAAGTTCGTCGAGACAATTCCGGCGCCGCGCGTCAGCGTGAGCCGGATGAAATGCACGGGCGTCAGACCGGCGGGGTATTCCAGCTTGATCGGCGACGCCGTGCTGTCCTCGGCGCTGTCCAGCGCGGCGGTCTTCTCCCACTTCAACCCGCCGTCCATGTTGAGGATCTCGGCGTGCGCGCTTAACCCGCGAGCCTCGCCCGCGCTGTAATTCACCACCTCGACCGTGTCGGCCGCGGCGTTCCACTGAATGTGTAGCGGTTCGGACCCTTTCTTGGCGCCGAAGTAGCCCGCGTCGGGGTCGAAGAAGTAATCGTAGGTCTGCCACAGCAGCGAAGGCCAGGCGCAGTGGCTCATCCAGATCAGCAGTCCCAGGCGGCTCTTGCTCTGCCCTTCGAACATGCCGCGATAGGCGTCGTAATCGACGAATTGCGCCAGTGTCACCCACTCCTCGATATTGTTCGCGGCGCCGAAGCTCTGCGTGATCGCGCCGGGGAAGGCGCCGGTCAGACTGAAGTCGTGCATGGGCCAGACGTTGCCTTGGGGCCACATAGCCGATTCCGGCATTGTCAAGCGAAGGCTATCCATGGTCACCACATTCGGCGAGCCCATCTCGCTGTGAAACTTCACCGGCGGGGAAGCGAAATAGTACTTCTGCGGCTCGTTGCGATAGGGGCCGTGGCCGGTCACCACGTAAGTCCCGTTCCCTGAGGTGTTGTCGTCTGCGGAGCTGGGAATGTAGTGCAGGCCGGGGTTCAGTTCCTCGGTCAGAGCTTTGAGTCCGTCGTCGAGCGCGCGCGGCGGCATGCCCTCGTTGCGGCCGCAGTAGAGGCCCATGGAGGCATGGTTGCGAATCTTCAGAACGTAGTCCTTCGCGTTCCGCAGGAACAGGTCGTTGTCGTCGGGGTTGGGGCCGTCCGAGGGATTCGCCAGCCAGAAGTCCTGCCACACCACGATGCCGTACTTGTCGCAGGCGTCGTAAAAGGCTTCGTCGCCGGTCAGTCCCACCCAGTTCCGAATCATGGTGAAGTGTTCGTCGCGCTCGTAGCGCACGGCCACGTCGTACTCGCGGGCGCGGTAGCGCAGCATGGATTCCGAAAAGCCCCAGTTCCCACCGCGCGCGATAAAGCGCCTGCCGTTGATCCACATCTTCAGCGAGTTGCCCTCTTCGCTATAGGTGAACTGGCGCACGCCGGCCTGGAACTGCTTCACGTCCGAGACGGCCTTATCCGCGGTGGTGAACTTCAGTTCCACGGGGTACAGGTTCGGATCGCCGTAGCCGTTTGGCCACCACAGTTTGGGATTCGCCAGCCGTAGCGCGGGGTTGGTGGAGGGGTCCAGCTTGACGGTCTTTGCCGCCGACGCGTCCAAGGACACCGCGGTATCGAACGCCACCGGGCCGAAGCGAACATGCAGCGTGCCGGTCACCGGCCTCGATTCCCGGTTGCGCAACGTGGCTTGAATGGCGACGTCCGCGCGCGACGTATCGGGCAGCGGCAAAGCCGTGGTAACCAACGGATCTTCGATGGTCACCGGACCGCTTTGCGTCAGGTACACATCGGCCCATATCCCGGTGTCGCGGCCGCGAATCGTGGACATCCAATCCCAGCCGGCCGCCGCGTGATAAGTCGGATTGTCGGCGCCCAACGCGCCCCCATTCAGCGCGCGCCCGTTGCCCTTTTCCTTGACGCTTCCCGGCGTCGCGGGCTTCTCGATCCGCACCGCCAGGACGTTCCTGGCGCCGGGGTGGATGGAGTCCGTCACATCGAACCCGCCGCGCATGAATCCGCCCTCGATGCGCCCCACTTTGGCGCCATTCAGGAAGACATCGGCCTTCCAGTTGATGCCGTCGAAGTTCAGCCAGACGTGTTTCCCCTTGGCCGCGGGCGGCGCTACGAATTCGTTTCGATACCAGAAGTCGGCATAGAAGAACGAGTCCGAGATCATGAGTTGGTTATCGCCGAAATCGGGATTCGGGACCGCTCCGATATTCAGAAAGCTGGTCAGGGCCGTGCCCGGCACAGTGGCGATTACCCAGTCCTTATCCTGGAATTCCGCTTTGGAAATGGCCTCTCCTCCAGCCATGACCAGCGAATCCCGTTGGAGGCGCCACGCGCCGCCTGCCAGGCTGAGCCGGCCGCCGGCCTGTGCCGTTGGCGCCGGTTTCGGCTTCGCCACCGGTCCGCCGCGGCCGTATACTTCCATTTCGCTGAGGATGTAGCCTTCCGGCGCGGCGGCCTTAGTCATGAGCACGCGCACATAGCGCCCCTTGGCCGGCTGCGTCAGCTTGACGTCGTCGGTCAACTGCGGCGAGGCCGGCAGCGGCTGAAGGTCCGTCCATTTCGCGGCGTCGTCGGATACCTGTATTGAGCCCGCGGCGGCTCGCCGAATCCAATAGAGCGCCACGCGATCGAACGTGCACGGCGCGCCCAGGTCCACGTAAACCCACTGCTCGCCGCCGCCCGCGCTCATCCACGCGCTGGTGAAGTCAAAAGGTCCGCCAATTCTCACTCGCTCGTGGTTATCGAACAGCCTCACCTCCGCTACCTGCAACGTGGTGACGCTCGGCGCGTCGAACTCGATGCGGTAGAAGCGGCTGCGCGACGGCGCGTCGAAGGCGATGGACGGATTGAAGTTCCTGCCCGGACGGTCCGTTCCGGCGGCGTTGCCCAGTTCCTTCCATGTCTGGCCATCGTCGGAACCCGACACGGTGCACTTCCAGCCGCCGGGCTGCTGCTGGTTCGCCTGCCCGCGCGCCATCAGGTCGAACCGATCCACCTCCAGCGGGCCGTCCCCTCCTTCCAGCCCGAGTTGGAGCCACGGCTTCGCGCCCCGAAGCGTCACGGTGGAGGTAACGTTATCGTCCAGAACGAGTTCCCGTTCGCTTTTCCTGGGGACGGCGCCATCGTTGGTGGCAGTTGAGATCCAACGGGGCAGGGCAGTGCCCTTGATCCCGTCCGTCACCAGTTGCGCGGTGAGATTGTAGTCGTAGCTGCTCGAATGGTACGCCGGACGGTGCAGCGCCAGGTTCCGGTACGTGGCGCTATCGACCGCCATGACCGGCGAAAAGTCCTCTTTCGGGTCGCCCGGGTACACGCCGATGCCACGTGTGTACTCCTGCCCCTGGGCCATCAGCACGACCGATACGCCTAGCAGAAGAAACCGTCTCATTTTTCACCTCACCGCCGTGAAACCACTTATAATCTCACGCTGAGGCGGTATCGGCATCTATATGAAGATCGTAAACGCTGTTTTGTGGCTGGCCGCGCTGGTTTGCGCCGCCCGCGCGGCCAGTTCGCTCGAAACCTACGTGATCGATGTCGAAGGCGGCAAGGCCGTCCTGACGGTGTCGCCGTCCGGAGAATCCTTGCTGTTCGATGCGGGCTGGCCGGGATACGGCGGCCGCGACGTCAACCGGATCGTGGAGGCTGCCAAAGCCGCCGGCCTGAAGCAGATTGACTATCTGGTCATATCGCATTATGATATCGACCATCTGGGTGATGTACCGGCGCTGGCCGCCGCCTTCCCCGTGAAACACATCGTGGATAATGGCACTCTGCAATCCTCGGGCAAGGGCGTCGAGGCTCGATACAAGACCTTCGCCGCGGCGCGCGACGCGATGGACCACATGTCCGTCAAACCGGGAGACAAGATCCCGATCAAGGGCTTGGACGTGACCGTGTTAGAGGCTGCGACCAAAGGCATTCAGACCGCGTTGCCCGGCGCCGGAGCCGCCAATCCGGCCTGCGCCGCCATACCCCAAAAACCCGAGCTCGCCGGCGATCTCGAAGACAATATGTCCATCGGGCTGCTATTCACGCTGGGCAAGTTCCGCATGCTGGACCTGGCGGATTTGGAGGCTTTTTACCAGTACAAACTGGTGTGCCCCAACAACTTGATCGGGCCGGTGGACGTCTACCAGGTGAGCGTGCACGGCCAGGAGAAAGGCATGTCCGGGGTGCTGGAGCAGGCCATCCACGCCCGCGTGGCCATCATGGGCAACGGCGCCCGGAAGGGCGGCGATCCGCCGAGCTGGCCGATCCTTCGCGGCGCGCCCGGAATGGAAGACATCTGGCAAGTCCACCTTTCGCTGGCTGGGGGCAAAGAGAACAATCCGCCCGAAGATTACATCGCCAACCTCGACGCGGCCTGCCAGGGCAAGTGGCTCCGGCTATCGGCCCAGCCGGATGGTACGTTTACTGTCAGCAACGCTCGAAACGGTTTCAGCAAGACTTACAAGCCTCGCAATTAGTTACAGAAGGGAGCGCGCCTGTGCCAAACGACGATTCCAGCCGCAGGGATTTCCTGGGGCATGCTGTGAAGCTCGGTTCCGTACCTCTGGTCGGGACCGCATTCGCCGCCGGTCCCAATCAGTCGAAATCGGTCCCGAAAACGCAGGGTGGCAAGTCCGTCATCATCCCCACCCACGAGCATGCGGGCGATATAGACGAACGCATCGACTTCCCCCCGGGGTGGGACGTGAACGTCATGCACATGGCCGGCCACAACGCGCCGGTGATCACCCCGAAGCAACTGGCCGATCAAATGGACCAGCCCATCGGCACGAAGACGCTGCGCGAGCTCGCCCAGGGCAAGAACCGCGTCGTCATTACGTTCGACGATCTCACTCGCACCACCCCCACCTATGTGATGACCCCGTGGGTTATCAATGAGCTCACGGCCGCGGGAGTCAAGCCCGAGAACATCCTGTTCCTCGGCTCTTTCGGCACGCACCGCTGCATGACGGCGCAGGAAATCCAGATCAAGCTGGGGAAGGATATCGCCAATAAGTACGCCTGGATGAACCACAACGCGTTCGACTGCCTGAAGGAAGTTGGAACCACCAGCCGTAAGAACAAGATCCTGCTAAATCAGACGTTTATGGGGGCGGACTTAAAGATATGCCTCAGCGGCATTAAGGTACACTACGACGCCGGTTACGGCGGGGGCGCCAAGGCCGTTCTGCCCGGCGTCGCCGGCCTGCCCTCCATCGAGTTCAACCATCAGGTGATTCTGGCGGCCGCACGAGGCCGGACTTCCGGTCCGGTGAAGATCTTCAAGAACGACATGCGGCTGGACCTGATCGAAGCTGCCCAATTCGCCAAGGTGGACTTCACGGTACAGCTCCTCTACAACCAGAAGCTCAAGCCTCTGCGCGCTTACAGCGGCGACATTGTGGATGCCCACCACACGGCGGTCCGCCTGGCGGCCAAGACGTATTGCACTCCCACGTACAAGGACGCCGACATCGTAGTCGCCAACGCCTACCCGCAGTGCGCCCAGCCCTATCACGGCGGGACCTGGATCGGCCTTTCGGTGAAGCAGGGCGGCACGGGAGTTCTCATCATCCAGCACCCCTTGGGCTGGGACCCGATTCATTACCTGAACAACAAGGTCGCCGGCGCCCGTGGCGCAACCTACTGGGACCTGCACCGGCACGGCCCGCGCCCCGGTCCGAAGGGTTCTCACATGATCATTTACTCCCAATACATGAGCCGCACCATGATGGATAACTACGGCTCCGACGCGGACTTCTGCACCACGTGGGCGGACGTCGTCAAGATCCTACGCCAGCGTCACCCGGGAAGCGACGTCAAGGTTGCGGTGTACCCGTACGCCGGAATGCAGCACCAGGAAATCGAGCTGGACGGATAATCGAGAGCGTCCTGTGCGGGCGAGGCGCCGCCTCGCCTGCGCGGATCTGACATCCGTCCTGTACGGGACATCTGAGTCTATGCAAACATCTCGATCGAGGGGATAACTCGTCTGACCCCTTACCGCCTAGCTCCTTAGCCAACCACGTGTTCGACTATGTAATAGACACCTCTGATTTCGAACACCTAATAGTGCATAGGAAGACAAAAATCACCGAGCTAAGCCATTCAGAAGAAGATGGTCCACGATCTGAATCTGATAAACAAGTACACAGCAGTGCAAGCGCAGATTATGGCTCCCGATCGATAACCCGTCCTTAGGATAGCGGTGTACGAGAAATTTGACTTTTCCGGATAGCGGGCGTAGAATGTGCCCTCGGTGCGGCGAGTGCGTTCGAGCGCGGCACCAACTTTTCTAGCGATATATGCGACCTCAGCGTTGCGGTCGTCCATAAAAGCTACCACGAGAAACAGACCGGCCGCAACGGCTGGCGGCACGAACAAGAGGCGCTGTAGGTTGGCTTCAAGAAAGTACCTTAGAGCGAGGAACAGCGCACCGACGGCCACAAAGAGGCGCGCCATCATGCGATGGCGCCATTCGAGGAAGTACCGCCAATTGCGACCGTTCTCTAAATACAGTCTGTCAAGCGTAACGCTTCTTGAGGTCGTATCTGCATTCAAGGAGGCTACGGTCCAATTGACGATCCCGAAGTATCTGCTGGCCGGTCTGTCATTGGCGGCTTCTCTTGAGTCCAGCCGCGAGGCAGATACGGAAAGTAAAGAACATTGCGATAAAGACATTGCCAGAGAGTTAGCCGGTAAATGCTGTTTTAGAAATGAAAGGTTTCCAACACCGGCAAGAAAATTGCCCTTTTTGAGCAGTTTGTTGTCGCGCTCAAAGAGGAAGTCGAGGAGATTCGGCACCTCAGACCTGTTCGTTAGCGAGGTGTTCGAATGGTAGTCGCCGGCCGAAATCGCTTGGGCAGGTTTGCCGTGGAAGTCAAGCATTCTCACGAGATCGTCGCGGTCTGGTGGGTAGAGCGCCTCCATCACGTCGATGTCACCTAGGGCGCAGAGGGCGTGAAAGGCACCCGGCTCAATGGTCAGGCCGTCATTGGGCTGCAACTTGTAGTCTTGCCCGAGCGTTTGTACCAATGCGACACCCTGACAGCAGATCAGGGTTGTCGCCGTTGAGGGGTGGGAGTGAAGAGACGTACCTAGCCCAGCTCGCATGTGCACAAACCAGATCGAAACGACTGCGTCTTCATACACGAGGTATTCGTATCCCCATGGCTTAGCGACGGCGTTGCTGTGGTAGTCGGGGGGCTTTGCAGAGGAAGCAGCGCTAGGTGTCTGCGACAGAGTTGTCGAGTTTGTCGCGTCGAGCGGCGTCAGGCTAACGTGCTGGATGGACATTAATGAACCCTCCTCTGGTTAACACAAGTGGCGTTGTTTGATTGTAGACTCGAATAGCGTCGCATCGGTCTTTAGATTTCGCTAATCTGCGGGACCCGAGGACGCCTGCATGGCTGGCGGAACTATGATCTGTACCCGGACGTTCCGACCCGGTTCCCGACTCCCAAATAGTATACACCCAGGCACGCATCCGTGAATTCTCGGGGCCGCGCGGGGCGGCGTGCCCGTGGTCTGGTCTGTTATCCGCGGCCTTGATACCGGTAATGCAGGTCAAAATGGTAGATCTTCTGGCTTGATTCCCTCCTCATCCGCACTCGGGCCGCCGCCATCTACTTCCCCCTCCGCCGCCTTTCCGGTTCCCGCCGGCCGGGCGCCAAGCTAGGGCGAAAATGCGTCGGCCTGAACTGCGCGATTTTTTCGCGTCTCGGACTCCGGGGGACAGGCGCGGACTCCAGGTAACCCGATGACGCTGCGAGCGGTGCACTTTGAATCGGCAGCGGATGGCGCCGTCCGATACGGTACGCGGTCGCGAGGACAGGCAGAAGGGGGCTGGCGCCACTTCAGAGTTGCACGACCCGCAGGCCCGGAATGCGGCTAAAGTCGCGCAGGTTTCCGGTGGCGACCGCATACCCGAGTTCCACGGCGGTGGCGCCGATGATGAGGTCGCCGAGTGGCAGGTTGATGCCGTGCGCCGCCTGCTCGCCGCCGATCCGGGCGATGATCTCCGCTGTGACATCGGTTATGGGATGGATGGGCACGGTCGCCTTCAGTTCATCGAGGAAGCCGCGCCGCCGTTTGCGTAGGTCCTCCGCGCCGGCGCGGTAGATGCCGTGACCGATCTCCGCTATGGTGAGCGCGCACAGAACGATGGGGACCTCCCCGACGTTGCGTTGCACGCTTTCGACGGCTTGGGCGGGCGTGAGATTGCGCCGCTCGGCGGCGATCGGAACGCTGGAGTCGAGCACTACTCCCAGGAGGGTGGCGTCCATGGCTGGCGGTGGGCTTCGATACCGGCTTCGATATCGCGTGCGAAGCCGTCGTCGATGACTGTGTTCGAACCCCGCGCCTTCAGTTCGGCGATTACCTCGGAGATCGGGCGGCCGGCGGGCTTCGATGGCTTGATAACGGCAATAGGCCGGTGGTTCTGCTCGACAACCACCTCGCTGCCCCGCCGGACCTTCTCCAGCACGGCGGCGATGTCCGGGCGCCGTGGGAGCTGCATGGGTTTACGCCGCCGGTGCGTAAACCGTGTCCTCGACCGCAATCGAAAGGCGCTTACCGAGCGCCGCAAACGCCGCCTCGATCTGGTCCAGCCTGGTGTGGTTTCCGAAATCGAAGAGCCGGTCCACCGTCGTCTTGGGAATCCCTAGGCGCCGCGCCAAGTCGGCTTTGCGCATACCGGAGGCCACGAACGCCCGGTAGAGCTCGGCCTTGGCGCTCTGCAATGCCGGAAGGTTGATAGGCCGATACTTCCGGCCGCGGGGCTTGCTCGGAGCGGGAAGGGCCTCCCCTTTTTCCATCACATCGGTAATCAGGCAAGCCAGCAGATCCGTAGCCATCTCAATGGCCTCTTCAACGGTCTCGCCTTGTGTTACGCCGTGCGGCAGATCGGGGAATGTGACGACGAAACCTCCGGCCTTTTCGTCGGGCTCAAAGAGCGCTGGATAAATAACCAAGGATCACCTCACATTTTCAGGGCCAGTTCCTTGAGGATTGATTTCAAGGTCCCGGTCTTCACTTCTTGAGAAGGGTGGCGGGGTATCCGCGTGGCCTTGGAGCCCAGGATGACTTTCGTGTGCTTCGTGCCTTCCTGGAACGTGCATCCTTGCTTCTTGAGCCACCGCTTGAGTTCGCTCGCCGTCATGCTCCGTCGGTTCCCAGGATAGCAGGCCTGCACCCGGCCTTACTCCGCCTTCTTCTCCAGCGCCAGATCCACCACTTCTTCCATGGCCTTCACAAAGTGGATCTTCATCTCGCCGATCTGCTCGCTCTTGAGGTCCTCGCGCACGTTGACCTCGTTTTCGAACGGCATGATCACCTCCCGCACGCCGCTACGCTTGGCGGCCAGCACCTTCTCCTTGATGCCGCCTACCGGCAGCACCTGGCCGGTGAGCGTAATCTCGCCAGTCATGGCGAGATTGGTGCGCACGCGCCGGTCCGTCAGCATGGAGAGCAGCGCCGCCGCCATCGTGATGCCCGCCGAGGGGCCGTCCTTGGGGATGGCGCCGGCGGGGACGTGTACGTGGATGTCGCTGGTCTTGAACAGTTTGGGATCGATGCCGTACTTGGTGGCGTTGCCGCGTACCCACGTCAGCGCCGCCTGCACCGATTCCTGCATCACGGGCCCGAGTTGCCCGGTCATGATCAGGCCCTTGCTGCCGCCCGGCATGCGTCCCGCCTCGATAAAGAGGACGTCGCCGCCCACCGGCGTCCACGCCAGCCCCACTGCCACGCCCGCGCGCCGGGTGCGCTCCGCCACTTCGGTATCGGTGCGGTAGCGCGGCGCGCCGAGGTCCTTCTCCACCAGTTCCGGCGTCACCTCGGTCTTCTCTTCCCGCACTCCCTCGGCGAGGCGCCGCGCTTGTTTCCGGCAGATGGCGCCGATCTTCTGCTCCAGGTTGCGCACCCCCGCCTCGCGCGTGTACCGCTGGATGATGAAGCGCACCGCTTCGGCGCCGAAGTGGATGTCCTTCTCCGGATCGAGACCGTTGTCCCGGGTCTGCCGCGGGATCAGGTAGCGGAACGCGATGATGGTCTTCTCATGCTCGGTGTAGCCTTCGAGCGGAATGATTTCCATGCGGTCCCGCAAGGCGTCGGGCACCGGGTCGAGCACGTTGGCCGTGGTGATGAACAGGACCTTGGAGAGATCGAAGGGCACGTCCAGGTAGTTGTCGCGGAAGGTGGAGTTCTGCTCGGGATCGAGCACTTCGAGCAACGCTGAGGCCGGGTCGCCGCGAAAATCGCGGCCGAGCTTATCGACTTCGTCGAGCATGAATACCGGGTCGTTGGTTCCGGCCCGCCGCAGTCCTTGGATAATCTGGCCCGGCAGCGCCCCGATGTAGGTCCGCCGGTGGCCGCGGATTTCAGCCTCGTCATGCATCCCGCCCATGGAGATGCGCGCGAACTTGCGGCCCAGGGAACGCGCGATGGATTTCCCGAGCGATGTTTTCCCCACTCCGGGCGGCCCCACAAAGCACAGGATCGGCCCCTTTAACACCGGCCGTAATTGCAGCACGGCCAGGTAGTCCAGGATACGGTCCTTCACTTTTTCCAGGTCGTAGTGATCTTCGTCCAGGATCTCGCCGGCGCGCTTCACGTCCACCTGCGAACCGGAGGAGAGGCTCCACGGCAGGGTGGACATCCACTCCAGGTAGGTTCGCGTGACGCCGTACTCCGGCGAGGCCGGAGACATCTTGGAGAGGCGGGTCAGCTCGCGCACGGCTTCGGCTTTGACCTCGTCGTTCATCCCGGCGGCGTCCAGCTTTTTGCGCAGGTCCTCGATGTCGCGCGACGATTCGTCGCCCTCGCCCAGTTCCTTTTGGATGGCTTTCAACTGCTCGCGCAGGTAGAACTCGCGCTGGCTCTGCGAAAGCTGGCCCTGCACCTGCGATTGGATCCGGCTGCGCAGTTCGAGCAATTCCAGCTCGCGCGTCAGGTCGAGGTGAATTTCGTTCAGGCGGGTGCGCCCGTCGGGTTGCTCCAGCAGCTCCTGGCGCTCGGCGGCGCTGAGCGAGGGCACGTTGCCCGCCACCCAATCGGCCAGCTTGCCGGCTTCCGGGATCTGGACGGCCGTGGAGGCGAGGTCGTCCGAGAGATTCGGCGACGCCTCCACGATCTGCCGGAACAGGCTGACCACGTTCTGGCGGAGCGCTTCCACTTCCGGCGTGATCTCCGGCTCCACGTCCGGAATACGCTCGACGCGCGCCCTGAGAAACGGCTCCGTCGCCGTGAATTCGAGCGTGCGGATGCGCGCGATGCCCTCGCAGAACAGCAGGAAGTTCTCTTTGGGCGCCCGGATGGCCTTATGCATCACGCACACGGTTCCGATTCCATAGAGGTCTTCCGGCCTGGGGGACTCCACTCGCGGGTCGAGCTGGGAAACCACCGCGATGGTGCGATTCTCTCCCAAGGATTGCACCAGCGCGACCGAGGCCGGCCGCCCCACCGTGATGGGCAGCATGGCGCCCGGAAAGATCACCGTATCGCGTACGGTGAGCACCGGCAGTTCTTCGAGGGACTCCTCAACCTTAGCGGCTGGTTCGATTTGTTTTTCTTCGACGAGCATGGCGAATACCATCAGTGTACCCCTGCCGCCTCGCCGTCAGTCTGTACTCTGGCGTACGCCTTGCGGTTGTCACTTGGGTTCGAACGGCCATATCGCCGTCGTGGTATACCCGCCATCCACGGCAATCACCT
>OCZT010003431.1_pt1 | contig 16179 bp, 11 predicted proteins | sample 1539031 | NCBI WGS metagenome assembly OCZT01 (sample SAMEA3539308, study PRJEB22396) | soil metagenome | biome: tundra; feature: field; material: soil | place: USA | collected 2010-05 | depth 0.15 m | reverse complement strand
GGCAGCCGCCTCGATGCCAGGCACATCATCCCGGACTCCGCACGCCGCGATTCCGCGAGCGACACGGAGGCGCGGGCGATCGCGCGCACGGCCCTGGTGCACGCCGGCATCGATACCGCTCCCCTGCACGAAGTGAAGTTCGATGAAACCGCGCGTCCGCTGCGGCGTGACGTGACCATCACGTATGTGGACAGCAGCGTCGCGCTCCCGGCGGGTGCGGCCGCGCACGCGTGGGTCACGCTGGCCGGGAACGAGCCGCTCGTGGTGCGCCGCGGCGTCGAGCTTCCCGAGACGTTCCTGCGCGCCGACCGCGAGACGCAGACCACGCACATGCTGCTGGCCGGGCTTTCCGGCCTGCTGCTATTTGTGCTCGTCGCGGGAGGCGCGGTCTTCGTCGTGCGTCGCCGCCCCCCATTGATCGGCGACGGCGCGCTGGACACACGTTCGATGATCGCGATCATCGGCGCGCTGTCTGTGCTCGGCGTGGCGCAATCGCTCAACTCACTGCCGCAACTGCTCTTCTCGTACAACACGTCTGTGCCCTGGCGCACCTTCATGGCCACCACGAGCGTGCAGGTGCTGATGGCGGTCTTTCCCGCAGCCATCGTCTACGGGCTCTGGCTCGCGCTCGGCGCGCTGCGGCGGCGAGCCGGCATCCCGCTGCTCGACCGCGCCGCCCAACGGCTGCTTGGTCGGGAGTACGACGTGCTGCTCGCGGGGCTCGGACTCGGCGGCACGCTCGCTCTGCTGCAGTTCGGTACGACCCTGGCGATGGACAGTGGTTTGCCAGGCGTTCCGCAGACCGTGCTTGCGCTCGCGCTGCCGTGGATGGGCGACGCGCTCTCCATCCCGATGGGAACCGTGACTGGCGTCGCCGGATTTGCGATTCCCGCGCTGGTGATCGCCGGACTCTCCGGCAGGCGCGTGGTGCGTGCACTCCTGATCATCCTCCTGCTCGCACTACTGGGGGGGGCGGTAGCGACCGCCGGCGGGGCGCATCCGGAGCATCGTGGCTTCGCACTGGTCTTCGGGCTCGCCGCGCTCGTGGCGGGCGGCGCGGCGATCAGGTGGTGGGGAGGGCTCTGCGCGTGGAGCTGGCTGATAGGGGTACTCGCGGCGAGGGTGTTCGGGGCCATGCACGAGATGGCCAGCGCGCCGACCGGGAGTGGGCGGGCAGCCGGCGCCGTGAGCCTGGCGGTCGCGGGCGCGCTCTTGTTTGCAATCTCGAGGCGCGTGTCGGGCCGGCCGGACCGGTAGTGACCCCTCGACATGCCGGGGGAGTGGCTCCTTTCCCCAGGCCGCTGTATCATAGAATTACGGTGTTCAACGTCCTGATCGCTTCCGGCAGAATGAAGGCGCCGCGCCCCGTCGGGGGCGTGGTCGCGAGCGTGATCGCGCACGGGGCACTCGTCGCGGCGCTCCTGCTCGGCTCACGGCCCGCGATTCACGTGGCTTCGGAGCTCGAGGAGCGCATCTCCGAATTCCTGTTTCCCAAGGATCGCGCCCCCGAGATCGGAGACCAGACGTTCGACCAGTTTCGCCTTCCCGGCGGCGGAACGGAGTCCCCGGCTTCCGCCGGCGGCGCGGGCCCGGGAGCCGGCCGTGACGACCCGGCGAAGAAGAAGGATCCGCTGACCCTGCAGCAGGAAAAGCCCGCGGCCGGAAGCACGGGCACACCGGACCTGATCGCACAGCAGCAAAAGATGGCGGAGTCCATGGGAGCCTTCGCGCTGCTCGACGTGGACAGCGGAGCCGTTCGCGATCCACAAAGCGCCGCTCCGGCGTATCCGAAAGACATGGAGGAGCGGGGCATCGAGGGAGCCGTGCGCGTCCGGTTCGTCGTCGACTCCACCGGCCGGATCGATCTTTCGACGATCAAGATTCTCGACGCGACGAACGAGTCGTTCGCGCGCGAGGTGCGGTCCGCCTTGCCCGACATGCGCTTCAGGCCGGCCATGATCGGCACGCACGCCGTGCGCCAGCTCTCCGAGCAGGGATTCGCGTTCAAGGTGCTGGTGAAACACGATTCCGTCACGGGCAAGCGGCGCCCATAGGGCACGGCGGGATTCGGCACGAAGACGCCAAGCGATCTCGACAGGTGAAACCTCCGTAACCATCGGCTCGCCCTTGACTTGTCACCCGGCAGCGCCATAATCTGGCGCCATTGAAATCATCGCCGAGCATCCGCCTGCGGGAGCAGCGGACTCCGGCCTTCAGACTCGACACGAGGAGGCACGCCGATGTGCCAGCGCGATCCGGTGCAGTGCATCATCCCGCCGTACATCACGGAGCAGCTGCTGCGCTCCGTGGACCCCCGCGTGCGGGCGCATGCAGCGGCGAACGTGAGGGCCTCGGCGAACATGCGGGCTGCCCGAGTGCTAATGCGGGCAACGCCGTCGCTCGTGCCCAAGCGCATGCCGGCAGGTGGCAAGCATCGCCGGGTGTGCGACGCGAAGAACACCGACCGGTTGCCTGGCGTCCTGGTGCGCTCCGAGGGACAGGGACCCGTCGCCGACCCCGCGGTGAACGAAGCGTTCGATCACGCCGGCGCGACGTACGACTTCTACGACACGGTGTTCAAGCGTGACTCGCTCGACGGCGACGGGATGACGCTGGTCAGCACCGTGCACCTCGCCGAGTCCGACGGGTCCGGCGAATTCATCCCGCTCGACAACGCCTTCTGGGATGGCAAGCAGATGGCCTACGGTGATGGCGACGACATCATCTTCCGACGCTTCACGAGCTCGCTCGACGTGGTTGGCCACGAGCTCACTCACGGCGTGCAGTCGTTCACGAGCGATCTCGAGTACGAAGGGCAATCGGGCGCGCTCAACGAGCACTTTGCCGACGTGTTCGGCGTGCTCGTCAGGCAATGGAAGAACGGAGAGCAGGCGAGCAAGGCGGACTGGCTCATCGGCCGGGAGGTGCTCGTGCCGGCGGCGACGCGGCGCGCCGTGCGCGACATGGAGCATCCGGGCACGGCGTTCACGAACGATCCGTACCTGGGCACCGATCCACAACCCAGGCACATGTCGAAGCTGTACGAGGGGCACAGCGACAACGGCGGCGTGCACATCAACTCCGGAATTCCCAACCGTGCGTTCGTGCTCGCCGCGCAGGCGCTCGGCGGCAAAGCCTGGGAGACCGCGGGGCGCATCTGGTACGACACCATGCTGCGACTGCCGAAGCGGTGCGAGTTCCAGGATTGCGCCGCGCTGTGCGGGCAAGTGGCAGCGGAACACGGAGCCGAGGCTGCACGCGCCGTGTCTCAGGCGTGGAAAACCGTGGGTGTCGCGATCAAGGTGTACGCGTGACGGTGGAGGTGGTGATGCGGGTGACGTTCCTGCAGAGCGGCGGTGTCGTGGGCGCGGTGCGCGGGTGCGAGCTCGACAGCGGTTCGCTCCTGCCGGACGACGCGCGGGAACTCGAGTCACTCGTGCTCTCGAGCGGGATCACGGAGTCCGGCGAATTCCTCTCACCCGAGGGCCGCGATCTCCGACTCTACGAGATCCGCGTCGAGAACGGAGCGAACGTCGTGGCCGTGACGTTCGACGACCGAACGCTTCCGGAGCAGGCAAGGCCGCTGGTGAGCTACCTGCGGCGCAACGCGAAGCCGCGCAAGCGGGCCTGACCGATGAATCGCACGTTTCGTGCGCTCGCGATGCTGGCAGTTTCGGGCGTGCCCCTGCTCTCGCAGAGGACCGGCACGCTGCTGCACCAGACCGATTCCACCCGGCGGGCCCGCCGTCCGTTCGAGCCCGGAGCGACCGCAGCGTCAGAAGCCAGGGGCGACACGATCTTCGCGGCGCTCGTCTTTGACCCGTCCCTTGCCGCGTCCGCACGATCGTCGGCGTGGACGGCGAACGTCGTGCACGCGAGCCCCACGACCGAAGCGCGGATCCAGGCCAACCTGTGCGACATCGCCGACGCGCTCTGCGGCGCAAAGGGCGCGGCCAGCCTGATGGTCGCCGGCCCATTCAACAAGGACAATAAGTTCACCAGGCTCGCCGATCTCGACGGGCTGGTCGGCACCACGCGCGTGCAGGCGAGCTACACGAGCAACGCGACGAACGTCGGGTCCTTCTATTCGTTCGCCGGGACGTTCGGCCATCCGCGGTTCGCGTATCGAGACTCGGTCTCGCTCGACCGGCGATCGGTCGAGCACGCGACGTACGCGATCGAGACCGGGGCCGGTCGCCGCTGGTCGTCGGTTTCGCTCTACGGCGGCGTGCGGTGGGAACAGGCCTTCCACGCGCGGACGGCGCACGATGTGTGCACTCCGGCCGTGTTCGGTCCAGCCGGAACCGAGAGCTGTGCGAGCCTCGTGGTCGGCTCGCCAAGGGGAAGGGAACGCGCCGTGGCGACGTTCTCGGGCTCGTGGAGCATCGGCGGGAATGCGGCTGCACGCCTCACCGTCGCGCACGACGTTCGGCGCGGCGTCACCGGCGTCGATATCCCGGTCTGGCTCCTCCAGAATCCGGCGGGCGGGCTCGCGGGCGGCGTCCGGCTCGGCTACCGGACCGATTCGAGAGCGATGACCGTCGCGCTGTTCGTGAGCCAGTTCAAGCTCTGAGCGCATGTCGCGCTGGAGGTGCCGATGCCGGCGAACTCGCGGAAGCCCAGAGCCTAGCGGGCGGCGGCGAACTCGATGGCGAGAAACCTCACACTCGCCCCCGTCGCGTTGCGCACCGAGCACGGCCCACGACCGGCCAGCCGATATGCGTTGCCGGAGCGCGACTGAAGCGGCAGCCGCTTCGGCCTGCCCGCCAGCGCGCACGTGACGGGGAGGGCTCCCGCGGCATCGTCCACCGATACGAGCACCAGCGGACGGGTACGTCGCGCGATCGCGAGCCTTGCCCCCGGCGCCATGGTGAGCAACGTCACGCGCACCTGATCGGTCTCGAACTCCGGTCGAGCGCCTGCACCCGAGAACAGCCCGGCAGTGCGGGTCATCGCCTCCTCGCAGTCCAGTGGTTGGCCTTGGAGCACGGCCTCGCAGAGGTTGCGCGGGTTCGTCTGCACCTGCGGGAGCTCGAGCGTGACATTCTGGAACGCCCGGTCGCCGTCGACCCGCGCCAGGTGGGCGAAGCCGCCACGGGTGAAGTGCACGCTGCCGTCCTGCGCCACGACCTTCACCTCGGACGCTTCGCGCACGGCGTTCACGAATTCACTCGACCCGACCGCGATCCAGAAGTAATCCACAGCGTGCTCGTGGAGCATCGTGGTGCTGTGCGCCGGCACGTCCACGCGGAACACGCGCAACCGTTCGTCGGTGTACACCGAGTGGTGGTGCGGTTCGTTCGCGACGGGCACCGCACGTTGCGCGTGCGCGGAGGCGGCGAGGCTGCACGAGAGGGAGAGCAGGGCGGTGGCGGCGAGGCCGCACGAGAGGCCGAGCAGGGGGGTGGCGGTGCGCTTCATGGGACTGAAGCATAGCGCAACGGCCGCCGTTCGATCAATCCGATCGTAGCGCCGTGTTCGGATCGACGCGCGACGCACGTCGCGCGGGAATGAAGCTCGCGACCAGCGTGACCGCGAGCAGCACGAGCGTCACGATGCCGAATATCACGGGGTCGCGCGGCGATTCCTTGAACAACAGCGGCGCGATCCACCTGCCGCTCGCAACGGCGATAGCGCCGCCGATCGCGACACCGATCGCGCCGAGGATCAGTCCTTCGCTCACCACCAGGCGTATCAGGTCTCCCATCTGCGCACCGAGCGCCACACGCACGCCCAGCTCGTGCGTCCGCTGCGCCACATTGTACGAGATGACGCTGAACAGGCCGATTGCCGCGAGCGCGAGCGCGAGGACGCCGAAGGCGAGAAACATGCTCGCGCCGAGTGACCACGACTGCGTCTGGCTTCCCACGATCTCGGAGAACGGGGTGACCGTGAGGTACGAAGCGCCGGGCATGTCGGCCTGCAGGCGACGACGGATGGACTCCGCGACGTGCGAGGCGGTTCCCCTCGTACGAATGAAGAGCCCGCCGTTGTCGGCGTGGAATTGCGCGAGCGAGAGGTAGTAGTAGTAATCGTCCTTCTCGGCGTCGAGTTTGCTCGCCCTGATGTCCTCGGCAATGCCGACGACGTACGTGCACGGAACCGTATCGGCGTCGACCTTCACGCACTGGCCGATCGCGTCGGCGTTCGGCCAGAGGCGCTTCGCCATGCGCGCGCTGACGACCATCGCGCCCGGCGCGCCCTTTCGGTCGGCGTCGGTGATCCCCCGCCCGCGAACGATGCGCGTACCGAGGGTCGAGAAGTACTCCGGGCCGACACCGTTGAGGTCGAAGCTGCCGAGCTTCTCGACCGTGTCGATCCCGGCGATGTGAAGATCGGTGCTCCACATGCTCCAGAAAGGAATGCTTGTCTGGCGCGATGCCGTCTCGACCTCCGGAAGCGCCTTGGCGTCGGCCAGCAGTTTCTCCTTGAGGAGGATCGTCTGCGTCGTATCCAGAACGACCCCGCGCATGTTCAGCTCGAGCACGAGCACAGGCTCCACGTCGTAACCGAGCCGGATGTTCCGCACGTTGTTCAGGCTGCGGACGAACAACCCGGCCCCCACGAGCAGCACGACCGATAGCGCACCCTGAAGAATGAGCAGGCCGAGCCGGAGCTTGGATTTGTGGTGGGTGCCCTCGCGCGCGCCGGACTTGAGGTCGCCAGTGAGGCTCACGTTGCGAAGCTGTACCGCGGGAGCGAGCCCCGTCACCACGCCGGCCACGAGCGCGGCGAGCCCGGCGAATAGCATCGTGCGGGTATCGCCCAGCACGCTCGCCGGCGCCGACTTGGGGATGAAAGCCGCCCGGAGGAACGCGCCGCCGGCCTGTGCGACGAGGAGTCCGGCGATGCCGCCGAGTGCGCCAAGCAGGATGCTCTCGGTGAGGAGCTGTGTGACCAGCCGGCGCGCGCTGATTCCCAGTGCGAGCCGCACCGCGATCTCGCGCCTCCGGTTCAGCGCCCGCGCGAGCAACAGGTTGGCGACGTTGGCGCACGCGATGAGCAGCACGATGAGCGCCACGCCGCTGATCCACGTGGCGACCTTGGCGAGCTGGCTCGTGTTGGGTCCGCGTTGGGACAAGATCGACGCTGCCAGCGCCCGCGGCTTGACGAGTTCGATCGGCGTCTGGCGGGGCTCGTTGGCGGCCTCGGCGGCATAGCTGCGCTTGAATGCGTTCGTCAGGTCGGCGTTCGCGGTCTCGACGCTCACGCCGGGCTTGCGCATCGCGATCGTTTGCGACCAGGTCCAGTGGTACGTCGTCCACCAAGTCTCACCCTTCTGCTTGAAGGCCATCGTGCTCGCGTACGAACTCACCGGGATGTACGCGACCGGCGGCTGGTCGGGCCACAGCCCCGCGAACCCCGCGGGCACGACGCCAATGATGGTGTAGACAAGCGGACCGATGCGCATCGTCGAGCCAAGCGCATCCTTTCTTCCGCCGAACGCCGTCCGCCAATAGTTGTAGGAGATGACAGCGACCGGCGTCCCCGAGGGAGTCGAGTCCTCCGTAGCCGTGAAGGTTCTTCCCAGCACGGGCGGCGCGTCAAAGAACTCGAAGAAACTCGCGGTCACCACGCCGATCCCCATTTCCCTGGCGTCGCTTCCGGTTCCCACCGCCAAATCGCGCTTGGCGACTTGGGCGAAGCGGCTGAACGAGGTCGTCCATCGCGCGAGGTCGTGATAGCGGGCGATCTGGATGCCGTTCGAGATGAACTCCTTCCCGCGGTAAGTAGTGCCGAGATAAACCCGGTGCGTGAGCGCGGGACTTTTCAGCATGGGTGGTGGCCGGAAGAGAATCCGGTCGACCACCGAGAACATCGCGGCATTGGCGCCGATCCCGAGCCCGAGCGTCAGGACCACGGCGAGCGTGAAGGCCGGCTTGGCTCGAAGCCCACGCGCCGCATAGCGAACGTCCTGCGCGATCGATTCCCACCACGGGGCACGCGCAGTCGTGCCGGTCGAGCTGCCTTCCATAAGGTTCGCTCGCGAGTTAACGGTTGGCATTCCAACCCGATTGGACAGTCGGAACGGCGATAGCGTTGCCAGCGTCGAGGGACCGAGCAGCGCTGCTCGGTCTCGCTTGCACCGCGTTCAAGGCTTGCGCCGCTCCGCGCGCTCCTCCTTCTCGTCGTCGCTGAGATCGACCGCAAGCGGGAAGAACAGCGAGCGACGGACCGTCGGGTAGGGCACAGTCCAACCTCGCGCGTCGTGCCAGAGAATTCGGTTCAGGGCGTCCGACGGCGCGGCATCGGGAACGCGGAAGTTCATTCTTCCCGAGGCGAGTGTTGCCCTGCGTCGCGCGACCGCGTCGGGCCCGGTGATGGCACCCACTCTTTGGTTCACATCATAGAGCGACTGTGCAGGTGTCAGCGCTACATATGGCGTGAGGTCGGGCGCTTCCAACGGTCCCATGAAGCTCGCGCGCATGTCCGCCGCGACGAGATCGAACATGCTGAGCGCCGGCAGGCCGAGCATCAACTCGATGGTCTTCACCATGCTCGGCAGACTGTAGAACGTGCTGTCTATCGCTCCGCGCCTGGCGTAGGGGCTCGCGAGGAGCGCCACCGTGCGATGACCGTCGATGTGATCGACGCCATCCTGCGCGTCATCTTCGACCACCAGGATCGCCATCGATCTCCAGAACGACGAGTGCGAAAGGCTCTCGACGATGTGGCCGAGCGCGAGGTCGTTGTCGGCGACGCACGCCTTGGGCGTGCACCAGTCGGCGTTCAGTCCCTGGGTGTGATCGTTCGGCAGGTTCATCATCACGAGATCCGGCATCACGCCCCGCGATTCCCACTCGCGCAGGTGCTCGCGGAGCACGTCCGCCTTCACGACGTCGGGAATCTCCTCGGTCCAGCCCGGATACTCGCGCACGAGCACACGGTCGAGCGACGGGATGTCCGACCGCGAATTGAACCGCTTCGCGAGCTGCTCGCGGAAGAACGACGGACGTCGCGGCATGGAATCGCGATACTCCATCAGCAATCGCGTGCGGACCGCGGCCTCGCTGCGCGGCGGTGTGGGCGCATACTCCCCGAACACGCTCACCGTTCTTCCCTTCGCCTGCGCGGCTTCCCAGAGAAATCCTCCCGACGAATACGTCAGCGCGTCGTTTCCCTCCGACGGATAGCTCCTTCCGGTGTACAGCGGCCACATCGGATAGTCGGTCTCGTTGGCCTGCGTCAGCCATTGATGGCCATCGGCCGAGTTACCGCCGGACGCGAAGAAGTGATCGAGCAGCACGAACTGATTCGCGAGCGCGTGCGCATTGGGCGTGACGTCGCGGCCGTATTGCAGCAGCGACGGATCGCTCGCGCCCCTTCCGATGTCACCGAGCACCTGGTCATACGTGCGGTTCTCGCGGATGATGTAGACCACGTGCTGCACGAGCGACGGTTCACCGGGGCGCTCGGGCACCACGCGAGGGACGGCGTCGAGACGCGGCGCGATCGACGGCGCGGCGGGTCCCGATCGCAGGGCGAGCCGGTTGTTCTGCGCGACGGACGTCGTGTACGCGGCGAGCTCGGCTTCCGACGGAACCGGGATCACGTTCACCGATCCGCGCACCGCGTGCACATAGCGCCCCTCGAGTGCGGCCGGCTGCCCCGTGCCCGAGCCAACGCCGAGCAGCGTGCCGACGGCGAGCGTGGTGCCGTCGGCACTGATGTCGATCGTCGTCGGATACCATCCCGTGGGGATCAGTCCGCGGAATCGCGCCGCGTGAGACGCGGCGACGTCGAACATCGCGACCGCGTTCGCGCCACCCAGCGCCACGAACAACGTCGCCCCGTCAGGCGAGAGCGCGACCGCGGTCGGCGCGAGTCCCATGCGATCGATCCCGAACGGCGCGATCGCGATGGTGCCGACGACGGAATCCGAACGCGTATCGATCACACTGACGTCGTCGCTGTTCCCGTTCGCGACGTACAGCCGCGCATTTCGCTCGTCCCACGCGATTCCCGAGGGGTGCCGCCCCACCGGGATCACCTTGACCACCCGTCCGCTCACAAGATCGACTCGCGACACGCTGCCGCGCTCCGCGATTCCCCGTGCGTCGATTCGCACTCGCTCGGCGCGCGGATCGCAGCACTGCGCGGCGGCGCGCTCGCCACTCGCCGGTTTGGGACCGCCGAGATTCGACACGTACGCGGTCGATCCGTCCCGTGCGACGACGGCGCCCACGGGAAGCACGCCAAGCGGTACGGTGTAGATGAGCGCACCGTTCGCGGCGTCGAGCACGGCCAGGGCATCGTTTGCCGGAAGCGCGACGACCGCAACGCGGCGTCCAGACGAGTTCGCGGTCCGCGCTGCGGCTGTCGCGCCCGCGAGGAAGTCACCAAGCGCCACGGACGTCGCGACGACCGCGGCACTGTCGTCCGCGCTGCCGGCTCGCCGCACGGTCGCGTCGGCCGAATAGGTGAACAGCTGGATGAACGACTTCGCGCGCGGCAGCGGCGGACCGCCGGGCGTGCGTTTGACCGCGAGATCGCCCGGAAGCCGTCCCACGGTCGAGACGAGCGCGCCTCCGGTGGCCGGGTCAACAGCGACGCCGTAAACGCCGGGCCGCCCGTCGAAGCGGGAACTCGAGATGACCCGATTGTCGCGCCATGCGAGCCGATAGGCCGCGCCGGGCACCGCGACCCAGATCTCCCCCGGTGTCTTGCCGAACTTCACGCCGCCCACGCGGCCGTCGAACACGCTTTGCACGCCGGCGGGAGTGACGCGCTGGTCGGTGGCGATGACGCCCGGATCGGGAACCTCGCGCAACGGACGATTCGGAGGTTGCTGGGCGGACTGCAACAGAAAGGCGACGTGGAGGATCATTCGAAATCAGGGGGGAGGGGCGAGGCCAGAGGGGAGTGGGCGAGTTAGAGAGGGGAGCGGCAAGAAACGAGCGGCGAGGGGCGAGTTTGAGGGGCGAGTCAAGTGGCGAGAGACGAGACCAGCTCACAAGCGGGGAGTTCAGGCCTCGCCCCTTCTGAGCGGGTCTCATCTCTCGCTGCTTTGACTCGCCCCTCCAAACTCGCCCCTCGCCGCTGCCATCGCCACTCGCCGCCCGTCACGGATGCGTCTCGTCCATTTGAAGCGCGGGACTTCTGTCGTATCCTTCGCCGCATGAAACGCACCACGGCCTGCCTGATAGTCCATCCTCGCTCGGGAAGAAATCTCGCGAGGGTGCCGGAGGTCGTCGCCGTCCTCGCGGCGGCGGGCTGGATCACGGACGTGGTCGTGAAGGAGTCCAAGGGACAGACACTGGAGCTCGCCGCGCGCGCAGCCGAAGCGGGGTACGATTTCGTGATCGCTTACGGTGGCGACGGCACGATGAACCACGTCATCAACGGCGTGCTCGCGTTCGCGGGCCGCCGCGAGACGGTCGTCGGCGTGATCCCGGGAGGCACCGCGAACGTCTGGGCGGCGGAAGTCGGCATCGCGACCGATCCCGTACGTGCGGCGCGGACGCTGGTCGAAAGTGCCGTTCGCCTCGTCGACGTCGGTCACGTGGGCGTCGAGTCGCTGACGCTCGGCGCCGAGTCGAGCGCGCTCGATCGGGCGACGGTTCTGGCGCCGGGCGCGCGCAGGCACTTCCTGCTGATGGCCGGACTGGGAGTCGACGCGACGCTCATGGGTCGCACGCCGACAGGGCTCAAGCACACGCTCGGCATCGCCGCGGTGGCGCTTACCGCGCTGCGGCAACTTCCCTCGCTTCGTACGTATGGTGTGAGCGTCAGGTCCGGAGGGACCGATGCGCAGGTATGGGAGGGGCGCGCCTTGCAGCTCGTCGTCGGCAACACGCGGCTCTACGGCAAGGTCACGCGCATGACGCCGGACGCGCTGCTCGACAGCGGTGAGCTCGACCTGTCGGTGATTACCGCGTCAAGCCGCTTCAGCGCGCTCGGCCAGGTCCTCGCCCTGCTGGTTCGCGGCAGGCCGGCGCACGCGAGCTCGATGTCGTCACGCAGCGCGCGCTTCCGCGTCCGGGCGCCCGCGTCCGTGGACTTGCAGCTCGACGGCAGCGCCGTAAAGCTCGAGAAATACCTCTCGGTGTCCGCACGAGCAGCGTTCGAGCGCGCTGGCCATCCCGCGCGCGTCAGCGTCGACTATGTGTTCGACGCCGTCCCGGCGGCGCTGCGCATCGCGATTCCGGCGGAGTACGACGGGTCGCTCTTTCGCGCAGGCGCTGCGGGCGGCTTGCCCGCGGACACGCCGCGAAGGGACTGACCCGCCTGGCCTAGACGGGCGGCTTGGGCACCGGCCGGTAGAACACGGGCTTCAGCGGAAGTTTGCGCACGTCGACGACCGCGCCTTCCTTCATCACCATCGCCTGTTTGCGGATGTTGTGAATGTCCGCGAGCGGATCGGCGGTGAGCAGGACGAGATCGGCGAAGCGTCCCGGCTCGATGGTTCCGAACCGGTCGCTCATCTTCAGCGCAATCGCGCCGTTCTTCGTCGCCGCAGTGATCGCCTGCGACGGCGTCATCCCGAGCTCGACGAGCCCCTCGATTGAGAGCAGGGTGCCGATGCCGGGAAAATTGTACTCGGCTTTCGGCGCGCGCTCGAACTCCGGCGCTTCGCCGCGATAGTTGTCCGTGGACGACGTGACGATGCAGCCGGCCTTGATGAGCGCCTCGGCGTTGTGCCGCTTGATGATCGTGCGCTCGATCGTCGAGTCGCGCGAGACCTCGGCGCCGGTGCGCGCGCGCACGGGCCGCTCGCGCGCGAGCATCGCGATCGCGCTGTCCACCGAACTTCGTAACGTGTCGAGGGCCGCGGCGGCGCGCGTGCTGTCCGCGGCCTTGATGCTGTCGGTCCGCGTCTTGAGCCGCTTCATGAGGTCGGACCACGGCTTCCCCGTGACGTTGTTCGCGAGCATCGAGCAGACGACACCACGCGTCACCATCATCGAGATGATGTCGGGAGGAATCGGCGCGTCGGTCATCTCCGGATGTTGCACGAGATCGACGCCGGCCTCGATCGCGAGGCGCAGCCCCTCGGGCGACGTCGCGTGCGTCTCGGCGACCTTGCCGCGCTTGTGGACTTCCTCGACGAGCGCCTTCTGCGCCTCCTCCGAGAAGCCGAGCATGGCGGGATAGAACGCGTGACTCGTCCCGCCGTACTTGACGAAGTCGACGCCCTTGTCGACGTACTTGTCGATGGCGACGCGAAGCTGGGCCGGCGTCATCCCCATGAGCTCCTCACCGGCGCCCGCGGCGACGGCGTCGTTCATCTGTTCCTGGAAGAGTGAGAGATTCACGGGGGGCGCGCCGGTGAACGTGAGCGAGAACGGCCCGCCCCAGCCGACGATGTTTCCTGCCACGAACAGCCGCGATCCCGGCACCTCTCCGCGATCGATCTTCCCGCGCGCCTCGAGCAGCGGCTTGAGCATGCCGTAGCTGTCGCGCACCGTCGTCACGCCGAACTTGAGCTGCAGCTGCGCGCCCTCGACGGCGATGTCGGTGAACCGGTCCTCGTAACGCGCGAGGCTCTCGAGGCGCGAGTAGAGCGACATGTGGACGTTGGTGTCGATGAAGCCTGGGACGAGATATTGGCCCGTGGCGAGCATGACCTTCGCGCCCTTCGGGATCGTCACGTCCGCCTTCGTGCCGACGGCGGTGATGCGCCGGCCCGTGATGAGGACGACGGCGTCGCGCAGCGGCGGGCCGCCGTTGCCGTCGATCACGGTGGCACCGACGATGGCGAGGACCAAGTCGGCGGGCGTGGACGCGTGCGCCGGCGCAGTGCTCGCGGCAAGGAGCAGGCTCGACGTGATCAGCCGCAGGATCGTAGACATTGGTAGATTGCTCGCATGAGAGTGATCGAAATATCGGTCGCGGGCGGACCGGAAGTATTGCGGCTCGGCGATCGGCCGGCGCCGGTCGCCGGCGCGAACGAGGTTCTGATCCGGGTCGCCGCCGCGGGCGTGAACCGGCCGGACGTGGCGCAACGCAAGGGGCTGTATCCGCCGCCGGCCGGGGCCTCCGACATTCCCGGTCTCGAAGTCTCTGGAACGGTCGTGGCCGTGGGGCAGGACGTCACGTCGTTCTCCGTCGGCGATGCCGTCTGCGCGCTCGTCACCGGCGGCGGCTACGCCGAGTTCTGCGCTGCACCGGCGGTGCAATGCCTGCCGGTGCCACGCGGACTCACGCTCGTCGAGGCGGCGTCGCTTCCAGAGACCTTCTTTACCGTATGGAGCAATGTCTTCGACCGCGGGCGACTGGCGCCCGGCGAGTCGCTGCTGGTGCAGGGCGGCTCGAGCGGAATCGGCGTCACTGCGATTCAGCTCGCTCGCGCGTTCGGCAGCCGCGTGTTCGCCACGGCGGGTTCTCCCGAGAAATGCGCGGCCTGCGAGCGACTGGGGGCCGAGCGGGCCATCAACTATCGCACGGAGGATTTCGTCGAAGTCGTCAAGTCGGCCACCGCCGGCCGCGGCGTGGATGTGATACTCGACATGATCGGCGGCGAGTACGTGCCGCGCGAGATCGCCGCGCTCGCCGAGGAAGGGCGGCTCGTGTTGATCTCGACCATGGGCGGCGCGATGGCCGAGATCGACCTGCGCGCCGTGATGGGCCGTCGTCTCTCCCTCACCGGCTCCACGCTCCGCGTGCGACCACCGGAGTTCAAGGGCGGCATCGCGCGCTCGCTGCGAGAGAAGGTGTGGCCGCTGCTCGAGCGCGGCACGGTCAAACCCATCGTCCACGCGAGCTTCCCGCTCGAGCGTGCGAGCGACGCGCACCGACTGATGGAGTCCAGCGCGCATATCGGCAAGATCGTGCTCACTCTCTAGAACCGTGAACGGGGACTACCCATGACCAGCAGTCGTCCACTGGCACTCGTCACCGGCGCATCGAGCGGGATCGGCGCCGATCTCGCCCGCGAACTCGCGCGGCACGGTCACGACTTGGTGCTGACCGCTCGGCGCGTCGAGCCGATGCGGGCGCTCGCGACGGAACTGTCCGCGCTCGGCGCGGAGAGCACCGTCATCGCTGCGGACTTGAGCAAAGCGGGCGCGGCCGCAGCGTTGGCCGCGGAACTTGCCGTGCGCGGATTCACGCTCGACGTCCTCATCAACAACGCAGGACTCGGCGCGGGCGGACCGTTCCACGAATCCGATCCCGCGCGCGTGTCGGAAATGCTCTATGTGAACATCGTCGCGCTGACGGAACTCACCCGTGCGCTGCTACCGGGGATGGTCGAGCGCAAGCGGGGCCGGATCATGTTCGTGGCATCGACGGCCGGATTTCAGCCCGGGCCGTCCATGGCGGTATACAGCGCGAGCAAGGCCTACGTGCTGAGCCTCGGCGAGGCGATCAGCTACGAGTTGCGTGGCACGGGAGTGACGCTCACGACGCTCTGTCCCGGTGCGACACACACGGAGTTCACCGACGTCGCGAATACCGGTCGCTCGGTGCTCTTCGCCAGCCCGCTCGCGTCCGTCATGTCGTCGCCGGAGGTCGCGCGCCAGGGATATCATGCGCTCGCGACCGGCAAGCGCGTGCACATCACCGGGTTGATCAACAAGATGGTTGCGACGTCGGGCAGGTATTCGCCGCGCGCCCTCTCCCTGCCGGTGACGTCGGCCATCTTGAAGCCGGGGAAGTAACCAACGTACTTAGAGGAAGTCGCACCGTCCTCCACCGGGAGCATGTCCATGTCCGAGAAGAACCCGTCGCGCCGCGATTTCGTCGAGACCGCCGCCAGGTCCGCGCTTGCCGCCGCGCTCGTTCCCGCCGGCTTTCCGATGATCGTTCCGCGGCACGTTCTGGGCGGGCACGGGTTCCAGGCGCCCAGCGACACGCTGAACGTCGCGATCGTCGGATTCGGCGGCATGGGCTCGGGGAACGCTGAAGTACTCGCGCAGGCCGAAAACCTCGTTGCGGTCTGCGACGTCGACCTGGCCTTTGCCGAGAGGAACGTCGCCGACAAGGAGAAACAGAAGAACCGCGACGGTTCGCCGCGGCCCGAGGGCGCGAAGCTTCGCGCGCAGTTCGACAAGGCCGCGAAGTACCGCGACTTCCGTGAGATGCTCGACAAACAGAAGGACATCGACGCCGTGCTCGTCGCGACGCCCGACCACAACCACGCGGTGGTCGCCAAGGCCGCCATGCAGCTGGGCAAGCACGTGTACGTGCAGAAGCCGCTGACGACGACCGTGCACGAGGCGCGCACGCTCGCGCAGC
>OCZT010003429.1_pt1 | contig 16185 bp, 9 predicted proteins | sample 1539031 | NCBI WGS metagenome assembly OCZT01 (sample SAMEA3539308, study PRJEB22396) | soil metagenome | biome: tundra; feature: field; material: soil | place: USA | collected 2010-05 | depth 0.15 m | reverse complement strand
GGCGAACTGAAGTTCGCCGCGGCACGCTGAAGCGTGCGCCACTTCCCCTGGTCTACCTGGTTGCTTGTCTGTCGCTGCTGGCCGCCGGCGATGGGTTCGACCGTGTGTCGAAGGACGCCGCGGAGGCGCGCCGGCAGAACCGCATCCAGGACGCCATCGGGTTGTATCGCCAGGCAGTCAAAATGCGTCCATCGTGGCCGGAGGGCTGGTGGTTTCTGGGCGAACTGCTTTACGACCAGGACAAGTATCCGGAAGCCCGGGATGCCTTGCGGCGGCTGGTGTCCCTGGACCGTAAGACAGGTCCCGGGTTCGCGCTGCTGGGCCTCTGCGAGTATGAGACGAAGGAATATGAGCGGGCGCTGGACCACATCAATGAGGGACGCCGTTTAGGTCTGGGCGAAGACCCGCAAGTTAGGCGAGTGGTACTGTATCACGCGGTGCTGCTGCTCACGCGATTCCAACAATACGAATCCGCGCTGCAGGTGTTGGAGAAGCTCTTGAGGACTGGCGACGACCAAGGCAACATGTACACCCTGGTGGCCGGCCCCGCCATGTTCGAGGCCGCGGGGTTGGCCGGGCTGCGCCGGCCCATCTTGCCGGAAGATCTGCCGTCCGGCGACAAGGACCTCGTCGATCGGGCCGGGCGGGCTGTCTGCGCGACAGTCGGGCGCCGGCCCGCGGACGCGCAAAAGTACTTCGCGGAGCTGTTGGCCAGCTATCCGAAGGCGCCCAACGTCCACTATCTCTACGGATCGTTCCTGCTGGCGAGCGATCCGGATGGGGGCCTGCGCGAGCTTCAGAAAGAGCTGGAACTGAACCCGAAACATACTGAGGCTTTGGTCACCATTGCCCTGGAATATGAGAAGCGCGGCGAACTCGAAAAAGGAATTCCGTATGCGCAGCGTGCGGTCGAGGCGGATCCTCAGTTCTTTGCGGCCCACGGTGTTCTCGGCAGGTTGCTGGCCAAAGTGGGCGAAGTGGAGAAGGGGATCAAGGAGCTCGAGATAGCCAGGCAGCAGGCTCCGGACAGCCAGCAAGTCCACTTCTCATTGGCTGCCGCGTACACCCTCGCGGGCAGAAAAGACGATGCGGCCCGGGAGCGCGCGGAGTTTTTGCGGCTGAAGCAGTTGGCCGATGAGACGGTGGGAAAGTGACGATACTACGCAAGTTGTGGGGCAGGACTCCAGTCCTGCGGCCGACGTCCACATCGGCCTTTTTGTGCCCGCGAAGAGCGGGGCCTGGAGGAACCGCGCAGACCTGGAGGTCTGCCTCACACCTCCTACTAACGGTTGCCCTCGTAGCGCCCGCCCTGTGGGCGCAGCAGACCGCGGGCGATCTCGACGGAGCCATCCGGGCCTACCGGGAATATCTGGCCGCCCAGCCGGATTCGGTGGAGGCGCGTTCGAATCTGGGCGCCGCGCTGGCCCGCGCCGGCCGCTATGAAGAAGCCATCGCGGAGTATGATCGTGCCCTCTCGAGAAGCCCTGAGAATCCAGCCCTGCTGCTGAATCTGGGGCTGGCCTATTACAAGACCGGCCGCCCCGCCGAGGCCGCCACCCGCTTCGAACGGGCCGCCTCCCTCGCGCCCCAGTTCAAAGACCAGGTCATTCTGCTGCGCGCCAGTTGCTATAACAGCCTCGGAAAATACAAGCAAGCGATCGCGCTGCTGGCCCCGCTCGAGAAAGAGAAGTCCGCCGATCAGGCGTTCGACTACCTGTATGGAACCGCTCTTATCGGCGATGGGCAGAACGTCAGCGGCGCGGCCGTCATCGATCGTATCCTCAGCCGGGGCGACTCCGCCGAAGCCCTCCTGCTGCGGGGCACTCTCAAGATGCGGGCGAACGACCACGATGGCGCGGTCGCCGACGTCGAGAAGGCCATCGCCCTCAACGGCCGGCTGCCCGGCGCGCATGCCCGGTTGGGGGAAATTCTGTTTGCCGTGGGAGAGATTGAACGCGCCCGCACGGCCTTCGGCCAGGAACTCGCTTTGGATCCGGACGACTTCGTATCGAATCTGGACATGGGCGTGTTGGCGAAGCAGGATCAGGAATACGTGGAGGCGCGCCGCTACTTCGAGCGCGCCCTCAAGATGCGCCCCAACGATCCGGGCGTGCGCTATCAGATGGCCAATGTCGACCTGGCGACCGGCAATCCGGACCAGGCGCGCAAGGCGCTGGAAGCCTTGATCGGCGAATCGCCCGACTTCGCGGAGGCGCACGCCAGCCTGGCCGCCGTCTACTACCGGCTGGACCGGAAAGCCGACGGCGAACGCGAACACGCCATCGCGAAGAAGCTCATCGACCAGCGAGACGCCGCTCAGACGGGAGTCAGACCCCGATGAGGCGGTGGCTGGTGTTTGGTGGCTGGGGGCTGCTGTTTAGTGGCTGGTGGCTGATCGCCAATGGCGAGGGTCCTGAACCGCGGCGGCCCCACTTCACCGATATCGCTTCCAAGTCGAACTTCGCCTACCGCACGGACAACAACTTCACCGGACGGAAGTATTTTCCGCAAACCATGTGCGGCGGGGTGGCCGCCTTCGACTTCGACAACGACGGCCGCATGGATCTCTTCTTCACCAACGGCGCCAAGCTGCCCGAACTGGAGAAGACCGATCCGCGCTTCTACAACTGCTTGCTCCGCAACCGCGGCGACGGCACCTTCGAGGATGTCACCGCGCGCGCCGGCCTGCTCGGCAAAGACCTCGGATTCAGCTTCGGGGTGGCCGCTGGCGACTACGACAACGACGGCTTTGAGGATCTGTTCGTCTGCAACGCCGGACGCAACGTTCTCTACCACAACAACGGCGACGGCACTTTTACCGACGTCACCGAGCGCTCCGGCATCGGGAAGCCGAAGGATGTTTTAAGCGTCGCCGCCGCCTGGTTCGACTACGACAACGACGGCAAGCTCGATCTGATTGTTTCCAACTATACCGTCTGGACCCCGCAGACGGACAAAATCTGCGCAATCAACGGCCGCGAATACTACTGCCATCCCAAGGTCTACAGCGGCGTCGCGCACCGCCTTTATCACAACCTCGGCAATGGCCGCTTCGAAGATGTGACCGAGGCTTCCGGCTTCGGCAAAGAACTCGGCAAAGGCATGGGCATCGCCATCGCGGATTTCAACGGCGACGGGTATATGGACGTATTCGTGGCTAACGACACGGTGCGCAATTTCCTGTTCATCAATCAAAAGAACGGGACGTTCAAGGAGTCCGCCTTCGAGTGGGGCGTGGCCTACGACGAGAGCGGCAATGCGGGTTCTTCTATGGGGGCCGACGCCAAGGACTACGACAACGATGGCTGGCCCGACCTCTTCTATAACAACCTGAGAGGCCAGATCTGGGGTCTCTACCGCAACATGGGCGGCAGATCCTTGGATTATGTTTCCGGCGTTTCCCGCGTGTCGCGCTTGAGCGCGCACAATTCCGGCTGGAGCAACGGCTTTGTCGACTATAACAACGATGGTTGGAAGGATCTGTACTCCTCCAACGGAGAGGTCGAGAACATGGCCGAGATGACTCGCCAGCACGACACCATGTTCGAAAACGTGGATGGCAAGGAGTTCCGGGATGTCTCCGCCCTGTTGGGCGCGGACTTCAACCATGCGGGCTTCCAGCGCGGCTCGGCCTTCGTGGACCTGAATAACGACGGTTTCCCGGACTTGGTGGTGACGTCGCTGGACGAGAAGCCGCGCATTCTGCTGAATTCGGCCGATAATGGCAATCACTGGCTGTTGGTCAACACCATCGGCCGCCGCAGCAACCGCGACGGAATCGGGGCCGCTCTGAAGCTCACGACTGCCTCGGGCCGCACGCTGTACAACCACGTGACCACGGCCGACGGCTTCATGTCGTCGAGCGACAAGCGGGTCCACTTCGGGCTGGGAGCGGAGAAGGCCATCGCGTCGCTGGAGATCCGATGGCCCAGCGGCGTCGTGCAGACGCTGAAGAAGGTGCGGTCCGATCAGATTCTGACGGTCACGGAACCTGCACGCTAGTGGGGCAGACCTCCAGGTCTGCGCGGGTCCTCCAGGACCCGCTCTTCGCACAGGCCGACGTGGACGTCGGCCGCAGGACTGGAGTCCTGCCCCACGCCCAGCGCCCCTGCGCACCACATTGTACCGAGTTGCGCCTTTTCACCCAACAAAATGCTCGGAAACAGTGCAATCAGGCCTTTTTAGCTTTGGCACCTGCGTTGCTTGAGTCATCGCACCAATCTTCTACCGGGAGTGCGTCTTATGGAGCAGGAAGGGCGATCGGTCATCGGCTGGCTAGCACTTCGCCTGATTTTCCTCATCCTGCTTCTGGCAGCCGGGGTTCCCGGATCTGCCGGCAGCCATGGATCGCAAATCGGGGAACAGGCGTCCCCGGTCATAATCGACTATCCCGAAGAAGGCTCCGTTTTCCCTCGCGACATAAGCCCGCCGACCTTTCTCTGGCGGGATGCGAACCCGGCGGCGGCATCCTGGCTCATCCAAGTTGTCTTTGCGGAGCGAGGGCCCCGTATCAAGGTGTGGTCCCGAGGCGAGAAGCTGCAGGTGGGTGAGATAGACACGAATCTCCACGGCTTCGTCCCACCCACGCTGACGCCGCAGGAAGCGGAAAGCCACACCTGGAAACCGGACGCGAAGACGTGGGCAACCATCACCCAGCATTCCCAGCGGCGGCCGGCGACCGTGATCGTTAGCGGCTTTCGCGACCAGAATACACGGGAGCCCGCTTCTCGCGGGCAGGTCACCATCGCGATATCGGAGGATCCCGTGGGCGCACCGATCTTCTATCGGGACGTGCCTCTGATACCACCTCGTCCCGAAGAGCGGGAGAGAGGGGTCATCAAGCCCCTCCCCGACTCGGTCCTTCCGATGATCAAATGGCGCTTGCGGAACGTATCCGAACCGCGAAGCAAGGTCGTGATGGAGAATCTTCCCACGTGCGCCAACTGCCACTCTTTCGCGGGCGATGGAAAAACGCTCGGCATCGATGTGGACGGGCCGCAGAACGACAAAGCGTTGTACGGGCTGGTCCCTATCGGCAAGGTGGCCTCCATCGAAAATAAATACGTCATTCGGTGGAGCGCTTTCACCGAGCAAGGATCGCCCAAACGTTTCGGATTCATGTCGCAGATATCGCCCACCGGGAAATACGTGGTGACCTCCATCGAGGTTCCCGGCACGCGCGGGCGTCGCGTGGACGACCGGATTTATCAGGGCTTCTACAGTTACTTCGGTTTCGGCCAAGTCTTCTATCCCACGCGAGGCATTCTGGCCTGGTACAGCCGTGAGACAGGAAAGCTAAAGCCTCTTCCGGGCGCCGACGACCCGCAATATGTTCAGACGGGGGCGTTCTGGAGTCCGGATGAAAAATTTCTGGTGTTTTCCAGGGCAACCGCGAGGGATCCGTACTCTCCAGGGCAGAAGGCCTCCGAGTTTGCCAACTCGCCCGACGAAACCCAGATACAGTACGACCTCTATCGCGTCCCGTTCAACGATGGCGAAGGAGGCCGTCCGGAGCGCATCGTGGGAGCTTCGGAGAACGGCATGAGCAACGACTTTCCAAAAGTCTCGCCCGACGGAAAGTGGATCGTCTTCGTCGAGAACAAGACTGGCCTGTTGATGCGCCCAGACAGCAAGCTGTATATCGTTCCGGCGGCGGGAGGCGTAGCACGTCCGCTGCGGAGCAATCAACCGGTCATGAACTCGTGGCACAGCTTCTCGCCGAATGGACGATGGCTGGTTTTCTCGTCGAAGTCCCCTTCGCCGTACACCCGTCTCTACCTGACCCATATCGATGCGGACGGCAACAGCACGCCGGCAATTCCGATAGAGAACTCGACCGCGGCAAATAGGGCGGTGAATATTCCCGAGTTCATCAACATCGCGCCCGACGGTCTGGAGCGAATCGACGCGCCCGCCGCCGAGTTCTACCGGCTCTTCGACGTGGCCATCCAATTGGCGCAGAAGAAGCAGTTCGACGCAGCCGTTCCGGCCTGGCGGAAAGCGCTGGAGCTGTCTCCGGACGACGCCAGGGCGCACAACAACCTGGGCGTTGCTCTCGCGGAGAACGGAAAGATCGACGGGGCCATCGCGGAGTATCGAAGGTCGCTGGAACTGGATGACCGCAGTTCTCAAACCAACAATAATCTCGGGAGCGCACTTGCGGAAGCGGGCAGAATGGGCGAAGCGACTTCCCTTTTTGAGCGGGCACTGGAATTGGATCCGGAAAATCCTCGGGCGCACAACAACCTGGGAGGCGCACTGGCGGAGAGCGGGCGGCTTGCTGAAGCCATTGAGCATTTGCGGAGGGGTGTCGAGATCGAACCCGATCTTGCGGACGGGCAGAACAACCTCGGGGCTGCCCTGGCCAGATTCGGGGCTCTGGATGAAGCCGTGCTTCATCTCGAGAAGGCAGTCGCCCTTGCGCCGCAAAACGTCGGGTATCGTTATAATTTCGGGCGGACCCTGGCGGCAAAGGGGAGATTCGGCGATGCAGCGAATCAACTCGAGGAGGCGGCCAGGCTCTCAGGGATGAGAGAGCCGGTAGTTCTCCAGATGTTGGCCGCGATGTATTCCGAGATCGGACGGTACCCGGAAGCGGTGGCAACCGCGCGCCGTGCGCTGGGTCTGGCCGCCGAACAGCGAAACCAGGCGCTGGAAGCTGCCCTCAGGGCCGATCTCGATCGCTACGAAGCGTTGGCGCAGGGCGTCCACGAGCCGGCTCCTGCCGGAGAACACCACTGACGGCGCGGTGTGGGGCAGCGCCTTGCGCTGCGGCGGCGTCTCACGCCGCCTGGTCGGAGGCGGACCGAGGGTCCGCCGCAGCGCATGGCGCTGCCCCACGTCGCCGGAATACGTTAGCGAACTTCTGAACTGGAGTACAACTCGCGGCGCGCCTCAGCGCCAACTCAGCTCACCAACCGCAGACACGCCCGTTTTGCCGAAGGGAAAAAACAGGTAAGATGTTACAAAGGGCGGAGATGTAACCATATTCGTTGCACGCCGCCGAGGTATTGTATTGGAGGGGTTCCTGCCAGCACTACGGCGCGGCGCGCTACTCTTCGCGGCGGCTCAGCTTGGGGTATGTCCACGGAGCCGAGCGCAAGCAGCAATGCGTGCCCTGACTGCGATTGCCGTGTTATGCATGATCGTGACGGTTGGCGGGAAGGCGGCGACCTTCGAAGAACTGGCGGCGGAAGCGGCGGCGGCTCGCCGCGGCAACCACATCCCGGAAGCCATCGACCTCTATCGGCAGGCGGTGCAACTTCGTGCGTCGTGGGCGGAAGGCTGGTGGTTTCTCGGGACGCTTTCCTATGCAACATTCCGCTACGCCGACGGCGAGGCCGCCTTAGAAGACTTCGTCAAGCTGGACGACAAACGCGCGCTGGCGTGGTCGTTGCTAGGTCTGTGCGAGTTCGAGACCGGCAAGTACGATCGGGCACTGGAGCACCTTCGGCAAGGGCTGGCGCCGGGCAACGAACTGGCTCCGGAGGTTGAGGCCGGGGTCCGGTTTCACTATGGGCTGTTGTTGTCGAAGGCGGGACTCTTCGATAGGGCAAAGCGGGAACTGGAGCGGTATGCGCAAGGAGGCGCGCACGAACCAATGCTGATTGCGGGCCTTGGACTGAACGCTCTTCACCAGCCGCTGCTGCCCAAGGAGGTACCGGCGGAGCGGCTGGATGCGGTCATGAAGGCGGGGACAGCGACCCGTTTCTGGGTTCTCGGCGAGACCGATAAGGCAGAGGCTGGGTTTCAGGAGTTACTTAAGGAGTACCCAACCTTATTCGGCGCTCACTACTTATATGGCACTTACTTGAGTTACACGCGCCCGGAAGAGGCGATGGCGGAATTGCGGCGCGAGTTAGGACTGAACCCCGCCAACGCCGACGCGGGCGCCATGCTGGCGTTGCTGCTGGTACATGCCAACGACCTGTCCGGCGCGTTGCCATTCGCAAAGAAGGCGGCTGCGGAACGGCCGGCGGATGCGCTGGCGGAGTATGCGTATGGCGAGGTCCTGATGGGGATGGGAGATCTGCGGCCGGCTATCGCGCGGCTGGAGGCAGCGGAGCGGCTGGACCCGGCACCGCTCGAATACCACATGGCCTTGGCGAGTGCGTATTCTCGGGCGGGCCGCCGCGAGGACGCGCGCCAGGAGCGGCGAATGTCGATGGATATGGCGGCGGGAGCCCAAAGCCACGGAGTGAGTGCGCAGAATGCCGAGGGCGGAGTTGAAGTCCGCGCACGGGCTAAGGCCGGCGACAGCCACCCTCCGGAAAATTGATGACGAGTGGGCGCCAACAAGCGGGGCAGTCGTGGCTTGCCGCGGCAATGTATGTGGCGCTGGCGGGCGCGGTGCAGGCCGCGCCAACGCGCAACGGGAAAGCGACATGCGCTACCTGCCATCGCGCGGAGGCGCAATCGCAGCCGAAGACCGCCATGGGGATTGGCATGAAACTGCCCCCGGACCAGGAACCGCTGCAAGAGCACCCCAAACTGACGATGGCAGCGAATGGATACCGCTACAACATCGAGCGCAAGAACGGGATATCCACATATACGGTAAGTGACGGCTCCGGTGCGCTGACTCTGCCGATTCGATATGCGTTCGGAGTTCACAACCTGACGTTCGTACTGGAATACCAGGGCCACTTCTACGAGAGCCTGGCGACCTACTACCAGAAGCCGGCGGCGTTGGGGATCACCATGGGAGACGAGAAGATACGGCCTCACAACCTGACGGAAGCCATGGGGCGGCTGACGCCGGACCAGGAAATTACGGCGTGCTTCAACTGTCACGGCACGGGCGGCGTGAGTCAGGGCAAGTTGACGCTCGGATCGCTGAAGCCGGGTCTGAGCTGCGAGCACTGCCATTCAGGCGCCGATGCGCATATGCAAGCGATGGCTGGGGGTAAGACGGCGCCGGTCCCGCGGAAACTGGGGGAGATGGCCGCCGAAGAGATGTCGAACTTTTGCGGCGAGTGTCATCGCACGTGGGAATCCGTGGTCGGGCTGCGTCTGTTTGGCCAGAAGAATGTCCGGTTTCAGCCGTACCGCTTGGCCAACAGCCAGTGCTTCCTGGGAGACGACAAGCGGATACGCTGCACGGCTTGCCACGATCCGCACGTGGACTTGGTTCGCGACGACGCCAGTTACGACCGGGCTTGTTTTTCGTGTCATGGCGTGAAGCTGGACGCGGGGGCCACCGTGGTGACGCGGAAAGTTTGTCCCGTGGCAGATAAGAATTGCGTAAGTTGCCACATGCCGAAAGTGCAGTTGCCGGGAAGCCCGGTAGTATTCACAGACCATGAGATACGGGTCGTGCATGCGGGAGATCCGTATCCGCAGTAACTTGTTCGTCCGCACGCCGCACCGTCCTTTACCACAAACAGCGGCGACTTGCATTGCTACCGGCGCCGGCCCGTGACGACGGCTTCCCCGCACCAGTATCGCAGGGGTGGCGCGACGGCCAGCAGCGCCCCATCGATGGATTCCAGAGTGCGGACGGCCAGCCGCGCCCAGGACCTCTCGAACCGTCCGCGAAGAACGCGCTTGGCCATCGCCAGCAGATTCACGGGTTCCACGCGCAGCCCGGCAAAGAACGGGTCGAGCGCCCGCAACTCATGGCGCGAGAAGATCATCCCTTCGCCCTGCTCCTCAGCTTCGCCCGCCATCCTGGCGCGAACCTTGCGCGCGGCTTTCAACAGCGGATTGCCGCCCCAGGTTTCCGCCAGCACCAGACGCGCGCCCGGCCTCATAATGCGCGCCAGTTCTTCCAGCGCGCCGGGGTATTTCAGAGTGTGGTGCAGGGCGGCGCAGGCGAACACCAGATCGAATTCCCCGTCGCCCAACATATTCAGGCGGCTGGCGCCGGCGGCAATGCCGCGCACGGCGACCGCCGAGGCGCGCGCCCGCTTCAAGGCCAGTTCAATCGCCGCCGGCGAAAGGTCCAGCAGGGTGACATCGGCGCCCTCGGTTGCCAGCCAGAGTCCAAAGTCCGCCGGGCCGCAGCCGTAGTCGAGAATCCGGCGGCCGCGCAACGGCTCGGTTTCCAGCGCCCGCATGGTGGCGCGGTACAAGAGACGGCGTTCGTAGAATGGCTGCGCGGGATTCTCCAGGCTGGCTTCCAGAATCTTTCGATCGACGCGCAGCGCATGATCCGGCAGACTCAGGAATTGCGCGTAATGGCCGTCGTAAAACTCGCGTTCCGAGTCGGAGGTGATCACGGTTTCTGCTGCTCGGCGGTGAGCCGGTCGAAGGTGGCGCGCTCCCTGTCTCCGTCCTCCTGGCGGTTCAGGCGGAAATACAGAGCGGCCAACTCGACGTGCGGCTGCGCCCAGTTGGGATCGTCGTGCACGACTCTCTCGAAATCCTTCACGGCTGCCTCCACGTGGCCCTCGGTGCGTTCCAGACGCGCCCATTCGTAGCGCGCCAGGGTGGAATCGGGCTTGAGCTGCAGCGCGTGCTGGAGATGCTGCCGCGCCCCGTCCAGATCCCGTTCGGTGTGCAGAACGGCGCCCAACCCCACCTGCGCATCGAAGTCGTTGGGGTCGGCCTCCACGGCCTTCCGCAGCGCGGCGATGGCGCCCTGAGTATCTCCCAGATAGCTCAGCACGGTGCCGCGCAAGGTGTCCGCGCCGGGCAGCCGCGGATTCAGGCGCAGGGCCGCATCGGCATAGTCGCGGGCGCGCTCGAACTCATTCATCTTGAGTGCGGTCTGGCCGGCCAGCAGGTACGCCTCGGGACGGTTGCCTTGCCGGGCCACGCGGTCGACGCGCTCCAGGCCGTCGCGCTTATGGCCTGCCCGGATCAACGCCGACCCAAGCAGCCACGCCACCGCCAAATCGTCCGGGTGCGCCGCTTCCACCGGCGTGAGGACCGCGATCGCCTGCCGATCCTGCCCCAGGCGGGCGTAGCAATCGGCCAGCAACGTGGCGACGCGCGTGTCGCCCGGCTGCGCGCCCTGCAGCGTGCTGAGCTGTTGCACCGCTTCGCGTAGCGCGCCCTTCTTGTAGTACGCCAGCGCCAGATTCAGCCGGAGACCCGCATTGTCTTTCTTGGCAAGCACGGCGCGGTATTGTTCGATAGCTTCGTCGTAGCGCTCCAGCTTGGCCAGCGCGGCGCCGAGATTGGCGCGCACCTCGACAGCGTCCGGATAGCGCTTCAGGAGTTCCTGGTATTTGCGGACGGCCAGCGCATCGTCTCCATGTTGCTGCGCAGCCACGGCGTCCCGGAAGAGCTGTTCGGGGCCGGAGGATTGCGCGCAAGCGGCGCCGGCGGCGATGAGCAGTGCCACGATGCGCATCGATTCCAGGATAGCGGAGTTGCGTTATCGTAGGGTAGATAGCATGTGGAATGTTGTGGGGCAGACCTCCAGGTCTGCGCGGGTCCTCCAGGACCCGCTCTTCGATCCGAGCGCAAACAGGCCGACGTGGACGTCGGCCGCAGGACTGGAGTCCTGCCCCACGAATACCCTCTGGGCCCTTGCGCTGGGCCTGCTGCTTTTGGCGGCGCCCTCAATGCGCGCTCAGACGCCCGCCAAGGAGCAATTCGACGATCTGGCACACCGCGCGGAGGCCGTCCTGGACAGCCGCCCCGAGGAGGCCGCCCGTCTGTACAAGCAAGCCTTGGCCATCCGGCCGGAATGGGCGGAAGGCTGGCTCTATATGGGGGGCGCCCTATATCAGGTGGGCCGCTATGCCGAGGCCACCGATGCGCTGCGGAAAGGACTCGAGTTGGCGCCGGGTGTCGGGACCGGGTGGGCTCTTCTGGGTCTCAGCGAGTCCCAACTGGAAGATCAAGACCAGGCGCTAGCCGATATCCGCAAAGGCGAGGACCTGGGTCTCGGCACTAACACCGCGTTTGAGAGCGCCGTGCGCGTGCGGGCCGCGCAGCTTCTGATCCGGTCCTCGGCTTTCGACGAAGCTCTCGCACAGTTGCAGCCGCTTTCCAAGCACCACGACAATCCTCCGCCCGTGGAGGAAGCCATGGGTCTTTGCGTGCTGGCCATCCCGGACGACATGGCCCAGCTCTCCCCGCAGAGACGCGCAGTCGTGGATCTGGCCGGAAAGGCGGCGTGGGCGTTCGCCAGCCAGCATCCCGACGAGGCGGCTGCCGGTTACCGGCAATTGCTGGCGCAGTATCCGAACGAGCCCGGCGTGCACTACGCCTATGGTCTTTACCTGATGGAAACGGATCTCACGGGGGCTCTGGCCGAGTTCCAAAAGGAAGTCCGGAACAACCCGAAGCACTGGCCGGCGCTGTTGGTCGTCGCTTCCCTCCAAATCCGGCAGGGAACACCGGAGCAGGCCATCGAGTCCTTGCAGGCGGCACTGAAGATCGTTCCCGCCAAATACCGCTGGATGTGCCACACCGAACTGGGGCGCGCGAATCTGAATGCTAACAATCTCGGCGCCGCCATCGGCGAACTGGAGAATGCCGTCCTGCGGATGCCTTCCAACGCCAATGTGCATTTCCTTCTGGCGGAAGCCTACCGCCAGGCTGGGCGCAAAGCGGACGCCGAGCGGGAACGGACCGAATTCGAGAAGATGAAGGTCCAGCAGGACCCTCTCGGCGTACCGGCCTTGCACCCGTTCGGGTATTCGGGAAAGAACTGACATTGAAACCACCGGCGTTGCCGCAACGTACAATGGTAGAGGTAAAGGTCTTAAATTGATTCGCCCGTCGGCAGCCGCCTGTGCGCCGGACCGAATCGCATAAGGAGGCCATCGTGCACAAATGCTTCGCACGTTTGTTGGCCGTATCTCTTTTCTCCACTGTTGTAGCCCTTGCGCAGCCTGTCATCAGCATTCCGGCGTTAAGTTCCGCCAGCTACCGCGCGCCTGGAATGCCGGGGTCGGGGATCGCCCAAGGATCGATCTTCAGCATTTTCGGAACCGGCCTGGGTCCCGGCGCCGGCGTAGGGGCCAATGCATTCCCGCTGCCGACTGCGCTGGGCGGCGCCTCTGCAACCGTCACGGTGGGAGGCACCCAGGTATCCGCGATCATCCTCTACACTTCCAGCTTCCAGGTGAACGCCATATTGCCATCCACGACGCCGGTCGGCAGCGGGACCTTCACGGTCACCTATAATGGTCAGACCAGCGCGCCAGCGGCTATCGAGGTTGTCACCAGCGCCTTCGGCATCTATACCTTCAGCTCCAGGGGTAACGGACAGGCCATCGCTACGGATGTCGATTATAAAGTCAACTCAATCATCCATACTTTTCATCCGGGTGACTATGCAACCCTATGGGGCACAGGGCTGGGGGCCATCAATGCCAGCGACGCTAAAGCGCCACCCGTCGGCAATGTGCCGGGGTCGATCACGGTGTATGTCGGCAATACCGCGGCGTCTGTTGTTACCTACCACGGGCGTTCGGGCTTTTCCGGCCTCGACCAGATCGACTTCCAGATTCCGGCGGGAGTGACCGGATGCTACGTGCCCATCGCTGTCGAAGCCGGCGGCGTCCTGGGTAATATAGGTAACATCGCGACCATCGCCGTATCGGACAGCGGCCAGACCTGCTCGGACTCCGTGATGGGACAGGACTTGGTGGATAAGCTTGCGGCGGGGCAGACAGTCGATTTCGGCTATATCCGCTTGGAAAGCTCGTTTGAGAGGACCGAGTTATTCGAGTTTTTCACCGGGGATGCTGCGATGGCCACCTTCAGCGAATACACTCCCGGGACCGCCGGTTTGGCGGAGTACGGCGTCTCGAGTGGTTACTGCGTGGCAGTGGACTGTTCGTACAATTGCGGCGTTGACTCATACAACGAAACCCTCTCGGATTCCAGCCCCGCGCAACTCGCCGCCGGGGCGCTGTCTGTCCTGCGAGGCACCTCCATCCCATTGAGTACGACTCAATACCTCGGAAATGGGTATTATTACGCCGTGTTGACGGGGCCCTCCGGAGAGGCATACCTGCTCCCTGGACTTCCCTATCTCGTATCTGGTACAGGTGGAGCGGCCGTCGGTGCGTTCTCCGTGTCCGACCTTACCAGCGTTCCCAGTTCGCTTGCGCTATTCACGGGCCTTACTGCCGATCAGACCGTGCCACTTTCGGGCGATCTTACGGTTCAATGGAGCGGCGGCGACCCAACGCTGCAAAATGGCCAGGTAACCATCGGCGCCCTCTCGGCGAACAGCACCTTCACTCTGGCCGAATTTTTGCAGTGCACCGCGCCCGCGTCGGCCCAGAAGTTTACGATTCCCGGATGGGTGCTTTCCGCGCTGCCGCCTACCGGTACGTTCCAGAGTGGAACGACCACTTATGCGCTGGGTTGGATCTGGATCGGACAATATAATAAGCCGACGTCATTCAGCGCGACGGGTTTGGACAGCGGCATCGTCACCGACATCTCCAACAACGGCTTTGGAGTCTATTTTAAGTAGATCGGCGGCGCGTCTACCGGCGGCTGCACGCTTTCGGGTATTCGGGAAAGAAGCTGAAACCACGGCCGTCTGAGCGGCGTACGAGAGCACCAACCCCGCGGTGAATTCCGCCAGCTACCGCACGCTTGGAATGCCAGGGTCGGGGATCGCCCAAGGCTCGATATTCTCGATTTTCGGATCCGGCCTGTGCTCCAGCTCAGGCGCACAGACCAGCACATTTCCGTTGCCGACTAACCAGTGCCCGGCGTTTAGCCGCCGGTATGCTAATCTGAACCTAAAGGACGCACGCAGTCCCTCCCGCTCCCATTGGGGCAGGCGCTTTCGCCAGCCACTGCTGGCTTTCGGCCGACTGGCGAGCGAATTGGCTTCTTCCGGAGATTCCCTGGCAGGTTCCGATTGGACATGCTCGAAACGGGCTGGACAGTATGAAAGTAAATGACTTACGAGAAATTGGCTTTGTTCGGTAGAAAAATGTTGAGCCGCCCCCATTTTCATCTCCATGAATGGCCAGTGTAGTCGGCACAAAGAGGCAAACAGCGGCAAATCGCCGCAATTCGCGGCCCCAACCCCCCGGGGCACGGCCAATGCTACGGCCTGCGCGCCCGCACCGATGCTACCCAAATAAAAGCAGGAAGATTTTGACCGGATCGCACGCCGCCCTCTGCGACCCCTATCGCCTCAAAAATCCAGCCGGGCAGTACCCTGATCGACCAAGCCCCCTTTAGACGTACAAGGAGTTCGAGCGTCTCAAAGCCGCCCGCGAGAAACAGCCGGAACAATCGGAGGAATCAGAACGGGCGGCCGAACCTTTTGTCCGTTAATCCCGCGAAACCGCCCATTACGCCACACTAAACGGAGGGCGGACCTCCCGGTCCGCGCGGGACTCGGAGTCCCGCCAAAGTGCAGTGGAGACGCACGCAGTCCCGCGTGAGGATCGCCGCGTCTGGGTGCCGCCGCGTCTCCGCGTCCACCATCGACGCTTTTTGTCGATGGTGGCGAGCGAAGCCAACCACCGTAAGCTGCTGATAATGAAAGAACAGACCGGCAAACCCACAAAACTGTGCTGGCGGGCACAAAAAATAGTTGCAAACCGGGCTTGCGTGTCTGTAATGGTTCTGATATTCTAAGGGAGTCGCCGATTTCGAGGGTCTGAGTGCGCTCGACGTGTGGGCTTGCTTGCGCGTCGGGCAGTGTGGTATAAAGGCTATGATCCTCGTGTAAGGAATGGTAACAAAACTCCGGGCGGGCCACCGCCGGAGCGGAATACGGCCTTCCTGGTAGGTTCTTTTTCAAAAGTTTTCATTTTTGGGCTGCGCATGCGCGATTTTGCGTGGGTGCGGCCGGCAAGTTTCGAGGCCTGCCGGTGGCGGGCGTTTCCGCAAGGATGCGTCCGGCCTTCGGCAAAGATCTTTGACAATCTGGTTGGATGCACAAGAAACATTCGTCAGAGACTCTGAGTTAAAAGTCGGGGCGATTAAACTCAACAATTCAAACGAGAGTTTGATCCCGGCTCAGAATCAACGCTGGCGGCGCGCTTAACACATGCAAGTCGAACGAGAAAGCGGGGGCAACCTCGTGAGTAAAGTGGCGTACGGGTGAGTAACACGTGGGTAATCTACCTCCGGGTGCGGAATAACGCTGGGAAACCGGCGCTAATACCGCATAAGCTTGAGAAAGGAAAGCAGCAATGCGCCGGGAGAGGAGCCCGCGGCCGATTAGCTAGTTGGTGAGGTAACGGCCCACCAAGGCAAAGATCGGTAGCCGGCCTGAGAGGGCACACGGCCACACTGGCACTG
>OCZT010003428.1_pt1 | contig 16186 bp, 13 predicted proteins | sample 1539031 | NCBI WGS metagenome assembly OCZT01 (sample SAMEA3539308, study PRJEB22396) | soil metagenome | biome: tundra; feature: field; material: soil | place: USA | collected 2010-05 | depth 0.15 m | reverse complement strand
CGATCTAATCCATAACCCTTTTTTTGCTAATATTTTCCCTTGTATTAGAGCTGAGCGATAATCTGTCACTTTTAAAATAATCTGCTTTTTGAAAATCCCACTTTCGTTAGGGTAGAAGTCTTTAAATTGTTCCATATATGAAAATAATCGGGGATTCATTCCTGCTGAAAACACAACAGAAGATATAAGATCACTTTGAGCATAACCTCTTAAAGCAGCATGAGCATCATTATATTCTTGAGGTAATTGACTTCCATCAGGGGCATAATGAGCACGATCAAGCTTAGTCATAATGTTAACATCAATTGAGCCAGATTTTATTTGATCACGCAAATATTGTTGTTGTTTCTTTCTTTCTTTAGAATCTACAATATTATTAATTTTATGATACGCTTGCTTGAGCTCGGATGTATCAGGTAGCATTTCGAAATATTTTACGATTTCGCTACCAGTTTCAAATTCGGAATTTTTTAAACTATCAAAATTTCTCTTAACTAATTTATTTATAAGATTTAAATATGCTGTTATATAAGAGGAGTTAGCGTCCTTACCATCAAATTTTGTAAATGGTTCGTTCTCCTTTTGGCAATAATATTTGAGTAGTTTTTCGATAACGATATAATCAGTTAATGATAAAACCGATGCTATGCCGTAATGGGCAACTTTCACGGGTGCGTCTAAGGAATAGCCTACTCCCAGTACTGGGATGTGAAATTGATGAACTTGTTTCATATATTTTTAATCTTAATTCGTTGTCTTAATTGAAAACAAATTTAATATTTGTTGATTAGAAACAAGGTTAGATTGTCAATTTCCTCAATTTTTTTACAAATTCAAGCCTTGACTGTTTTGATCTGGTGCTTTAATCTTATTGATCGATGGTATCCTGGTCAGCTTTGAATTTTTTTTTTCTGGGATTATGATAATTTTCTTTGATGGTTCTTCAAAATTTTGTTTTCTGTCATGATGTATAATCTTCCCCGTTCCAATAACATTAATTTGGTTTTCAGTTTGGTAAACTTTATACTCTTGAGCCTTAAGTTCCGTATGGTTTTTATCTTTTGCTAATATATGACCTATTGCTTCCGCCGTTAATGTTATATTACCTTGCGGATTAGGAATTAAGGAAAGAACTTTTTCTTTTTCAATCAACAGTGCCACTTCTGCAAATTGATCACTAATCCCTTTACTGTAATACAAGCTATCAATCACTATATGAGTCACTTTATTTTTAGGCGTCCTTAAGACTTTGAGTGATAAGTTATAGCAATCAACCATTTCATCATTTTTCTTATATTTATAAACGGTACATTTTTCAAGGTTTTGTTTGTTTACTAATAAATGAAAACTGATTGTTTTAAACGGAGTATCTTTTTTTAAGAATTTAATGGCTGCACCACATTGTTGTGTTTGGTATTTGGTATCAATAGAAGCTTCAGCAAGTTGATCCTCGGATTTTTCCTTGTTGAAAAAAAGAATGAGGGATGCCTTACAAATAAGCTCAGACTTTTGTTCTTTACCTTTAAAAATATATAGCTCGTCTAGTTTTGTATTATTTTCATTATCTAATTCTTTTATTTTTTTTTTAATATCATCCATAGACTCGCTTTCCATAAGGTAAGGAGGTTTCGGTATCTTATTTAGAAAAAACATTTCACCAGGCTTAATATGTGCTAAAGAGTGTTTAAGTCCAATGTTAATGACAATGTTTTCTTCTATTTTCTGAATTTTCTGATAGCATTCAAGATTTTCTGAATCAATGACACATATTCCTTTTGAAAGGTCTTTTGGTGTTTCGTAATTGTTTTCTGATAAGAGATATACTTCATTCTTACCTATCATCCCAAAATTTTCAAAATGTTCCCGTAAAGCTTTACCTGAAGGAAAGAAAATAACGGATGGTTCCTGATTCGTATAATGTACAAGAGCAATATCACGTATTTGATCTTCTTCACCCCGATGATGGTTAAGAAAAAACAGTGCATTATTCTTAATAAAATTTGCTTTTTCTTGGGTAATATTGTGAATAAGTTTATTTTTATCCGTATTAATAAAAACGTAATTATCAATATTTTGTAAGATTGTTTCCGTTTGGATCATCATCTCATAGTCATTGGCAAAATGGATGATAGATTGCGGATATCCTGCAAATACGAAATCTACAGTAATTGGATCAGGTGTGTTTAATTTCTCCATGTTCAAATATTTTCAAACAAATATATAAAATTAACCCCATTTGGGGTTATTATTTTAAGGAGAATCAAATATTATCGAGAAAGATCCCTCGAGCTATTAGTTTCTTCACCAGCAATAATTTTTGCCGATGGGATCACGTGTACTGTATCTTGATGTTTTTCGGAATTGAGTTCTTTCTTAACCGTTGATCCAGCAGTTAAAATTTTTTCATGATCTGATTTACTGATGAATTGTTCCCGTGACTGACCTTTTCCAAGAATATCTGTTTCATTAAATTCAAGTCCTTTTGTATTACCAATGATTTCTTCCTGAAGGGCTGTAAGATATTTATCTGTAGTTGTGATAAATATATCATTTTTAACATTATTTTTATCAATTACACCTTGTAATTGTCTTCTGGTATCATTTGCTTTCAGGTAAAAGCCTTCTATTTCGACTTTATAATCAAAGGCAAGGTTTTTATTATCTTTATCGGAGATGTAACATATAAATGATTCACTATTGTGCATTTTTTTTATATTCAAGGTCACTATCTCATTATCTTGTAATTCTTTAAAGTTATCACCTTTGAGTTGAAAAGAACCGGCTTCATTCATATAACCAACAACTTTATATTCATATCGTTCCTGGGGCTTATCGGATTTTAAGGCTAGTTCTGCCTGTTTACTTTTTTCTAATTGTAGTATTTTTGATATCCCGTAACCGAGGTAATTGTATTGTTCTGTTTTGGAATCAAAGATAAAAGCATTATAATCCGAACCTGCAAAGTTATTTGATATCGATTGTTCCAGACCAGGAGAAAGAACAAAAGAGACTCTGTTACCAACTTTAGATTCCTGAATCTTGGAAAGGTCCAGACTTGTGTTGATCATTGCATGGGGATCTTCTTTCCCCTGTGAAAACTTAATATTTTCGTAAACAACTATTGAATTATCCTTTTTGGTAGCTAAGGAAATATTGACAAATCCTTTATGGGCTTTTAGTTCATTTATTTTGTCTTCGTTAAGGGTAATAAAGTAAACTGGTTTACCATTTTTTTCATTAATAATTTTAGCAGAACCGATAGGGTCGATATTAAGACCATGTATTTTTTCTTTGACAAAAGCTTGAATATTTTCGAGGGTAAGCAATTTTTCATCTCCCAAACCTTTAATAGATTTGTTTTGTGCTTGTATATTATTTGGATCCGCCAAAGAGGCAATTTTTTTATTAATAATATCCAAGTCGTTTTCCGTAAACTTTAAACCTTCATGGTATAATATCTTTACCTTTTCAATATCATTATTGTTTACAGCCTGTTCAAATTCAAATTTTGAACTTTTTTCATCCATGTTTTACCAATTTATTTATTTCATCGATACTTTCTTCCTGACTATAATAAACAGGGTTATAGGAATTTCCCATGATTAATATTATTAGATACCTTTTGTTTTGTTTTTTCCTGATTTTTGCTTTGGTTCTTTAATGGCTTCCACGTCTGGGATCTTACTTTGTTTCTTTATTTTTTCCTTTTCAGATACTTTTTCTTTCACTGCTTCTACGATATTTTCTGTAGTTTTTTGTTGAACGGATTCCTTCTGCCATGTCATATGTTCACGGTCCGCACCTTCCCCAATCTTGATAGGAGTGATTTTATTTTCTCTTTGTTCTGCGGTAGTAGCTTGAACGAGATTTATATTATAATTTTTATCTAACTTATCATCAAAATAACCAGCTATCTTAGTGTATCCTTTTTCATTTACAGGTAATTGCAAAAACTTTTCTGTCTCTATTTTCAGGGTATAAAGGGCCGACCTATCCTCCTTTGTACTACTAACATAAGCAGCCAATTTTTCAGGCTCATTTTTAAATGCAATCATATTAACATAAACAACTGGACCCTTCGCAACTTGTTTTATTTGCTCTGCTCGAAGTGAAATACTTAATACAGTTTTGTGCGGTAACTTATCGTTATGGTCAACATAACAGGATCCACAAAAATCCCTATTAATTTTTTGGTGATTTTGTTTATCTTTTTGTTTAAGTAAGTTTCTACCAGACCCGACATAATCTTCTTTTGTGATTTCACTGCCGGCAGGTTTGGTGAAATATACCTTAAAATCTCCAATTTGAAACTCCCGCTCTTTTGTTTTGTTACTAAGGGCTACCGTTAGCTGGATGTTTCCATCCTTATCCTTTGGCCCCTTAAGTAGCTTAGTTTTCGAAAGGTTTATATTTACTTCGGCAAATTGATCACTGATCCCTTTACTGTAATACAAGCTATCAAGCACTATATGGGTCACTTGATTTGAAGGAGTTTTCAAGGTTTTAAGAGATAGATTGTAGTATTCCTTATAAACTTTACAATTTTCAAGCTCAGCAGGTCTTATAATTACTTTGAAATAGTAATTGTCATCTGCTTTAACTGTTTTGATTGCGCTGCCCACGTCGGGTGTATCATATTTGTTTTCCATAAGTTAGTCAAATTTTATTTGGTTAAAAGGTAATAGTACAAATATAAAATATTTTTAACTCCAATTGGAGTTATTTATTGAAAAAGTTAATCTTATATAAATATTATTTATATAATATATATTAATATAGAAATAAATAACGAAAATAAACTAAAAAAGGTTCCAAGTCAACCTGAAACCTTAAAATAATAACGATCTATGAAAAAATTATGCTGCTTTAATTAGCGGAATACTATTAAGATCGATGTAGAACAAACAGCCAAACTTCTTTTCTGCATGGGCACAATGGCTTTTTAGAAAATTGACAAACCCTGAATCCCGTAGCTCATAGTCAGTATTAAGCACCATTAAAAATAACTTTTTTTCTTTCCGGTTGATTGCTTGAAGAAGTTTCCTTGCTGCCTGGTATTGCCCCTGCCTAATAAGGATCCAATGCCAGTTAATGATTAGATATTTCATGATTATAAAATTTAATTTTCGCCTTATATAATTCAACAGTATAAAATTAAACATAAATAGAATAAAAAACAAATATTTAATATTGTTTTTTAATTCCTTTTTTAACATTTTATCGACATGATTATTATCCTTTTGCCGATTATTGCAATGGTTATTCAGTGATTGAAGAAATAGAAGTTACTTTTGTAAGAGTCTGTTCGAGGAAGGTGAATTATCGTTTAACTTAACAAGTAAATCATTGTGCTTTAATTTTGCGTCTTCATAAATGGCATTGATATTTTTTTCATCAATTTTTTCGTTGTGATCTAAAATAGTTTTTGTCATCAATTCTTTATCAGGGTAGCTTTTTTGAATGAATTGTTTAAAGGTAATTTCTAAAGGTTTATTATTGGTCTCGTAAAATTCAGTTCGTTCTGCTTTATAGGAAGTTTCAATTGATTGAAGGTCTTTATTGAAATCTTTATTAATTGGTAGGGATTGTTGAATTGTAATGGCGTTTTTAAGTTTAAATTCTGCTATTAGATCAGTCATAATGTTCCAGTTCCTGGATAAGGAAAAGAAATCAAATGATATTGATCCTTTGGCATCATTTATTGGTAAAATATGGCATTCGATTTTGTGTAATTGTGATTCTTCTTTATCTGAATTCAAAGCCATCTTTCCGGTGATCCATTCTTTAATTTGAGAAGCTATAAGAATATTATTTTCAAACGTACCGGTATTATAATTTATTTGAACTGTGGCTTGATGTGATTTGTTTGAATGAAATTGAACATCCATGAATTTTAGACCATCCTGCAGATATTTCGTTTGAGATGTAAGAAACAAGTTGAACTTTTGTCCAGCTGCGTCCTGATCGCATGCAGGTACGATTACTTCTGGTTTGTGTTTATCGATGATAATTTCAAGTGTCTTGCATTGTGGAGATGAAATAGACCCGATTGTTGCAGCAAATAAAATATTTTTAGAAGAATCCTCTGGGTGAAGATAATAATGAGAGATTGAATCGATGGGACTTTCTGAAATTATTATTTTATCGATAGGCCGTGTTTTGTCAAATCCAGAGAACCAGAGTCCATCTTGCTTAAATCCAAGGATTTGTTTAAAGCTGCGATCCTTATAAAACATTTGGTTAATGGCAAAAAAACCAGTTTCGCCCGCAGGAGATGTTATTGGGAAACATAGATCGGTTACTTTCTGATCAAAATGGTTAATATAAGTCCGATAATAAAGATTGTTACAAAACTTTGGATTGGATAGTATTTCTAAAGGGATGGAACGAAGTTCCAAAAAGTGAACAATTTCTTCCGGCGGATCTTTTTTGTCTAAAGGTTTAACATTAAAAAACTTATAAATATCCTGACCGGATGGGACGCGGTTTGATGGTCTTAAATCTTGAACGTTATATAGTTCATCTTTGGAAAGTTTGGGTTCTATGTCACTTACATAGTATTTTAATTTCCCAATAATTTTCCCCAGATCGAGTCCTTCCCGGAACATTACAAAATCAAAAATCGACCCCATATCGTATTTATTATTGCCAAAACTTGGGTCACTAACCCCCCCGGATGTATTGATATAATAATAATGAGGTTTTGAATCTCCAGGTTGTAATTTGAGTGAGAATATGAAATTTTCACCGGTCTGAGGGTTTTCTAATGTGTGCCAAGCATTTTGACCATATGAATATTTTGGTGAATGTTTGTAGTTAGGAACAAAGCCGTATTGAGATATTGCAAAATGTATTAAATTTATGTTCTCTTTGTACCATTCCAATGGTAACCGTTCTTCTTTTTTATCGCTCATACTTAGATTGATTGGATTCATTCTTATGTTCATCATTGCGAATTGAGCTTACGCTTGGAACTTTTGATTTATCAATACTCTCAATTTGATCTTTTGTAAGCCCTTCTTTTGGCGACAATAAATAAAATTTATTGTAATTATCTTCGAACTTCATATCTTCACGCATTTCAATATAATAATCACCTAGTTTATGTCCTGCTTCAATGGAATCTAGTTCTTTAGATAACTGTTGGAGATCTTGCAAATCTCCCGGCATAATTTCGTAACCCAATTGCCTAGCTTGAAATTTTAATTCTTCAGCTGCTCCCATCCAATCAGGATCGCTTGGGTCATATTTTGGCCAGGTAATCATTTCCTGAGGTTCTGAAAGATCAATATTGGGTGTTATTCCAACATATTCTCGTATTGATCTATTATTGGCTATCAATACGCCGTTTTCTTGTATGAATGATTTATAAAAAGTATCTGGCTCTGGGCGATCCGTTGGTTGTGATAAAAATTCAACGTCAGATTGAGGAATGAGATATATTGAATAATTACATGGATAGGTATTATCAAGGTTTATTTTCATGTTTTCCTTTACATAATCAATCATCATGTCTTTACTATAAAAAAACCTATAATTTACGTTGACATCGTTTTCGTTTAGTATTGCATATCTTAATTCGCATTCATCACTATTGTTTATTTCTCGAAATAGCGATTGATATGAATGTTTAATATCACTGTCGAATTTAGAAAGATTATACAAATAATTATTCGACAGCGAGTTATCCGGGTCTAAAAAACCAATTTCACTCAATTGTTGACAAGCCTTTGTATATTTTTGATACTCATTTTTATTTAGTTCTTCGGTTAATGGTTCATCCCAGCTGTGTTTCAACCTTCGAGATGTGCGTGCAGATTGTGAAAGATCATTGCTTTCAATATCTTGATCTTCGATTTTAAATATTTTACCCATACAATCTACTTGAAGAGTCATACAGCCTTGTTCAGTATATTGAATATCAAATATATAAAGTAAGTCATTTTTGGTTATGTTTTCACTTACCTTAAATTGTTTATCTTTCAGATATTCTTGATCATGGCTTGTCCTTTCATAAACTTTTCCTTGTTTATCAATGGCAAGTTCTTTGAAATAAAAATTATTGTATTCATCAGGAGTGAAAATGGTTTGAATATGACTATAATCATTCATATTGTTAAGTTTTAGAATGGACCATCATTAAAAATATTACTTCCATAAAATTGCTCTATAGAAAAAGCAGGAAGGAAGGTTAATAGGTAATTAAAAAAGTATTCAATTGGTTCTATTTTCAAAGGTATTGTGATATAATAAGATACTTTTTTCCCATGTTTAACTTTACGATAAGTAAATGAATATTTGGCTATTGCTTTTATATTGTCACTTACCATGTCGTTTAGATATTTGGGGTTCTCTTTACCGCAAAAATTACGATATATTTGATCGGAAAGTCTTGTAGTGAGATTGCCAATTTCCATGACATCAAATGACTCTGGAAAACTGTGAATAAAAACATTGAGGCAATTGTTATATGAAAGATTAACCTCAAAATGATATTCAGAATTTGATGTATTGATCGTGTATATAATTAATTTAAGATGGTTTATTAAATCGTTTTGCCAGAAGGATTGATGTGAAGAATATAATAAAATAATTTTGTCGAATTGTAAAGGTTTAACCAGATTAGCATACCAAAGGAATTTTGGGAAGTCAAAAGGAGATTCCATGAGAATTGGAAAATAGTTTACATTTTCATTGGTACTATAAATTGGGTCAAAATAATTTATGAGTGACAATGGGTTAAATGAAATAATAAGTTTATTTTCTTTTACTCCGGAAGTAAAATCATTATCAATTGGTGCGCATGCTTTATTTAATTCAGAAGGATACCAGATTGAAAATGGAGTATGATTGCGAGGTTTATAAAAGTCTTTATTGAAATCAAGGTAATTTATAGCATTAAAGTTTTCATCACTAAAAAGTGGAAAAGAAAACATTGCGCTAGACCGGTGATATGTAATAAATTTGTTAAAAATTGGTAAGTTGATTAGGGATTTAAATGTTTGGAAACCAACAGGAAAACTGTTAGGTTTAAAATTCTGATTATAAAGTGTTAGTGCCTGACCGGAGGATATTTCTTTATCAAATGAAAGTTCATTAAGATCAGTGAAATGTTTAAGTGATTGATTAATTAGTAAGTAGTTTAAAGTATGAATATGACGAAAGAAAAAATCTGATTTAGCGATAATTTGACTATTATTAAGGTCAAAGCATCCTATTGTATGAGTGTTACTGTTACGAAATAAAAGGTATCGGAAGTTATCTTTTGATATTATTTTAAATGTCGGAAAATGATTGATATTAAATTTAAAATAATTAACAAATTGTGAATAAAAAAAATCATTTATTTTATTATTAAGCTCTTGATAATTAAAGATGTTTTCTTGATCCATTGTATTATGAATTAGCGTATGTATTAACTGGTTCTTCTTTGGATGGTTTAGTTTCCATTGCTTTTTTCATATTTGAAAGTAATTTATCCTTTTCTGTACTACTCAGGTGTTTTGTGCTTTTATAAATGTTCTGAAATAGTTTTTCAAGATTTTCGTCTGTACTGACACTATCAAGTATTGCATTGACTTCATCATAAATTCTTTTATAATTAAATGCTACGTCATTCATAAACATTTCATAATCTCTTTCTTTACTCCCTGAATTATAATAATTTGCGAAAGAATGTATTTCTGTTTTAGTTTGATAATCCGGATCTTCTTCTTCTGGTCTAAAAAAATCAAATTGTGCAGAATAATAAGCAGGTTTACCCCCTATGAATTTTCCCATCATATGGCCAATATCCTGGCTCATCACATCTCTGTTTTGAATTGCTTTTTCATTTTGCATTCTTTCAGATGAAGAATTTGAATTATCCCCTTCAGAATAAGATATATCACTCTTTTTTATTGTACCTATTTGGTTCGAAAAATATTCAGCTGTTTTGATATCACCAGTAGAACCGAAGCAGAAATTCCCTAGGGTATTGCGGATTGTGTCTGCGGATTTTTCACCATAATCACGGGCAAATTGTTGATGAGTTTGAACCCCAAAAATAACACATACCAGATATTTACGGCATACCGCAATAAATTCATCTATTTTATATAACAAAATAGTTGGAATTTCGTCTACAACATATAATGCCTTGAGTTTACCTGGTTTATTCATTTTATTTTGAACTACAAGCATAATTGCTGAAATAACAGCAGACAGTGCCTCTGGTAGTTCAGGATCGTTTCCTATACAAAATAATGTTGGGTTTTCTTTATTAGTAATATCAAGGTTTAATTCGTTTTTTGAAAGATTCCAGAATACTTGCGGATTATCTAATTTTGATAATGGAGCTTGTGCAGAAGCAACAGCACCGGCAATTTGTCCTTCAGCTTTTGCAACCCAAGCGGAGTATACTGGCATAAAATCACGGCAAACTTCTGCATCTGATGCAATTAACTTTAAAAATTTTTCATGTGGAGATAGTAATAAAGCTACCACATGCGGTAAATCACACATCTCAGGGTGATTTTTATGAAAATAATGTATGGCAGCTGTAAGTATTTGGATAGCATTTTGACCCCAAAAATCTATTTTTTCTTTCCATGTTCTTTCAAGATTTTTCATTATTGCAGTTGAAATACTAATAATGTCTAATTTATTACGTATATAACTTTTATCTAAGAAATTTACACGAACACTTTTAGTTAAATCATTGAAGTTTAGAAATGCTAATTTGGTATTGAATTCTTTACCTTCTCTTTTGGCTTTTTCAATACCCCTTTTTATACCCCAGTATGCACACCTTGTTAATATTGGATTTGTTTCTTCATTTGGATTGCCATTATAATCATATATAACTCCAGGGAAACCGTTTTCTGCAGCTTGTGCGATCATAGGCTTAATGATTGATGCTGATTTTCCACTACCAGTTCCTCCTTCAACAATGGTTCCAAAGTTTGCGTTCGGCATAACTAATTGATTATATTCTTCTGTTGGTGCTAGCTGGAATTTAAAAACAACTTTACCCTTTTCTGATTGGTTAATACCAAAAATGACATCATCTATGAAGTTTTTACGGACTGTGCTAAGAGCTTTAGCAGATATATAAATGTTCATAAAGAAGATTACTGGATAAACGAGTATATCATAAACTTTTATGTTGATGTAACCAACAAGGATCAATATGCTTGTAATAAAGCAGAGGATTCGAAAAATGTTTTTGTCTTCATCAGTCATGTTTTTTGCCAATTTAGTAGCTGGAGTAAGAAAGATAAAGCAAAAAAGCAGTGTGAGGTAAAATATCCTGAGCAATGTCATTTTTGATGATAGAGCACCAATTTTTTCGAAGATTTTTAAAAAGATTTTGTTATCTGTTTGGTCGGCTAAATGGTTTTGTAAAACGTAATCAATAATGAATAGTATTACAAAGATTGCTATGAACAAAATCAAGGTATTTCCTGTGTGTTTCTTTTCCTCTGACATAAGAATGTTTTTAAGGTTCTATTTAGGTAAAAATCGAGCAAAATATACTGTATCCTTTATTTTATCCTTGACAAGCGCTAACATGTAATACATTTCTATGTAGCTATTTTTAAGACATATATTCGCAGAATCACAAGTGCAAAATTCTTGCACTTTGCAATGTGTAAAGTTGAAAATGTGAAGCTTCAAGTTTGAAACTGACAAGTTTTTCTTTTCTTGCTGATTTGAATTTGCAAAAGTGGCGTGATAGTTCCATTGTCCAGGAACTGTGTCTAAATTGAAGGATGTTATCTTTGGAAATGCAAAAAATACAGACCGTGGATACGCATGATTAATTGAATCTAACAAATCTTTTTGTGAAAACATTGGCATTGAAAGATAGGTATTGGTGCGGGTTAGATCGGCCATTGTTAAAGTAATGGTTTTATCTTTAAAGAATGTCGGGTAAGCGTAAAAATAGGCAACACTACCTAAATTAAGATAAAAGAACAAAAAAGCGAGAAATTTAATAGGAGCAAACATCTTGTTAATGTTTTCCATTTTGATTGAAAAAACTTGGGGTTGAGCAGATGTAAGATCTGTTTCTTTACTTTCAGTTTCACCTTCTGTTTTTTTTGTAGTTTCTTGGGCAGTATCTTTTGGAAAAGAAATGATAGGAATTGATTTAAATGTTGAATATTTTAAAAAGATAAGTAGAAAGCATAAAATGATAAAAACCGGTATTCCAAATTGCATAATAAAATTGGACACTTGGTTATTAAAACAAGGAAAGACAATGTAAAGTATGAGCATTAAAAGGCCGAATCCAATGTTTTTGAGTTCTTTACCTTTCAAGAAGGAGAAATGACTTTTTAATTTTTCTAGTGTTTGCATGTAAAATTTATTAAGTGATTATTTAGTAAATAGTTAAATATCTTTTTTATATTTCAAAGAGTTAATGGTATAGTGAACAATTGTTTGTATCGATGTTTTATTCATCATTGACAAATCTCTCGTTATGGGCATTGGTTCAAATATTTTGACCTGGTACCTTAGCTGCTTTTTTGATAAGGTTTTCTTATTAATTAGGTATCCTCCAAATATTATTTCTTTTTTTATATAGGCCAGTTTATCGACATTCACCCAAAAGTAAACTGTGTCCCTAGGACTAATGTTAAAATTACGATTACTTTCAAAGAATAGGGTTTCATCAAAGGTGAAGTAAAGTTTCTCTCCTATCCAGCTAAAAGTCCCAAGACATTTATAGTTATCTGTGAATTTTGGAAGGATAAAAACAGAAAGGAGACATAATGATAATATAAATAAGTAGATTTTTACTTTTCGAGGTAGTTTGAATCTTGAAATTTTAATTAATTGCCTTTTAATTAGTTGCATAATTTAATAATTTATTCTATGAACTTTTAAAAAGCAAAGATATAAAATAACCCCATATGGGGTTATTTTTTTTAAATTAATTATATAATCCTCTGTTTTTCTTTTTCTTTTTGCGTTTTCGTGATAGGTCTTTGTGTATTTCTGGCGTATTTCTGGGGTTAATGTTGGGAATAAACTCTTCAGGAGCATGTAATGGAATATCAAGTTCAGCCGGTTGAGTTAAAGGATAAAAAGAGGTTGTAATGTATAGTTCTTGTAATTCAAACTTTTGTTGTATGAGTTTCCATGATATATCGAAACTTTCTCCATCCATAACTATCGGGTTATTGCTGGTCATATCTTTAAAAGAAATACGATAAGTGCCATTTTTGTTTTCTCTTGTTATAGTTTCAATTCCATGAGATGCCAGTTTTTCGTTAAATTTATCGTAGTTTCCGGTTTGTTGAAGTATGTTTTTAAGATACAAATTCATATATGAGAATTGTTCACCTTGAGTTTTATTTTTCAAGTCATTGTTTATTGAATACCCTAACTTCTGAGATACATTTTCATATCTTAATCGAGATGAAAGATTGGTGTCTTTGAAGTAAATATTTTCATTTATCAAACCATATTTGAAGTATGTTCTTTTATCCTTTGAGGTCATAACTCTAACATAAATATTATGTTTCTTACACTCGTTAATATAGTCTTTCATGGTTAAAACTTTGGATAAGATTTCATCAAGGAGTCTTTTCATTTCTTCTTTATAAAGGGTATTAAACAGACCTTTTTTATAAAGAAAATCATATAATATATTGAATTTATCTTCACCAATAACTGCTTTTATTTGATTTTGGGTAAGTCCTTTTTTAGTAAAAATCAACATTTTTTCACGGTCATTTAAAAATTTTTCAAGCCAATCTTTTGTATTATAACCATGTGATGCTTTCTTAATAGCGTTATGTAAATAATACCTCCTTGCATTTATCTCATTTAATGAAGCTTTCTCATGAAAGCTCCCATATTCAGTATTTTTAAGTTTATATTTTGTTTCCAAGTTTCTGGTAATTTCTTGGCTCCTGGAGAAATCATTAAACTCTTTCACTTTTTTCCCATCATAATCAATACTCGCAACGATAATATGCAGGTGGTCAAATTGAGTATCCTGATGTTTATATATGAGAAATGGGCAATTTTTATAACCCATTCTGTACATATATTCTTTCGAAATTTTCAAAAATTCATCATCAGAAATATGTTCTCCTTTTGGTAATGAGAGGGAAATATGAGCTACTTTGTTTTGTAAGTTTTCTTTGGCATGCAAAGAAAAATGATCATCAAAAGCTTTTGTAAAATCTTGAGTCTTGTTTTCAATAGTAAAAATACCATTGAATAAAAGTGAAGCTTTGTTATTATTACATTTTTCTTCATTGTATTCAATTATTTGCTGATATGATGTACATTTGGTAATATTTGCAATCATATTATCAACGCTTTAAGTGCTTCTTTTAGTTCCGAATTGTATTTTCCCAGCAACGTAAAATATTTTTCATAATTAATGGATCCACCAGCCAAATGAACTTGGTTTATTTGATGTGCAATTTGGTTAATATTTACTCCTATTTTCCTAATTTCTGATATGGCTTCCTTACGAACCATGGGTAATCTTTCATCATTCGATGATATGGCTGTTTCACGTAAATATCTTGAAAAGGACATCTTACAGGTTTTAGCTTTCTGAATAATTAGTTTTCTCTCAGATTCTGATACATGCACCTGCATACAATGGTCTCGTATATCATCTTTTGCCTTTTTACTTCCTTTTGGTCTTCCCATTTCTAATAAATTATTTATCTAAAAGTAAGGGTTTTGCTCTCTAACCTTCCGCTACGTCGGGAGGCAAGGAAATACTAAACTGAAAGGATAGTATTTATTTTTCCGATACGGAAAAATATACCTTGCTTAAGCTACTTTTAATTTTCAAATGTACTAATTTATCTAGTATTTAAAAAATTAGATTTATTTTTATTCTTACCCATTAAAATCTGAAACATATTTTGTAAAAGGTGGAAGTATTGAGCTCAGAAATACAATCCATGCATATATTCTATAATATTATTAATGTATTATTTAAAATAATTATTGTGAGCTCAATACTTATTGAGCTAAATAAGGATTGAAGGATGTAAATTATTAATCTAAGTTCGATGCAAAAGTTTTAATGAAGACACTACAAGTAGAAGATTATTAATTTAATATAATTGTTCTTAAATAGGTTATTACGTCAGTATATCATGAAGTATTGAAGTACAGATGTATTGAAGTATTTAAATAATTATTGAAGTACAGATGTAAAATAATATTTCCTTTGTTATATGTTTATTATTTGATTTTATTTATTATGTTTGTATATATTTTATAAAAAATATAAATGCAAAAGGAAAAAAGTTTATATTGTAATATTAATATAAGTATCAATGTTGTTAAACCATTAAAAACATAATTTATGATAGTTTGTTTTGGAACTCAAAAAGGAGGAGTAGGTAAATCTACCTTGACAAATCAATTAGCAACTTATATTCATTTAAAAACTGACTACAGTGTTAAAGTTATTGATGCAGATTTTATCCAAGGGTCTTTAATCAGCTCTAGAAATTATGAGGTAAAATACTATATTGATTACATTAAGAAAGGATTTAATGAGGGTGAATTTACTCCAGAGCTTGAAAAAGCGTTAACAAAGGAGTATGTAGATAATTGTTATCCATTAATGGCAAGTGACTATGCTAATCTTCAAAATATTATTATTGATAATAGTGAAGACTGTGACTTTTTATTAGTAGATCTACCAGGTACGGTTTCTGCAAAAGGTATTATAACTATTTATGCTTCTTTTGATTTTGTTTTTGTACCTACTGATATTACTTTTAAAGACCTTGATGCTACCAGAAAGTTTTTAGAAATGTATGATTCTAGTGTAAGACCAGAAAGGGAAAAGATGAAATTGAAATGTAATATATATGGAGTTTTCAATAAGGTAAAAGAGAATACGATTGAATTTAAACAAAGAGATGAAATTATTAAAAAACATGATATTAAAATTCCTTTTTTAAAAAACTACATTACTGAAACAACTCAATTAAAACGGGAGGACTCAACTGTTGAGACAATTGCTTTAGGAGGTCTCAAAAATAATAAAATGATAAGTAATTTTGCTTCGGAAATAATTAATTTAATGTTGAACTGACATGGCAAAGAAAAATTTATTACCAAAAATACCTAGTACATCAAAACTATTAAAAGAATTGATGAATCAGACTTCTTCAGCTGAAACAGCATTCTTAAATGAAAAAAGTACTGG
>OCZT010003427.1_pt1 | contig 16187 bp, 17 predicted proteins | sample 1539031 | NCBI WGS metagenome assembly OCZT01 (sample SAMEA3539308, study PRJEB22396) | soil metagenome | biome: tundra; feature: field; material: soil | place: USA | collected 2010-05 | depth 0.15 m | reverse complement strand
ACCGATCCCATGAGGTTGTTGAAGTCGTGCGCGATGCCGCCGGCGAGCGAGCCGATGGCGTCCATCTTCTGCGACTGCGCGAGCGCCTCGCGGTCGGTGAGGTCGCGGTACGCGGCCAGCACGAGGGAACGCTCGCCGATCGTCACGGCCGTCTCGGCGCTCCCCCACGTCTGCACCGTGCCGTCCGGCCGCCTGACGCGGATCGTGTCGCTCCCCGTCAGCACCCGGAGGTTCTCGGGAAGCGGCGCGCCGACGAGCCGGTCGCGCGGCACACCCGTGAGCGAGACGGCGGCCGGGTTTGCATCGACCACGCGGCCCGACGGAGCGTCGAGCAGGAAATAGGGATCGACCGCGCTGTCGAAGAGCACTCCGTACCGCTGTTCCGTATCGCGCAGCGACTTCACGGTGTCGTTGAAGGTCGCGAGAAAGAGCGCCCACTCCTCGGACGGCGCGGGGCTGGCGATGGGGGTGAGCTCGCCGCGGCCGTGCATCGCGACGATCTCGAGGGCGATCGTCCTGAGCGGCGTGATGATCAGCCGGCGGCCGTACAGCCAGATCACGAAGAACGCGATCGCGCAGAGCAGGACCGAGAGAAACTCGCTGTAGAGCGTCCACTCGGCAAACCGGAACTGCTGCGCTCGCGTGTCCATCACCGCGATCACGGCTGCCGGGCCGCCCGCAGCGCCGGCGAGGCGAAAGAGGAGGCGCACACTGTCGCCCTTCGCGTACGTTTCGGCGTGCAGCGGCGTCTCGGGGAGCGGTGTGTCGGCGGGAAGCACGCGAAGACCGAGCTGAAGGTCGCTCTCGATGCTGTGCAGCAGCTCGCGGTGAAGCGCTCCGCCCACCACGAGGAACCCACGCACGTCCTGCGCCGTCTGGTCCGGATGTCCGCTCGGCCGCACGGCGGAGCCCGCGACGAGATAGACGTCGCTTCCGTCGCGCATATACCCGCTGATGCTTCCCTCGCGGGCGAGACGATCGAGGAACGCGGTGCTCGTGAGGTGGTCCGGCCGCCGCACGTGCGGCGAGGCCGACCATCCGAACGCGTTTCCGCGATGGCGATCGAGCAGGTCGATGAACTCGTAGTCGTTGCGCGGCAGCGTTTCGACGAAGTTGCGCCGGAAGAAACCCGCCGCGCCTGGCGCCCCCGGGTCTTGGGCGAGGCGGACGGTCTCGTCCCAGAACGCGTAGCCCTCGACCTGCCGCTGGGCCCGCTGGGCAAGACGCTCGAACGCCAGCCGAGTGCGCGTGAGGTCGTCGCGTTGGTCCGCGAGGTCCACGCCGCGGATCACGGCGTCGACGGCGAACTTGCCCACCGCCAGCGTGACGCCGACGACCAGAAACGCCACGACCGCAAAACGGGTCAGCAGCGAGCGGGCGGAGCGAGAGTGCCGGCCGTCTTTCGAAAGCAGCTGTGTTTTGCCCAACGAGAAGTGGGTTGGCATTGGCTGGGTGCGACCGGCGTCGGCCTGAACCATCATGGTATAGTCGATCACCGGCCGTGCGGCCGCAATGGCGCGGCTTTCTGAAATGCGTTCCGCTCGCGATGTTCTTCGGATGCCCGAATCGTCCGGCCGAGCCGCCCCATTCGAATCCGGCCCCGTCACACCCGGCGTCCTGCGCGCGAGTCGGTGGCTGCTCTGGCTCTATCTCGCGACCGCGGTCGGCGTAGCATTGCAGCGTTCGCTGCTCTCCACCGAGAACAATTTCCTGATCCTGCGGACCGCGTTCGCACACCTCGCGAGCGGCCAGGATCTCTACGCGCCGTATCCGCTGCTGTACGCCGATTTCTTCAAGTACAGCCCTACTTTTGCGCTGTTGTTCGCTCCGTTCGCACTGCTGCCGCTCGTGCCCGGCTACGTCCTCTGGGCGGTTGCGTGTGCCGCGGCGGTGTATCTCGCGATCTCCAGCGCCCTTCCGCCGCGCCAGGCGGTGGTCGCGCTGGCGCTGGCGTGGCTGGCCACCGTCGGCGACATGCAACGGTCGCAGAGCAACGTGTTGTGCGCGGGACTCATGATCCTCGCGTGGACATGGTACGAGCGCGGGAGCGCGTGGCGTCCGGCAATGGCGATCGCCGCGGCGACCTTCGTCAAGATCTTTCCGGTCGTGGCGCTCGCGTTCGCGATCTTCCGCCCGCGCAGGATCCGCTCCGGCCTGATCTTCGCCGCCGTCATGCTGGCCGCCGCCGCGCTCCCGCTGCTGGTGACCGCGCCGTCGTCGCTCGCGATGCAATACCGCTCGTGGTACGCCATCGAAACGCGGGACGTGGCGCCGCTCGCGCGCTACGGCACCGGCGGCGCTGACCTCTATGCCGGGATCATGGGACAGTTTCGCGTGTGGTGGGGTGTGCAGTGGCCGCACTGGCCCACGCAACTCGCCGGTGTGCTTCTGCTGCTCGCGCCGCTCGCGCTCCAGCGGGGGCGCTTCGGCAGCCGGCACTTCCGGCTGCTCTTCCTCTCGTCGATCCTCGTGTTCTGCGTGCTGTTCAACCACCAGGCCGAATCGCCGTCGTACAGCATCGCGATCATCGGCACGTCGATCTGGTTCGCCGTTTCCGAACGAGCGTTGTGGCGGACGGCGCTGATGGTCGCGACGCTCGTGATCGTGGACCTGATGTCGACGGATCTCATGTCGCGCGCGTGGTACGCCGGGTGGTACGTCCCCTACCTCGTGAAGACCGTGCCGCTGATTCCCGTCTGGATGGCGATGCAGGGCGAACTGCTCGGCTTCATCTCGAACCGCGACCCGTCAGAGCGCGCCGAATCCAATGAGGGACGGGTCGCCGCGCCGGAGGCGCTCGCGCAACCCCGGTGACAGGAGCGCCGCGAGTTCCGTTTCCCGTTGCCACGTGTAACCGTCGATCTGACCGAGCGCCTCGTCCACGCGCCCGGGGTGCACCATGATCTCCGTGGAGCCGGATGGCAGGCCGTCGATCGCCGCGACGAGATGTCGCGCGAAACGGCGGGTGCCCTGCATCGAGACGCCGATGAAGTGATCGGGCGCGCGCGTACGCGCCGCGCCGGCACTTGTGACGCGCCACGCGACGCCTATGAGGCCGCGGTGGATCTGCGACCTCACGCCGCCGGCGGCGCGGAAGTGCGACTCGACCGGGCGCCGCAACGGCAGGCCGAGACCGGCCGCCACCGCGGCCACGGCCCGGCGTATCACCGGCAGCGAGTGAACGTGGCGGTGTGAGTCGATGTGGGTGCATCGGACGCCCGCGTCGCGCAGGGCCGCCAGCTGCGCCTCGCACTCGGCCGTGACCTCGCCGTCGTCGATCCGCCCCGAGAGCGCGCGCCGCACGATCGTGCCGAGCGGAAGGAAGCGGCCGCTGCGCGCGTCGGTCAGCGAGGGAACCGGCGCGAGAGGCGCGCCGACCAGGAGGTTCAGATGAAGGCCGACGCCGAGCGTCGGGATGGCCCGTGCCTGCCGCACGCCGTCCTCCCACCCGGCGCAGTGCACCAGCATCGACGTGGAGGTCACCGTTCCTGCGGCGTGCGCCTCGAGTATGCCGGCCGTCACCGACGGCGTGAACCCGAAGTCGTCGGCGTTGATGATCAGGCGGCGCTGGGTGGCAGGCGTGGCCGCTCGCATTCAGTCGTACGTGCCGCGCCAGTCGTTCATGCGGATCTGGAACAGCTCCATCGCCATGGTGAACGCCGATTGCGCGAACTTCACCGTTGTCGGCTCCTCGTCGTAGCGGAAATACACGGCCGTCTGGTGCACTGTCAGCTGGTGCTTCTGCGCGATGAACAGCGCTTCGACGTCGAAGCCGAAGCGGGGAATCGTGATGCGAGGAAACACCGTCTCGGTGGCGCTCGCCGTGAATCCCTTGAGTCCGGCCTGTGAATCGAGCACGTCGCGCAGCAGCACGCCGCGCACCAGCAGGTTGAACGCGCGGCTCATGACGTGGCGCGTGTAGAGGTAGTGAAAGAAGCTCGGGCTCATCAGGTAGCGCGATTCCGGGAGCACGCGGCACGCGATCGCTACGTCAGCTCCGGCCTCGAGGTCGCGCAGGACCTTGTTCACTTCGTCGGGCGGATACGCGAGGTCGGCGTCGGTGAACACGCGAAAGCGCCCCCTGCCGGCCAGCATCCCTCGACTGACGCTCTTCCCCTTGCCGAGGTTCCGGTCGTTGCGGAGCAGCGTGATGCCGGGGCGCGCGGCGGTGTACTCCCGCAGGATCTTCGCCGCGGGCTCCGCGCTGCAGTCGTCCACGAGCACCAGCTCGGACGTGTACGGTTGCAGTGCGAGGAACGCCGACAGCTGCGTCAGGGCGGAGGGAAGCCGCTCCTCGCCATTGTAGCAGGGCACGACGAGGGTGAGGTGTGGGGCGCCGGCGAGCTCCGTCATCGTGGAAAAGTCGCCGTCTGCGATGGACGGACGCAACTCCGGTTCACTCCTCACCCGTCACCCGTCGCCGACTCGAGCGCGCAGGGATGCGGGAAGCGAGGCTCAGCGCTTCATTTTGACGTGCGCAAAGGGCATATTTCCCGCTCGACATGTCCACCTCATCGTCGATCGTCCTGAGCGCCCGCGCCCTCGAGCGCACGGTGACGCGCATGGCGGACGAGATTCTCGAACGCAACGACGGCGCCGACGGCCTCGTGCTCGTCGGCATCCAGCGGCGCGGCGTGCAGATTGCCGAGCGCATTGCGGCCCGCATCGAATCCTCGGACGGTCTCCGCGTTCCGCTCGGCGCGCTCGACATCACGCTGTACCGCGACGATCTCCAGACGATCGGCCCGCGCCCCGTGGTGGGGAAGACGGTGCTGCCGATCGCGCTCGACGGGCGGCGCGTGGTGATCGTCGACGACGTGCTCTTCACCGGCCGGACGATTCGCGCCGCGCTCGACGAGCTCGCCGACTTCGGCCGGCCCGCCCGGATCGGGCTGGCCGTGCTCGTGGACCGCGGTGGGCGCGAGCTCCCCATCCAGCCGGACGTCGTCGGCACGCACGTGGAGGCGCCGCACGACGCGCGTGTCGACGTCTTCCTGACGGAGCTCGACGGACGGGACGAAGTCATGCTGACGAGCGGGGACGCCGCGTGACCTCGCCCCTCGGCAAGGACCTGCTCGGGTTGGAGCAGCTCACGGCCGGGCAGATCAATCTCATTCTCGACACCGCGCTGCCGCTCAAGGAAATTTCCGAGCGCACGATCAAGAAGGTCCCCACGCTGCGCGGCGCGACGATCGTCAACCTGTTCTTCGAGGCGTCCACGCGCACGCGCATCTCGTTCGAGTTTGCCGAGAAGCGCATGTCCGCCGACACCGTCAACATCGCGGCGGCGAGCTCGAGCATCTCGAAGGGCGAGACGCTGGTGGACACGGCGCGGAACCTCGAGGCGATGCGCATCGACATGGTGGTGATCCGCCATCCGGCGTCGGGTGCCGCGCAGTTCCTCGCCGAACGGATCGAGTCGAACGTGATCAACGCCGGCGACGGCACGCACGAGCATCCGACGCAGGGGCTGCTCGACCTGCTCACGCTGCGCGACCACTTCGGCACGATCGCCGGCAAGAAGGTCTGCCTCTGCGGCGATGTGCTGCACTCGCGCGTCGCGCGCTCGAACATCTGGGGCCTCACCAAGCTCGGCGCCGAGGTGGCGGTGTGCGGACCGCGCTCGCTGCTCCCCAATGCGATCGAGGAGATGGGCGTCAAGGTCTTCGACCGCATCGAGGCCGCCATCGAATGGGCCGACGCGCTGAACGTCCTGCGTCTGCAGCTCGAGCGCATGCACGCCGGGTACATCCCGTCGCTTCGCGAATACAATCGCGTCTTCGGCGTCACGCGCGAGCGGCTCGAGCGCGCGCCGCGAGACGTGCTCATCCTGCATCCGGGACCGATGAATCGTGGCGTCGAAATCGACTCCGACGTGGCCGACGGGCCGCACAGCGTGATCCTCAACCAGGTCACGAACGGAGTCGCCATCCGCATGGCGGTGCTCTACCTGCTCTCCGGCAACTCGCCGCGGCTTGCCGAGGCGGCGCGGGGTTCCGCGTGAGCGCGCACCGCGACATGCTGCTGAAAGGCGGCCGGCTGGTCGATCCGTCCTCCGGCGTCGACGGGCCGGGAGACCTCCTCATCCGCGACGGCAGGATCGAGAGCGTCGGGGGGAACATCGCCGCGCCCTCGGACGCGACCGTCGTCGACTGCACGGGACAGGTGGTCGCGCCGGGATTCATCGACGTGCACTGCCATCTTCGCGAGCCGGGCCGCGAGGACGTCGAGACGATCGCGACCGGCGCGCGCTCGGCGGCGGCGGGCGGCTTCACCGCCGTCTGCGCGATGCCGAACACCGACCCGGTCACCGACAACCAGGCGGCGGTCGGCTTCGTGATGAAGCAGGGGAAGGCCGCCGCCGCCGCGCGGGTGTACCCGATCGGCGCGATCTCCATCGGCCAACGCGGCGAGCGCCTCGCGGAGTTCGGCGAGATGGTCGCCGCCGGCGCGATTGCGGTGAGCGACGACGGAAGACCGGTGGTCAGCGCGCAGCTCATGCGCACGGCCCTCGAGTACGCGCGCACCTTCGGCATCCCGGTCGCGGATCACTGCGAGGACCCGACGCTCGCCGAGGGCGGCGTGATGAACGAAGGGCTCACCTCCGCGCGACTCGGGTTGAAGGGTATTCCCGGCGAGGCCGAAGAGATCATGGCCATTCGCGACATCCTCCTCGCGCGGCGCACCGGCGGGCATGTGCACCTCTGTCACATGAGCACGCGCGGATCGGTCGAACTCGTGCGCTGGGGGAAGGATCGCGGCATCCGCGTGACGGCCGAGGTGTGCCCGCACCACCTCTCGCTTACCGAGACCGAGGTTGAAGGGTACGACACGCTCGCGAAGATGAATCCGCCCCTCCGCTCGGCCGATGACGTGGACGCGCTGCAGCAGGCGGTCAAGGACGGCACGATCGACGTGATCGCGACGGACCACGCGCCGCATCACTACGACGAGAAGGAGCGCGAATTCGCGGATGCGCCCAACGGCATCGTCGGATTCGAGACCGCGCTCGCGGTGAACATCACGTGGCTGGTGAAGCCGGGGATCATCTCGCTCGCCACGCTGGTCGAGAAGATGTCGTGCGCCCCGGCTCGACTGTTCCACCTGCCGGGCGGCGCGCTGCGCCGCGGCATCGCGGCGGACGTCACCGTGTTCGATCCGGCGCGCGAATGGACGGTGGAGCCATCTGCGTTCTTCTCGAAGGGCCGGAACACGCCATACGCGGGTTGCACGCTGACCGGACGGGTCGCCTGTACCCTCGTGGATGGCCGGATCGTCCATACCGTGAAGGGGTAAGATGCCCGCCAGGACGTTTCGCGGCGCGGCGCACAGCCGGCGGGAGATGGTCGAGGTGTGCCGGCGGCTCTACGAGCGCGGGCTGGTCGCGGGTCAGGATGGCAACGTGTCCGTGCGGATCGCGGCCGATCGCGTGCTCGTGACACCGGCCGGAATGTCGAAGGTGGATGTACGCGCCGCGGACCTCGTCGAGCTGAGCATTCACGACGGGCGCGTGGTATCGTCCCGAGGCGGTCGAGGGGCGTCGAGCGAGGTGCAGCTGCACCTCGCCGTGTATGCCATCCGGCCTGATGTCCGGGCGGTGGTGCATGCGCACCCGCCCGTCGCGACTGGATTTGGAGTGGCGGGTGAGGGAATCGAACACCCGTTGCTGTCGGAGCTGATGTACGGGACGGGAATGGTGCCGCTGGTTCCGTACGCGCCGCCGGGGTCGGAGGCACTGGCGGATCGTGCCGCGGAGTTTCTCAGGTCGCACGACATAGTGCTGCTCGAACATCATGGCGCAGTGGCGGTGGGTCCGGCGTTGCTCGCGGCTCACCAGCGGATGGAGAGTCTCGAGCACGCCGCGCGCATCCTGCTCGCGGCGCGCCAGGTGAAGGGGAGAGCGAACCGATGACCGATGCGCGTGCGAAACAGATAGCGGAGATCGAAGGCCTGCTCGCCGAGCGCCGAAAGTACGAGCAGTGGCTCACGCAATTGGAGGCTCGAAAGGCGAAGTCTCCGCCGCACGTCTTCGCGAAGGTGCACGGCGATTACTTGGCCCGGTTCACCGAGGCGCAGAAGAAACTCTCTTCGGAATCCGGCGCGGTCCACACGCTCGCTACGGAGCTCGAGAAATCGCTGGCGTTAAAGGAACAGCAGTGCACCGAGCACACCGACGAAAGGGCGGAAGCCGAGCTGCGCGCGGCGGTAGGCGAGTATGCCGACAAGGAATGGGAGGCGCTTCGAGTCAAGCTCGACAGTGCGATCACGGATCTGACCACGGAGCGCGACCGTACCAGGAAGGAGCTCGATACGTTGCGCGCGCTGATCAGAGAGGCGGAGCCCGCTGCCGGCGGCGAACCGAAGCGCGACGTCGACGACATCGCGTTCGTGCGTTCGTTGCTGGGGCGGAGCACGCCGTACTCGAACACTGCGGCACCGGCGGCACCGGCGGCAGCGGCGGCAGCGGCGGCAGCGGAAGCCGCAGTGGAATCGCCGCCAGCGGCAAAGCCGGCAGCCGCGTGGGTGGCTCCGCGATCGCCGACGCCGATGTCGACGCGTACGCCGATGTCGACGACGACGTCGACGCCCACGCCGGCGCGTTCGTCAGTCGCCGCGCGCTCGACGCCCCGTTCCAACACGGCCCCGGCGCGACACACGGAGCCGGAACTGTCCACTATTCGGAAGACTCCTCTTGGGACTGGCGGCCCGCATGGAACCGACGACGACAAGCCGCGCCGTCCATCGGGAACCTTCGGCCAGCCGACCCCACGCACGACGGAAGCGGTGAAATCGCTCAAGTGCCAGGAGTGCGGCACGCTGAACTACCCGACCGAGTGGTACTGCGAACGGTGCGGGGGGGAGCTGGCGACGTTTTGAAGATCGAGGACCGAAGACCGAGAACTGATGGTCGGCAGGAACGAAGAAGGGCCACGCTGCATGCGCGGCCCTTTCTTGTTCGCACTGTGTGGTCTTCGGACTTCGGTCTTCCGTCTTTGGTCTTCGGGCTTACTTCGCCTTCGCCACCTGACTCTTGTGTCGGGCCGCGTTGTTCGGATGGATCAGCCCTTTCCGCGCGGCGCGATCGAGCAGCTTGGTGGCGGCCTTCTTGGCGGCCGGCGTCGAGCCAGCGGCCTTGGCGTTCTTCACCGCGGTGCGCAGCGCGGCGCGCTGCGCGCGATTGCGCACGGCGGCTGCGCGCGACTTGCGCATGTTCTTCTTGGCGGAGGCAATTCTCGGCACGAAACGATCTCTCGACTTGGGGGTGATATCGCGGCGGGCGACGTTGCAACATCACACGGCCGCCACATACAAAAACACGCCCGCGCGACGCACGGGCGAGAGCGTGGAGAGTAGGCGGCCGAATGGCGAAAGTCAAGGCGTGACAACGCTTTTGACTCTCACGCCGACGACGCCTAGCTTTCGCGTTGACTGCCCGAGAGGGCCTCGCTCCAGACGCCGAACCCGACCGTCATTGAACAAGTTCGAGCTGTTCATCCTCGTCGTGCCCGTTTTGCTCTTTTCGATGGTGGCGCACGAGTACGCGCATGGGTACGCCGCCCTCAAGCAGGGAGATAACACGGCACTGATGCTCGGTCGCCTGTCGTGGAACCCCCTCAAGCACATCGACCCGGTCATGACGCTCATCATGCCGTTGGTCACGTTCCTCAGTTTCGGCGTCGCGTTCGGCGGCGCGAAGCCCGTGCCGGTGAATCCGCGCCTCTACCGTCACTATCGCAGCGGCGACATCATCGTGTCGCTTGCCGGCATCGCGACGAACCTCGTGCTCGCGGTCGCGCTCACGGTCCTCATCGTGCCGCTCGGGCTGGCCGGCCGCGCGATTCCCGTCCTTGGGAGTTCGCTCGCGATCGTCCAGCTGATGTTCCTGTACGGCGTCACGATCAACCTCGTGCTCGCGGCGTTCAACCTGATTCCGATCCCGCCGCTGGACGGATCGCACGTGATGAAGCATCTCCTGCCGGCGTCGTGGGCCTGGAACTACCAGCGCTTTGGCCGGTTCGGTTTCGTTGCTCTGCTGCTCCTCCTCACGGTCGGGCGCGCGCCGCTGAACGCCTGGATGAAGCCGGTCTTCTTCCTCACCGACACAGCGGTCCAGCTCGTCGGTCCGTTCGTGCTGGCAAGTCCATGGACGCGGTGACCGTCGCGCCGCTCGCGGGCGAATACGAGGGGAGCTTCGTCGTGGAGCTCGCGCATTTCAACGGGCCGCTCGACCTGCTGCTTTCGCTTCTGCGCGACGAGAAGATCGACATCTACGACATTCCGATCGCACGCGTCTGCGAGCAGTTTCTCGTCCGCATGCGCGACCTCGCGCTCAACGACGCCGCCGAATACCTCGAAATGGCCGCACGGCTGCTGCGCATCAAGGCGCACATGCTGCTGCCGCGGCACGAGGGCTCCGACGCGTGGGAGGATCCGCGCGCCGAACTCGTGCGCCGGCTGCTCGAGTACCAGCAGATGCGTGAAGTCGTGTTCGTCCTCGAGCGATTCGGCGAGGAGCGCCGCAACCGGTTCGCGCGCTCGTATTCGCCCGAGATCATGGCGCCGCCACAGGCCCCGCTCGCGCTGTCGCTGGCCGAATTGCTCGTTGCCGTGGACCGTGTGCTCCGCGCCGCGAACAAGCCGGCGCTGCACGACGTGGTGCCGCGCGCGCTCGATGTCGACGGCGCGATCACCACGATCCGCGCGGTGCTCGCGCTTCGCCGCCACGCGCGTTGGCGCGACGTCGTGCGCGCGGGCGCCGAGCCGTGGGAGGTGCTCTCGGCGCTGCTCGCACTCCTCGAACTCGCCCGTCGCAGCGAACTATCGCTCGTGCAGCCAAGACCCTTTGCCGATGTGGAGATCTCGCGTGAACTCGCTGGCGAAGCTGCTTGAAGCCGCGCTCTTTGCGAGTCCCCGGCCGATTCCGGCCGAGGAACTTGCCGCCCTCGACGCCGAGTCGAGCGTGAAGGACGTGCGTGCCGCGCTGGCCGAGCTGCAGACCCTGCTCGACGACGGCGGGCACGGCGTCGAACTGGTCGAGCAGGGCGGCGGGTGGCAGATCCTCACGCGTCCCGAGTATACGGAGGCGATCGAGCGCGCCCGCCTGGCCGTGCGCCCGCAGCGCCTCTCCGGAGCGGCGCTCGAGACGCTTGCGATCATCGCGTATCGCCAGCCGATCGGGCGGGCCGAGGTCACGGAAATCCGTGGCGTCGACGCGGGCGCGATCCTCAAGTCGCTTCTCGATCGCGGTCTCGTCGATGTGGTGGCGCGCGGCGAAGGGCTTGGCCGCCCGTTGCTGTACGGCACGACGCCGCTGTTCCTCGAGCAATTCGCGCTTCGCCATCTCGAGGAACTTCCGCGCGTGGACGAGCTCGCCATCGCCCTGCGCCGCGAACCGCAGCCGCTGTGACGCGCTCGTGAAGGCTCCTGGGATGCGCATCCATCGCGCGCTGGCCCGCGCGGGTGTCGCGTCGCGGCGAAGGGCGGAGGAGCTGGTCGCGGCCGGCCGCGTGCAGGTGAACGGCGTCGTGGCGCGCACCGGCCAGACGGTGAACCCCTCGGCGGACGACATCACGCTGGACGGTCGCAAAGTCTCGGCGCCCGCGGCCCCGGTGTGGATCATGCTCAACAAGCCGACGGGCGTCCTCACGACGAAGAAGGATCCCGGCGGCCGCCGGACGGTGTTCGAACTCGTGCCCGACGCGCCGGGACTCACCTACGTCGGGCGCCTCGATTACATGACCGAGGGGCTGCTGCTCTTCACGACGGACGGCGACGCCGCGCACGCGCTCACGCACCCGAAAACCGGTGTCGAGCGCACCTACGTCGCGACGGTGCGCGGCAACGCCCCGAGCGCCGTCGTCTCGGCGAAGAAGGGCGTCGAGCTGGAAGACGGCTTCGTGAAACCCGACCACGTCGAGGCGCATCCCGTGGGCGATCGCCTGTGGGAGTTCGCCATATCGATCAGCGAGGGAAAGAACCGCGAGGTGCGGCGGATGTGCGAAGCGCTGGGCCTCGAGGTGCTCCGGCTGGTGCGCACGAGATTCGGCCCGCTCGAGCTTGGATCGCTTCCTTCGGGTACGGCGCGTCCGCTCACGAGCCGCGAACGAAAACTGCTCGAAGCCGTCGCACGAGGACCGGTGTAGTACTAGTTCCGCATTCCGCATTCCGCATTCCGCATTCCGCATCGATCAGTCCAACCCCGCCTCCCGCATCGAGCAGTTCATGCCAGAACAGGATCACAAGGCTCAAGCCGAGCTCGACCATACCCTGATCCAGGGCGTCCTCGACCAAGTCGCCAAGCGCGTCGTCGGCCAGGACGCGATGGTCGAGCGCCTCATCATTTCGCTCCTCACCGGCGGCCACGTGCTGCTCGAGGGCGTGCCGGGGCTCGCCAAGACCCTCACGGTGCGGACCATGGCCGAGACCGTCCACACCTCGTTCAGCAGGATCCAGTTCACGCCCGACCTCCTCCCAGCGGATGTCGTCGGCACGGAGATCTACGACCAGTCCGGGGGCGGTTTTTCGGTGAAGAAGGGGCCGATCTTCGCGAACATCGTGCTCGCCGACGAGATCAACCGCGCGCCCGCCAAGGTGCAGGCCGCGCTCCTCGAAGCGATGCAGGAGAAGCAGGTCACGATCGGCGGCACGACATTCAAGCTCGACGAGCCGTTTCTCGTGCTCGCCACGCAGAATCCGATCGAGCAGGAGGGCACGTATCCGCTCCCCGAGGCGCAGGTCGACCGCTTCATGCTCAAGCTGCACGTGGGCTATCCGACGCGCGACGAGGAGAAGGAGATCATGCGCCGCATGGCGGGAGGCGTGGCGATCGCGGTCGAGGCGGTGGCGTCACCGCGGGCGATCCTGGCCGCCCGGAAGCGCATCTCGGAACTCTTCCTCGACGCGCGGATCGTGGACTACATCGTCGATCTCGTGCACGCGACGCGCGCGCCGGCCGACTTCAAGCTCGATGACCTCGTGCCGCTCATCGAGTTCGGCGCGAGCCCGCGCGCGACCATCGCGCTCGCGCAGTCGTCGCGCGCGCACGCCTTCCTGCGGGGACGCGAGTTCGTCTCGCCGGACGATGTGAAGGCCATGGCGCCGGACGTCCTCCGCCATCGCGTCCTGCTGACGTACGAGGCCGAGGCAGAGAGCGTGACGAGCGACCAGGTGGTCGCGCGCGTGCTCGACGCCGTTCCGTCGCCGTAGTGAGGAGTGAGCAGTGAGGAGTGCGCAAGGTGAGTGAAGGCAACTCCATTTCGCCGGAGATCCTGCGCCAGGTCAAGCGCATCGAGCTGCGCACGCGCGGCCTGGTGAACTCGCGCTTCGTCGGCGAGTACCACTCCGTGTTCAAGGGGCAGGGCATGGAGTTCTCCGAGGTGCGCGAATACCAGCCCGGCGACGAAGTGCGCACGATCGACTGGAACGTGAGCGCGCGGATGCGCCGTCTCTTCGTCAAGCGCTACGTCGAGGAGCGCGAGCTGACAGTGCTCTTGATCGTGGATTGTTCGGGCTCGAGCCGGTTCGGCACCGGGGAGCGGGACAAGCAGGCGCTCGCCGCCGAGCTCGCCGCGGTCCTCGCCCTGACCGCGACGCGCAACAACGACCGCGTCGGGCTCATGCTCTGTTCCGATCGCATCGAACACGTCGTGCCACCGCGGAAGGGACGCCGCCACGCGCTGCGGCTGGTGCGCGACGTGCTCGCATGGCCGACGACATCGCGCGGCACGAACCTGGCCCTCGCGCTCGAGTACGCGTCGCGGGTGCTCACGCACCGCGCGCTGGTCTTCGTCATTTCAGACTTCGTCTCGGCGCCCATGGACCGGCCGCTCCGGCTGCTCGCGCAGCGGCACGATCTCGTGGCGGTCGTGCTCGACGATCCCGGCGAGCGCGCGCTGCCGGACCTCGGCGTCGCGCGTCTCGTCGATCCCGAAACGGGCCGGTACGTGGAGATCGACACGAGCGCGCCGTCCGTCCGGTCGCGTTACGGCCGCGAGCTTGGCGACGAGCGCGCAGCGCGCCAACAGCTGCTGCGCCGCCTCGCGATCGACGAGGTGCTCGTGCGCACGGAAACCGGCTACGCGGAACCGCTGCTCCGGTTCTTCAACACCCGGGAGACGCGCGGCCGGAAGACGAGGCGACGGTGAACCGGCAGTCCCCGCTCGGCGCGTCGGTGATCGGGTTCCTGGCGGTGCTCACCTCGGGCGCCGGTCTCGCACCGCGCGCCGGCATCGCGCAGGCCGCGCCGCAACGGACGGCGCTCGTGAGTGTCAGCGTGGCCCCCGAAACGGTCACCGTGGGAGAACCATTCACCGTGCGCATTCGCGTGCGCGCGCCGAAGTTCGCGACGATTCGTTTCCCCTCCGTCCCGGATACCGCGGACGCGATCGAGGCGGTCGATCCGCGCGCGACCGAGGACGCGGGCGACGCCGAGGTGATCGACCGCACCGCCGTCTACCGCTTCGTGGCGTGGGACGTCGGGCGGCACACGCCGCGCTTCGCGAATGTGCTCGTGGGCACGGGCGGCGCCGCGCAGCAGTATCCCGTGGCGCTCACGCCGGTGACGGTGCGGTCGCTGCTGCCCGACGACACGCTCAAGCGCGTCCCGAAGGAGGTGCGCGACCCCGTGGCGCCGCCCGGCGCGCTCTGGAAAGTCCTGCTGCTCTCCGCGCTGCTGGCCGCGGCGCTCGCGTGGTTGTGGCGTCGCCGGCGTGCGCGCCGCGCGGCGGCGCCGCCACCGGAGGTGGATCCATTCGTCGCCGCGACGGCGTCGTTCGAGGCGCTCGACGCCCTGGCACTCCCGGCGGCCGGTGAAGCGGGCCGGCACGTGATTGCGAGCGTGGACCTGCTGCGTGGCTATCTCGCGCGGCGCTTTCCGGACATGCGCGAATCGCTCACGGCGGAGGAGATGGAGCGCGCGGTCGCGGGTTCGGATCTGCCGGTGTTGCCGCATCGGCTCGACGCGTTGCTCCGGCGCGAGTCGTCGCTCCGCTTCGCGCGCGCCGGCGTCTCGACGGACGAAGCCCTCGCGCTCGGGAAGGAATCGCAGGCGATCGTGCGCGACATCCAGACGGCATACGAAGCGCGCGTGCGGGCCCTGGAGAGCCGGCCACGGCGTGGGCGCCGGCAATGAGCCGGCTCCTCGCGCTCGATTTCGGCCAGCCGTGGTGGCTCGCGCTGCTCGTGCTTCCAGTGCTCTGGCTCTGGTGGCGCCGTCGCCGCCATCCCGGCGCCATCGTCTTCTCGCGCGTCGACGTGCTGCAGCGCGGCCCCTCGCTCGGACGATGGACGGCGCGCGTCGTGCTGGCGTGCAGGGTCGCGTCGATGTTCCTCGCCTGCGTCGCGCTCGCGCGGCCGCGCACCGGCGCCCGCGTCGAGCAGGTCAGCGGAGACGGCATCAGCATCATCATGGCCATCGACCTCTCGAGTTCGATGCTCGCGGAGGACTTCCAGCCGCAGAATCGCGTCGAGGTCGCGAAGGACAAGATGAAGCAGTTCATCGCCGGCCGGACGCAGGACCAGATCGGCCTCGTCTCATTCTCGGGAGAGGCGCTGACGCAAGTGCCGCTCACGATGGATTACGCGGTGCTGCTCGCGGCAGTGGACAATCTGCAGCCCGGACAGCTGGAGGACGGCACGGCGATCGGCACCGCGATCGCGACCTCGGTGAACCGGCTGCAGGACGCCACGGGCCGCTCGAAGGTGATCATCCTGCTCACTGACGGCGTGAACAATCGCGGTACGATCGATCCGCGGACCGCGGCGAAAGCCGCGGCGGCGCTGGGTGTACGCGTGTACGCCATCGGTATCGGCACCGAGGGCATGGCGCCGGTGCCCGTCGGGCGCGGCGTGTTCGGCCTGCGATACGAGACGCGGGCCGTCGAGCTCGACGAGCCGCTGCTCGAGTTCATAGCGCAGACGACCGGCGGCAGGTATTTCCGCGCGAAAGACGCCCAGGCGCTGCAGCGCATCTACACCCAGATCGACGCCCTCGAGCGCTCGCCGATCCACGCGAAGCGCTATGTCCGGTATCGCGAACTGTATCGATGGCCGCTCGGCGCAGCGCTCGCGGCCCTGCTGCTGGAACTCGGTCTCCTCGCCGTGAGAGGCCCGCTTCCGTGAGCACGCCATGAACCTCCGATTAGATCGGAAGAGCACACGTCTGAACTCCAGTCACGCCAATATCTCGT
>OCZT010003426.1_pt1 | contig 16194 bp, 12 predicted proteins | sample 1539031 | NCBI WGS metagenome assembly OCZT01 (sample SAMEA3539308, study PRJEB22396) | soil metagenome | biome: tundra; feature: field; material: soil | place: USA | collected 2010-05 | depth 0.15 m | reverse complement strand
CGATGGTGATCGAGCAGACGAGCCGGGGCGAACGCGCCTACGACATTTACAGCCGTCTGCTGCGGGACAACATCATTTTTCTGGGCACGCCGATCGACGACAACATCGCGAATGTGATCATCGCGCAGATGCTGTTCCTGAGCGGCGAGGACCCGGAAAAAGACATCCAGCTGTACATCAACTCGCCGGGCGGTTCGATCACGGCGGGGCTCGCGATCTACGACACGATGCAGTACATCAAGAACGATGTAGTTACGTTCTGCATCGGGCAGGCGGCTTCGATGGGAGCGTTCCTGCTGATGGCGGGCAAGAAGGGTAAGCGGTTCGCGCTTCCCAATGCGCGCATCCTGATTCACCAGCCATCGATGGGCGGGTTGAGCGGGCAGGCAACGGACATCGACATCCATGCGCGGGAGATTCTGCGCATCCGCGAGATCACCAACAAGCTGATGAGCAAATCGACGGGGCAGGCGCTGGACCGGATCGAGCGCGACGTGGAGCGCGACTTCATCATGACGGCGGAGCAGTCGAAGGAGTATGGCATCATCGACGACATCATTGATCGGCCACGAACCTAGGGTTCGACGATCCAACCTTCAAACCCCGGCCTCGTCGCCGGGGTTTGACATTTTGGTGGTCAAGATTGACCGTGTGGGTGTGACCAGAAAGGGGTATCGCCGTGACTTCCGTGTAGGTGGGAGAAGTCCCGTCCGGGTGTAGACTCAAGAGTGTCCCCAGCACGACCGGTCCGACTCCAGGAGTTGCCGCAACCATGAAAACATCCCGCGGTTCTGACGAATCGCTTCGCTGCTCGTTTTGCCACAAGTCACAGGACGCAGTGGCAAAGCTCATCTCATCGCCATCAGATTATCCGCGGGCCTACATATGCGATGAGTGCGTGGGTGTATGCAACTCGATCCTCGAGGATGATCGCAGCGAGGTGCTGCCAGGTGTAGCGCCGGCGCAACTTCCGAAGCCGCAAGAGGTGAAGGCGTTCCTGGATGAGTATGTGATCGGGCAGGACCAGACCAAGAAGAAGCTGGCGGTCGCGGTCTACAACCACTACAAGCGCATCCAGATGAACAAGACGCGCGGCAATGACGTGGAACTGGCGAAGTCGAATATTCTGCTCGTCGGCCCGACGGGCTCGGGCAAGACGCTGCTGGCGCAGACGCTGGCGAAGATGCTGGACGTGCCGTTTGCGATTGTGGACGCGACCACTCTTACCGAAGCCGGATATGTGGGCGAGGACGTCGAGAATATCATTCTCAAGCTGCTGCAGGCGGCCGAAGGTGATGTGACACGAGCGCAGAGTGGAATTATCTACATCGACGAGATCGACAAGATTGGACGCAAGGACGAGAACCCTTCGATCACGCGCGACGTCTCGGGCGAGGGCGTGCAGCAGGCGCTGCTGAAGATCCTCGAAGGCACGGTGGCGAATGTGCCGCCTCAGGGTGGGCGAAAGCATCCGCACCAGGAGTTCACCGCGGTGGATACGACCAACATCCTGTTCATCTGCGGCGGAGCTTTCGTCGGGCTTGAGAAGGTGATCGGGCGGCGCATAGGCAAGAAGGCGCTGGGATTCCGCGCGATTGCGGATGCGGATGTGAAGGAAGGCGAAGTAACTCCAATCCGCGCACAGCGTGACAGCGAACTGCTGCGTCAGGCTGAGCCGCAGGATCTGCTGAAGTATGGGTTGATTCCCGAGTTTGTGGGTCGGCTGCCAGTGCTCGGGATCTTGGACGAACTGGATGAGGCGGCGCTGATCGAGATCCTGACCAAGCCCCGCAACGCGATCCTGAAGCAATATGCGAAGTTGTTCGACTACGAGAACGTGAAGGTGACGTTCACCGACGACGCGGCTAAGGAGATCGCTCGCGAGGCGCTGCAGCGCAAGGTGGGAGCCCGCGGGCTGCGCATGATCCTCGAAGAGCTGATGCTCGACTTGATGTACTACGTGCCCGGGAATAAGAAGATCTCCGACCTGACGATCACGGCTGAGATGGTGAAGAAGCACAGCCTGACGCTGCCGATGCTGCTCGAGAAGGCTGGATAATCGTTCATTACTGTAGTAATGACGGCCTTGCTCCGACTGACAACTTGACGGTGCTTAAAGCGACAAATCGCGCCGAACGGCAAGTTCTGCGCTGCTGGACGTCGGCTGGGGCTCGCTATTTTTTGCCGTCCCACTAAAGTGCGGGATGCGGCTCGGGCCGGAAGCATTACAATCACTGGAAGCCTGACCGCGGCTTGCACCCTCGGCAGCGGATCGCGCGTCTAATGGGGAGAACATGGCAAACCAATCCAAGATCGTTTTGACCGGCGAAGTCCGGAAGCTGCCGATGATGCCGATCCGCGACATGGTTATCTTTCCCCATATGATGACCCCGTTTGTGGTGGGGCGCGAGTCGAGTGTGCGCGCACTCGAAGAGGCGCTAACCGGCGACCGCAAGATTTTCCTCGCGACCCAGCACGACGCCTCTGTCGACGAGCCCAGTGCGGACGACATCTACGAGACGGGGACAATCGGAAACATCGTCCAGAGCGTGCGTATGCCGGACGGGAACATCAAGGTGCTGGTGGAGGGCGTGGAACGGGCCCGCTCGATCGAGGTGAACGAGGACGACGGATTCTTCGTCGCGACGGTGCGCACCGGCAAGACGCAGCTCGAGATGACGCCGCAGGTTGAGCAGATGATGCACCGCGTCCATACGCTGTTCGAGCAATATGTGAAGCTGCAGCAGTCGCTGAACCACGAGACTATGGCCGCGAGCGTGCGCATGGACGAGCCGGCCAAACTGGCAGACACAATTGCGGCGAACCTTCAGCTTGGGATCGACGAGAAGCAGCAGTTGCTGGATGTCTTCGACCCGGAGACGCGGTTGGCGCGCGTAGCCGATGTGCTCGATGTCGCGATCGAGAAGCTGAACATGGACCGCACGATCCAGTCGCGCGTGAAGCGGCAGATGGAGAAGGCCCAGAAAGAGTACTACCTGAACGAAAAGATCAAGGCGATCCAGAAGGAACTTGGACGCGGAGAGAAGTCGGAGTTCGACGAGCTGAAGAAGAAGATCGAAACGGCGGGAATGCCGAAGGATGTTCTCGAGAAATCCATGCAGGAGCTGAAGAAGCTGGAGGCTATGCCGCCGATGTCGGCGGAGTCGACGGTCTCGCGCAACTATCTGGATTGGCTGCTCGCAGTGCCGTGGAAGAAGCGCTCGAAAGAGATTCGCTCGATAGAACATGCTGAGACCATCCTGAATTCCGATCACTATGGCCTTGAGAAGATCAAAGAGCGCATCCTTGAGTTCCTTGCAGTGCGGCAATTGGTAAAGAACCCGAAGGGGTCGATCCTCTGCTTCGTCGGACCTCCGGGCGTGGGCAAGACTTCGCTTGGAATGTCGATCGCGAAGGCGACGGGCAGGAAATTTGTGCGCATGTCGCTGGGCGGGGTGCGTGACGAAGCGGAGATCCGCGGACATCGCAGAACGTACATCGGCGCCCTGCCGGGGCAGATCATCCAGTCGATGAAGAAGGCAGGCACAAAGAACCCGGTGTTCATGCTGGACGAGATCGACAAGATGGCTTCGGACTTCCGCGGCGATCCGGCAAGCGCGCTGCTGGAAGTATTGGACCCGGAGCAGAATGGGTCGTTCCAGGACCACTATCTCGACGTGGAGTACGACCTGTCCAACGTGTTGTTCGTTGCGACTGCGAATGTGCTGCACACAATCCCGGGGGCGCTGCAGGATCGCATGGAGATTCTCCGGCTGCATGGGTATACCGAGATTGAGAAGCTGGAGATCGCCAAGCAGTATCTGGTCCGCAAGCAGCGGGAAGGCACCGGGCTAACCGAGGAACAGATCGTGTTTGAAGACAGTGCTCTAAAGGCGATCATTCGCGGGTATACACGCGAGGCTGGTGTGCGCAATCTGGAACGCGAAATCGGCAATGTGTGCCGCAAGGTGGCGCGTAAGGTGGTGCAAGGCGGCACGGACCATCGCGAGTTGCTTACCGGCGAAAATCTCGGCGACATGCTGGGCGTGGCGAAGTTCCGCGATTCGCTGGTGCATGAGAAGAGCGAGATTGGCCTGGTGACGGGCCTCGCATGGACGGAGGTTGGCGGCACGATTCTGCAGACTGAGGTGCAGGTGCTCGATGGCAAGGGCAAGCTGACGGCGACCGGGCAGCTAGGCGAAGTGATGCAGGAGTCGGCACAGGCCGCGCTCAGCTACATCCGCTCGCGTGCGCAACACCTCGGTCTAGGCAGGGAATTCTACCGGCATGTCGACATTCACGTGCATGTGCCCGAGGGAGCGATCCCGAAGGACGGTCCATCGGCTGGCATCACGCTAGCGACGGGCCTCGCGAGCGCGCTCACAAAGATCAAAGTGCGGCGCGACATTGCAATGACGGGCGAGATCACGCTTCGGGGCAAGGTGCTGCCGATCGGCGGCCTGAAAGAGAAGCTTCTGGCGGCACACCGTGCGGGCATCTTCGAGGTCATCGTGCCCGAAGACAACCGCAAGGATATGGCCGATATGCCCGAACTGCTCAAGACAGAGATGAAGCTGCATTTTGTCGAGCAGATGGACGAGGTGCTGCAGATCGCGCTCGAAGAGAAACTGCCCGAGTTGGAAGAGGAGACGCCGCCAGCATTGGCTGCGGTTATGCCACCGGTGTTGCCTGCCACGCAGCCTGTAGCCCACCAATAAACTAGACGATCCGCAAGAATGAAAGAGGCCGACCCATGTTTGGGGTCGGCCTTTTTCATTGCAGACGCGTTGCTAGACGGTTGTTCGGCGACCCGTAACAAAATGCAGGATGATGGAGATCACGGCGAACAGCAGAAGCAGATGGATAAGCATGCCCGCGCTCTTAAACATGACAAAGCCGCCGAGCCACATCACTACCAGGACAATCGCTAGAATCATAAACATGGGAGAACCCGCTTTCTTCCTTCAAGGGTATCGCGCACCTGGCGCGAGAATTACTCATTACTAAGAGATGAGGATCAGCCGCGGCGTTGCTTCGCATGGCAACAAATGTGCAGTATTCCGTGGCAGCGAAGGAACGGGCACACGCCGTCGTTCAACATGATGGGACGCCGCGAATGGGCTCCATCTGCATGCGAAGTCAAGGGGCCCCCCGGGTGCTGGCTCCTAACCACGGCCGCCGGCGATAGAGGGAATCAGCATGACCTCGTCGCCGTCCTGAAATGTGTAGGCGTCGCCGCCGAGAAAGCGGATGTCTTCGTCGTTGATGTAGATGTTGATGAACTTGCGCAGTTTCCCATGCTCGTCCTTGATCTGGCTTGAGAGTGCGGGAAATGCCTCGTCGAACTCCGAGAGCAGCGAGGGAAGATTATGCGCGGTTGAGTCGAACTGTTTGCGGCCCTGGGTATGGCGGGTGAAGGCGGTGGGAAGCACTATTTTAATGGCCACTTCGGTCTCCTGCTGCGATGAGTTCTGGTTCGGGTTCTCCGTCGAGCGGACGGAGGTAAGCGTCGAAATCGGCGAGCCGCGGACGGATTGCCCGGGCGTCGATGTGGTCGTAGCTGCCGGCGAGGGCGTCGGTGGTCTTGAGGCCGTTGCCTGTGATGCAGATTACCGTGGTCTCGTCGCGCGCGATGCGGCCGTCGGCGTATAGGCGCGCGGTGACCGCCGTGGTGACGCCGCCTGCGGTCTCGGTGAAGATGCCTTCTGTCTCGGCGAGTTCCTGGATGCCCGAGACGATCTCTATGTCCGATACGTCCTCGGCCCAGCCCCCACATTCGCGGATCATCCGGGCGGCGGCGGCGCCGTCGGAGGGGTTGCCGATGGCAAGCGACCGGGCGATGGTGTTGGGCCGCTGCGGGATGATGTCTTCGGTCCCCTCCTTGACGGCGACCGAAATGGGTGAGCAGCCAGTGGCCTGCGCTCCGAAAAAGCGGACAGGACGCGCGGGCTTTTTGACCAGGCCGAGGAAGATCAGTTCGTTGAAGGCCTTGCGGATCTTGCGGATCAAACTGCCGCCGGCCATGGGGACGACGACGTTGTCGGGCAAGCGCCAGCCTAGCTGCTCTGCGATCTCGTAGCCAACGGTCTTCGAGCCCTCGGCGTAGTACGGGCGCAGGTTGACGTTCACGAAGCCCCAGTTGTACTGCTCGGCGATCAGGGTCGAGAGCCGGTTGACGTGGTCGTAGTTGCCGTCGATGCGGATGAGACGTGCGCCATAGACGAGCGTGTTGAGGATCTTTGCTGGCTCCAGGTCTGCGGGCATCAGGATGCAGGCCTTGAGGCCGAGACGGGCCGCCTGCGCAGCCACCGAATTTGCAAGGTTGCCCGTGGAGGAACAGCCGACCGTGTCGAAGCCGAACTTCTGCGCGTTGGCCAGAGCGATCGACACTACGCGATCCTTGAAGCTCAGAGTCGGAAAACACACGGCATCGTTCTTGACGTAGAGGTTGGAGGCGCCAATGCGTGCACCCAGGCGACTGGCGTGGATCAGCGGCGTGAAGCCGACGGGCAGGTCGGGCTGGAAGCCCTCGGGAACCGGAAGGAGGCGGGCGTAGCGCCAGATGCTGGCTGGACCGCGAGCGATAGATTCGCGGGTGAATACGCCGCGCGCGGAAAGCAGATCGTAGACGACTTCGAGCGGGGCGAGGCAGTCGGGGCAGGCCGATAGCGGCTGGTTGCCGAAGCGCTTGCCGCATTCGTTGCAGGCAAGTTCGTACGTGCTACAGGAATAATTCATCAAGCTCTCTCCGAGGGAAGAGGTTCGATTGCTTCGACCAGGCTCTCTTGGGATTTGCCGCAAACGGCTTGCGCCGAACGGCATGGGGAAGGAGAATTGCGGGGTGCAGGCCCGACCCGGAATGACTCCCGGTCACTGCGTGCTCCGAATCTCATGTTCCCTGTTTCCAGGAGAGAGTTGACACCGGTACGCAATGTTCTGTCCGGTTGTCGTGGCGTCGCAGGGCTCGTCCCTCAACCACTCTGCATGAAATTCAAATCTGCGGGTAAGGCAGACTGGAATAACTACTTGTAGCACAGGGGAACTCGGCGATACAAGTGCTTCAGCGTAGCCGCGGCGGGACGTGCACATCGTTTGCTCTGTCGCAGGCTGAAGCTCCGCTTCCTGTTCACTTGAGCAGGCGCTTGACTGGGCGATGTGAGTATGGAAGGCTAACCCTATCGAGGTGATGCCGATGAAAGCTTTCCTGATTGCAGCTTTGTTCGCGACGGGCGTGGCCGCGGCGGCACAGACTCCGCCGCAGTCTGCGACGATGCATGCCCCCGACGGGGGGACGTTTGAGCGTATCCAGAGCATCACGATTCTGCCACTGACCGGTGCTCCGTTTTCCGCCGCGGTCAATACGGAGTGGACCAGGATTCTGGCGGATGGGACGACGGCCACGGTGAAGAATCGCCGGACCGTGGCAAGGGACAGCACGGGAAGAGTCTTCGAAGAGAGGCGATACTTCACACCAAACGGTGATAAGCAGGCCACTCAGATTTCGGCTCTTCAATTTGTGGACCCGAATCGGCATGAGTTCTATAACTGCATTCCTGCGCAGAAGACCTGCTATGTCTCGACTTATTTGATGTCCGCACTCAGGGAGATGCCGGCAGGCATGGATGGCTTGGAGGCGTGTCATTGCGCCAGTCCGCGGATGCCAGGCTACTCGATTGAGCAGGAGGCCCTGGGACAAAAGAGGATGGAAAACATCGACGTGACGGGCTCCCGGGAAATCACAACTCTCCCCGCAGGACAGATCGGAAATCAAAAGCCGCAGCCGATTGTGAAAGAGTTCTGGTATTCGCCGCGGCTTGGCGTGAATCTTGTGGTGAATCGGTTCGACCCTCGCTCGGGGTCAGAGAACTTCGTGGTCGACCACATCTCCTTGAACGAGCCGGATCCAGCGATGTTCGAGCCACCTGCGGATTACCAGGTAGTGCGCCAGGTGGTGGTGAAGCCGGCGCGGACGCAAGCCGCACGCTAGTCCGCCGAGAGAAATCTCAGGGCGGACGTCAGTGTTTCGCGAGTGCGTTCCCAACTCCCGCCACAAAAGCTGAGGGATCGAACTCGGTGCGAACTATCTCGTCGGGGCAATCGGTCAGGATGGCAACACGCCAGTTGCAGACGAATGCGACAATCTGTTTGTGCTCAGCAATCTTGATATCAACGCAGAGTTGCTCCGCCTCGGCGACGCCTTGCTCCCCCTCGACATCGATGAGGACGAGGTCGTAGGGGCGGGCCGAAAACATCGACAGGGCCTCGGGCACGGCACAGGTTGAATCGACGTAAAAGCCAGAGAGGCGCAGGATCTGATCGCGCAGAGGACGGAGCATCTCGCGTTTGCAGATGTGGAGGATGGCTGGCAGATTGGTGGGCGGCGGCTGGTTCCGGGATAATTCAGTCACGACTCTGGCCTTGGGCTAATGAGGGGAATTGATCGGACGCATAGGCATAGCGGAGACACAGGAAGAGCAAAGATCATCCCTAAGTTAGAGCAATTGCGGCGCGATTTGATTCCTATCTTATGGAAGAATTGTGGCGAATTCTACTCGGAAATCTATATGTCGCCTGGGCCACATATCACTTGACACCATACGCGACAAATGTCAGGCGGAACGACGAACGTTCCTGCCGTCGACTCGGGGATGGTTATTGCTCAGGGTCATAGTTAAGATTGGGCCCAAGCCATCGCTCGACCTCCGCCACGCTCATTCCCTTGCGTTCGTGATAGTCGGCGACTTGGTCGCGGTCGATCTTGCCAAGCGAGAAATATCGCGATTCCGGGTGGGCGAAGTAGAGCCCGCTGACGCTCGATCCGGGCCACATCGCGAACGACTCAGTAATCAGCATTCCGGTGTTCGCCTGTACATCGAGCAAACGCCAGAGTGGACCTTTCTCCGTGTGGTCCGGGCACGCCGGATAGCCCGCGGCCGGCCTGATCCCCCGGTACTTCTCTTCAATGAAATCCGCGTTGCTCAGGCCCTCCGCACAACCATAACCCCACTCATTGCGCACTCGTTTGTGCAGGCATTCGGCGAACGCTTCAGCCAGGCGATCGGCGACGGCCTCCGCCATGATTGCGTTGTAGTCGTCGTTCTCGGCCCTGTACCGGTCACACAGTTCTTTCAGCCCGATCCCGCTGGTTACCGCGAAGCCACCGAGGTGATCGGGCAGGCCGGTCTCCTTCGGTGCGATGAAGTCGACGAGCGACCGGCACGGCTCGCGGCCTTCCCTGTTTGCCTGCTGGCGTAGGAAATGGAATCGCTCCAGCACCGTCTGGCGCGTGTCGTCCGCGTACAGTTCAACATCGTCGCCCACGGCGTTTGCGGGAAAGAAGCCGTATACCCCACGCGCCGTAATCAGGTTCTTCTCGATGATGACGTCCAGGAGAGTATTGGCATCGGTGAAGATCTGACGCGCTTGCTCACCCTGCTCCTCGTGCTCAAAAATTCGGGGATAGACGCCTTTCAGTCCCCATGCGTGAAAGATCGGCGTCCAGTCGATGAATTCGCGCAGCGTCGCCAGAGGAAAGTTATCGAGCACGCGGACGCCGGTGAACGCGGGTACGGGCAGGTCTTCGGCACGCCACTCGATCGGAGTGCGCCTTGTGCGAGCGGTCTCAAGCGAGACGACCTGCTGGCGCGGCGCAGAGTGGGCCTGGCGCAGCGCCTCGTACTCGGCGCGATGCTTTGCAACGAACTCCGGCTTGCCCTCATCACTCAGAAGGCTGGTCGTCACCGGCACCGCCCGGCTGGCATCCAGCACGTGGACCACCGGCTCGCTATAGTGCGGCGCTATCTTGACGGCCGTGTGCCTGCGGCTCGTGGTTGCGCCGCCGACGAGCAGCGGCAACTTGAAACCCTGCCGCTCCATCTCCTTGGCCACATGCACCATCTCGTCGAGGGACGGCGTGATCAGGCCGCTGAGGCCGATCAGGTCTGCCTTCTCCGCCTTCGCGCGTTCGAGAATCTTTTCGCAGGAGACCATCACCCCCATGTCGATGACCTCGTAGTTGTTGCATGCGAGGACGACGCCGACGATGTTCTTGCCAATATCGTGAACGTCGCCCTTGACCGTCGCGAGCACGATCTTTCCCTGCGCCTTGACTACGTGGCCAGCCGCCTCCATGGCAGCCTTCTCTGCCTCCATAAACGGCGTCAGGTGCGCCACAGCCTTCTTCATCACACGGGCAGACTTCACTACCTGGGGGAGGAACATCTTGCCCGCTCCGAACAGATCACCCACCACGCACATACCGGCCATCAGCGGGCCTTCGATCACCAGCAATGGGCGTCCCAGCTTGACGCGCGCCTCCTCCGCGTCGATCTCGATGTACGTGTCGATGCCCTTGACCAGCGCATGAGAAAGTCGCTCCTCGACGGTGCCGTTGCGCCACTCTTCGGCTTTCTTCTCACTGACTACCTGGCCAACGCTCTTCAGCTTTTCGCCGTGCTCTACGAGGCGCTCTGTCGCATCGGGACGGCGATTGAGCAGAACGTCCTCGACCAGCACTTTCAGCTCAGGCTCAATCTCTTCGTATACCTCGAGCATCCCCGCGTTCACGATGCCCATGTCCATGCCCGCCGCGATGGCGTGATAGAGAAACGCGGAGTGCATGGCCTCGCGAACCTTGTTGTTGCCGCGAAAGCTGAACGAGATGTTCGAGACGCCGCCCGAGACCTTCGCGTGAGGCAGGTTGGCCTTGATCCAGCGGGTGGCGTTGATGAAGTCGACCGCGTAGTTGTTGTGCTCCTCCATGCCGGTGGCGACGGTGAGGATGTTTGGGTCGAAGATGATGTCTTCGGGCGGGAAACCGACCTCGTCGACCAGCATCCGGTAGGCGCGCTCGCAGATGCGAATCTTCTCCTCGTATGTCGCAGCCTGGCCCTGTTCGTCGAAGGCCATTACCACGACGGCCGCGCCATACTTCAACACCTTCGCGGCGTTCTCGCGAAACTTCTCTTCGCCTTCTTTCAGCGAGATCGAGTTCACGATGCCTTTGCCCTGTAGGCACTTCAGCCCTGCCTCGATGACCTCCCACTTCGAGGAGTCCACCATAAACGGCACCTTGGCGACCTCTGGCTCGCTCCCCAGCAACTGCAGGTAGCGCGTCATCGCCGTGACGCCGTCGATCATCCCCTCGTCCATGCAGATGTCGATGATGTTGGCGCCATTCTCGACTTGCTGCCGGGCCACGCTGACCGCTTCTTCGTACTTGCCTTCCTTCACGAGCTTCGCGAACTTCGGCGAACCGGCCACGTTGGTCCGCTCACCGATCATGATGTAGACGCCGGGTTGCTGGGTGAATGGCTGTGATCCTGACAGGCGCAGCGGCTTGGTCTCGATGGCCTCGCTCACGCTGCGACCTCAATCTGTGCCAACCGTCGCGGAGCCTTGCCTTCGAGCGCTTTGGCAATCGCCGCAATGTGCTCGGGCGTGTTGCCGCAGCAGCCGCCGGCAATATTGATCAGCCCTCCACGTGCAAAGTCACCCAGATAACGGGCCATGTCCTCGGGCCCCAGATCGAACCCGGTCTCCGCGAGAGCATTCGGCAAGCCGGCATTCGGATAGCACGAGATCGCCACGTCCGCCTTCTCCGAGAGTTCCTCCAGGAACGGATACATCATATCGGGACCGAGAGAGCAGTTAAGTCCCACCGACAGCGGCTTCACATGCTGCACCGCGTTCCAGAATGCCTCGGTGGTCTGTGCGGAGATCATCGTCTCGCCACCGCGACCCACCGCCGCCGAAATCATCACCGGCAGTTCCCGGTTATTCGCAGTCAGGCCGTCTTCATCGAAAACCTCACGGATAGCAACGAGTGCCGCCTTTGCATTCAGCGAGTCAAAGATCGTCTCCACCAGCAGAAGGTCCGATCCGCCGGCGATGAGGGCGCGCACCTGCTGGGTGTAAGCAGCCTTCACCTGATCGAACGTGACCACGCGAAAGCCCGCATCATCGGCATCGGGCGAGTTTGAGAGCGACACGGTCAGCGGCCCGATCGCTCCCGCCACGAAACGCTGACGCCCGGTTGCGGTGCCGACACGGTCGGCCCATTCACGGCACTGTCGCGCCGATTGCTCATTGATCTCCCAGGCCAGGCTGTTGAGCATCGGATCGTCGATGATCTTCTGGTAGAACTCGGGGTCCTTGCGGCCACCGCGTTCTCGAGGGTCGACCACGAAGAATTCGCTTTGCGTGATGCTGGTCGCGCCGAAGGTGTTGGTCTCGATGATGTCCGCCCCGGCCTCCAGAAAACGACGATGGATGTCACAGATCATCTTCGGCTGGGTCAGCGAGAAGAGGTCGCCGTTGTTGAGCAGGTCCTTCGTCGAGGTCTTGAAACGCTCGCCACGGATATCCGCTTCCGTCATTCCATAGGTGCGGATGGTCGTGCCCATTGCTCCGTCGATGATGGCAATTCGACTCTCGAGTATCTTTTCAAGCGGATGTTGTTGGGCTTTCATCATGTCTCCTGATGGCCGAGCGTGGCGCTACTGGCGGTATCCGCGTTCATCCGTGACATCCGCGGTGTCTTTTGTTTGTTGTTGCTCGCTATGCGAGTACGCCAGCTTCGTCTTTGTCCGACGAGATGGCGTCGGGCATGGGCAGCGTCGGGACGAGCAGGTCTTCCTTGCGCATCACCAATGTCGTCGCGTTCAGGCTGGCGAGTTCGAAGCCATGACCGTGAGTGATCGCATCGGTTGGGCAGGCTTCGACGCAGTAGCCGCAGAAGATGCATCGGTTGTAGTCGATGTTGTAGACCTTCGCGTAGCGTTCGGCGGAGGAGATGCGGACGCTCTCAGTGTTTTCCGCGGCTTCGATATAGATGCAGTTGGACGGGCAGGCGGCGGCGCAGAGGAAACAGGCGACACACTTCTCGAGGCCGTTCTCATCGCGCTGGAGCTGGTGCTTGCCGCGGAATCTTTCCTGAAGCTGGGCACCGCGCAGAGGGCCGGGGCCGTCGGGATAGTTTTCCACCTCGGTCGGCTGGAACATCTGCCCGAAGGTGATGCTCATACCCTTGGCGATGGCTGCGGCGTTCTTGACGATGGACATAGGTCAAGTATACGACGAGGGGCGGGACAGGCGGCTACGCTGCGGCTGCGGCTGCGGCTTGGCATCGGAGGGGTGGATGTGATTCACTTCCACGCATGGCTAAGAACACATCTCGCCGCACCTTTCTCCGGACGGTTCCTGTCGCCGCCGCGGCCGGCTTCACTCTCACCAATGCGCGGATGTTTGCCGAGCCTGCGCAGGCTGGAAACGATGTTGCCGCTGCCGCGGCGCCGTTCAAGCTGTATACCGCCAAGGAGCGCGCGGCTGATGCTCAGACTCTGCTGGCAACGCCCGGCGACAAAAAGCTGGTCGATCAGGCCGCTGGATTTCCGTGCGCAATCGTGATGACGACCGAGATCCGCAAGAGCGCCAAAGAGTTCGAGTGGCACGAAGGCCGCGATCACATCGTCGCTATCATCGACGGGTCGACGCTGTACGAGGTTGGCGGAACGCCGAAGAATGGGCGCAACACCAAGGCTGGCGAATGGCTGGCTCCCGCATCCGAGGGAAGCAAGTCGATCCTGATGGGCAAGGGCGACATGCTGACGATTCCGCGCGGGACGCCGCATAAGCGGAGCACGGAAGATAGCGTCACGTTCATGCTGATCTCGCCGTACGGGACGATGAAGGCTTAGGATGATCCCCAAGGAAAGGCCCGGGGCTGAAGCCCCTTTTCGGCGGGCGTTGTTTCGTGGGCTAAAGCCCACGCCTAATCCGGAATGCGGATATGTGGTCATTCGATGCCCAGCTTCTTCCAGAGGGCGTCGATCTTTGCGGTGATTGCGGGGTCCATTTTGAGCATGGGGGGCCAGGGGCGGGTGAAGCCTTCGGCGGCCCATTTGCGGGTGGCGTCGATGCCCATTTTGCTGCCGAAGTTGGGCAGGCGGCTGGCGTGGTCGAGCGAGTCGACCGGGCCGAGGGTGAACTGGATATCGCGCTCGGGGTCGATGTTGTTGGCGACGCGGAGGGTGACTTCGGCAAGGTCCTGCACATCGCAATCCTCGTCGACCACGATGACGCATTTGGTGAACATGGCCTGGCCCATTGCCCAGATGCCGTTCATGATCTTTCGGGCATGCCCGGCGTAGGACTTGCGGATGGCGACAATCATCAGGTTGTGGAAGACCGCCTCGGGGGGGAGGCAGACGTCGACGATCTCGGGCAGGGTGAGCTGCATGAGCGGGAGGAAGATGCGCTCGACCGCCTTGCCCATCCAGGCGTCTTCCATCGGGGGCTTGCCGACGACCGTGGCGGCGTAGATGGGGTCGCGGCGGTGGGTGATGCAGGTGATGTGGAAGACGGGGTATTCCTCTTCCATGGTGTAGAAGCCGGTGTGGTCACCGAAGGGGCCTTCGCTGCGGAGTTCGCCGAGATTCACATAGCCTTCGAGGATGTACTCGGCGTGGGCGGGAACTTCGAGGTCGACCGTCTCGCAGCGCACGAGTTCGACCGGCTTGCCACGCAGGAAGCCGGCGATGAGGTACTCCTCGACCTCGGGCGGCGCGGGGACGATGGCGGAGAAGGTTGTTGCCGGGTCGGTGCCGATGGCTACAGCGACCTCCATGCGGCCTTCGCGGACCCGGGTCTGGGTCTGCGTGGGGATGGTTGCGCTGTTCGCTGCGGCTGTGGTGCCGCCGGAGGTTTGTGCCATGAGGTCGACTCGTGCGGGGAGGTCTGTGGCGGCACTTAACCCACCCTTCGCAGAAGACGCGAAGAATGGGCCACCCGGCGCGGTGGATGGGCCACCCGAATTTGTGGCGGGTTCGGTGGCGGCGCGGAGGCGGTCGCGGAGGTGCTCGGCGGCTACTTTCTGGCGCTGCCAGTGCATGCCGGTGGTCTGGCCGTCGTAGACCTGCATGCGGTACATGCCGACGTTGCGCTTGCCCCGCGTCTCTCCTGAGACCAAGCCGGGGTCGCGGGTGACGACGCAGGGCAGCGTGATGAAGGGGCCGCCGTCCTGCGGCCAGGTGGTGAGGACGGGTAACTTGAGCAGGTCGATTCCCTGCCCTCCGTCCTCGACCGCGCGGTGGATGACCTGCTTGCAGGCGGCGTCTTTGGGGGAGATGACTTTGGGGAAGAAGCTGCCGACCTCGGCGAGCTTTGGCAGCAGTTTGAGCTTGTCGAGCAGGCTGGTGGGCGATTCGGGGTGAATCAGCGTGCGGATGCGGTCGGCGATGGCGTCTAGCGAGTCGGTTTCGAGGGCGAGCTTCATACGGCGCTCGGAGCCGAACTGGTTCATCAGGACGCTGGCCCCGGGGTAGCCTGTGACGTTCTCGAAGAGCAGGGCTGGGCCGCCCACGGTGGGAGTTCCCTTCCCGAGTTTGGCAGTGCGGTCGGCGATCTCGGCCATCTCGAGGTACGGGCTGACGGCTTCGCGGATGCGCTTGAGTTCGCCCGCCTTGTCGAGTTGCTTGATCCAGTCGCGAAGGTCGTTGTATGGCAAGGCTTGCTCCTGAAGCGTTCTGTGAAGAGGATGCGGTGGGGGTACCCCCCCCACCCCCTGTGGAAAACTTGGGAATACTCCATCTAAAGGGGTTACGGAGTCCGCCTTTCGCCCACTGTGTTGCCGCTCAGGCGGAGACGACCACTAGCGCGAAAAGCCCCTACTTCTATTTTATCTCTTTGGGAGGGGTAAACATGCCAAGTCTATTCCTTTTCGATTGATGGAGATAAGGCGATATAGGGCTTGACACGCAAATTTGCTGAGCATTTTGGCGAATTAAATCTTGAGGAAGATCTTTCGCCGCCAGAGGAGCCAGTTGGGGAGGAAGCAGGCGACGGTGAAAGCGAGGGCGAAGGCGAGGGATGTGATCTGCGTGGACTGATGGCGGCCAAAGATGTGGCGGTAGGTCCAGAGCCAGGCGGTGATATGGGTCGTGGGTGCTGCCGGATTCACCAGCGCGCCGGCGGGGACCTTGATCCAGAGCATGATCTCGACTAGGAAGTTGGAGAGGACGAAGGCGGTGATGGCGTTTGAGCCGAAGACTAGCCAAGGCCAGAGGAGAGCCTTTCCGGCTGGCTTCTCGTTCATGCGGCGGATGTCGATCAGCCAGTGGAAGAGGGCGAGCAGGAGCAGGGACCAGCCGGCGCTGAAGAGGACGTAGGAGCTGGTCCAGAGATTCTTGTTGATGG
>OCZT010003425.1_pt1 | contig 16199 bp, 15 predicted proteins | sample 1539031 | NCBI WGS metagenome assembly OCZT01 (sample SAMEA3539308, study PRJEB22396) | soil metagenome | biome: tundra; feature: field; material: soil | place: USA | collected 2010-05 | depth 0.15 m | reverse complement strand
CCGCGGTACTGCGCGCTCCACGCCGCGCCGCAGGCGATCGGCAGGTGCGCGCCGATCACGGCGTAGGAACCCATCATCCCGTGCTCGACGCTCGTTAGGTGCATCGAACCGCCCTTGCCGGCCATGAGACCGTTGGTGCGACCCATGAGTTCAGCGAAGACCGGCGTCATCGGTACGCCGCGCGCGAGCGTGTGGGCGTGACCGCGGTACGTGGCGAACGTCCAGTCGTCGGGACGCATCGCGGCGGCGACGCCCGCCGCGATGGCCTCTTGACCAATGGAGAGGTGGCTCGTGCCCTTAACGAAGTTCTCTAGGAACAGGTCGTACGCGCGATTTTCGAACTGACGCAGCGCGAACTGACTGCGGTACATCGCAGTCTTGTGCGCGAGGTCACTGTTCGCGGGGGCTACTTTCGTGCTGGACATTTGTTCCTCCTAGTACCGGTTCGCGACCATGAGTTCTTGCGCCGGAAAGTGCGTGAGAATCGACGGTTCGCTCTCAGTGACGACGATCTCTTCTTCGATACGCGCCGCCGACACGCCGTCCGACGCCGGGCAGTACGTCTCGAGGGCGAAGACCATGCCCTCCTTTAACTCAATGGGATCGCGCAGACTGTTCAAGCGACTGATGACGGGCCGCTCGTGCAGGCCCAGTCCGAGCCCGTGGCCGAACTGCAGACCGAAGGCCGCCATCTCGTTGGCGAAGCCAAAGTCCGTCGCGGCGGGCCACGCGAGGGCGATCTCGTCGGTACTGACGCCGGGCTTCACCAGATCGATCGCCGTGTCCATCCACTCGCGGGCCCTGGCGTAGGCGTCGCGCTGGGGCGCGGTGGAACTGCCGACCGACATCGTGCGGTAGTAGCAGGTCCGATAGCCGTTGTAGGAGTGAATGATGTCAAAGAACGCCTGCTCGCCGGGGCGAATGATGCGGTCCGTGAAGTTGTGCGGGTGCGGGTTGCACCGTTCCCCCGAGACCGCGTTGATCGCTTCCACTTGATCAGAACCCATCTCGTAGAGTCGCTTGTTCGCGAGCGCGACGATCTCGTTCTCTCGAACGCCGGGCTTCAACGCTTCGAAGATGTCGTGGTAGACCCCGTCCACCATGGCCGCGGCCTGGGAGAGCAGCATCAGCTCGTCGGGATTTTTGATCTGTCGCGCGTCGAGCATGTGTTGCTGGGCGTCACGAACGTCGACGCCCGCCTTTTGCATCTCGAAGAGGAAGGGCAGCTCAATGATGTCAATACCGATGGGTTGACCGAGGACGCCGTGGTCGTTCAAGATCCCGACGATCTCTTTGACGGCCGACTCGAAGAGACCGGCCTTGGGCGCGATGGCGCCGCGAAGTCCCAACATTCCCGCGCGACAGTTCTCGGGCTCGAGCCACGGTGCGAAGAGTTGGTGGTGGCGCGCCGCCGAGCCAAAGTCCCACACGATGGGCTCGCCACCGCGCGTCAGTAAGCAGTAGCGCGACATCTTGTCCCCGAGCGCGCCGCCGATCCAGGTCTGCGAGACGTAGCGAATGTTGTAGGCGTCAAAGAGCAGGATCGCGCCGAGGTCGCTGGCCTCGAGCGCCTCGCGGGCTCTCGCGAGGCGATACGCGCGCAGGCGATCAAAGTCCACGCGCGTCTCAAAGTCCACCCCGTTGTGACCGGGCGTGTTGACAATTGGTCCAAATCCCTCGCTCATGACTTCGCTCCTAGCCCGTCGTCGATCTCGATGTTCTCCGGCTCCAGCACGAGCCCGGCGCTACGCGCCTCTTCGAGCAGCAGAACCGCAAAGTCCTCGTCGCGGTAACCAGCCCCGATGGCCGATACCACGATCTCGGTGCAGAGCGCCGAGAGTGGCATCGGCACGTTCATCTTCTTCGCTTCGGCCATGCCCAGGTCGAAGTCTTTTCGTAGCAGCACCGGCGTGAAAGTGGGCGTGAAGTCGAGGTTCACGAACGCGGGCGTCTTGTAACGGGTGAACGTGGAACCCATGACCGAGTTGTTGATGAACTCGAGGAACGCACTGCGGGGTATGCCGCCGCGCTCGGCCAACACCGTGATCTCGGCCATGGCCTGGGCGACAATACCTAAGAACATGTTGTGACAGATCTTGACGAGTCGCGCCACTTCGCCGTCGCCGACGTACGTGACGCCGTGGCCGAGTTCGTTGAGGTAGGGACGAACCGTCTCGTAGGCGTCGCGCATGCCCGACACCGCGAGGGTGAGCTTACCCGAGGCGACTACCTTAGGGTTGCCACTCACCGGCGCGGCGAGAAACCCGACGTTCCTCGCCGCCATCGCGGCACGCACCTGGGCCGACGTCGTGGAGGACACGGTCGAACAGTCGACGACGACCTTGGGCACGACGTCGCTCGACACGATGCCGTCGGGTCCCGTCGTGACGGCGAGTAGGTCCTTATCGGCCGAGACCATGATGAAGATAACGTCGCACCCGGCGAGATCGCGCGGGGTGTCGACGACCTTCGCGCCGAGTTCACCGAGCACTTCAGCCTTCGCCCGGGTTCGGTTGGTGACCGTGACGTCGTACTTCGCCACCACCAAGCGCTTGGCCATGGCGGTGCCCATGCGGCCACAGCCGACCCAGCCAATGCGAACCTTGTCGTCACTCATCACGTCTCCTAAAGTTCGCTCGGCGCCGGCGACACGGCCTTGGACGTTGTTTCGATGTTGCCGCCGAGATAGAGCGCGCCGATCTCGGGGTTGTTCAACACCTCGCTGCCCGAACCCGAAAGTCGCAGGAGACCGTTCTCCAGCACCACGGCGAAGTGGCTCATGCGAAGGGCCTGGCGAGCGTTCTGTTCGACGAGCAACACCGTACGTCCGGCACTGTTCATCGACTTGATCGTGTCGAACACCAGGCGCAAGGTCTTGGGGTCGAGGCCCATCGAGGGCTCGTCGAGCACGACCAGTTCGGGTTCCAGCATCAAACAGCGCGCGAACTCGACGATGCGTTGTTGACCGCCCGAGAGGCTCCCGGCTTTGTCCCTGGCACGCTCGGCCACGATGGGGAAGATCTCGCGTACGTTCTTCAATCGCTCGGCGATGACCTTTCGATCCTTGAGGAGGAACGCCCCGAGTTCCACGTTCTGTTCTACGGTCATCTCGCGAAACAGGCTGTGGTTTTGGGGCACTTGCACGACGCCCAGTTGCAGAATCTCCCGGGGGGTCAAGCCCACGAGCGGGGTCCCCTTGAACCAGAGCTGTCCGAGTCGCGGACGCAACAGGCCACTGACGACCTTGAGCAACGTGGACTTACCCGAACCATTGGGACCAACGATGCACGTCACGCCCCCTTGGGGAACGCTAAAGTCCACGCCCTTGATGACGTCGCCACCGCCGTAGCCGGCGACGATTCCTTCGAAGCGAAGGAAGGCGGTCGACTCAGCCATGGTCCACCGTTTCACCGACTTCGCCGTCACTACTGCCCAGGTACGCGTCCAGAACGGCGGGGTCACTTCGTACTTCGCCGGGCGTCCCCGTCACTAAGTCACAGCCCTGGTGCATCACCGTCACCTTGTCACAGATCTTCATGACGAACTCCATGTTGTGCTCAACGATGAGGAAGGTCTTGCCACCCTTGTTCAACGCGAGAATCTTTTCACTGATCTCGTTGATTAGCGTGAGATTGACCCCACCCGCGGGCTCGTCTAGCAAGACGACGTCGGGATCGGCCACGAGCACGTACGCCAACTCCAGGAGCTTTCGCTGACCGTAGGAGAGCGAACCCGCTTGCATCGAGGCCAGGCGAGTGAGGCCCACGAAGTCCAGCCACTCCATCGCGGCGTCGAGCTCGGACTTCGAGGACTTCGAGCGCGTGAGACCGCGCAACCAACTCTCATCACGCTGCGTGGCGACGAGCATGTTCTCGAGGACGCTGATACGAGCGAAGATGCGGGTGAGTTGAAAGGTGCGACCGACGCCTAGAGCGAAGATCTTGTTGGGCCGTGCGTTGGTGACGTCGTTGCCCTCGAACGAGACCGTGCCCGTATCGGGCTTGACGTAACCGGTCATCACGTTGAACAACGTGGTCTTGCCCGATCCGTTGGGGCCGATGAGGCCAGTGATACTGCCCTTATCGACGCTGAGGGAACAGCCCGCCAACGCCTTCACGCCCCCGAAGGAGCGTGACACGCCTTGCGCCTCGAGAATTGTGGCCATCAGGGATTCGCTCCGAGCGCCTCGGAGTCAGTCATTGACACCATTTCACGCTTCAGCGCTCGCAGAGCCCACCACCGCGAAACGCCACCAACGATGCCCTGCGGCATGAAGAGAATGACAAACAAGAACAAGGCGCCAAAGAGAATCAAGTACAACGAGCCGTTCGAGAACGACAAGGTCAAGTACTGCTGGGACGCTTCGAGAATGAGTCCGCCGAGCAGGGGACCGAGCAGCGTACCAAAACCACCGAGGAAAGCCATCAGGGCAACCGTGATATCGAACTGTGGGTCAAAGACGAACTGTGGGTAGATCTGGCCGATGAACATGGCGTAGAGCGCCCCGGCCATACCGATGGTGAAGGCCGACATCGTGAAGCCCGTGAGTTTGACTGCCGTTACGCGAACCCCGAGTCCCAGCGCTCGGTCTTCGTCGTCGCGAATGGCGAGCAACTGGAGGCCGAAACGAGAACGACGCACCCCCGCGGAGAGCAAGGTCGCGAAAACGACCATGCCGAGCGCGACGTAGTAGAAGGGCAGGTTGTAGTAGCTGAATAGCCAAGGAATTAACGGCAGCGAGATGCCCGCCGCACCGCCAGTGAACGAGGCGTTGATCGCCAGGAGTTGAAAGACGAAGAACAAGGCAATCGTGATCACGACGAAGGTGTGTCGGCGCACGCGAAGGGCGACCGCGCCCACGGGGACCGCCACCACCATCGCCACGAGACCGGCGAGTGGTACGAGCCAGAACTGGGCCTCACCTCCAGCCATGTGCGCGTGGGACGACACCAGGGCCATGGTGTACGCCCCACATCCGTAGAAGATGGCCGAACCGAGCGACACGTAGCCCGAGTAGCCGGAGAACATGTTCCACGACGTGGTGCACGCCATAAACAGCAACGTGAAGACCGCGATCGTCGTGTAGGTCGGATTCGTTACGATGAGCGGGAACACGACCAAGACGACGAGAGCGAGGCTCCACATCGAAGGCCTTACTTTTGACATCAAGCCGCTCTCGCGGACAGCTTGCCGAAGAGTCCCTGGGGACGCAACGACAACACGATCACGAGGACGAAGAAGAACGTTGGGGTCGACCAGATCGGCGACCACACCACCGCGATGACGTCACCCAGGGTCACCATCAAGATGGCCGCCAACAAGGCCCCGCCGAGACTGCCCATCCCGCCCAAGACGATGATCGTCAAGAGTCGAGAGATCAAGTCGTAACTGGTACTGGCGTTGAAAGCGTTGGTCGCGCCGTACACCATGCCGCCCGCGGCGGTGACGGCGACACCGAGTCCAAAACAGATCGTCGACACGCGCTTGACGTTGATGCCGATTAGGGCCGCGGCCGTCTGGTCGGCCAACGATGCTCGAATGCTCGCGCCGAATCGTGTCCGGTACAACATGACGTACAACGCGCCCAGTAGGGCGACCGCCAAAAAGAAGCCGAACATGTAGATGTAGGGAATCCAAATACCAAAAACCCGAAACGATCGGTTCACGTACCAAGCTTTTAGTTGAACGTCATTGATGGAATAAATCATGTTGAGTGCTCCCTCGATGATGAGGGAGATGGCGTAGGTGACCAGAATGGACATCGACGTCCGTTCTGGCCCCTGCAGCCTGGCCATGAAAAAGCGCTCCACCACGATCCCCACGACAAAGAGCGTGGGGATCGTGATGACCAAACCGACGAAGAGGTCAATTCCAAAGTGCACCGACAACGTGTAACTCAGGTAGGCACCTAAAATCACCAAGATTCCCTGAGCGATGTTGATGATGTTCATCACTCCAAAGATGAGAGTTAACCCCGTCGCCATGAGGGCGTAGACCGAACCGGTCAAGACGCCGTCCAGTAAGGCGTGGATGAGCGCTGAACTGTTCAAGGCTTACTTACCCCAGACCGGCTTGGGGAACAGTATCGGCTTGGCGGCCTTGTTTGAGGTTGGGTTGACTTCAACGAAGTTCTTGCCCTGCCACTGGAAGGTGAATGCCGTCGCTTGGTGGTTCTCACCGAGCTTGTCGAACTTCACCGGTCCCTGCACGCTCGTCAAGGTCACTCCCGAGTGGAGATACTTGATGATCTTGGCGTTGTCGAAGCCCTTCGTCGCGGTGACCGCCTGGTCGATGACCTGACCGACGGAGTAGGCCTCGGCCACGTCGGCACTTACCGTCGCCGCAGTACCGCCGTACTGCTTGATGTAGGCCGCGACCATCGCCGCACTGCCGGGCGTCGTCGCCGAGCCGTACCACGCGTTGGGCACCATCATGCCGTTGGCGTTTTTGATGCCCACGACCGAACTGAACGCCGTACCTTGGTCCGGACCACCCGTGGCGATGAAGGCCTCGGGGTTGTAGTGTGCCTGCTCGAACGCCTGCATGAACGCCGACACCGTCGGAACGTCAACGGAACCAAGAACCACGACCTGCGCCTTGACGGCCGCTACCGCGTCGGCGATCGGGGTGTAGTCCGTGGTTTCCGCGGGAAAGACCGAGTAGTACGCGGTCTTCACACCCGCGGCGGAGATGATCTTTTTCGCGACGGGTATCTGTGGCTCGGTGAAGGCGTCATTCGTGGTCACGTAGGCAACTGACTTTGGACGCTTGTTCGCCGGCAGCGAGGCGATCCACTTTGCGAACGGCACCAACGCGTCCTTTACGGGCATCGACGCGTCGAAAATGTTCGTCAGTCCAGCTTGGAAGACGGACGGCGCACCACCAGCTCCCTCGACCATCGCGTAGCCATAACGAGCGACGGCTTTCGCCGCGGGCAAGCTCAGTAGTGACGAGAACGGCCCGACGGTCAAGTTGACGTGGTCTAGCGAAATCAACTTCTGATAGTTCGTCACGACCTGTGTGGGACTGGACGCGTCCGACACGATGTCGAGTTTCACCTTATGACCGAGTAGTCCACCGGTCTTGTTCACGGTGTCGGCCCAGAGCTGATAACCCTGCTTGAAGTAGCCTCCGTCGGCCGAGAAGTCACCCGACAGCGAGAGCGAAATGCCAATCGTAACAGGCTTGCCCTTGGCAATCGTGCTGCTCGACGCTCCGCTCGACGTGGCCATCATCGTCAACGACGCGAGCGCGACTGAAGTTACACCCAGCGTGCGAAAATATCTTCCTTTTCTATTCATAGTTTCCCCCAGCGTTATACGTCCCCGGCGCTCCCCCGATGCAGTAGTCCAGATCCGATCACTCGGTGAGTGATGGGCTAACCCTAACGACGTGGTGGAACGCCGTCAACCGCGGGCGCATGAAAAGAATTCAATGAATCACCACTGTTCAGCGTGGTGAAAATTCCATTACCATCAGCATCTATTACGGGTCACGAGGGGGAAACATGGCAGACGGTCTGGTGGAAACTGCCGTGGCCAACTGGGAGCCGCGCTTTTGCTCCAACGGTGTCGAGGTGAGTGACTTCGAACGTATCACGAGGGACCTCGAACACTGGGATGACTGGTGCGCGGCGTGGTGCGCGGGCGCTGAGGTGCACCTGGAGCTCGCTGAAGCGGCGCTGGCCCAAGGGCACGCGCGCAGTGCGGGTGAGTTCTACGCCCGTGCCGCGACCTACTTTCACTTCGGCAAGTTCCTCTTCGTCCACGACCCCGACCAGGCCAAGGCGGCGCACGCTCGAGCGGTGGACGCCCTCAACAGGGCCACGCCCCTCTTCACTCCCCCTGGGCGCCGGGAGGAGATCGGCTTCGAGGGGTCGAAGATGGTCGCGCTCTTTCGGACACCCGACACCAACGGGCCTCACCCCACGGTCATCTTGATTCCCGGCCTCGATTCGACGAAGGAAGAGTTCCGTGAGGTCGAGCGGGCATTTCTCGATCGCGGAATGGCGACGTTCGCCCTCGACGGTCCGGGCCAGGGTGAAGCCGAATGGACCCTTGCGATTCGACCCGAATGGGACCGGGTCGGTGAGGTCGTCATCGATCACCTCGAGACCATGGCCGACGTGGACAGTTCGCGTCTGGGTGTCTGGGGCGTCAGCCTCGGGGGTTTCTACGCCGCGCGCATGGCGAGTTCCGATCTCCCGATCAAGGGAACGATCTCGCTGGCTGGCCCCTACAACCTGGGCGCCTCATGGAAGAACCTCAATCCGTTGACGCGGCACGCCTTCCAAGTGCGCACGTTCAGTTCAACACCCGAAGAGGCGGAGCGGCGAGCGTGGGACATCACCCTCGAAGGACACGCCAGTAAAATCACGACGCCCCTGCTCGTCATCATGGGAAAACTCGATCGACTCTTCCCTTGGCAGGACGGTGAGCGCTTGGCGAGCGAAGCGCGTGGCGAGAGCGAACTACTGCTGCTCGACGAGGGCAACCACGGAGGTGCCAACGTCATCTACCGTCATCGTCCCCAGGGGGCCGACTGGATGGCCGAGCGTCTACAAGTCTCGAGTTCCGCGTGATGAAGACCACCGGACCAAGAACGTTGACGCGTCGTGCCTAGAGTCACCATGCCCCAACTCGGCGAGACCGTGGCCGACGGAACCGTCACCAAGTGGTTCAAGAGCGAAGGCGACACCGTCACGCGCGGTGAGACGCTTTTCGAAGTGTCCACCGACAAAGTGGACACCGAGATTCCGGCACCGGCCGACGGCGTACTCACGAAGATCCTCGTGGCCGAGGGTGAGACGGTCGACGTGGGTACGTTGCTCGCGGTCATCGGCGACGACGACCTTCCAGAGGCTTCGCCCAGTGACGCGCCCGGAACCTCATCGACTTCAGTCACGCCTGAGCGCACCAAAGCGCCAGCAACAGCCTCAAGTGAGTCCGGGGCCCACGTGTCCCCCGTCGTACGACGCCTGCTCGCCGAGCATCAGCTCGACGCCAGTGACGTGCCCGGCACCGGCCCCCAGGGCCGCCTCACGCGTGACGACGTGCTGGCCTTCGTCGAAAGCCAAGCCGCGTCACCCGCCAAGACGTCGAATGCGTCGCTGTCACCCGTCGTTCGCCGCCTCCTGCGTGAACACAATATTGACGCGTCGTCGGTGCGCGGGACCGGGGCCGACGGTCGCATCCTTCGAAACGACGTGGAAGCGATGATCAGCCAAGGCACTAGTGATGCCGCGAGTTCGGGCGACGAGGTCATCCCCTTCACCAAGATTCGCCGGCTCACCGCCGAGCACATGACGCGCTCGAAGGCGACTTCGGCTCACACCTTGATGGTAAAAGAGGTGGACTACGAACACGTCGAGGACGTGCGTCGAACGCAGGGTGGCGCGTTCAAGGAGCAAGAGGGCTTCTCCCTCACGTACCTGCCCTTCAATGCTTTGGCCACGCTCGCGGCGTTGCGCGACTTTCCGCACGTCAACGGCTCGGTGGGCGACGACGAGTTGATCGTGCACCACGATCTCAATCTCGGCATCGCCGTGGACTTGGACGGCGGCGGGCTTGTCGTGCCGGTGGTCCAACACGCCGACAGCTACGACTTGCGCTCCATCGCGCGAAAGATCAGCGAACTCGCTGGCGGTGCGCGCTCGAAGAAGCTCACCGTCGACGACATGGCCCACGGCACGTTCACCATCACCAACCCGGGACCCTTCGGCACCCTCATAACGGGCGCGATCATCAACCAACCCCAGGTGGCGATCCTCGCCACCGACGGCGTCGTGCGCAAGCCCGTCGTGGTGATCGACGGCTCGAGGGACGAGGCGATAGCGATTCACTCGGTGGGCAACCTCGCCCTCACCTTCGACCACCGCGTCATCGACGGCGCGTACGCCGCACGCTTCTTGGCTCGTATGTCAGAGATCTTGCAAACTCGAGATTGGGCCAGCGAGCTCTAACGCTCGACTACCCGTGGCGACGCGCGACGAACAACTCAACGTGGGGACCTTCACGCCCTCACTCTTGATCGACCTCGCGCGATCCTCGGGAGCGTTTCATCGGGCGGGGCTTGACGTGAACGAGTCGTTGGTTCCCTCCTCGCCCGCGCAGTTCACCTCGCTCGAAGCTGGTGAGTTCGACGTGGTGTTCACGAGTCCCGACAACGTTCTCGCCTATCACTTCTTGTCGGCGAACCCGCTCCAACGCAGTATCCCCCTGCAGATCATCTGCGGGATCGACCGCGGACTCGGCCTGTCGCTCTGCACCGCGGCGAGCATCACCAACCCCGAGGAACTTCGTGGACAGATTCTTGGGGTCGACGTTCCCCAGTCAGGGTTCGCCTTCGTGGGGTACGCCCTGCTCGAAAGGGCCGGCCTTCGTCCCGGTGACTACGTCATCGAATCGATGGGCTCGACGCCTCGAAGGACAGACGCGCTCATCGCCGGTGCGTGCGCGGTGACCATCTTGAACGCGGGCAACGAGCTGCGCGCGGTCGGTGCCGGGTGCTCCATCGTCAGTCCCGTGGCCGATCTCGGCCCGTACTACGGCACGGTCCTCGCTACCTTGGCGGGTCGCGAAGGTGGCGTGGCCGAAGTGAACCTTCGCTTCGCCGACGCGCTGCTCGCGACGACCCGCGAAATCGTCGCTAGCGAGAGAGAGGCCGACGTCGTCGAGGCCGCCATGCGACTACGCAACCTCAGCGAACGCGAGGCCCAGGACCATTACGAGTGTCTGCGTGATCCAACGACCGGCTTCGTCGCGAGTGGCCGAGTGGACCGCGCGTCGATCGCGACGCTCGTCGATCTGCGTCGCACGTACTCGCCCACGCCCGAGCTCGACGCGATCATGGGCGCCATCGATACGGTGGTGCTCGATGGTGCGCTCGAGTAGTGCAGACCACGAGTACGAAGTTGAACGTGACGTGGAGCGTTCGCGCAGTACGTGACTAGCCTCAGTTCGTAGGAGAAACGTGAACCAACGAAGTAGACGAAACGAGATGACATGACCACTGCTGAAGACCAGCGTTCGACCAAGTCCAGCGTCACCGACGCGTTACTCCTTCGTCGCCCCGTGTGGACGTCGTTCATCGGCGGAACCTTCGTCGCGGACGACGACGCGGCGACCTTCGAAGTCCTCGAGGCGGCGAACGCGCAGCCGTTGGCGCGCGTGGCGATAGCAAGCGACGAGCTCGTTGGCCGCGCGGTGATGGATTCGCGGCGGGCCTACGAAGACGTCTGGCGTTACCTCTCGCCCAAAGAGCGCGGCACCATGATGCGCGAAGTAGCGCAACGCATACGAGACCACGCCGACGAGTTAGCCGAACTCTGCGCACGCGAGGTCGGCAAACCCAAACGAGACGCCCTTCGCATCGACGTCCTCTCGTGCCACGCGAGTTTCGACTACTACGCCGGCGTCACCGACTACGTGAACGGTGAGATCCTCGACCAGGGTCCCATCGAGGCCCGCGTGACCTACGAGCCCTACGGCGTCGTTGCGGCGATTCTTCCCTTCAACTGGCCCCCGATCCACTTCTCCAAGAAGTGCGCGCCCGCGTTGGCGGTCGGCAACACGGTCGTAATCAAACCAGGTGAGCAGGCACCGCTTACCGTGCTGCGACTCACGGAGATCGCCAACGAAGTCTTGCCGCCGGGCGTGATCAACGCCGTGAGCGGCCTGTCGGCGGGCGCGGCGTTGGTGGCGCATCCGCGAGTCGAGCGAATCTCCTTCACGGGTTCGACCGCTACCGGACGCAAAGTGATGGAGGGCGCCGCGAAGAACCTGACATTCGCCACAATGGAACTGGGCGGGAAGAACGCCCTGCTCGTGCTCGACGACGCCGACCTCGAGAGCGCCGTCGCCGTGGCGATTGAGGGCATGTTCTACAACCAGGGTGAGGCCTGTACCTCGACGTCACGGATACTGGTGCACGGTTCGATCTACGACGAGTTCGCCCGCCGCTTCGTCGACAAGGCCGCGCAGTTGGTGGTGGGTGACCCGCTCGAGGACGCGACTGACATCGGACCTATGGTCGACGCTAAGCAGCTCCAGCGCGTCCAGCACTTCGTCGATCTAGGTGTCACAGAGGGCGCCACGCTGCTCTTTCAGGGCACCGTCCCCCATGATTCGCAGTTCCGCGAGGGCTACTTCATCGCTCCGTACATCTTCGGTGACGTCACCGCGAAGATGTCGATCGCCCAGGAGGAGATCTTCGGACCCGTCGCCTCGCTGATGCGCTTTGACAGCGATGACGAAGCTGTCGACATCGCGAATGATTCGCCCTACGGACTGACCGCGGCGATCTGCACGCGCGACGAAGCGCGCGCGGCTCGACTGGCCCAACGTCTAGAAGTCGGCATGGTCTTCGTGAACAACTACACGAGACGAAACTTCATCGGGTCGCCGTTCGGTGGCGTCAAGGGCAGTGGCTACGGTCGTGAGTACGGCCTCGAAACACTGCACGAATTCGTCCGGGCGAAGAACGTGCGCTTTCCCTCTGGTCGCGGCCCCATTCCCGGTTGGCCACCACCGCCCCAGCGCTAGCACCAACCGGGCCAGATTTCGCGCGCGACGGCGAGTTGTAAACTCGTCCAATGACGCGTGACAAGATTTTGGAGTCGGCCGCTCACGAAATTGAGCTCAACGGGATGACGCAGTTCCGCGTGAAGCGCGTGGCCTTTGACGCCAAAATCTCCGTCGCGCTGCTCTACAGCTACTTTGACGACCGCGAAGATCTCATCGCCTGCGCCATCGTGCACCGCTTCCGTGAAGTCCTGGTCGGTCTCGCCGAGACGTTTACCCATCCTCTGGAGTCGGTGAAGACAACGGACGACCTGCGCCAAGCACTACGGGTCATCATCGCCGAGGCGCAAGTCCCCGCCCGAACGGAAGCGCGACTTCAGCGAATCGAGAGCATGTCCTTCGCACGTCACAATCCAACGGCGACCGCAGGCATCGCTGAAGCGAAGAAGGAAGTGGCCACGCTGATCGTGGACCGCGTGAAGCCACTCGAGGACATGAATCTCCTCGCCGAGGGCATGAGCGCCGTGGCCTTCGCGAGAATCTGGTACGCCCTCTTCTTTGGTCAGATTGAACTCGAGGGAGAACACGCGCTGTCGGTGAACGCGGACGAGTGGTTCACCGCACTCACGGTGCTGGCCGAGGCCGCCATCCGTCGCGAGCCCAGCTCCCTGTCGACCTAACGCTCCACGTCACTCGACAGGACCTTGGTCCACTGGAGAAGACACCAGCCAAAGCCCAACTCAAAGATCGTCTCGGCGTACAAGAGAAACTGAAAACGCCAGTCCGGTAGCGAGAACGCGCCGAGGATGCCGCCGCTCAACTGAACGGAGAAACCAAGGATCGCGGCGAGTGATCCGAAACGTCTCAACAACACGATCGCTATCGCCAACTGCGCCAGCGCCCCGGCCACGCCGACGCTCATGTGCGCCCAGTTGAGAAACATCCCTCCGTTGTAGGGCGTCACGAGGAGCAGGATCAACATCACGGCGATCACGCGCAGGCCCATCCACAGGAGTGGGTCGAGTCCACCCTCTCTAAAGATCAACGACAGGCGCCAGAGTCCCACCGCGGCGCTGACGTATCCAACGACGGCGGGCACGACCGTGCGGTGATTGACGCCGTAGAACGAGATGCCCGAGGTCTGGGCGTTGGCACCGTGTTCGAGGAGCATGCACCACGCCAGCGCGACGAAGAATATTCCCTGCGTGGCGAGCAGCACACGAATCGCGCTGACGACGCGACAACGGCGTGGTTAGTGCAACGTCGGTCTTTTCATTGCTCCACATTGAAGAGTCCCGAGTGAGGGATTAAGGGACGAAACGCGCGCGCGAGGCTTCAAGTTCGACGAGCGCTTCCGCGCGGCCGACGTAGTTCTCGACCTTGACCCACTTGCCTTCGTCGAGGTCCTTGTACACGGTGAAGAAGTGGCTGATCCGCTCGAGGATGTCCTTGGGCACGTCACCAATATCGGTGGCCGCCTTCCACCTCGGGTCGTAGTTGGGCACCGTGATGAGCTTGGCGTCTTCGCCGTTCTCATCAGTCATTATGCACATGCCAAGAACCTTCGTTTCGATGAGACAGCCCGGAAACGTCGGGAACTCGGTGAGGACGAGCGCGTCGAGAGGGTCGCCGTCGCCGCCCAACGTGTCGGGAATGAATCCGTACTCCGCCGGGTAGCCCATCGCCACGAGAAGGTGTCGGTCCAGTTTGATCGTGTGCGTGTCGTGATCGTATTCGTACTTGTTTTGACTAAATCGCGGAATTTCAACGATGACGTTGACCGTGTCCATGGAGAAGCTCCTTCGTAGATCGCGTGGTGAGTTCTACCAGCTCGTCGTCAATCGTAGCCACCGACTGGACCGGTCGCGCCGGTGACGTTGCCCCTCTCGGCAGAGTTTCTCCCAAGGTCGAAACGCGGTGTCGACCTAGACTCAAACCTCGAGAAGCCACACTTCTTTCGACGAGGAGGTTCGAATGGATCGTATTGGCGTTGTGGGTTGCGGACTCATGGGATCGGGCATCGCCGAGATCACGGCGCGCGCCGGAGCCAACGTTTTCGTTGTCGAGCAGGACGCCGTCGCCATGGGAAAGGGCCTCGAGCGAATCGAGAAGTCGCTGCTACGTGCAGTCTCCTCGGGCAAAATGCCCGAGGAAGAGTCCCGCCGTATCCGCGCCAACCTCTTTTTCACGACGGACTTCTCGGAACTCGAGGACCGAGAGCTCGTCATCGAAGCCGTCGCCGAAAACGAAGAGGTCAAGCTCGACGTCTTTCGAAAGATCGACGCCGCGGTACAAGACCCCGAAGCCATCCTCGCGACGAACACCTCGTCGATTCCGATTATCAAGCTCGCCATGGCCACCAAGCGCCCCAAGCAGGTAATTGGCATGCACTTTTTCAATCCCGTGCCGGTACTGAAACTCGTGGAACTGATCTCTTCTTTGTTGACGAGTCCCGAAACTTCGGCGCGCGTGCGTTCGTACGCGACGGAGTCACTCGACAAGAGAGTTATCACCTCGCCCGACCGCGCGGGTTTTGTCGTCAACGCCCTCCTTATTCCCTATCTCCTCTCGGCTATTCGCATGCTCGAATCGGGGTTCGCGAGCGCGGAGGACATCGACACCGGCATGGTGGTGGGTTGCGCGCACCCTATGGGACCTCTCGCGTTGACCGACCTCATCGGCCTCGACACGACGCTGGCGGTCGCCGAATCGCTCTACGAAGAGTTCAAGGAGCCGCACATGGCCCCGCCACCGCTGCTTTCACGCATGACCCAAGCCGGTCTCATGGGTCGCAAATCAGGCCAGGGATTCTTCTCGTATAAGCCGTAGCAAGTTTTTGACGTTTCCAAGTCGCGCACCGATGGCGAACTGCGACTGAGTTCGAACCTACGGTGTCAAACTTTCGACGTGCGAAAAGTAGCGCCGTCACGACACCTTCTACGCTGAGAGGTACGGGGAGGTCATCGTGGTCAACTACATCGTGACACTGCAGTGCGTCGACGTGCCGGGAATTGTCCGCGCGACCAGCGCCGCCCTCGTGGCGATCGGTGGCAACATCCTCGAAAACGACCAGTTCACCGATCCCGTCACGGGCCAGTTCTGCATGCGAACTCGCTTTGAGACGGCCACCGGGGACATCCAAACGGTTCGCTCGCGGTTAGAAGGTGACCTCGCGTTCTTGTCACCGAAACTGGGCGTACGTTTGGAAGACTCGCGTCGTCGGGCTCTCATCATGGTGTCGGCTCTGGACCACTGCCTCGCCGAGCTGCTCTATCGACACGACCATGGTGAACTGCCGCTCGATATCGCGGCGATCGTGAGCAATCACCCCGACTGCGCGCCATTGGCCGATCGCTACGAGATTCCCTTCTACGAGATTCCCGTCACGGCTGACACCAAAAGGGACGCGGAAATCGAACTTCGATCACTACTTGTGGTCTTTGACGTCGACTTCGTCATCCTGGCGCGCTACATGCAAGTACTCTCACCAGAGCTTTGCTCGGACCTCAGTGGCCGGATCATCAATATCCACCACTCCTTCCTGCCAGGGTTCAAAGGTTCGCGTCCCTACCACCAGGCCTATGAACGAGGAGTGAAGCTAATCGGCGCGACCGCGCACTTTGTGACGTCCGACCTCGACGAGGGCCCCATCATCGATCAAGACGTCGTACGCGTCAG
>OCZT010003424.1_pt1 | contig 16201 bp, 14 predicted proteins | sample 1539031 | NCBI WGS metagenome assembly OCZT01 (sample SAMEA3539308, study PRJEB22396) | soil metagenome | biome: tundra; feature: field; material: soil | place: USA | collected 2010-05 | depth 0.15 m | reverse complement strand
GCGTCAACCAGTGTTCCAATCATGGTGATAATCGGGAAGGCCTCCAGAGGAAAGCCATAAAGGGAAATGATTAACAGTTCGCCGATTGTCCCACCGCCCGGGATGCCGCTCACAACAACACCAACCAACAGGGCAATACCTATGGCTGTGGCAATAGTTTCAAAGCCGAAGAAATTCATTTGAAACAATCCAAACAAAAAAGCTATTTTCAAAATGGCGGCAAGACACGAGCCTTCCATGTGGATTGTCGCGCCGATGGGGATGACGACTTCGCTGATGTCTTTGGGGACGCCGGTTTTGTTGGCGGCTTCGAGATTAGCGGGAATCGTTGCCATACTGCTTCCGGTGGCCAGAGCAATAAGCGAAGCAGGAATAATATTGTGCCAGAATCTACTTACTCCTTTTATTTTGGCGGCAATAAAAGTATAGATGGTAAAGGCGATAAAGAAATACAAAATTGCTGTCGGGTAATACAAGACCATAGCTCTCATATAAGCGCCCAGCAATTCCGGACCAAAGACGCCGACAAGATAGGCAAAATAAGCGCAAAGCCCAATTGGCGCGTAATACATGATAAAAGAAATGAGTTTCATCATAACTTCGCTGGCTGAAGAAAGGAAGCTTGCAAAAATCTTTCCGCGTTCGCCTGACGCCGAAGTTGCCAAACCAAGGAGGATTGAGAAAATGATAAGCGCCAGCATGTTCTTTTTGGATAAGATATCGGCAAAATCAGGAACCGTAAAAGCCTTCACGATTTGTTCGGAAGCCTTGAGCTGTTCGATGTTTACTGCGGCACCCAGGTCAATCCTTACACCGGCTGCCGGCGGATAAAGCACAACGCCGATCACCATGACCGCCGAAGCAATCAGGCCGGTTACAACAAATACCAAAATCATGGCCGACATTATTTTTCCCAAACGCCGGATGTTGGTCATTCCGGCAACAGCAGAAGAAATGGAAAAGAAGACGAGTGGTATAATCGCGGTAAAGAGCAGATTGAGAAAAATATCTCCGAATGGCTTGAAGACAATAGCGTCCTTTTTATAAATGATTCCTAAAAACGATCCGATGATAATCGATATGATCAGGATTATCGAAAAACCATAGGCCTTGAAAAAAGGTGTTAGTCTAATATTCATATTTCTCACTCAATCACAAAATCAAAATAAGTATCAGGATAAGGTTCGTTTTTCAGTGTGTAGTGCCACCACTCCTTATCATAATTTCTAAATCCGTGCTTTTCCATGAGCGATTTAAGAAGAAGCCGGTTGATTTTTTGCTGATGGCCGATGTTTATATTTGCCGTATGCGATAGCTCATCAAAACAATCAAAGCCGGTTCCCATATCGATGCTGTTATCACGGAAGCGTTTAGGCAAGGGCAGGTAACATTCAGATAATTTTTGTCCAGGGATATAGTTTTGCTGCTTGGGAATAGGCACGGCTACAATGGTCAGATCGACGGTGCTGCCGCGGCTGTGCCCGGATTTGCTGTCGATATAACCATCTTTAAAAAGGTTTCTTTTATCCACAGTCGGATAGAACTCTTTTTTTGTTTTGGAGTTATCAATGTCTTTTGCCCAGCGCACAAAGTGATCCACGGCGCGTTGTGGGCGATAACAGTCGTAAATCTTCAGCGATAGCGAGAAGGGCTCCAGTTCTTTCTGCACCTTAGCCAGAGATTCAGCCGCTTGTTTTGTCAGCAAGCATTTTGGCGCCATGTAGCCATCAACCTTTTTCCCGACAAAGTTATGAGGGCCGTAATATCGTATATCTAAAAGTACTTCGGGAATTACTTCTTGTATATCGACAAAGCCTTCCGGCGTTTTATCTTTAGAACAAGAACTGATCGAAAATTGAATTAAACACAAAACGATAATCAGAAATAAGCTAAATACGATTCTTGATTTTAGCAAGGTAAGCTTCACGTTTAGTTTTTCACCCCCATAATGATAACAGGCAATGCTTGTGGATCAAGCCAGGCCAGAATCTTAACGATGGCCTGCTCGGAGACTGCTACACACCCTTCAGTTGTTATATTTTCTCCACGCCAGACATGAAAGAAGATGGCGCTGCCATGTCCTTTCATTACAGGGCTGGTATTATATTCGATGACAATTCCGTATTTGTAAAGATTGTCGTCACGTCTCATTCTTTCGTAAGATGCCGCGCGCGTTTCCTGTTTTTTTACCCAGCGATTATAATCATCGGCACTCACATCATCAACCCAGATATCATCAACCAAAGCCTGGCGATAGGGCATGTTAGTTTTTATAGACTCATCATAGCCAAAAGTCATTTGCAGAGCGAAAATGCCTGAAGGGGTTTTGCCATCACCTTCTCTTTTTTCTCCTGCCGTCGCAAAACCGTTTTTACCGATTACTGCGTTGAAGGGTTCAAAAGCCATTTTCCAGTCATCACCTCTTTTTTCTAAGGCGTAAACTTTTCTTTCAGTAAAAAATAGTGAACCATTATCGATGACTAGAAGTACCTGGGTGGATTTTTTGATCTTGTTTTCATAGGCCGCAAGGAATGTTTTCATATCGAATTTAGATACCGCAGGAACAAATACACATGCCGTTAGTGAAAGCAGTACCAGCACAACAGTAAAATAAATTATAATGATAAAGGATTTTATTATCTTCACTGATGAATTCAATTCTTCCATTTTAGTTTATATCATTTGTAATGGAAACCTGATGTGTTTTCAATATAATTATTTAAACATTGGGGATGAAATTGTGGTTATGTTAGGTGTTTATTGCTATAATAAACACCTAACATAAATAATGTTTTCTTTTACATATCTTTATTAATAATTTTGTTGATATATATTTAGAAGACTATAAATTTGATCCGTTGAAGCTAAAAACGATGGAATAACATAAAATTAGTTGTACTTGACTTTTTTATCATTATTGTGATAATAATTAAAATTCATAAAGTTCGAAATTTGTCTGGCTGCATATAAATTTGTAAGGAAAAAGGGGAAGAATGTCCAATAATTTCTTTACGTTAATGATTATTCCGCGGCGTAAGAGTGCAGTAACTAAGCTTTCTCTTTCCAGCAATTTAATTCGCGGTTTGCTAATCGTTTTTATTCTGGCGGTTCTCTTAACCCTTTATATGGTTTATGATTATGCCAGTATTAAACGGGATAAAGCTGAGTTGGCGCGCCTCAGAACAAAAACAGTGGAACAATCTCAGCAACTTCAAGAACTAGCTTTAAAAATCGACGAATTTGCTGACAGAATGGAAGAGTTTAACCAATTTGATAAAAAATTAAGGATTCTGGCGAATTATCAAATAGCCCGGGATAAAAAAATGCTTCTGGGCATTGGTGGTTCCAATAATGCACAGATAAAAATTAAAGATTTACCTGATCAGGATCAGGTAAATCTTATTTCTGGAATGCGCAAAAGCATCAGTCAATTAAATGAAGATGCTAATCTCAGGGAAAAGAGTTTCACGGAGCTTTTGAAATTTTTGCGTGAGCAAAAGTCACTTCTGGCTGCTACCCCTTCCGTTTGGCCGGTCAAAGGGTGGGTTACTTCAGAGTTCGGTTCACGAGAATCGCCTTTCAGTTCTGGTGTAGAACTTCATAAAGGGCTCGATATTGCCACAAGAATGGGCAAAGAAATCATTGCTCCGGCTGATGGTTTTGTGCTTGAAGTAGCTCATCACGCTGAGGATGGCAATATGATTAAAATTGATCACGGTCGTGGAATTGTCACCAGTTATAGCCATTTATCCAAAGCTGCCATAAAGCAAGGCAGCAGAGTTAAGAGAGGTGATTTAATAGGCTACGTGGGTGATACTGGTCGAAGCACGGGGTCTCATCTTCACTATGCCGTTTCTTTGAACAAGATTCCCGTCAATCCCAGGAGATATTTGCGTTAATCATCTGGTCGGAATACGAAAACTCAATCTACGGTATAACGGTATATCTGAAAAGGGTTTTAAAAATTATAAATTTTATCTTACCGAGAAGTTCCAATGAATGGTTGAGAACTTTAATTATCAATGATGAAGCTACTAAATCCACCGGTAACTCTACCGGTTTTTTTTAAGGTGATTAATGCTGGGTAGAATACTAAAAAAAATAGTGGGAACAAAGAACGACCGCGAATTGAAGCGTTTGGCCATACTTTTAGATGAAGTAAATAATTATGAACCAGCGATGATGTCTTTGAGCGACGCAGAATTAAGAAGCAAAACTTCCTATTTCAAAGAAAAATTATTAAACGGTTTCACTCTTGATGATATTCTAACAGAAGCTTTTGCCGTTGCCAGGGAAGCATCACGACGCACCTTATTAATGCGTCCGTTTGAAGCTCAGGTATTAGGTGGCATTGTTCTGCATGAAGGCAAAATTGCCGAAATGAAAACTGGCGAAGGAAAGACGCTGGCGGCAACCATGCCTCTCTATCTTAATGCTCTAGATAGTAAAGGCTGTCATGTTGTTACTGTTAACGATTATCTGGCAAAAAGAGACGCTGAATGGATGGGACCGATTTATAATTTCCTGGGATTGAGTGTTGGAGTTATTGTCCATGGTATGGATGATGATGAGCGAAGAGAAGCATATCATGCCGATATTGCTTACGGCACAAATAATGAGTTTGGATTTGATTATTTACGCGACAATATGAAGTTTAGTTTGGATGATTATGTTCAGAGAGAATTTAATTATGCAATTGTCGACGAAGTGGATAGCATTCTTATTGATGAAGCCCGTACGCCGTTGATCATTTCAGGACAGTCTGAAGAATCGACGGATAAATATTATAAGATAAACCAATTAATTCCACGTTTAAGAAAAGAGCAACATTACTCAATTGATGAGAAAAGCCGCACGGTTGTTTTAACCGAAGAAGGTGTGGCACGTGTGGAAGAATTGTTGAACGTCCAGAACTTGTATGAACCGCGTAACATAGAGACATTGCATCATGTGAATCAGGCGCTGCGAGCACATACTATGTTCAAACGCGATGTGGACTACCTTGTCAAAGACGGACAAGTAATTATTGTTGATGAATTTACGGGAAGGATAATGCCCGGAAGGCGTTATAGTGATGGCTTGCATCAGGCCCTGGAAGCAAAAGAAAAAGTGAAAATTGAAAAGGAAAATCAAACGCTGGCCACGATTACTTTCCAGAATTATTTTCGAATGTACAAAAAGCTCTCCGGTATGACCGGTACTGCCGATACAGAAGCAGAAGAATTCAAGAAAATATATAATCTTGAAGTTTTGGTCATACCTACAAATATGCCGATGATTCGCAAGGATAATAACGATTTAATCTATAAAACAGAGAAAGAAAAAATCAAGGCGGTCATAGAAGAAGTTAAAGATTTAAATAAGGTGAAGCGGCCAGTATTGATTGGAACAATCTCCATCGAGAAGTCAGAACTTTTAAGTAATTATCTTACCCGCGCCGGCGTCAAGCACCATGTTCTTAATGCCAAGAATCATGAAAGAGAAGCGGAGATAATAGCCCAGGCAGGGCAGCCGGGCATGGTTACAATATCCACCAATATGGCTGGCCGCGGAACTGATATAAAGCTTGGAGATAAAGTTGCCGATTTGGGAGGCTTGCATATTCTGGGTACAGAACGTCATGAAAGCCGTCGTATCGACAATCAATTGAGAGGCCGGTCAGGCAGACAGGGTGATGATGGTTCCTCCCGTTTTTATCTTTCGTTAGAAGATGACTTATTACGAATTTTCGGCGCAGAGAGAATATCTGCCATAATGGATAGAATCGGTATTGAAGAAGATCAGCCTATTGAGCATAAATATATTTCCCGTGCCATTGAAAATGCACAAAAGCGCGTGGAAGGGCAAAATTTTGATATACGAAAACATCTGCTGGATTATGATGATGTAATGAATAAACAGCGGAAGGTAATATATGAGCAACGTAAAAAAGTATTACGCGGCGAAGACTTGTGGACAGATATTGAAGAAATGGTTGAAGAAATTATCGACGATCTTTTAGTCGAATTTGTTGGTGAGAAAACTCATCCTGAAGAATGGAATCTCAAAGGACTTGATGATGCCATATTCAAACAGTTTAATCTAAAACTCAACATTAATAATTCGCAGGAACTTAAATCCATTGATTCAATACACGAATATATAGATCAAAACGTAAAAAAACTTCTCCATGAAAAGGAAAGTGACTTTGGTCAAGAACTGATGAATTACTTGATGAAGGTAATCATGCTCCAGGCCATTGATTCTCATTGGAAGGAGCATTTACTGGCCATGGACCATCTGAGGGAAGGTATCGGTTTGCGTGGCTATGCTCAAAAAGATCCCGTGCGCGAATATCAGCGCGAGGGTTATGAAATGTTCATGGAAATGATATACCGTATTAAAATGGATACATTGGAAAAGTTATGTATGGTAAAAATACAAAGAGAAGAGGAAGTGGAAGAAATTAGACAGAAACAAAAACAAGATTATGTATTAAGCCGGGGAGAAGATACGCCGAAAGCGCAAACAGCTAAGCGTGCAAGCAGTAAGGTGGGGCGTAATGAATCTTGTCCTTGTGGTAGTGGCAAGAAATATAAAAAATGCTGCGGTATTTAAGTTATTTAAAGAGGAGTAGCGTCATGGTGATAAATAAAAGCGCGAACAAAATAAGCGTGCCCGGTTTTTTGGCAAATGGAATTTCTGCAGGAATTAAAGATGGGCAACAAAAGGATCTCGCCTTAATTTATTCTACAATTCCGGCTAAAGTAGCGGCAGTATTTACTAAAAATGTTTTCAAAGCAGCGCCTGTATTGATAGATGCGGAACGTGTTAAGAGGGGAATGGCACAGGCGATCATAACCAATAGCGGCTGTGCCAACGCAGCTACAGGAAAAGAAGGTTATCAGGACGCACTGGCAGTTTCAGCGGCTGTTTCCGGGCAATTGAAAATTAAGGATGACCTTGTGTTATTGGGTTCGACAGGGGTTATTGGGAAAAGGCTTCCCGTCAAAAAAATCAAGGGAGGAATCAGTAAGCTAGTTAAAGGATTAAACGAATTCGGCATTGAAGATGCTGAATCAGCGATAATGACAACTGATAAATACCCTAAAATTGCAATACGTAAAGGAATAGTAGGAGCAAAAGATATCACAATTTGCGGCATAGCCAAAGGCGCCGGAATGATTGAACCGAACATGGCCACACTGCTTACATATGTAATGACCGACGCGTTGATTGACTCTAAAGCCCTGAATACCGTATTTCATCAGGCAATTGATGCAACATTCAACTCCATCAGCGTTGATGGCTGTATGAGCACTAATGACACGGCAATCATTTTAGCTAACGGCTTGGCCGGCAATAATCCATTGGAAAGGGCCCAAGCCCGTTTACAACGTTTTCGCGATATGCTAACTGACGTTTTAATGGAACTGTCTCTTGCAGTTGTGAAGGATGGAGAAGGAGCAACAAAGTTTATCTCAATTATTGTGGAAGGAGCTAAATCCAGATCAGATGCGCGCCGCGCCGCCTATTCCATTGCCAATTCCAATTTGGTAAAAACGGCATTTTTTGGTGAAGATCCCAATTGGGGGAGAATAATCGCCGCCCTCGGTTCTTCAGGTATACCTCTGGAAAAAGAAAGAGTTAGCTTATCGATCGGAAACATGCTGTTGTATTCTCAGGATTCTCCGGTGAATATTAGTCCGGCTACATTAAAAGAGATATTTCAAAAAGACAGGATCGAAGTGCGAATTGGATTAGGAGGTGGCGATAAATCATATTGTGTTTATACATCGGACCTTTCATATGATTATGTAAAAATCAACGCCGATTATTCAACATGATTAAAATAACAAATATATTAATTTTATTGTCTAAAAACCGTTATTTGAGCTTGATCATTTAGGTTATATGTGTTAATTGCCGCAAAATTTCACACATCCTTGGATTGCCGGCATGTTGCTTATAGTTAATAAGTGTGTCTGGGCAAGTTGATAAGGGTGGAGGAAAAAAACAAAAAAGGAGAAAAATATGTCAGCAATTTCAATGAAACTTTTACTGGAAGCCGGTGTCCATTTTGGGCATCAAACAAACAAATGGAATCCCAAGATGAAGCCTTACATTTTTGGGGCGAGAAATAACATTTACATTATTGATCTACAGCAAACGGTTGGTATGTTCCAATCAGCTTATAATTTTGTTGTTGATACAGTAAGTCAAGGCAAAGATATTCTTTTCGTCGGTACTAAAAAACAATCGCAGGAAGCTATCAAGGAAGAAGCTGGGCGTTGCGGAATGCCTTATGTTAATCAACGCTGGCTGGGTGGTATGTTGACTAATTTCATAACTATTAAAAAGAGCATTGACCGCTTGAACACACTGACAAAAATGTTTGCCGATGATTCTATTAAAGCATTTCCAAAGAAAGAAATAACACAATTGCAAAAAGAGAAGGAAAAGCTGGAGAGCGTTTTAGGTGGAATCAAAAACATGAAGTCTCATCCGGCGGCAGTATTTATTGTCGATCCTAATCGTGAGCACATTGCGGTAAAAGAAGCTAAGAAATTAAGAGTTCCTTTAGTCGCGATCGTTGATACGAATTGTGATCCCGATGATATTGATTTTATAATTCCAGGAAATGATGATGCAATAAGAGCAATAAAATTATTCGCCTCCAAATTTGCCGACGCGGTTTTAGAAGGAAAGAAACGCTTTGAAGAGAAACTTTCAGCGGAGTCAAATAAGGAAGACAGCAGTACTGTAGAAAGAAAATCTGCCGAAACGGATATCCCTGAAAGTGTGGAAATGGAAAATGATGCTACTAATACATGACGATACTTACGGTAGATCACATAAATAAATTGGTACGATTTTAAATGTTTTAGGAGGTAAAGTAAATTGGAAATATCTTCAGCAATGGTTAAAGAGTTGAGAGTAAAAACTGGCGCCGGTATGATGGATTGCAAAGAAGCATTGGCGGCGGTAGAAGGCAATTTTGAACAGGCAATCGATTTTTTAAGAAAAAAAGGATTGTCTGCGGCAACAAAAAGATCATCCAAAGCGGCTAAAGACGGCACAGTTTCTTCATATATTCATATGGGCGGCAAGATTGGTGTATTGGTTGAAATCAATTGCGAAACAGATTTTGTTGCTAAGACATCTGATTTTCAGTCAATGGGCAAAGATATCGCGATGCATATAGCCGCCTCAAACCCGCTTTATGTTCGTCCTGATGAACTCCCGGAAGACGCCTTAAATAGAGAAAAAGAGATTTATAGAAGTCAATTACACGAAGAAGGCAAACCGGAAAAAATTTGGGATAAGATAATTGAAGGAAAACTAAAAAAATATTATGAAGATGTTTGTTTAACTGAGCAGAAATTCATAAAAAATACGGACATAGCTGTGGGAACCCTGGTTAGTAATATGATTGCCAAGACTGGTGAAAATATTATTATTCGCAGATTTGCGCGGTTCCAACTTGGTGAGGAAATCAAAAAATAATGGGCGACGAAAATACAGTCGTTTATAAAAGGATTTTGCTGAAGTTAAGTGGAGAGGCACTTTTAGGCAAACAATCTTCAGGTGTTGATCCCGAAGTGGCTAATTATATAGCAGCTGAAATAAAATCGCTTGCTGATCTTAATGTCCAAATTGGAATAGTTGTTGGTGGCGGTAATATATTTCGCGGTTTAGAGGCCAGTTCAAAAGGTATGGATCGCACTTCCGCTGATTACATGGGAATGCTAGCTACAGTTATCAACAGTCTCGCCTTGCAAAGTGCTTTGGAGATGCATGGTATAGCTACCCGTGTGCAGTCTTCGATCGAGATGCATGAAATTGCTGAGCCCTTTATCCAGCGTAAGGCCATCCGTCATTTAGAAAAAGGTAGAATTGTTATATTTGCCGGCGGAACAGGCAATCCGTATTTTACTACGGATACCGCTGCATCCCTTAGAGCCATGGAAATTAAGGCAGAGGTAATTATGAAAGCCACTAAAGTCGATGGAGTATATGACAGCGATCCAGTAAAAAATAAAAAAGCAGTTATGTTCAAAAATATTAAATATATCGATATATTGACGAAGAACCTTAAAGTAATGGATGCAACTGCAATATCCCTTTGTCGCGATAATTCATTGCCTATTATTGTTTTTAATTTGCAAAAAAAAGGTAATATTCGGGGCGTAATTTGTGGTAAAAAAATTGGAACCTACGTAGGAGAATAATATGAAAGAACTGATATTGAAAAATTTCAAAGACGATATGGAAAAGACGATATCTGCTCTGGATAAATCATTCAGCAGGGTGAGAACGGGTAGAGCCTCGGTTACGCTGCTCGATGGAATTAAAGTTGACTATTATGGCACTTCTACACCTATTGCTCAAGTAGCAACACTATCCGTTCCGGAAAGCCGTTTAATCGTTATTGCTCCTTGGGATGCTACGGCACTTGGTTCTATTGAGAAAGCGATTCAAAAATCGGATTTAGGCTTAACGCCTTCAAGCGACGGAAAAGTAATCCGCATTTCTATTCCACAATTAACAGAAGAGAGAAGAAAAGAACTGGTTAAAGTAGTTAAAAAAATGGCGGAAGAGGGGAAAGTAAAACTACGCAATGCCCGCAGAGACGCCAATGAAGAGTTGAAAGATCTGAAAAAGAATAACAAAATGACAGAGGATGAACTTTTCAGTACGCAAGAAGAAGTGCAGAAGTTACTTGACCGGCATATTGAAAAAACAGATAAGATCTTAACGGCAAAAGAAAAAGAAATTATGGAAATATAAAATAATTGTCATTTGGATAGCAAATGGGGAGTCAAAAGCTCCCCATTTGCTTTTTAACTCATTGGCAATGAAGGTTTCATTAATATTTATATTTTTCAGCAACAGGAATTGTCATCAAAAAGTATTTTGCACAAATCTGATACTTCATACAGTAATAAGTTCCCGGAAATATTTTGATTGATGGAGATCAGATCATTTATTGAAAATAATAGCTCTGTTTGTTAAGATGAACTTGGTAAAATTCAAATGATTATGACGAAAATTGATCGGGGAAATTTGCCCCGGCATATAGCAATTATTATGGATGGTAACGGACGTTGGGCTAAAAAGCATACAATCGGCCGCATCAGAGGACATAAAAAGGGGGCTCAGGCGGTACGTACAACAGTCCGGACATGCCGGGAAATTGGAATAAAATATCTTACACTTTTTGCTTTTTCCATAGAAAACTGGGGACGGCCAACTGAAGAAATTGAAGCGTTGATGTCCTTATTGGAAGAGTATCTGACACAAGAAACTAAAGAACTGCAGAAACAGGGGATTAAGCTCACAACTATTGGCGAAATTGATCAATTGAAGCCATCGGTGAAAGAAAAGCTCTTTTCGGCAAAAGAAATTACGGCAAATAATGATCAGATGATTTTAAACTTAGCTTTGAGCTATGGCGGGCGGGATGAAATTATCGGCGCAGTAAAAAAAATAGTCCAGGATAGCCAAAATGGAAAAATAAATTCAGGCGAGATAAATAAGGAAATATTTAGCAAATATCTCAACACTTGTGAGATGCCTGATCCCGATCTATTAATTCGCACCAGCGGCGAGTATCGTATCAGTAATTTTTTACTCTGGCAACTGGCCTATACGGAGCTTTACTTTACAGCGGTTCTTTGGCCTGACTTTAAAAAGGAAGATATTTTTAAAGCAATTGCCAGTTACCAAAAACGCGAAAGGCGTTTTGGTATCACCAGCGAACAATTGAAAGAAAAATTGCGTAAGTGATTAATAGTCTAATTATTTGATATAAAGTAAAAGGACAAACTTATATTGATAAATTCCTATGTAAAAAGATGGTTAACCGGAATATTATTGGCAGCAGTAATGCTTGCGGTAATTATATTCGCATCCGCTGAGATTTTAACTGCGATAATTACTATATTTATTATTGGTGGAGTTTGGGAATACAACAGAATAGTTTTTGGTAAAGGATTCTTAAAAGAAAAAATTGAAATCAACATTTTTGCCATTGTCATACCTGCGGTTGTATTATTCGGTACTAGTCAACTTTTAGTTTCAGTGCTGACCTTTTGTATTTTATGTGTTTTTATTTTATTTCTCTGGTCGGTTAAAGAATCAACATTTGACGTATTGATGGTTGCTAAAGTAATTTTTGGCATAATGTATATACCGTTATTGACCTCTCACTTTATTTTGTTGCGCTTGTTAGAGAAGGGGGTTTACTGGATATTGCTTGTCTTGATCATTGCGATAGTAGGAGATACTGCGGGATTGTATATTGGAAAATATTTCGGTAAAAATAAATTGAGCATGTTAGTGAGTCCTGGTAAAACAATAGAGGGGACAATAGGTCTTGTTTTCGGAAGTGTATCAGGCTGTTTGATCTTTAGTTATTTTTTCTTTCCCGAGGTATCCCGTGTGCATATTTTGATTATTTCTTTTGTGGGCAGTATAATTGGACAGATGGGAGATCTTTGCGAATCAGCAATCAAGAGAAATTATGGCCTTAAGGATGCGAGTTCACTCCTGCCAGGGCATGGCGGTCTGCTTGATCGTATGGATAGCCTTATTTTCATAGCCCCTTTCGTTTATTATTATCGAATATTCGTGATTGTATAAATGAAGAAAATAACAATTTTAGGATCGACCGGGTCGATTGGACTTAACGCACTGGATGTTGTTAAAAAAAATTTCGGACGTTTTCAAGTAGTGGCGCTTGCCGCCGGGCAAAATGTAAAGCTGCTGAAAAAGCAAATTGAAATATTCAAACCCAAACTAGTCTATATTAGTACAAAAGAAAATGCTCTTAAATTACGCCAAGATTTAACCCTGAATTATGAAATCAAAATACTTTACGATAAGGAAGGTTTGAATGAAATAGCTTCATTTCCATCGGCGGACATTGTTGTTTCCGCTATATCGGGCGCTGCTGGTTTAATGCCAACGCTTGCGGCAATTGATGCGGGTAAAGATGTTGCTTTAGCCAACAAGGAAACGATGGTTATGGCCGGAGAAATTGTGAACAGGAGAGCAAAACAGAAAAAGGTCAAAATTATTCCTGTAGATAGTGAACACAGCGCAATATTTCAATGCTTACAAGGAGAAAAGATTGAAAATTTAAAAAGGATAATATTGACGGCCTCCGGTGGTCCGTTTTTAAATTTTAATGTAAATGAATTAAAACAAGTTAAACTAAACCAGGCACTGAAGCATCCCAGATGGAAAATGGGAAAGAAGATAACGATTGATTCTGCAACCCTGATGAATAAAGGATTGGAAGTAATAGAAGCAAAATGGTTATTTAATCTGGATTTCGGGAAAATAGATGTTTTAATTCATCCGCAAAGCATCGTGCATTCTATGATTGAATTAATTGACGGCTCTGTCTTAGCGCAAATGGGCATTCCCGATATGAGAATACCTATTTCTTACGCTTTAACTTATCCGGAAAGGATCATTAATGATCTTTCATCACTAAATCTTCTGGAAACAGAGAAGTTGGAATTTCGCCAGCCGGATATAAAAAAATTTCCTTGTCTTCGACTTGCCTATGAGGCGGGAATTTGCGGCGGTACAACTCCCGCAGTTTTAAATGCAGCCAATGAAATTGCCGTAGCTGCTTTTTTAGAGCAGAAAATTAAATTTATTGATTTACCCAAGATAATTGATAAGGTTCTTACTGCTCATGTTTGCGGAAAAGATCCTTCTTTAGAGAGTATTCTTAACGCTGATTCCTGGGCAAGGATAAAAACAACAGAGATACTAGAAAGGATAACATCTTGATTACTTTAATTTCATTCATAATTTTACTAGCTATATTAATATTTGTTCATGAATTTGGTCATTTTATCGCTGCGAGAATTGCCGGAGTGGGCGTAACTAAATTTTCTCTCGGCTTTGGACCAAAAATCATAGGTAAAAAAATAGGTGAAACAGAGTATGTGGTTTCCTGGATACCTTTAGGAGGATTCGTCAAACTATTAGGTGAATCAGCTGATGAAGAATTAACACCGGAAGATGAAAAAAGATCTTTTTTGAAACAGCCGACTTGGAAACGAATCCTGATCATTCTTGCCGGCCCCGGCTGTAACTTTCTTTTGGCGCTGTTAATATTTATCATAGTTTTTATGTATGGTGTGCCAAAGCTTACTGCTGATGTAGGAGAGATGCAAAAAGAATCTTCCGCATTGGAAGCGGGCATGGTCAGCGGCGATAAAATAATTTCCATCGATGGTAAAAATATTGTCTATTGGGAAGAGATAAAGCCATTAGTGGCAGACGCCAGTGGAAAGGAAGTAAAAGTAGTTGTAGAAAGAGGTTCGGTAAAAAAAATATTTTTAATCAAACCAAAATTATCCAAAGCAAAGAACATGTTTGGTGAAGAAGTTCCTACTTATCTGCTCGGAATATCTCCGTCCGGAAAGTTCGTTATCGATAGAAAAAATCCATGGGAAGCATCTATAACAGCCATACAAAAGACATGGGAAATAAGCAAATTGACTGTTGTTGCCGTTGTAAAAATGTTTGAAGGTGTTATTTCGCCTCGAACCTTAGGTGGCCCAATTTTTATTGCGAAAGTAGCTGGTGAACAGGTGAGAGAAGGGATTATTCCCTTTATCTTCTTCATGGCAATACTTTCCATTAATTTAGGAGTAATCAATCTTTTTCCCATACCTGTTCTTGATGGCGGACATATTTTCTTTTATTTGATAGAAATTGTTACAAGAAGAGAAATTAGCGTTAAAGTGAAAGAAATATCTCAACAAGTCGGTTTTGTCTTGTTGTTAATGCTCATGCTTTTTGTGATTATGATTGATATAGAACGATTAAACTTTAAAGTTGTCAATGACGTAATGAAATATTTTAAGTAATCTATGCTGACACTGGCTTTTGATACATCTTCTCGAACTGCCGCAGTTGCTGTATTGCATGATGATACTATCATCTATGACTCTATCATCAATACGGGGCTAAATCATTCCGAATTACTTCTGCCGGAGATTGACTATGCCTTAAGGCAGGTTCGCATAAAAATATCAGATATAAATTTGTTTGCCTGTACGCTTGGTCCCGGTTCCTTTACCGGATTGCGAATAGGGGTAAGTACGCTCAAGGGACTGATGCTGGCAACTGGCACACCCGCTGCCGGGGTTTCTTCTCTGGCTGCTGTTGTTTTGAATCTTGGAACTACATCAAAATTAATCTGTTCTATGATTGACGCGGGACGCGGACAGGTTTACGTTGCTTATTTCAGATATAACGATAAAAATATTTTGCAGCAAATTAGCGAAGAGCAAGCTGTAAATCCCAAAGAAATAATAAATAATACGGATAAGAATACATTGTTTGTCGGCGATGGAGCCATCAAATATGCGGAGATTATCAAAAATATCAAATCACCGGAAGTAACTATAGCTTCGGACTTGCAACACTATATAAGAGCTTCCGCGGTGGGCATTTTAGGACGTAAGAAATTCGCGGAAAATGATTTGCTCGATGCTTCAACGCTTGTTCCAGTTTATTTACGTTCAGCCGATGCCTTACCTTATAAATCAATATTTGAAACTTAAGATCAGCTTGACGTAATCTTTTGTAATATATTCAAAAGAAATGTAAACTTCTGCTGATTGGACCAATTGATTTTAAATATGAATTTTAAACGATCAAGTTTATTTCTGATAATTTTTTTCTTTTGTTTGGAATTAGCCGCAATTGCTGATGAGGGGCAAAAAAATCCGAATTATTCTATTTTGAAAAATACAAAGGCTCCCATATCATCGATCAAAATTATTAACATTTATCCGCACGATTCCAAAGCATTTACGCAAGGTCTTCTTTATTACAATGGATATTTATATGAATCCACCGGTCTTAACGGCAAATCAGCTTTAAGAAAAGTCAATATTAAATCAGGAAAGGTATTACAGGAATTCAAGTTAGATCAAAATTATTTTGCCGAAGGAATAACAATTCACGCACATAAGATTTATCAGCTTACCTGGCAGAATAATATTGTGTTTGTTTATGATCTTTTAAACTTTAAACTATTAAATAATTTTTCATATCAGGGCGAAGGATGGGGAATAACGACCGGCGGAAAGAATCTCTTTATGAGCAATGGAACTGCGGTTATTGATTGTATTGATCCGGAGCATTTCACCGTTGTTCGAAAAATTAATGTTCATGATGGAAACAC
>OCZT010003423.1_pt1 | contig 16206 bp, 16 predicted proteins | sample 1539031 | NCBI WGS metagenome assembly OCZT01 (sample SAMEA3539308, study PRJEB22396) | soil metagenome | biome: tundra; feature: field; material: soil | place: USA | collected 2010-05 | depth 0.15 m | reverse complement strand
GCGCCACCCACGCGGCCGCCATGGACGTCAACACCGCGTGCACGAGTTTCCTGTATGGGCTCATCACCGCCACGGCGATGATCCGCATGGGAATGATCAAGAACGCCGTCGTGATCGGGGTCGAGTTGATCACGCATTACATGGACTGGAGCGACCGCAATGTCGCGGTGCTGTTCGGTGACGGCGCGGCCGCGGTCGTGCTGCAGGCGTCCGAGCAGGAGACAGGGGTGATCGGCAGCGTCATCGGCTGCGACGCGGAGGCGCGGCCGGCACTGCGCGTGCGCGGAATCGGGTGCGGCTACGCGGGTCGGGGCATCACGCTCGGCGACACGATCTGGGATTTCGACGGACAAGTCATCTTCAAGCGCGCCGTAAAGGCCATGAGCGCCTCGTCCGCACGCGTGATGCAGGAATGCGGCGTCACCTCCGACCAGATCGACCTCGTCGTTCCGCACCAGGCGAACCTGCGCATCATCGAGTCGGTCGCGAAGTACGCCGGCATTCCGATAGAACGCGTGATGCTCACGGTGCAGAAGTACGGCAACATGAGCGCGGCAACGGTTCCGGTGGCGCTCGTCGAGGCGCTCGACGAAGGACGTGTGAAGCCGGGCTCACTGCTCCTGATGACGGGATTCGGGGGCGGGCTCACTTGGGCGTCGCTGCTCGTGCGATGGGGCGATCGAGTCACACCGCTCGGCACGACCGATCGCTCACTGCCGCCGTGCATCAGGACGGCGCTCGAGATGGTGCGCGAGATTCGCGCGAAGCAGGACCCGCACGGCAGGTCGGCGGCCGGGCTGATGTCGGCCGACTTCACGGAGACGCACCGGGCGAGCTGAGCGGCAAGCGGAAACTCGAGCCTGATCGCGGCGCGGCCGGATCAGGTCGTGCGCGCGGCCCCGATCCCGGCCGCGCGCCCGGTCGCCCACGCCCACAGGAAGTTGTATCCGCCAATCGGACCGAACGCGTCGAGCATTTCGCCGCAGAGATGGAGTCCGGCGCATCGGTGGCTCTCCATCGTTCGAGGATCGATCTCCGCGAGGCTCACGCCGCCGCCGGTCACTTCGGCCTTCCGGTAGCCCTCATCACCCGTCCACGGCAACACGCTTCGAACGAGCGCGTCGACGATCCGCAGGCGCTCGTCGCGCGTCAACGCGGATAGCACGCGATCAAGTGGGACGCCAGCGCCCAGCAGCAAGGCGGACGCGAGACGCTCCGGCATCTCCGCGCGGAGCGCTCCGAGCGCGGTCCTCGCACCATGAGGCCGGAGTCGCTCCGTCCACTCTTCGTCACCATGAACGGTCCAGCGCACCATCAGGCGCGCATGTGGCTCGTCGTGATCCGCTCGCGATCGCACCAGGACGTGTGACACGTCGAGCACGGCCGGTCCGCTGTACCCCACGTGCGTGAAGAGGAAGCCACCCGCGGCCGATGCACTGCGGCCCGCTGCGGTCGCGGTGAGCGTCACCGGGAGCGAGACGCCCGCGAGGTGCGCGAACGGCGAGGACTGCGCGACGATCGGCGTGAGCGCTGCGTATGTGGTATGCACGGTGTGGCCGAGTTTCTCGGCAATGCGCAGGCCGGCGCCGTCGCTCCCCGTCATCGGCACCGACAGGCCGCCGCACGCGATGATCACGGCGTCAGCCTCGATCACGGGCGCACCGGAGCAGCTCACCGCCCACCTCGCCCCTCGCGCGGTGACGTCCGTCACGAGGGTACCCATCCGGATCGTCGCGCCGCGCGCGCGGGCCAGCGCGAGCAGCCCGTCACGAACGTCGCGAGCCCTGTGCGACGCCGGGAAAAGCTTGGCCGACTCCGGTTCTTCGGTGAGGGCGATGCCGACCTCCCGCTCGAAGAACGCGATCTGCTCAGCCAGCGGCCAGGAGCGCACGATCTTGCGCAACGCGTTCGCCGACGAATCCGTCACGAATCGCGTTTCGTCGAGACTGGCGGGAAGGATGTTGCACCGCCCGCCCCCGCTGATGAGGATCTTGCGTCCGCCGTCGTTCGTGCGCTCGAGCAGGATCGTCTCGGCGCCCGCGGCTGCGGCGAAGATCGCGGCCATCGTTCCCGCGGCGCCGGCGCCGATCACGACGACTCGCCTCACGGGCCGCGAGCACCTCCCGGCACCCTGCCCTTCTCGAGCTTCACCAGCATCGTGTACTCCGGATCCACGAGCTGGATGACCGGCGCCTTCGCGTTCTGCGACACGAACTGATACGAATCCATCACGGACATTCCCGATCGCTCACGCACCCAGCCGATCATCGCCTTGAAGGCGACGCGGGCGGCATCCTCGAGCGGACGTCCCGAGCCGACGAACATGATTTCATCGGCGTTCTCGATGCGCGGGATCGGTGTCGCCGTCTTCTTGATGAGCTCGACGTACACTTCGACGTTCATCGCGCCCTCGATCGCGGCGCCCATGATCTCGCCGTCGCCCATGGCGTAGTGCCCGTCGCCGAAGGAAACGAGCGCGCCCGGGACGTTCACGCCGAGGAACACCGTGTTTCCGGCGCGCACTTCCGGGCAGTCCATGTTGCCACCGAAGTTGCCGGGGACGATCGTCGTGCGCACTTCGCCGCCGGCGGGCGCGACGCCGAGGCATCCGAAGAACGGCGCGAGCGGCACCTCCCACGAGTGCTTGCCATCGCGCGACGAAGCGCGGGCGACATTTCGCTTCGCGTCCACGTCGTAGCGCCAGGTCATCTCCGGGAAATCGGTTCCCAGCATCGCCGTCTGGTCGTTTCCGACAAGCGCGCCGAACCCGGGCCCGAATGACGACACGGCGTACGACCGCGCGGGCTCGAGCTTCAGGATGTGAATGGCGACGGTGTCGCCCGGCTCGGCGCCCTCGACGTAGAAGGGCCCGGTCTGCGGATTGTCGTGGCCCGCGGTCATGGTCTTCGACGGAAGGTCGGCCGCCGTCTTCACCGCGCCATCGAAACAATCTTCCGTCCACGTCACGATGCGAGTGCCGGGCTTGATGCGCTGCCGTGACGCGGCGCCTCCGAACGTATAGACGAGTTCCTCGTGTTTCGGGATCCAGCTGAGCGTCGGCGCGCCCGCGGGGATGCTCGCGATGCCCTTCGGCACCGCCGGTCGCGGAGGGACAACGCTTCCCTGGTTGGGAGCAGCCGCGCCCGGCGCCGCGCCGGCGCCGTCATTGCACGCCGCGATCACGCCCATGACGGCGAGCGGCGCGCTTGCAACGAACCGCCGGCGCGTGCTCACGTCACGAGGCCATCGGGCTCGCAACCGTCAGCTTGAATCCGTCCGGATCGGTGAGTTGGAACGCCATCGGCCCCCACGGCAGAGGCTTCGGGCCGTCGTCGAGCTTCAGCCCGGCAGCCGTCGCGCGGGCGGCGAGCGCCGTGATGTCCTGTGTGGTGGTAATCCAGATGCGGAGGCCGATCCCCTTGGAGCGATTCTTCCCCTTGGCGAAGTCATCCTGGCCGAGGCCGATGTTCCCAGCGCCGGCTCGCATCGCGACGAACTGGATCTTCCCGTCGTTCTCCATCTTGTGAACGATCTCGAAGCCGAGTCCCTCGGTGTAGAACCGGATGCTCGTCTGAATGTCGTTGCACGTTAGGCCGACGGAGAATTCCTGTGCATTGAGCGCTGGTCCGGACATATGGTCCTCGGAGGTTGGCGTGCGTGGCTGAACGTTCCCGACGTTCGCGGCGGTAAGCTACGCCTTTCTCGGCGCGCGAGACAGGGTTCCCGACCGGTGGAACAGATCAGTGGAAAGAAATCCCGGTGGAGCGAGTTCCGGATGTTCCGGGTCGAAGCAGAAGTCGCACACGCGATTCATCGCCCGGAATCCGAGGAGCTGGACACGAGGCGACCAGTGTCCCGGCTTGACGGGTTCCTCACGCAGCAGGTCCGTGCTCAGGTACTTCTTGTTCGAGTCGCTGAACACCGTGGCCACCACGGCGTCCTCGCCGAGGGCGTCCTGCGCCAGCATCGCCGCGAGGAAGTTGCCGCCGCTGGAGATGCCGACCCCGAGCCCGAGCTCGCTGGCGAGTTTCTGCGCCATGATGATCGAGTCGCCGTCATCCACGGCGATCACGGCATCGAGCTGCTCGAGGCGCACGATGGGCGGGATGAATTCGTCGCTCACGCCCTGGATGCGGTGCTTGCCGACCTTGTGTCCCGTCGAGAGCGTGGGCGAGTTCGCCGGCTCCATCGGATGGAGACGGATCGCGGGATTCACGCTCCGCAGGAAGCGCCCCGTGCCCATGATCGTGCCGCCCGTTCCGACGCCCGCGACGAACGCCGCAGGCACGAGATGCTCCGACTGCAACTGCGCCCAGAGTTCCGGTCCGGTGCTCCGGAAATGCGCATCGCTGTTGGCCTCGTTGCTGAACTGCCGCGGCAGGAACGCACCCGGCGTGTTCGACGCGAGCTCTTCGGCGAGTTTGATCGACCCGAGAAAACCTCCCTCCGCGCTCGACACGAGCCTCACCGTCGCGCCGAACGATCTGATCAGCGCGATCCGCTCGGCGCTCATCCAGTCGGGCATGAAGATCGTCACCGGGTGTCCGAGCGCGCGCCCGATCGCGCAGAACGAGATGCCGGTGTTGCCGCTCGTCGCCTCGACGATCATCCCGCCCGCCTGCAGCACGCCTGACTCGAGGGCCTGGCGCACGATGTGCAGCGCCATCCGGTCCTTGATGCTCTCGGTCAGGTTGAAGTTCTCGGCCTTCGCGTACAAGCGACGCGTGCGTCCCCCGTCCACGGAGAATTCGATCGCGAGCAATGGCGTGTTGCCCACGAGCACGCGGAGGCCGCGCAGCCGGGCCGCTAGAGAAGATCTGATCACGAAAACCTCGTGGGTGGAACGGCGGCGGAATCCCGGCTCATCCCCGCCGCGACTTGCGACCGAGCACGGTGACAAATATATCGGCGTGCCTTTGCAGCGGCATTCCTGTCCGGCCGGCACGGTCATCCTGCCAGCTTCATCAGCCCCAGCGTCACGAGGATCGGGATGATCACGCCGATTCTTATTCCCGTCGGCGACGGAGCGCGCGGTGAACTCGCGGATGTGGGCCGGTTTCCGCGGGGAGTCTGCGCTCACGTGTCTCTTCTGATGAACTGCTCCGGCCACGGTGCGGCCGAAGAGTCCACGGCGCTCACGTGCTCTATGGCTCCTTGAATCGCACGACGAACCCGCGCTCGATCCCCTGACCCGCGGTGATTTTCGCCGTGCTGAACTTCTCCAGCACGTTCTCGATCATGACAGTCCCCACCAGCCGCTCGGGCGCCCCAAGCGACTTGCCCGTCTCCGGATCGACGAGCGCCGGCTGCACCTCGAACACCTGCAGCTCGAGTCCCACGCGCATTCCGTCCGCGGCGGCGGCATTGAGGTACAACACGCCGTTGCGGACGTCTATCACGCGCCCACTCCAGCGGATCTTGGGCATACCATATAGGATGTCGACGACGGCGTTCTGGATGGCCTGCCGCGATGCCTGGCCCAGAGGCGTTGCCGTCTGTGCGTCGGCGCTGACGCTCTTGTCGTCGCGCACCAGATCGGCGGCGATCCCGGTCTGGCTTGCCTTGCCGACTCCCTTCGCGGAGTAGATCACCTCACTGGTCGACGGGTCGATCAACCTGAGGTCAATGTGGACCTCGGCGGTCACCTTCTCCGTGGAGACGCTCAACCCTTTCACCAGGTTCGTCATCCTGCCGCCGAGACTCGACCGGTTGAACGAGAAGCCGGTGATATCGCCGGTGATCAATACCTGCGCGCCCATTACCGCGCCCTGACGCGCCGCGGTCTCCTTCGTGGTCTTGCCGGCGGCGCCGATCGCCTGCTCCTGCTCGATCTGCTGCATCGCCGCGCGCTCGAGCACGGTGAAGCGGCCGGTCTTCACGAGCACCGAAGTGAGGATCTCCGTGAGCCCTCGGGCGAACTCCGCCGGCGGGGGAATCGCGACGGAGGTGGTGGTCTGCTGGCCCATTGGCTGGCCCATTGGCTGGCCCATCGGCTGGCCCATCGGCTGGCCCATCGGCTGGCCCATCGGCTGGCCCGGCATACCCGTCGTCGCGGACTGAATCTTCAGCGCAGAACCCGAGAGATCCATGACCGCGACGCGCAGTTTCTGCTGTGGCTCGGCGCCACCTTGTGCGCCGAGGCCCGCGGCGGCGAGCAGGATGCCCTGCGCGATCAACAAGGCGCGAGTCCGTAATGCCATGTGAGATCCTCCACGGCAAGCTGTCGAATGTCCGTCGCTCCGCGGCCCCGTCAAGGGACCACTGCCGTGACCGTCGTCAATCCCGCCGGCGCACCGTTGGCGTAGAGCGCGGTTACTGTGAAGGTGTGCGTACCGCTGGGAACGGGGATGACGTCATGGTAGCTCCCGAGTTCCAACGACGAGTAGCCATACGAGCTGGTGATGTAATAATACTTCACGAGGGTGCTCGCTGGCGGCCATGAGAGCTGGATGCCGCGAGAAGTCCCGACGTTGTGCAGAGTGACGCCCACCACAAAGCTTTCCGGAGGGGCGGTCGTGACTGTTGTCATCGTTGTGCCAGTGACGTACGTGCCAGTGACGTACGTGCCGGCGACGCTGCCCGGTTCGACACCGGTCACACGGTACTGGTAGCTGGTCGATGGCTTGAGGGCGATCGACATATCCTCGATCGTCGACGTCGGCAGAGCCGGCACGCAGCCGACCTGGACCCACGTGCCCGAGCCCGCCGCAGACCGCTCCACTCGATAAGCGAGCGCCTGCCCGCTCTTTGGCCAGGAGAGCTTGAGCCCGACTGATCCGACCACAGGCGCCGTGATCGATGTCACCGACCCGCCGGGATTCGCACCGGCGCTCGGCCCACACCGAGTCGGCCTACCGAGCAGGAGGGAGGTTCCCCAGAGTCTCGACAAAGCGGGCGGTGGAATCGGGCTGTCCGCCCGGACGTCGAAGGCCCCTGATGTCAGAGCCGTTGCTTGGTTGCCCAGTCCGACGAACGTCACCGAAGTGGCCGCAGCCGCGGCCTGCAACGTGGCCGAGGCGATAGTGCCCCAGTACCCCCTCACCGTGTACCCGCTCGCCCCCGCCGCCGGCGCCCACGATACCGTCACATCGGCGCCTTGTTGCACCGCGCTGACTCCCAGCGGACCGACGGGCCCGTGAAAGAAGTACGGCACGATTGTCGATGTACCGGACACGGCGAGCGCGCGCGCGGCGGAGAACCGGTAGTACGAGAGCACGTTCGCCACCGGCGCCGTGTGGACGAACTGGGTGGCGTTGATCGGCGTTTGCGTGAGCGGTGTCCACGGACCCGTCGGCTGGGGCGAGACATCGATCTGGTAGCCGCTCGCACCACCCACCGCTTGCCATGAGAACGCGAGCGACGTTGCGTCGAGTCGAACCGAGACGCCGGTGGGCGCGGCGAGGATGAGCACTGCCGGCGCCTTCTGCACGATCGGTGTTTTCACGACCGGCGCGGCGACCGGCGCGGTGAGCGGCGTGACCAGCGGCTTCTTGGGCGCAACCTGTGCGCCAAGTGGCGACGCCCCGACGATGAGCGTGGCCACGACCGCAATCGGCGTGAATCTCCTCACGCGTGTGTGCCAGCGGAACGGGCTCAAGGCGTTGCCCGCTTCGGCACGCGAACCAACTCGGGACGCGCGGCACCTGGTTTCACCGTCACCGGCTTGGCGTCGGGTAACGGCGGAGTGAGCGCGCGCGTGGTGACGCGATCCTCGGTGATGCCCGCGGTCAGGAGATGTACCGCGATCCTCGCGACGCGGCGCTTGGCGAGTTCGAAGTCGGGCGGGGACTTGCCGTCGGATTCGGCCGGCATGCTGAGGGCGAACTGTCCCTCGACGAAATGGAGCGCCTCGGCGAGGACGGGAATCGCGTTCTCAGCGTCGGGCACGAGCATTTCCGTGCCTTCGACAAATTTCATCCCTTTGAGGATCAGCTTTCCCTTGGCGAGATCGGCGGCCATCGACTCCTTGGTCTCCCCCTTGAAGAACATCCCGCCCACCTTCTTCGCGCCCGCCAGTGCCATCGGGGCGGCGGCGACAGCGCCGTTGACCATCATTCCCTGCGGCGTGGCAGAGAGCATCGAGCCCACCGAAGGCATACCCGACTGGCCAGCTTGGGCGGCCTGCGCGGCCTGCGCGGCGGCGCTCTGGGCCTGCATGCTCTGCGTGGCCTGCGCGGGCGTGCCGCAGAGATACTGCGGCGATCCAGCGATGGCCTGCGCGGCGCCTGTGGCGGCACCAGCGGCGGCGCCGGCGGCGACCGCGCCGGCGGTGGACGAGTCCTTTTTCAGATATTTCTTTTTCGCCGCGTCGATCATCGAGATACCGCCGGGCATCACGGCGCCCATCGCGCCTGACATCAATGACGCGCTACCCGTGCCCTCCACGGGTGCGGCGGGCACCATATAGAGCACCTGACCTGCGCCGCAGGTGGGGATCCCCGTTGCCGCGACGGCGCCCGCCGTTCCAGCGGCAGAACCGGGTGCCACTGCGGCTGCGGCGCCGGCCGCCGCTCCCGTCACTGCACCAGTCACGACTTTGGGCCGCTTCGCGTGCGAGGTGTCTGTCACCTGTGCGGCGAGTCCCGCTGGGACCAGCAATGCCACGAGCACCACGAGCGAGCGATGCGGCATAGGACCTGACCTCATTGAAGGAATGCCTCGCCTTCCGGTCACCTTGGGTACTACCACATTTAGCGGCTGAATACAATCTCCAGAGAAGTGCGGTCCGGCGTATCCGCCCAGCTCGCTCGGGCGGCACCGCACGTGTTGGCAACGATCGGTAAGTTCGTGGCGTTGATGCCCGCCGCTGTTACAGAGAGTCCGGTCGCCGGCGCACACCCGCCGGTGCCATTCGCCACCCCGCTCGGGCATCCACTGGCGGCCGCGCCAGCGGGCAGATTCACGCACGTGCCCTTCGGCATCATCTGCTCCTGGCCCGCGGCGCACGTTATCGTACTTTTCGGCGCGGCACACCCACCGGTCCCGTTGGCCACGCCGCTCGGGCACCCACTGGCGGCCGCGCCGCCGGGCAGATTCACGCACGTGCCCTTGCCCTTCGGCATCATCTCCTGGCCCGCGGCGCACGTTATCGTACTTTTCGGCGCGGCACACCCACCGGTCCCGTTGGCCACGCCGCTCGGGCACCCACTGGCGGCCGCGCCGCCGGGCAGATTCACGCACGTGCCCTTGCCCTTCGGCATCATCTCCTGGCCCGCGGCGCACGTTATCGTACTTTTCGGCGCGGCACACCCACCGGTCCCGTTGGCCACGCCGCTCGGGCACCCACTGGCGGCCGCGCCGGCGGGCAGATTCTCGCACGTGCCCTTGCCCTTCGGCATCATCTGCTGGCCGGCCGAACAGCTCACCTGTGCTCCCGCCGCGGGGCCGATCGCGGGCTCACTTGCGAGCAAGACGATGGTGCTCAGGGTAGCAATTACAGCGGTCAGTCGGTTCATCCTGCCTCTCCCCGTAAGAATGGCTCGGCGTTTTGAGATGGTCTCCTCTCTCGATGCGCGACGGTCGAAGGAGATAGACATACCGTTTCAGTCGCAGAGCGCAAGCCTATCACACGTCCACGAACATCGCGTGATCAGCCAAGGGAATCCGGCCCGCGCGTCTGTCACCTTGCAATGCACGCTCTGGTCGAGTCTACGATGTCCGAGTTACTGTTCCTTTTTGAAGCGCGGCCTTCGAGTTCCTTTCCCCGGACACCACTCAATTACTCATGCGAATCCCCATCCTCATCTCCATAGGCGCTGTCGTCACATCCTCGTTCGCATCGAATCGCGCCCCGTTCTCACCAGCCGTTGCCCCATGCTCCACGCCGACCGCAGCCTGCGAGCAATGGGTCACGCTCGGCGGCGGGCCCGCGCGTTCCATGGTCTACTCGACCTACTCGCTCGATGCGCCCAACCCCGCCGTGACGCGCGCGTTCATCCTGGTCCACGGCACCAATCGCAATGCGGACCACTACTTCGAGACGGCCACCGCGGCGGCGTTTCTCGCGGGGGCGCTCGAGAACACCATCGTCATCGCCCCACACCTGATCGCCGCCCCCGACAAGCCAGAGCCGAACGAAGTGGTGTGGCCCAACCGCGGCGACACATGGCGATCCGGCGGCGTGTCCACGTCGAATCCCACGCTGTCGGCCTTCGACTTCATGGATGAGATCCTGCGCAAGCTCGCCAACAAGAAGACCTTTCCCAATCTGAAGAACATCGTCGTCGCAGGCCATTCGGCCGGCGGCCAGTTCGTGACGCGCTACGAAATGGCCAACAAGGTTCACGGCACGCTCGGGGTGAACGTCAGCTACGTGGTCGCGAATCCGTCGACGTATGCATGGCCGGCTGCGGTCAGGCCGCTTCCCGCTGGCGACGCGGACCCGGCCACCGCCGACAAGGAGGCGCTGGGAGCCGATGGTGAAAAGGTGCACACGCAGTTCACGTTCGGGCCGTTCGACACCACGAAGGCCCCGAGCTACAACCGTTGGCCCGCTGGGCTGGAGAACCGCACCGGCTACACGGCGCAGATGACGGACGACCAACTGCGAAAGCAGCTCGCAGAGCGCCCAGCCACGTATCTGCTCGGCCAGGTGGACGTCTTGCCGCTTGGCGGATTCGATTCCTCGCCGGTGGCGATGGCACAAGGTCCGACGCGCCGCGCACGCGGTGAGGCGTTCCTCAAGTACATCACCGAGACACTCGGCGCGAAGCCCAACGCGATCATCGTCCCGGAGTGCGGGCACAACGACCGCTGCATCTTCACCACCAACGTCGTGTTTCCCGCGATCTTCCCGCAGTAGACGCGATGGACGTCAGTCTCGCAGCGAGCGACACGAGCCCTAGGCGCCGCGGTGACCAGACGACTTCACTGATATCGTCGGAGGCTTGACTGGCGGTGGCGGTGGTTTCACCTGCTGGGGAGCGACGACCTGTCCCGGTTTCAGGGGACGACCCGGCGTGCGCGAACTGCCGAACTGCGGCACGACGGTCTTTCTTTTCTTCGACATGAGCGAATCCTCCAGGTGCCGAGGACGGAGCCGAGTGAATCGTCGGCTCCGCATTTCTCCACCTCGAAATAGAAAGCTCCGTCGTCGTAATCGTCAACACTTTCCGGCATCCCGCCTGACGCGTGCTGGGTTAGCTTTCGACCGATAACCATCAGCCATTATCGCCGGACACACAGTGACAGTCCCCAACGGACACTCCATCCCCGTCGCGTCTGGCGTCCCTGAGCGCCACTATACGGCCCACATCGGCTGGCTTCGGGCCTCCGTCCTCGGAGCCAACGACGGCCTGATTTCCACCAGCAGCTTGGTGGTCGGCGTGGCGGCGGCGCAGCCGGAGCGCGCACCAGTATTGCTCGCGGCGATGGCCGGCCTGGTGGCGGGCGCGCTGTCGATGGCTGCCGGCGAGTACGTCTCCGTCAGTTCGCAGTCCGACACCGAGAAATCGGATCTCGAACGGGAGCGCCGCGAACTCGCCGCCTTTCCCGAACACGAGCGGAGGGAACTCGCGGCGATCTATGTCAAGCGGGGGCTCACGCCGGACCTCGCCGAACAGGTTGCCGGACAATTGATGGCCGACGATGCGCTGGGCGCCCACGCCCGCGACGAACTCGGCATTCACGAGCTTACGAGGGCGCGCCCGATTCAGGCAGCGTTCGCGTCCGCCGCATCATTCGCCGCCGGAGCCTCACTGCCGCTGCTGGTCGTCGTGCTCGTGCCGTTCGGTGTGCTCAGCCCGATCGTGACCGGCTCGACGTTGCTTCTGCTGGTCTTTCTCGGCGCGTTCGCGGCGAAGCTCGGCGGCGCCCCGATGGTCAAAGGCGCGATACGCGTGGCGTTTTGGGGAGGCGTCGCCATGGGAGTGACGGGGCTGGTCGGCCGGCTGTTCAAGACCGTGGTGTAGGCGACGCGGATCGCGTGTTCATCAGACTTCCATCTGCCGGCGAACGCTGGTCGCGAGCAGGTAGGCAACCATCCCGAGGACGAGCGGAACGCCGGTCATGACGGCCAGGAAGACGAGGTCGATCGGCCACATGTTGCTGTCCTGGCGCAACGCCGGCGTCGCGACCCAGATGAGCACGATGGCCAGCATCACGCCGCCCCACATCGCCCGAACCGCCTTCCACGGCGTGACGCTCGCGAATGGGAGTGCCAGTAACGGCAGCACGGCTAGCACGACGAGGGCGATCAGCAGGCTCCGCTCGGACGATGCGAAGAAGGGAGGAACGCGGTGCGCAGCCATCGCCGCCTGGTAGCCGTACATCGGAAAGCGCGCATAGTATGAGTCCCAGCACAGAGCGAACTGCAGGTGCAGGAGAAGGAACGCGACGGCGCCGCCCACGAGGAATGTCTTCGATCCGAACGTTGGGCGCTGCATCAGTGCGGTTCTCCCGCTGACCGCCGCTTCCGGCTCAGCACCCCGGCCGTCACGAGCGTAAACAGGAGTCCGACCGGCAACGGCTCGAGCGAGGTGAGCGCGATGTTCACCATGGGATTCTTGTACATATTTTTGAACTCCTCCATCTGCTTCGTCTGCTCCGCGATCTGTGCCTCCGTGACGCCGGATTTCTTCGCCTTCTCCACCGAATACTCCACTACCAGCCAGCGATACTCGATGAGCTTGAGCGCGGCGATGAGCGTGCCGCCGACGAGCCCGTAGAGCAAGACGTGTCTGCGCATCCCCAACGCTAGGCGCGCGCGGTGGTGCGAAGTGGCTCCCGATAGGGCTGACATTGGGATTTCATCGCTCGGTATTCCTGATCGTGAACGTGCACAGCAGTGCAATTCCGCGGCGCAGCATTGTCATCTTCGGCGTAATCCGATTCGTGGGTCTTGTCACCGATGTTGCCGAATCAGAGACGTCGGCGCAACTCATCGCCGAAATCGCGTGCGACGCGTTGGAACCCGCCAAGTCCGAACGGCACGAATGGACGGACGCCGCCGACTCAGGAACATGGAAGCCGCGCACGAGCGCGGGGTCGGTGAGACGCTCTTGCCGAGTGATGGCGCGAGCGGTCGGAGCGCTATCGGTGCGCCTCCCGTCCCCTCATCGTCATCCGCTCGAGGAGTGCCTCATACCGCTCGTCGCCATGCAGCGAGGCAAGGTCGGGGTCCTTGCCGATCCATTCCGCGTTGCCGAAGCCGAGCCGCACGCACTCCTCGAGGCACTCGATCGCCTCGTCGCGCCTGCCCTTGAGCGCATAGAGGCAGGCGATGTTGTACCGGATGCCGGCATCCTCGCGGTCGATCGCGTGCGCGAACCGCGCCCACTCGAGTCCGTCGTGAATCGGATCGTAGAGGCGTGTCGGCGCGAGCCTATTCCCGCAGCGTCGGATGGCAAGAGGTGAAACGCCCGTCATGACGGTTCGACACTGGGTCCCGGCGGATCGTTGCTTCGGAGCGATCGAGCGCCGGGCCGAGCGCGTCACGCGGGATCACGCAAGGTCGCCCCCCTCGCAGATTGTCTGCCGCCAGCGCACTCCCGGCGGCTAACCGCTAGCCGGCTTCGAGCGAAGCGCCAAGACCACAGAAACCGCCCCGGCGAAGATCGCCAGCGAGAGCGACACCTGCAGCGCCTGCACCACCGCCTCCTGCCACGGTGCGGCGCTGTAGCCGGCTCCCGACAGCGGCGTGAGGCGGTTGGTTCCCCACGCGGCCGCCAGGCAGGACGTGCCCCAGTTGGCGTACGTGCCGTAAAGAAAGGCGCCACGCGTCAGCCTTGCCTGAAGCGGGCCGAGGTCGAGGAAGCCCCAGGCGAGACCGAGAGCGATCAGGATGAGTGCGTTCAGCGCACCCGTGACGTGCGCGGCGAGGGCCATCCTCCGATTGAGAAAGGCGGGCACCGCGAAACCCGTGAGCAATGCGAACGTGAAGAGCAGGAACCCCGCACGGACCAGTGAACGTTCCGACTTACCGAGCTCCATCATGTCCTCCCGAGGTGAGAATGAGCCGATCAGGGCGCGCACTCGTTGGCTTCAACATCCTTCTTCCCTCCCATCCCGCCGGTGCCGTGCGTGTGCGCCCCGTGCGCGATGAACGGTTCGCAGGTCACGCGGAGCGACCCGCGGAACGCATGGTCCATGGCTGCAATCAGGAAGATGAGCAGCCCGATGACGGTCGCCAGGATACCGTTGAGCATCACGTGCGCGCGTCGTTGGGTGATCACGAACAACCGCATGATGGCGATCGTCAACACGCCGTCAAAGAGCAAGACGCACCAGACGGCGACGGACAATCCCGCCGTCACGCTGCCCTGCCGGAGGCGGCGCAGCCGAAGCAGTTCGTTGAAGCGCCGCATCGCCTCGGATTGCAGGTTGACCTGCCCGCTGCTCTGCGGATCGTAGGCGTTGAGCTCCCAGCGAAACGGCCTGAGGAAGAGCGTGTCGCCCCTCGTGACGCGACCCTGCGCCTGCACCGGCCACGCGCGGTCGACCGTGAAGTCCGCGTATCGATCCAGCTTCGCGTAGAGCGAATCCCCCAACGGATGCACGAACGAGTGGACGTCGCTCTTCAGCGCCACGAGGGTCGCGGCTTCATCAGACACCCGCGACGACACGTCGCTGTAGTTCTGCCACGAGGCGACCGCGATGAGGCCGAGCGCGAGGCCGTAGAACACGCTGATGCCGCCGAGGAAGAAGCCGACGATGTCGTTGCGGTCGTCGCGCTCCTACTCTCGCCACATTCGTCCCACCACGCCGCGTGTCGCGAGCAACCCGCCGACCGAGAACCTGGAGATCGTTGAGCGGCACGATCCCTCCATTGAATGCGGTCACGCCTGTCATCGCCCCGCCCGGATCCCGGCGCGCGCTACCTCCAGGGCTCGTCCTTCGACGGTCCGTAGATGGACGGCACCTTGCCACCGCTCATCCGCAGGTACACGGAGAGCTGGCCGCGGTGATGGATGTGGTCGTTCAGCATGAATCTCAGGAGGTCGAGCTTCCGCATGGGACCCATCTGCTTGGGCCCGGTCATGAACGTCACCGTGGTCGCCAGGTCGGCATCCGTCGTGCCATCGAGCGCATGGAGCAGCGCATCGTAAGACGCGTCGAACGCCTTCATCACCTCGCTCCACGTCGCGGGTGCCGGCGGCATCGAACCCATCTTCGACAAGTCGAGTGTCCCCTTGACGGCCATCGTTCCGATCCCCGCCTCCAGGTTGAACACGTGCGTGAGCTCTCGCGCGGTCGGCGAGGTGGCGTGCGGACGCATCTCGCTCGCCGAGGCCGGGAAATTGTCGAGCACGCGCTTCGTGCGGGCGCGCTCATCCTTGATCGCGGCAATGAGTTCCCCTCGTGCGGATTCCGGCATGACGGCGGCACTCCTCTCAAGACGATGGTGGACGACTGATCGAGCGACCCGATCGGGCCTGGCGGATGGTTCGCCCGATTCTCGCTCCTCGGCGGCTTCTCATGCGGGAGCACGACGTCGTTACCCGCGAGTTGCAATGGGATCTCGAGCGTCACGAGCGTGTCCGTGACGGCCGTGTGGTCCTCCCGGGATCAACTCCACGCAGGCCGGCTCCTCGGATCGATCACGAGGAACGTGCCGGTGGCCCGGCGCCGCTCACCATTCGGCGCCCGCATGACAATGCACCGGCGACCGCCGGGCCACAAGTCGACCTCGACGTGCGCGTCGCCACGCTCGACGTCGTGGGAGTGCGGGCTGCTTGGCCTGCGCTACTGGCCGGACGAAGAGCGCTATTTCGCCGCCATGACCGGCGTGACCAGCGGCTTCGCACCGGGCGGCGGATTGTGACAGTCGCTGCAGAGCTGTTTCTGCCACGCGTCACCGATGTTCACCGGGTGGCGGAACTTGACCCCGCCGAGCGACACGCGCGATGTGTCCTGCTTGGTCTCCTGCGCGAGCACGACGTGACAGGCGTTGCAATCATTCGTGAGCACCTTCCCGCTCTCCGAGACGTGCTTGCCGTCGTGACAGCGGAAGCATCCGAGGAAGTACATGTGTCCGATGTTGTCCGGAAACGCCTTCCAGCTCGCCCGCATCGACGGGAAGTAGTTGCGGCTGTATACGCCCTGCACTTCAGCAACCATCTGTGCGACCGCCGCCTTCTTCTCCAGCGCAAGCGCCGGATAGCTGGCGTTGTAGTAGTCGTTGATGATGGTCTTGATGCTGTCCGCCGCTCTCGCCTCGCTCGAGTAGGAGTTCTCGAGCGCGTAGACCGCCAGGTTCTTCGCACTCGG